>ENA-OOZV01000514-OOZV01000514.1-human-gut-metagenome-genome-assembly--contig:-NODE-514-length-9736-cov-1.663465_pt1 | contig 9736 bp, 8 predicted proteins | sample MGYA00241051_ERZ501418 | MGnify/ENA primary metagenome ERZ501418 (study PRJEB25962, sample SAMEA2042512) | human gut metagenome | biome: human gut; feature: human-associated habitat; material: faeces... | reverse complement strand
GTGATCGGAACAACCGCCTCCTGCAAGACAGCATCTGTCCGCATTTTTACTGCCTCATCAATGCTAACGCCCTTGACTTCTGCAAGCTCCGCGATGGGAGCATCAAACAGCCAGCGCCGTTCCTCCGCAGCAATCTGCTCCGGGGTCAGCAATACATCGTCTTTCTTACTCAGATAAAATTCCTCCTTTCCGCTTGCCGGAGCAGGCTGGGCGGGGTCGTCCATCAGCTCTTTTCTTTGCAGGACGGCCTCTGTTTCCGCCATAAAGCGGTAAGCGTCTGCCTCAGTAAACTCCTCCGGCGTTTTTCCGTTCCATAAGCGCGTTCCGTCTGCCCCGTATCTTCTCGGCATAAACACCACCTCCTGTTAATGAGCGCCAAAGATACGCTGGGCAATGCTCCCGGTCTTAAAGAGCATGAAGCAAAGCAGAACCGTGTAGCCCACAGTTCCCCAAATCGCCCCAATGGGATCGCCGCCAGTTGCGATGCCTTGAATGAGCACTGCGTAAATTGCAACACATACAAGAATCAGCAGCCCTTGAAAGCCCACGGCAAACAGGGACTTGATGTAGTTTTGCCCGGTGCTGCCAAGCTCCCGGTTGGAAAGCGTAGCAACGGGGATGGGGGCCAGACTGGTCAGCAGATAGATTTCCAGCATCCTGCCATACACCAAAACGAAAATGATAATCCCCATCGCCTTCATCGTAAATCCAATGAGCGCAGACTGCAGCCAAAGCCCCAAAAGCGGCCCCAAGTCCATCGCCTCCAGCGAGGTTTCCAGTTCGGCAAGCATATCCGCCGAAACATCGGTGGAGCCTTGAATGAGCCCGCCTGCCTGCGCGATAACGCTCTGCGACACATCGAACACAGCCATGACGATATTGAATGTATTTGACAGGATTAAGATTGCACAGGCTGTTTTGAACATCCATTTATAGAGGTTCGCAACGTCAACCTCGTGCATATTGTTCTTTTCCAAAAGCATCTGTATGAGCTCATAAGTGGCAACAAAGGTCAGCACCATTCCGGCAATCGGCAGGATCACCGTTTCGGAAAGCTGTCGGATCAGGGAGAAAACCCCGGCGTGCCACGCCGCCGGGGTAGTCCCTACCTGTGCCGCAATCTCTCCGACTTGGGTATTGACAGTATCAAAAAGACCTTCGAGGTTCCCCATGATCCCGCCAATCAGAAGCTCTTTGAGCCAGTTTGTGAGCCAGTCGGTGAGAAAATCCATAAGCGTCTACCTTAAAACAGGCCAGACAGCAGAGGGATCAGTGTGGTGCCAATGACGATGATGCCGCCGCCCGCCATGAGCTGTTTTATCCCCAATTAGGTGTAAAACTCTGCTCGATGGCGGGCGGCGGCGTACAAAAAATCTATATGGTGTTTTTAAGAGAACCGTCCCGGCGGGACAGGTCAGGCAGTGACCTGTTCCACCTCCGGGATGGGTTTGAGATTAAAATGAATTTCGATAGAAATGTGTCTTGTTTTATCTTCGTCAATGCGCTCATGCACGACGATTTCTTTGATTAAGCGGTTGAGGGTGGCTGCGTCCAGCTCTGTGATGTTGGCGTATTCCTGAATGGCTTCCACCCATTGTTTTGCGTCATTGGCAAGCTGGACTTCATCGGACAGCCGCTTTCTGCCCTCGGACACTTTTGTTTTAAGCTCCGTCTGCTCGGTCTGTGTCTTTTCCAGCATGGTGTTGAAATTCTGCTCACTGATACGCCCTGCAATCATATCCTCATAAAGCCGCATGACCATTTTGTCCAGAACCTCAATCCGTTCCTCGTCCCTTGTAAGGGAGCGTTCCATTGCTTCCCGCTGTTCCCGCTGCTCGGCTTCACAGGTATTGGTCAGGCGGTCGGCAACCGCTTCCCCGTCCATCAGGGCAGCTCTGGCACATTCCCGGATTTTCCGCAGCACATGGCTGTAAAGGGTGTCATAGTCAATCCGGTGCTGGGTGCAGTGGTTCTTTCCAAAGGCATTGTAGGTCTTGCAGGAGTAAATCCGCTGGGGATGTTTTGCGTTTGTGTAGCGTATCGTCAGCGACTTCCCACACTCGCCGCATTTTATCAGTCCGGCAAACAGGCTGATTTCATTGGTCTGCCCCGGACGCTGGCGGGATTTCAGCTTGTTCTGCACAATGTCAAAGCTCATGCGGTCAATCAGCGGTTCATGCTGTCCCTCCACCACAATCCAGTCCTCCGGCTTCTTTTCCCCAATCGTGCCGATTTTGAAACGGTAGTCCTTTTTCTGGGAAGCAATCGCCCCGGTGTAGACGGGATTCATCAAAAGGTCTTTGATAACGGAGAAGTCCCACATATACCGCCCGTTTTCCGGGTCTTTCTTTTCCCATTTGGTGCGGGTATTGCGAAGCCCCCGTTCCCGGTTCCACCATGTGGGGCAGGGGATTTTTTCTTCCTCCAGCCGTCTGCGGATATAGTTCGGACCATGACCGTTCAGGGCATATCCGAAAATCAGCCGCACAATCGGGGCGGTTTCCTCGTCAATGAGCAGATGGTTTTTGTCCTCCGGGTCTTTCCGATACCCAAACGGGGCAAGACACCCGGTAAACTGTCCTTTCTGCGCTTTCAGAAGATAAGAGGAATGGACTTTCTTGGAAATATCCTTGCTGTACATCTCGTTCAGGATATTCTTGAACGGGGCAATGTCGTTGTTATCCCGCAGGGTGTCGATACCGTCATTCATGGCGATATAGCGGACACCGTTTCTTGGGAAAAAGTCCTCAATCAAATGCCCGGTTTGCAGATAGTTACGCCCCAGTCGGCTGAGGTCTTTCGTGATGACAAGGTTGATTTGCCTGCGCTCAATGGCTCTCAACATTCTCTGTAAATCAGGACGCTCCATATTAAGACCTGTGAAGCCATCGTCCTGATAGACTGCCACAACCTCCCATCCCTGCTTTTCGCAGTATTTTTCCAGCATATCACGCTGGTTTGCGATACTGGCACTTTCGCCTTGCAGGTCATCGTCCTTTGACAGCCTGCAATAGACCGCTGCACGATAGCCCCCGGCAAGTGCCGAACCGATTGTTCTGTATTCCATTTCGTTCATCATAGCCATTTACCCACACAATCCAGACGGTATCTGGCTCTTTTGAACCTCATCTTCATTATAGCCTATATCTTTCTTTTTAGCAAGATATTCTTTTGTATTTGTCTTTCCGTATTTCTGGGAAATCAGGCTGACGAACACATCGGTGGCGTCCAGTTCCCCGTCAAATACAGTGGTCACATGAATCTCTGTTTTGTTTTTTGCCATAGGCAGTTATCCTCCATACATGAAAATAGCCAGACAGAGGGTGTCGGCAACGAAGTCCGGCAACGGGCTTCAAAAGACCTTGCAAACAATCTCAATCTGGCGATGGTTACTATTTATACTTTTCTTTTATTTTTCTGTTGTTTTGGTTGTTATAAGGGAGAAAAGCCCGGAAATAAGGGGTTTTCCCCGGCAACCGGCTCGGCAACGGGATAGCAACAGGGGGTGCAACGGGCTGTCATTTTCAGAATGGAAGCTCCATCTGTTCTGTGACCTCCACAAAACCGTCCATCGTTTTTTCAGACGGGTTGCTTAAGTCCGTTGCCGGGTTTTCACGCTCCCAGCCCTTTTGTCTGCCATATTCGGAAAACATTCTTGGGTTCGGGAAGTACCGCCAGCCGGTAATGCACTGGTTCATAATCTCGTTGATTTCCCGGATTTCCCATTGCTTCGGCTCGTCAAAAGCATGGTTCAAGGCTTCCTTGTAGAGCTGCTTGGAGCAGACCATGCTCCCGGTGTACTTATCAAGATACGCCTGTATCATCCCGGCTTTGGTGTCCTCCGGCATAAAATCCCGCTGGTGTTCTTTGAGATACCGCTGCATGGCGGGGCTGAAAGCCAGCTTGAACCTGCCGCTTCGGTAAATCTCCATCGCTTCCGCCCACATCTGCTCGATATAGGCTCTGGAAGCAGCTTCGTCCTCCAAAATGTGAACCTCGGCTTGCTCCGGGTACACCATGACGGGGATAAAGCGGCGGTTGCCGGAACGGTCAAGGGGCAGGAAGTCAAGGGCATTGGAAGTGCCGCCAAACACGCACTGACGGGGGCGGTCTGCCGGGTGGGTTTCATAGGGTATCTTGTAAACCTCTTTCTGCCGGCTTAAAAATGACTTGATTTCCTCAATGCTCTTGGCGTTGGCGGTTGCCATCATTTCCGACATTTCGATAATCCAGTGACCTTGCAGCTTGCGGTACACATTTTCATCGTCCAGCTTTTTCAAATCGTCTGAAAACCATTCGTCCCTGCCTGCCAGCAGCCGGAAAAAGGTAGATTTCCCGGCTCCCTGACCACCAACCAGACAGAGCATGACCTCAAACTTGCTCCCCGGTCTGAATACCCGCCGGATGGCTCCCATCAGGAACAGTTTCAAGGCTTCATAGGTGTATTCGTCCGTATCGGCTCCCAGAAAGTGATGCAGGGCGTAACGGATGCGCTCTGTGCCGTCCCATTGCAGGCTGTTCAGGTAATCCCTGACTGGATGGTAGCGGTTTTCATTGGCAACAATCTTGATGGCGCTCTGCACCTTTTTCTCGCTGGTAAGCCCGTAATTTTCTTCCAGATACAAAAGCAGGTAGTTCATGTCCATGTCGGTCAGCGTGGTACTGGTGCGCTCCCAGCCCAGCGGCTTCACAATGTCAATCTGCTCCGTCAAAAGGTTCAGGCGCAGCGCCCCGCGAAACAGAGGGTCACGCTGGAACACCGTCAGGCAGTTTCGGATGCTGTTCTTCACGCCGCCTTTCTGCGTCCCCTCTAATGTTTCCCGGATTTCTGCCGGTGTCTGCGCCGGTTCCATTGTGTCCATCGTCCTTTTGACCGCTTCCTGCGTTTCCGGCGGCAAGCTCTGAAATTCGCTGTTCAAGCCGCAACACCTCCTTTCCCTGTGCGGCGATCAATGCCGCTTTTTCTTCTATTTCTCCGTATAACAAAATATCCAAAAGGTATTCTGTGTAGCTTATCCTCTGCAACGCTTCCACAAAAAGAGGATGCCAGATGGCATCCTGCGGCTGTGGGGCGTGTGCTGTTTTCCAATGCTCCAGCAGGCGCAGATAATCGCATAGCACCCGGAAACAATACCGTTCCGTTTCCTGAAATCTCTGCTCCGCTGATTTTTGTCGGGGCTGTGACCTGTTGTGACGCTTCCTATCTGGCGGCGCATTGCCGGATTTCTCATAGGAAACGCCGAAGTTCTCCGCAAGCCTGACCGCAGCTTCCCGTTTCCCCAATCCATGCAGCAAAGCGGCAAAGTCGATCACATCCCCGGAAGCCCCGCAGCCGAAGCAGTAAAAGCGGCTGTCCACTTTCATGCTGGGCGTGCGGTCATTGTGGAATGGACAGCAGACCATGCCGTTTCTCCCCACCCGGATTCCATAGAATGAAGCAGCCTGCCGGGTGGTAACAGACTGTTTCACCGCTTCAAATACATTCAAATGCTCCCTCCATAAAAATACTGGTAGCGGTAAAGCTGCCGGTTATATCATAGCTCCATCTCATGTTTCTTTCTCTGTACTGCCTGTGGCTGCTCCCTCCGGCGCAGTGCGGTATCTACGGCGTTCTGCACCTGCCGTAGCCGTATGACTTCCTCCCGGAGTGGCTTGTGCTGCGGAGACAGTTCGGCATACTCTGTTTTTAACTGTGCGTATTCCTGTTTCCATGCTTTCAGGGCAATGGGTTTTCCGTCCAGTTTTTCTTTCAAAATACGGCGGGCGGCATAAAACAGCCGTAACTCCGCATCGTGGGATGTTTCAAATTTCTCCCTCTGTTTCTTAAACTTGATATTGTTCAATTCCGTATGAACAGGTTTTAGCCGCTGGTAATTCTCGCCCTCCCGTATCAATTCCTGCAATTCCTTTATCCGGGCAGATTTCTTTTTCATGGAGTCGCTTAACGCTTCAAATTCTTCGTTGACAGAGGAAAGACGCTCCTGCAAATCCTCTAATGTGAGCAGCTTGTTTTCCGTCAGATAATTGACGGCTTCGGCAAACTGCTTTAAGTTTCCGGTTCTGGCTTTATTGCTCCATGCCCCTGCGTTGCGCTGGTTGTAATAAGCGATCAACAGGTCGGCAAGGCTCGGTGTCTGCGGTTTGGAAAGTTCTTCTTTTACCTCTGCCATCCAGACAAACAGGGCTTTGATCTTCTTCCTCACATCCTGCATGAGCCGGTTGGTGGCTTTAATCCAGCGGTTCAGTTCCCCTTTCTCGGTGCGGATGCCCTTTGCTTCCATCTGCCGGACATTAGCTCCCTCGTGGACAGTAGGTATCAGGTCAAGCCCCTGCCGCACATAGGAACGGTGGTCGATACGCACATCCAGCCCTTTTTCCTCAAATTTTGTATTAACGGCAGCCCACTGCTCCCGCCAGTGTTCCAGCGTTTCCGGCTCATGCCAGTCTGTTGTATGGACAGCGTTAAACATATAATCGCCGTTTTTATCCCGGATTCGGTTTCCATCTTCATCAAGAAGATATTCCCGACGCTGTTTTTGTCCCCATGTGCCATCCGGGTTCAAAGGGCGCATGGTTGTCATCACATGAAAATGCGGGTTAGGGATGCCGCCGTCCTCTTTCTCCGGGCTGTGAAAAGCAAGGTCGGCAATCATGCCTTTTGTCACAAACTGCTCCTGTACGAACTTCCTCGCCAGCTCCATGTTTTCTTCCAGCGTCAATTCATTCTGCATGGCAATATCAAAGGAATAGGCAAGCTGTGCTTTTGGATGTTTCTCGCAGTTCTCCACAGCATTCCAGAGGGTCGCCCGGTCAAGATATATTTCCGGCGCATGGGGCGGCAGCATGATTTCCGAAGCGATCACGCCGCCCTTTTTGGTGTAGTCGCTGACTTCTCCATAGTAGCTGCTGTAAAGACGCTCCCCGGCTCGATAGGCTGCGCTGGCAATGGCGCTCTGACCGGCGCTGCGCTTGATCTGTGCGATTGAAAAATGATAAAGTGCTATCCTTAGTCACCGCCTTTCTCCTGCCCGGAAATACGGGCGTGGTTCTCTGTGGCAGACCGGATGAAATGCTCCGCCTGCGGCAGATTCAAAATGCTTTCCATGAGGGAATAAAATTCCGCTTCGGATAGCTCCTTTGTCTGTGGTGCAATGCTCTCAATAGCTGCCCCACGGGTAATCAGCCGGTGCGTCCTCTGTTTCCGGGAACCGCTTTCCAGATACGCCTGCCGGTTTTTCAAACGCTGCATTTTCCGTTTTTCCTGTTCCAGCAGGACAGTGGTTTTTTCATATTCCTGCTTCAACTGTTCCAAAGATTTTTCCATGTTCTCACATCCTTTGCTGATAAGATAAAGAAAGACCATCCGCAGACAGTCCGTGTGTCAGTGCTTCTATAAAACCCGATGAAAAGGGAAAACCGCAGAGCGGATTTCTCTTTGCGGCGGGTACACAGGGGATAGCCGCTTTAGCGGCGCAAGGGGGTGTAGCCACCTTGTCGGAGCGAAGCGAACGCAGACCTCGGATTGCTGATTTTATCAGCGGCAGAGGTAAGCTCCGCAGGACGCACGATACATGGTCTTTAGACTATGTATAGAAGTGCGCCCTTAGTTCCTAAGGGATTTTGCCGTTTCCGGCAGTCTTGTCCTTTTTCTTGGAACGCTTGGAAAGATACTTCGGGCAGTCAACCACAACCGCCCGGAAGCTCTGTTTACATTCGTGCTGGCATTTCCGGCACAGTTCGTTGTAAGTGATACGGCTGCGGTCATTTAAGAAGAAAGACCATTCCAGCCGCCGCTTGTTGCTCATTCTTGCCATAACCGGCTCCTTTCTCCGTTTCTATCTGATGTACGCAGATAGGCTGTTTTGATGTAGCGTCTCGGTATCATTTTTAAGTTTTTTTCCCTCTGTATGCCCCTTTGGAAAGTGCGGCGGTATTGCAGTCAGGGGATAATACCTCACGCTTATTTGTCGCTTCCCGGTACGGTTTCGGAGCCTTTTGCCATCCATTCAAAGAAAGCAATTTTGCTGACCTTGATAAGCCTGCCCCTGCGGAACGCCGGAAAGCTGGGGGTGTGTACCAGCTCATAGGCGCTCGCTCTTGAAATTCCCATAATCCGCTGGATGTCCGCCACATCCAGAACCAGCGGTAAATCCTCGTAGCTGTTCAATCTCTTTTTATCGTTCATTCTGTTCCTCCCATAAATCAAATAGGTTAAAATGCTTCCTGTTGCCGTTCTCCCCCAAAGCCGTTTTCCTGCCCCATTCCTGCGGTGTTTCCCTGCATTGGTGCGCCGAATGCGTCACTTCTCCTGCCGGTCATATCCCTTTTGGACGGTCATTCACTTGTCAAGGTACTGTATGGTACGAAATTACCAACTGCAATCATCATAGCGTACTATCCTTGACAAAACAATGATTCTGCGATACCATGAGTGTAACGGATATAACTGAATTATATAATTACCATAAACAAAGGCAGGGGATAGGGATGGAGAATCAGTTTATACGGCATGAGCCATGTTTTGAGAGGATTTTGTTTGTCCTGACGCTGGACAGGAAGAAAATGAAAGAGCGGATTTTGATTGGGGAAGAACAGCAGATCCGCTTCCGTCTGAACGGGAGCCAAAACGCAGAGGTGCTTTGTGATATGACACGCCCACTGGGAACTTTTTTGATAAACTTTGAGCGTGACACGGACAGAGACTGGAACTTATACGGGCTTTCTCCGCTGCGGCAAGCTCTCCACTCCAACCGATGGAAACAGCCGGAGCTGGAGCAGGCGGCAAGCGAATTTCTTTGGGAGAAATATCTTAGCAACGACCCTCTGAAAATGTATGTGGCGTTCCGTATCTGGAACAGCTATCTGCTTGCCAGAGAACCCCGTGACCGTAACGCTGCCTGTGACCGCTTCATGGATAAAATGAGCAGACTGACCGGGGTATTCCAAAACGAAACCATGAGCTTTGACAGGGAGACAGGAAAACCGAAACAATTTCAAGCTGGCAGCCTTTATTTCAAAGGCGCACCGTCAGAAGATACCCGGCTTGACCTCTGGTTCCCGGACAACCGGCGCACAGAAGAATGTGTGTCTGCCTATGCGTCCCTCTACCCGTTGATTACCTATTATCTGAACAGGCTGAATGACTGGGGGCTTTGCTTCCGGCAGTGCAAGGTCTGCGGGAAATATTTTCTGGCAAAGAGCCAGCGGTATGAGCTGTGCAGCGACAAGTGCCGAAAAGCACAGGCGCTTCAAAACAAGCGGGAATTTGACGAGAGGTCAAGAGAAAATAACTATGACCTGCTTTATAAAAATGAATGCCAGAACTGGCGCAACAAAATAAACCGGGTAAAAAATACCGCAGGCTTTCCGGCTGACCGTCTGGAAAAAATACAGGCTGCCTTTGCTGACTTTAAGAAAGAAGCCTTACAGAGAAAAAAGGCTGTAAAAACAGGAACGGCCAGCCCGAAAGAATTTACGGACTGGCTGTATCAGCAGAGTAATGTAATTGTTGAGCTGACCGAGATATGAAAAACTTTCTATCGTCAATTTCGCATTATTGCAATAACAGATTGCTTCTTCCATGAATGGTAATATTATCATCAAACTTTTGGAAGAACTATAAATGTCCGAGGTGCCTTTGATTTCGACAGAAAAACAGGCTGAATTGTTACAAAGCTCGGACATTTCAAAAATTTTTTGAGAAATGGCGAAAAAAGCGGGGCAGCACACGCCGCCC
>ENA-OOZV01000511-OOZV01000511.1-human-gut-metagenome-genome-assembly--contig:-NODE-511-length-9836-cov-2.345159_pt1 | contig 9836 bp, 6 predicted proteins | sample MGYA00241051_ERZ501418 | MGnify/ENA primary metagenome ERZ501418 (study PRJEB25962, sample SAMEA2042512) | human gut metagenome | biome: human gut; feature: human-associated habitat; material: faeces... | reverse complement strand
GTTTGTCAATGACGGACAACTTGCTATTTTTTGATTTTATTTCGAACTCACGTTACAATAATCAACTTTTTCTTGAACAGTCTGTTGTATCTTCGTGTCCATAAATAAAATGAAAAAGGAAAATACTGAAGTTTTAACTCTGGATCATGGTAGTCCGCTTTTTACCGTTATTGGACGATGATTAACGAATGTAGCCGTACCGATAAGGAATTCCTCGTAAATAGGACGGAAACCAAAGCATATGAGATGGGTTTGTTTTTTTCGACGAAATCAAAGGCCAGTCATGATTGCGTTCCATCATGGTAATGATATTCTTTGTATATACTTTGTTTATAGATGTTGAATTGATCTCTTTATGTATGATATTTGTCTTCTTGTGTAAGATATTTTAAAAATCAAAAACAAAACGAACCGTTTTTTTTGAGAAATCTAACAAGAGATACCCACATTTGTACTATCTTTGTAATAAGTTGGCCTTTTAAGAAAACTTGGGAAAAGCATTTATTATGAATCAATATCCGGATTTTGACCAAAAGTTATATGACGATCTTCGCCGTGGTAAAGAGTATGCCTTTGCTGCTGTCTTTGACCGTTACCATCGGTTATTGTACACCATAGCCTATCGTTTTTTGAAATCGGAAGAAGAGGCGGAGGACGCAGTTCAGTTTCTTTTTATGAAATTGTGGGAGCAGAGGGAAACTTTTAGTTTTGAGTCGGGTATTCGAAGTTTGTTATTTACTATCTTGAAGAATTATATACTGAATGAATTGAGGCATCGCAATCTGGTATTTGAGAAATTGTATGAAATGGCCCAACAGGTGAATGATGAGGACGAAGATGCTTTTTTAACCCAGTTTGAACATGGTGAACTCAGAAAATCCTTGCGGGTTGCCATTGACAAACTTCCTCCTCAGAAACAAAAAATCTGCTTGCTGAAAATAGAATATGGGTTATCCAATCAAGAGATTGCCGACAGGATGGGCATAACTGTCCCTACAGTGAAATCTCATTACACACAGGCTATAAAGGCGCTTCGTAATGCGATTGAATCTTTGATTATGTGGTTTCCTGTAATATGGATTTATTTAATAGACTGAAATGCACTCATACTTTTATCGGAGTGGGGTGTTATTATAAATATACGAAAAAAATAGATTATGAAGATAGATGAATCGGTGATAGATAAAGTACTTGACAACAAAGCTGCTCCTGGAGAAGCTCGGAAAGTTGCCGGTTGGTTCGTTACGGAAGAAGGGCGTAAGTATTTGTCTGGACGATTGGACCGTGAGATGGAAGAGCTTGCAGAAGAGATGCCGGAAGATGTTAGACTTCCTTCTATTCCCGGCATGAAGATGAAACAGCGGTTTATGAGTGAGATAAAACGTGAGCGTGGAAGGAGATCGGTCGGCCGTAAGTGGATGTGGGTGGCGGCTGTATTGTTACCATTTGTTTTCTTAAGCGTTTCTTTGTTGTTTTTGGTGAACCGGACGGGGATTTTCTCTGAAACGGAATATGCTGAAATAAGTGTTCCTTATGGTGAACAGATGCGGGTAATTTTGCAGGATGGCAGTATTGTACACTTGAACTCGGATTCCCGTTTGAGGTATCCCAAGCAATTTGGATTGTTCAATCGTACGGTGGAGCTTTGGGGAGAAGGGTATTTTAATGTTGCCAGAGATGAAAACCGTCCCTTTAAGGTGGATTTGCAAGGGGTGGAAGTGAGAGTGACCGGAACCAGATTTAATGTAAAAGCATATGCTGCCGAACCCAATATTTGGGTAACTTTGGATGAAGGAGGAATTCTTTTCAGGGATCATAATGCGAAGGAGTACAGGCTTGTTCCGGGGGAGAGTGCGGAATATAATCGTCAGTCGGGGAAATGCCTGATTTCCCGCCCGGATAATATGGAGCAGATTTCGGCATGGCGTTCCAACAGCCTTAATTTTTATCTGACTCCGCTTAATGAGATTATAAAGGTGATGGAAAGGCATTATGACGTTCATTTTATTGTGAAAGATTCTACGGTACTGAAGAACAGGTTTACTTTGTCAACAGGAAAAGTAAACGCGTCGGATGTACTCTATGATTTGGAAACTGTTTCTAATATCTGTTTTACGGAGGTGGAAGACGGTCTGTTTGAAGTAGGCACCAAATAATGGAAACTATAAAGGTAAATGTGGAATAGATGTGAGTGAATACACTTGCATCTATTTTTTTTTGAGAAAACGAAAAAAAGGACTCATACCTTTTTCTGGATGATGTGTTAGCCTATATAAGAAATTCTTTTGTTTCAAACTAATACTATTGATGAAAATGAAAGCAAGAACCAAAATGAAGACATTACTGCTGTTGGGAGTCCTTTTATTTGGCTTTACTGTTTCAGCACAGTCGCAAAAAGTCTCTTTAGATTTTAAGAATGAGAGGGTGGAAAAAGTTCTGGCATCTATTAAAAGCCAGACCGGTATGAGCTTGGTTTTCAGTGACCAGTTGGTCGATGTGAATCGTAAGGTAACCATGCAACTCAAAGATGTCACACTGAAGGAGGCATTGACAAGACTTCTTTCAGGAATTAATCTTACTTTTGAAATCAGGAACAACAAAATCTATTTTATTGAGAAGAAAGCTGTCTCGCAACCCGGTTCTAGAAAGAAAAGAGTGACGGGAGTGGTGAAAGATGTAATGGGAGAACCTCTGATTGGTGCTAATGTTGTGGAAAAAGGCAGAAGTACCAATGGGGTTATCACCGACTTTAATGGGAAGTTTACGTTGGAAGTGGACGAATCTGCTTCGTTGGTTGTGAGCTATATAGGATATTTGGCACAAGATATTCCGACAAAAGGGAAAGGGGATTTTCATATTATATTGAAAGAGGATACCAATACGTTGGACGAAGTGGTCGTTACCGGATATGGAGATTTCAAGAAGGCAACTTATACTGGATCTGCTTCTGTTCTGACTACAGAAAAGCTGGAGGCTTTACCTGTTGTCTCCGTGGGGCAGATGATTGAATCGAATATACCGGGCATCAGTGTGGTTGCCGGTACTTCTTCGCAGCCCGGTGCGAAAACAACTTTACGGGTACGGGGAGTTGCTTCCATGAATGCTTCTACCGAACCTTTGTATGTATTGGACGGAGTACCTATCCCATCTTATGACTTGAGTAACTTTACCAGTATGTCCGAAGCGGGAGGAATGGGATTCATTGAAACGCTGAATCCGGCGGATATTGAGAGTATCACCGTTTTGAAAGATGCGGCATCTGCTTCATTGTATGGTGCGAAAGGTGCTAATGGAGTCGTGCTTATCACTACTAAAAAAGGAAAGGAAGGCAAGCTTCGTGTCAATATGGCGGCGAAATACGGAATCACAGATTTCGCTTATACATATCGTCCGTTAATGGGAGGCGAGGAAAGAAGGGAATTGATTCACGAAGGACTGGTTAATTTCCAACTGGATAAGGGAGTAAGCGAACAAGAGGCACAGCAGTATGCGGATGCGAATATAGACCAGTATGCCAAACGCTTGCCTCAAGGATATTCGGACTGGGAGAGTGCTTTATTTAAGACAGGTTATCAACAGGATTATAACCTGTCTGCCAGTGCTGGCAACCAAAATTCCAGTTTTATCGGTTCTTTGGGATATACTAAACAGACGGGTGTTTCCCTGAATTCAGAAATGGAGCGCTTTACGGGGCGTGTGGATGCAAGTAACAAGTATAAAAAGGTGGAATTTGGAATGAACGCTTCTTTTTCGTGGACAAAGAACGTTCATTTACCCGAAGGTAAATTTTATGGAAGTGCCATTTATGCATCAAAAGTGAATCTGACGCCTTCTACTCCCATTTACAATGAGGATGGGACCTATGCCAGCGGGTATCGTGAAAACAATGGGTATAATCCGATATTGGAGGCTGAGGTGAATGATTATTACGCTCGGACGGTACGTGCTATGGGTACGGCTAAAATAGCTTATAATGTTTGGGATAACTTGAAGGTATCCAGTGTGTTTACGGTAGATTATTCGTTGACAAAGGACTTTTTCTTTCAGTCTCCGGATGGACGTGATGGAGCAACTTATCAAGGACGGGGACGTATGCAGATGACTGACCGTATACGTTATACTTCACAGAACAATTTAACTTACTCCAAAACTTTCGGCAAGCATTCTGTCAGTGCGGTCACGGCTTTCGAGGTGATGAAGTATGATTATGAGGATTTGTATGCTGCAAAGAAAACTTACGGGCAGGATATAAACACTTCTTTAGGAAATGCGGCCGATCCGATAGATGCTGACCAGAAATTGCAGGAAGATGCATTAATGTCCTATGTGGCCAGTGTGAACTATTCTTATGATGATAAATATTATGCCAGTTTCAGTTTTCGCAGGGATGGCTCATCCCGCTTGTCTCCCGATACTCGTTGGGGTAATTTCTGGTCTTTGTCCGCTTCATGGAGACTTTCTCAGGAAAGGTTCATGCAGCCGTTGAAATCAGTATTAAGTGATTTAAAACTTCGTGCTTCCTATGGGGTGAATGGAAATCTCCCTTCTTCATATTATGGTTATCAGAGTACTTATACCACGGGGGCGTTTTATAGTGGGAAACCTTCTCCGTGGGAAAGTACATTGGGGAATGAGGAACTCACCTGGGAGAAGAATTATGCACTGAATTTGGGACTGGATATCGGCTTGTTCAGTCGTGTGAATGTTTCTTTGGATTGGTACACGCGTACAACGAAAGACCTGTTGATGAGCAAGCAATTGAATTCCATCAGCGGATTTTCTTCTCTGCTGACCAATGTGGGGCAGATGCGGAATACCGGTGTGGAACTTGAAGTTCGTTCCAATAACATCAAGACGAAAGATTTCAGCTGGACTACCGCCTTCAATTTGAGCCATAATAAAAATAAGATTCTGAAACTGGCAGATCTGCCTTGGTTTGTGGATGGCAGGTATGTACGTAAGGAAGGTTATCCATTTAATACTATTTATCTGCGTGAGTATGCGGGGGTGGGTCCTGAGACCGGAAGTGCCTTGTATTATGATAACCAACAGGATGAGAATGGCAATTATACAAAAAATAAAGTGACCGATCCGGGGCAGGCAAGTCCTATTCCGTTGAAAGATATTACGCCTACTATATCGGGAGGTTTTATGAATACCTTTAATTATAAATTCATTGACCTGTCATTCAATCTATCTTATAGTTTCGGTGGTTATTCGTATGATAATGCATCCTACATTCTGCAAGATGATGGTTATTCAGTGATAAGCAATAAAAGTACCGAGCAACGCCGCCGTTGGCAGAAACCGGGTGATATAACGGATGTTCCCCGTTTTGTATATGGGAATAAAAAGGGGGGTAACTATAATTCTTCACGTGCCATCCATTCTACGGATCATATTCGTCTGAAAAGTCTGATATTGGGATTGAATGCTCCTAAAGCATGGTTGCAGAAATTAGGAATAGGGAATGCCCGTATTTATTTCTCGGGTACGAATTTGTTGACATGGGCTGCATACGACCAATATGATCCTGAAATGAGTGGGGTGGTAGGATTCTACACGCCTCCGTTGAAAACTTATGCTTTCGGACTGGAACTTAAATTTTAATCATCAATTACACTAAAAAACAGAACCATTATGAAGAAAATACTTCTTATTTTAGGATTCGTTTCACAGCTCGTTGCCGGTTGTAGTGATTTCTTCGATACAGCTCCCAGCAATAAAATCCCTACTACGATGGCTTTCCGTACAGTAACCGATGTGGATAATGCGGTGAACGGATTGTATGATCTGATGTCGGGCTCCGGATATTACGGGGCTGCTATGTTTGCCTATGGAGACATGAAAGGAGATGATATGCAGAGTTCTGAGGAAAGTGGGGTATGCAATACATGCTATATGTTCAATCATCGTCCTAATAGTTTGAATGCCGGTTCATTGTGGGGACGACCTTTTTATATTCTTCGTGAGGCATGGAATATTCTGAATGCTATTGCCGAAGGAAAAATTGAAAGCGGGGATGAAAAGAAGTTGAATGCTTTGAAAGGCGAGACGATGGCGGTGATTGCGCTTTGCCAGTTTGATCTGACTCGTTGCTTTGGCTATCCTTATACAAAAGATAAAGGTGCGTCACTGGGTGCTCCGTTGATAGACCATTTGGTGGGAACCTATGAGAATCCTCCCCGTTCTACTGTTGCTCAGGCTTATGATTTTATTATAGAAACGTTGGAAGAGGCGGTTACATTGATGTCCGAAGAGAAAAATAACGGACGTATGAATAAGTATGCGGCTCGTGCATTGCTGGCTCGTATCTACTTGTATCATGACGATAACCGGAAAGCATTTGATTTGGCGGACCAACTGATTAAGGATGCGGATACATCGGGAAGTTATGCACTTTATCCGCATGAGAAATATGTGGCTGCCTGGTCGGTAGAAGCCAAGTTTGGTTCAGAATCGTTTTTTGAGATAGCCAATAGTGTGGATGATACTCCAGGACGGGATTCATGGGGATATTTATTGAATTGGTATGGCTATCAGAAGGGGTTTGTCACTCAGAAATATGCGGAGCAAATGCTGGCTGATCCCGGAGATGTGCGCGGGCAGTTGCTGGAGGAGAATAAATATGCGGGGAAAACGGTATGGTGGTTGTACAAACTGAGAGGGACGGACCTGAAGACTGCACCGCTGGAATGTAACAATGTGGTACTTCGTCTGTCCGAGGTGTACCTTATTGCCGCTGAGGCTGGTTGCAAGTTGGGCGGTGATGCTGCGGTTCAGGGACTTGGTTATTTGAATGAGATTGTGAAGCGGGGCAATCCCGATAACGAAGTGACAATGGCTGACTATACCTTGGACCGTGTGTTGGATGAGCGAAGTAAGGAGCTGGTAGGTGAAGGACATCGTTTCTTTGATTTGCTGCGCAATGGCAAGACTATTGTCCGTAAAGGAGGATATCATCTTCCCAGTGTGGACGAAGAGGTGGATTGGGATTTTTACAAGTGTGTGCTGCCGATACCTGAAGACCAGTTTATCTTTAGTCCTGAGATGGAACAGAATCCGGGATATCCCAAGAATTGACATGCTATTAATCATTATTTAAATATATACGTATGAAAAACAGAATAGTAATATTTGTGGTATTTGTGTGTTGCTTATGGACTATGCCGGGAATAGTACGGGCGCAGTTGTCTGTTCATCAGTTTGACCAGTTAATGAAAAAGATTGATGATGTCCTGTGGTACGAGAAAGTGGGTGATATTGCCCATGTAGATAAGGTGATATTATGTGGACCACCGCGTTGGAAGGAGTCCAATCCCACTTCGATGAGTGCCGGTAACGAACTTAAATTCAGAGCATACATTTTTATTCCCAAAAGTGTGAAGGAAAACAAGAAATATCCGTTGATCGTATTTCCTCACAGTGGGGTACATGCCGATATGGACACCTATTATGCCCATATCATCCGTGAGCTGATAGCGCAGGAATACATCGTGGTGGCAGCGGACTACCGGGGAAGCACCGGATACGGAGCGGGAACATACAATAATATAGATTATGGTGGATTGGAAAACGAAGACGTGTACATCAGCCGTAACTATATGGTGGATAATTTCGATATTGTGGATGGTAGTCGTGTGGGTATCATGGGATGGAGTCATGGTGGTATGATTACACTGATGAACCTTTTCAATTATCCGGGACAATATAAATGTGGTTTTGCAGGCGTTCCGGTTTCGGATGTAATCATGCGTATGGGGTATGCCAGCGACAGTTATCGCAAAATCTTCTCGGCCAAGAATCATATCGGGCAGACTGCCAAGGACAATATTGCGGAATACAAACGGCGCTCTCCTGTGTGGCATGCGGAGAAGTTGAAAGACCCGTTACTTATCTATACTAATACCAGTGATGATGATGTGAATGTAGTCGAGGTGGAATCAATGATCCGTGCCTTGAAAGCAGAAGGCAAAAAATTTGAATATAAGATATTTGAGCGTGCTCCCGGTGCGCATAGTTTTGATCGGTTAGATACTTATGAGTCAAGCAAGATTCGTCTGGACATTTATAAGTTCATGGGGCGTTACCTGAAGCCCAATAAACCATTCGGTTCAGTGAAAGAATTGCGTAAAGCAGCTTATAAGTTCTGATAATTAACTTGGTGACAGGATAATGGAGGGCTGGTTGCTTCATGTAATGGGGCAACCGGCCTTTTTATGACTCTTCGGATGGATAAAAATGAGTGAATATTCATCTTGTATAAAAGATAAGTGGAAATATGGATAAAGTGTACGGATAATAAGTGATAATTAAACTTTTTGAATAGCTTGGCGGCTTGTTAGCTTTTAGAACGTAGTTATACATTGGTAATGAGAAATAGATCATGAAAAACACACGCTTATTATTTGTTATTTGGATGTTGTTCTTGGTTTTACCTCAGGGGTATTCACAAGAGAAAAAGGAAGATTCATCCGTATTGGGGCAAGTGAACGGCTTTTTGAGTAAACATGTGAAGCTGACTGCCTACGGTCAGTTCGGTTATAGCTATACGGACAGGAAAGACTTGGATGTGAGTCAGGCGGACAATCAGTTTTTTGGAAGGCTGGGGATGCTGATCCTTTCGGGAGATATCACGGATAAACTGTCGTGGATGGTTCAGTATGAACTGTTTACTTCACAGCTGCTGGAACTCTATGCTTGTTACAAACCGTATTCTTTTTTTCAGGTCAAGATAGGTCGGATGAAGACCTGTTTTACATTAGAGAACCAGATGTCATCTTCGGTTTATGAAACGGTAAACTTCAGTCGTGTCATTGAGCGTCTGGCAGGTTTCAGTGGAGATGTATGTGGGAACCAGGGTGGCCGTGATATGGGTTTGCAGGTGGGTGGTGAGTTGTTCAAGACCTCTGTCGACGATTATTTTCTGGAATATCGGGTAGGTGTATACAATGGTTCCGGACTCAGCATGAAAGATCATAATGATGCAAAGGATTTTGCCGCATGGTTCACTGTGCAGCCTGTCAAAGGATTGAAGATGGGTGCATCTGCCTATATCGGAAAATTGAATGATGATTATACGGTGGTAAATGATGAAACGGGGGAAGAAACCATTTATAATACAAATATGAAACGTAACCGCATGGCGCTGAGTACCTGTTATCAGACCCATCGGTTGACTTGCAGGGGGGGGAATATTTGTGGGGAAAAGATGGTAGTATCAACCGCAGAGTTTTTTATGCTTTAGGATATTGGTTTGCCATTCCCTCCCGATTGGCGGTTGTGGCAAAATTGGAACGCTATGAAGCTGATACGGCAGTTTCTGATTCAGAAATGATTTATACAGTGGGAGGCGCTTATTATATAACGCCGAAAACGCGTATCATGCTGAATTATGCGCATTTTAGTTATGAAAAGAGTGTTTCTGTCAATGAACTTTGGGCGATGTCTCAAATAGGTTTCTGATAGTACAATATGCAATGTTTGTATTGTGTCTTTTTATACCTTGTCGTGTTTTATAGGTTGCTCAAAGTCATAAAGACTTTGGATGTTAGGTCTTTTTCTATATTTTTTCTTCACTTCCTCAAAATCAACAGCATCTCTGTATGAGCAACTTGCGTGAACGTGTTGCAAATATAGCGGAAACCCGAAAATAAGCATCCATAAGCAACCACAGCTCTTTACTGCAAAAGTACAATTTAATTTCATAAATATATAATGAAAATACATAAAAATACAATAAGAAATTATAGTATTATTCATAGATCTCTTTATTTACTTGTTAGGGTGTCCAGTTCTACGTTCCCAAAAAACGTAGTATCAAACGCCCTTGTTAT
>ENA-OOZV01000506-OOZV01000506.1-human-gut-metagenome-genome-assembly--contig:-NODE-506-length-9911-cov-2.325893_pt1 | contig 9911 bp, 5 predicted proteins | sample MGYA00241051_ERZ501418 | MGnify/ENA primary metagenome ERZ501418 (study PRJEB25962, sample SAMEA2042512) | human gut metagenome | biome: human gut; feature: human-associated habitat; material: faeces... | reverse complement strand
ATTTATCTATTGTTATTTTTCATTCTTGTTTATCCGGATTACCGTAAATGAATAAGCCGGCAATTCATACCCGAATTTCTCGCTTACCTCCATTGTACCGGATACAGGACGAACCTGTTGGTCTGTCGGTTTTCCTGCCAAAACCGTCTTTACGGCAGTGGTGTTCATTCCTTCCAAAGACGGGAGCTCCACTTGCGCATTCACCGCTACCGGCAGCAGATTCACCAGTTTCACGATCATATCTCCTGTCTTTCCGTCGCGGACTACCGACACACCTATCCGTTTCTTCACCGCATCTTGTGCATTATCCAAAGTCACGGAAGAAGCGATGTATTCACTGCCCGCATTTTGTCCGTACATCTGCTGCGCATAGTAACCTACGGTGGGTTTTACCTCCGTATTATTGAAATAAATCAAATCCGGATTCCACTGGGTATGTCCCTCCTTAGCCAGTAACGGAGCGTAAGAAGTCATGGTCACCACATCGGCATTACGCTCCACGGAAGTCAGGTACAAGGCCTCGGCCAAAGCTGTTTCTATATTGTTGGGACGTCCCGGCAAATGAGCCGCATACTCTCCCAAATACACTTTCGCCTTGTTACGGTCATAACGGTCATAGAAATCCTGATTGTTGATAAACCATCCCGGGGTGTTATAATAATGTTCATCCACCATCGGAATACCCATCTTAGTGGCGAATTTCCAGCCTTCCTCATAATCACTGCCCTCATAGAACGGGCCTACCGTTCCGATAACGGTCACTTCGGGATATTTCTCCTTCACCGCATTGAAAATCATGGTGAAACGTTCTTCAAAGATATCGGTAATCAAATCCTCGTTACCAATACCGATGTACTTCAGATTGAAAGGTTTGGGATGTCCGGCTTGCGCACGCTTCTTTCCCCACACGGTCTTCTTCGCATCTCCATTCGCATATTCTATCAAATCCAGTACATCCTGCACGTACTGCGGCATTTCCTCCATCGGGATTCCGCCTTGCTGACCGCCGCAACCCAGTTCGCCTACCGAGTGATGACTGCAAGTACCCGAATTCTGACAAGGCACTCCGGCTGCCACTACAGGAACAGGTTCGGCCCCCATATCCTCGCAGAACAAAAAATATTCATGATATCCCAGACCGCGGGTCTGATGATACCCCCACAAATTGCGCAGAGGCTTGCGTTCCTCCAACGCTCCTATAGAGCCTTTCCAATCATAAATATTGTCCACACCATCTCCGTGAGCCACACATCCGCCGGGGAAACGGACAAAACGGGGATGAAGGTCCGCCAAAGTCTGTGCCAAATCGGCGCGCAGCCCGTTCTTCCTGCCTTTAAATGTATTCTGTGGGAAAAGAGAAACCATATCCAAGGCATACTTCCCAGCCATCTGCGGACAAACGGACAACACGGCATCCGCAGCATCCGCCGTTGCCGTCAGTACAGCCTTTTGTTTTTTCCACTCTGTAGATGAAACCCGAATAGCAGCCTGCGCAATTTCCTTGCCATCTTTGGTAGTCAGCCTCACAAGCACTTTTCCACCTTTCGTATCATCCAGCACTTTGGAAAACACAGAGAAGTCATACTTCTCACCTTTTTTCACGGCAATACCGTCAAAACCGTTATTCACCAAGGCAGCACCCGGGCGGTGTACCTCTAACACTGCATAGTGAGCATTGTTAGCATGGATGGGACTGTCCTCACTGACAGACAGTTCCGCATCAGTACCCTGTATACTCCACGCATACGTGCTGTTCCAGTTCTTATCTCTTGCACCGTCTTTGGCAGAATATTCAAAATCACGGTTCTGAACCAGCTCCGCATAAAGTCCACCATCGGCTCCATAATTGATATCCTCAAAGAAAATACCTATCAGATACTCGCTAATGGGCTTCACCCGTCCGGTATCCACCCGGATGGTGGCAGCGACCGGTTTCAGTCCGGCAAAGCGGACGGCATCCTGTTCGGTACGCTCATTATTCTGTATATCGCGGAATTTCTTATGCTCAGCAAAACGAATCAACTGTTCTATATCCGCATAAGGTACTTTCTGCATATAACCGTTCAAGGTATCTTTATCAAGGACAATCTGCCGGGCAGTGACCAGTCGGGGCGCAGCAGGCTTCTCCGCATTGACATATTGTTGGGGAGCCCACTTCAACAAGTCGGAAGAATGGGAAGTACCCCATACTTTTCCGCTGGGGGTAAGCTGCCACCGGCAATACCAACGTCCATCTTCCGCTTTTTCCAGAAGAGGTTTAATCATTCTCTTTTCCGCCCCCCAACGCCCGAAATCACATTTCAGATAGGCAAAGCCGTCGGATACACTCAGCCACTTGTCGCCATCGGGGCTCCATGCGAATTTCAGTCCGCTGCGTCCCTCGTCTTCCGGATGGGCGTAAGAGAAGATGTAGACCGAATCGGGCTCATTATATACTTTTTCCACGGCAGCACAGACGGATTGGCCTGCTGCCAATGAGGCGATTGCCAGAGATAATAAGGTCTTTTTCATGGTATATGCTTTATTGTCATGTTTCTTTTATAACGTGGGAACAACCTTCCTGATGGTTCCGTCCGGATTAAATTCCATACGGTCTATACATACTTCACGATGCACGCCAGGACCCTTCTCACGATCTATAAAGTTCTTATTAATACGATGATATACAATGTACCACTCATCCGTACCCGGAATTTGTAGGACTGCATTGTGCGCAGGTCCATAGATTTCCTTTGCAGGATCCTGAATCAGTACCACCGGTTTCTTAGCAACCTTTATAGGACCTAGCGGAGATTTCGACGTACCGTATGCCACATGATAGTTGGGCGAACCAGTATCATCCACCGACCACATAAAGTAGTAAAGACCATTACGATAGAACACATATGCCGCTTCACGGAAAGCGTAATCTTTCAGACTTCCTCCTTTCGGTGTCAATACGGTCAAGGTATTCTTTTTGATGGAAACCATATCCTCATTCAGTTCGGCGCCCGCCATATAACCATTGCCCCAGTACAGATAGGATTTTCCCGAAACCGGATCGGTAAACACATCCACATCAATCTGCTGTCCGTGGCCCACGGGAGATTCAGTAATAATGGGATGTCCCAAGTCTTTGAACGGACCAATGGGTGAATCGGCTACCGCCACCCCAATCTGCTTGCCGCCTCCGGCTACAGGATTACCACTGAAATAGAAGAAATATTTATACTTTCCATCCACCATTTTCTCTTCAATGCACGGAGCCCATGCGTTTCCATCTGCCCATGCCACCTGATCGGATTTCAAATCAAGCATCACCCCTTCATCTTTCCAGTCCTTCAGATTATCCGAAGAGAAGACACTGAAATACCATCCGCCCCATCCGGGCTGTCCGTCGGTGGTGGAATAGATATAATATTTTTTAGTCTGATGAGAATACAATATCTCGGGGTCAGCATGGAAACCTTGCAGCACGGGATTGTTGGGAATCGTCATATTGCCCATTTCCTTTGAAGGCCATTTGTCGGTGATGCGCTTCAACTCGGCACGGGTAATGGGGATGATAGTTCCGTGACGCGGATGAAAATTCATCTTCACCTCACTGTCTATCACTTTAAAGTTTTTCAAATCGGTCGTTTCAGTAAACTGGTATTTACCTTTCATATAGACATCATACATCAAGATGTATTTATTCTGACCTATCAGTTTGAAAGTTCCCGCACCTTCCACCGCTTCCGGGGTCTGCTGCTTGTAGTCGGGTTCTTCCTCCCATTGTCCCGAAGTCAGTGAACGGGTAGTTGCTACCCGGATGCCGTTTCCATGTCCTTCGGTTTTATAAAACAGGTGGTAGATTCCATCTTTATATACGATATCACCGTCTATGCAAGATTTCTTGTTTTCAGGGATGAAAAGCGGTTTCGGTTCACCTTCCAGGTCGGTAAATTCTTTATTGGCATAAGCATAATAAATCACATCTGCCCCATCACCATATTTCATTGACCAATAAACCAAGTATTTTCCGGCTTCCGCATCGAAGATAGTCTGAGGAGCCCATACCCGTTTCAGTTTTTCCTGGCCGGCATAACGTTTCTGCATATTGATGACAGAATGGTTCCAGTTCACCAAGTCTGTAGATTTCAGCAACACCATGGCACGATTGGAGTCCCATCCATTGTCAGAAACCATATCGGTAACCACCATATAGAATGTCTTTCCGTCTTCGCAACGCAGGATATGCGGGTCGCGCACGCCACCGGTAGAACTGATGATTTTGGAATCAATGACAGGTTTGTTGTCATTCAGTGCCCAATAGGTATATCCGTCCGTACTTACCGCATAGCATACGGCTTCCTCGCTGATGTGGTTACCTGTAAAATAGGTAAAGAGATAAGCTATGTAATCTTTTTCGGCTACATTGTTTTGACTATTGGCAGATTGCTGTGCTCCTGCCAGCCAGGGCACAAGACAAGCCAAAAAGAAAGTAAGGATTTTGTGTTTCATAATAATTAGTTCAAAAATTGTTTGATGCAAAGATAGAAAATACAATCCTAACGATGGGTATATAAATCTTTCAAAAGAGGGACTTTATTCGGTCAAATGGGGGAAAATAGAAGTTTTACATCTTTTTTATCCATTGTAAGAATCCACCGATCCCTACAATGGATATCAATTTAACGAGGATTATTCCTTGTGATCATTTTGTATAAAATGTATTTAGAGAATGGGGCTGCAACGTCACCTCCAAATATTTTCCCGCCAGTTTTACACTCAAATTCTGTTGTTTGCCATTAAAATTCCCCGCCACTACCAAATACTGATTCTCAGGAGTCAGGAATATAATGACTGGTTGGTTATCCTCCCCCTTTGCCTTGTATTGTAAGATTTTTGATCCTGGAGCCACCATTTTGCTATAATGCTTTACTGCATAATACTCCGGGGTATAAACAAACGTACGCTTTTCCGAATCCACACGAATCAACGCATTCTGTTTCCATCCCCACGGACTTTCACCTTTATCGGTCAAAATACAATTCCAAAAATTATATTCACAACATCCATTCCCTAAATAATGATTTATCAACTCAAATGTATGTTCTGCTGCCTTCCAATCAAAACTACCCCAACCGCATTCGCTTTCCGAACAGATATATTCCCATTCGGGATGCTGTTTTCTTATGGAAGGAAGTATTTCACGTCCTTCCCATTGAAATCCCATACCACGAATACAATTACATAAAGCCGTATCAGCAAGAATTGTTTCTACATGATCTTGGCGATTCGTATTAAAAGTACCTAAATAAAGCTTCACCTCAGGATGCATTTGCCTCAAAGTAGGAGCTAAATATTCTTTATTGAAACGAATCGTACCGGTGGCAGTCCAGGCACAACCAGGATAAGGAGTGTAACTGTACGCTTCATTCTGATACATTACCATATCAATGGGAATTCCTTGTTCTTTATAGGCATCTATAAACCGACAAAAATAATCTGCATAAGTCTGCAAATAACGTGGATCTTGAATCATAAAGTCAGTTGTCGCAAGTTGGCGAGGAAAAACTCCATCACGGGCACCGGTCAACTTCATTTCATTCTCATCAACCTGACCGCCTGTAGCACCATATAATAAATAATTCTGTTTCTCTGACAAACTATTAAACGGACTACTTAAAACCGGATAATCTCCATTTATTTTCATCCAGCTTGGAGGACACCAAGGTGATATCCAAAATGTAAGATTCGGATTATATTTCGCTTATTTCTGTGCAATAGCAGCCTGAGATTCGGATTATATTTTTGTGCAGCACGTATGAAAGGAATAATAGTCTGTTTATCACGATTAATATTAAAATATCTCAATTCAAAGTCACCCTCCACTTCGTCACAACTATACCAAGAACGAGCGTAATCATTGGCTCCCATCGAAATTCGTCCACGCGTAATCCGTAAATCACCTTGCGGAGAAAATATATTATACAATATTTCATCTTGTTCAGTACGAGTTAATAACCCAAGAGCATCCCAACAAAGTTCATTGAAAGTAGTTCCCCAATTCTTGAAAGCAACACCGTTCTCTGTTCCATCTACCTGTAAAACAGGATTTTGTTCTGATTTTGACTGCAACTTCACTTTTGATTTTTGCCATACATTGCCTTCGGTACTACTAATCCAAGTCACAGACTGTGCATTTACAATCGTCGCAACAGTCAGTAACAGACCGATACAAAATAAGAATTTATTTTTTTTCATACTATTAATGTTCTAATTATTTAAATACAAAAATTATTCAACAATCCGACAACAAGATGTAGATATACATACAAGTTATCGGATAAAAATGAGATTATCAATTTTTTAATTAACAGATGGATAACCTGGATTCTGCTTCAAGTTTGGATTCGTATTCAATGTAGTACGTGAAAGAGGTATCCACATCGTATGATTATCTGGATCCGGTTCTTTATCCCACCAAGTTCCCGAATTAAAAATCCCGAACCTGCATAAAGTCTGTCTACGTAAACCTTCTCCTAAAAATTCCCGTCCCCATTCATCCAATAATTCCTGTTCTGTCAATGCACTCCCATTCTCAGGATACAAACTAGAAGAACCTGCTGGATAATAACGCTTCCGTACATAATTCAGTAATTTTTCCGCTTCTGCCTTTCTACCCTGATAAAAACGAATTTCTGCCAAATAATAATATATTTCCGCTAAACGGATCAAAGCATAATCCGATTCTATTTTACCTGCATCATCCGAACGATAAATAGGATATTTTATCAAACACCAACCTGAATTCTGATCTCCGTAAGCCATAGCCGATTTTGGAGTTTGGGTTCCACTAGAAGGATTGGGAGAGAAACTAGCAGGATCTGTATCGCGGAAAATACCTACTTGATCACGAATGTAAAGTTTGTAAGCTCCATTGTCCGAAGTAACATATTCCGTTCCATTTGCCGTTTCATAAGGTAGGTCGCCATACAAAAACATTCCTTCGCGTTTGCTATTTCCTAAATTTTTATACTTTTTCAGACGCACATCATCAGGATATTTCATAAACTTACGGACCGGTTTTCCATTTTCAAAGGAATATTCATTTCCATTTAAATCTAATCCTGGCTGTAATGCATATTTGGGGTTACAATTCCCCCAATCTGTAAAACCGAAATATTTCGAAGAGAGGAACGGAGCAACCTGCCAAAACATTTCATAATCATAAAGCCAATGCATACCACCAAACGAGGATGGATAACCAAACAATAATTCATTAGACTTATCGTTATCCCAATCAAACGGCGCATCCCACCTATTATCTATATCATAGAAACCGTATTCACCATCTATAATTTTTTCACAGTATTTTTCAGCTTCGACCGTCTTGTCCTCATCAATCCACCAACTGGCGTTCATATACAACCTTACCAATAAGGCAGCACAAGCTCCCTGGGTCCATTGACCCTGCTTTAAGCCATTTCCATTATTACTTTCTTTTTTTTGTAACGCAGGCAATGATTCCAACAGCTCTTGTTCAATAAAAGCAAAAGTTTCTTTTGGCTCTGATTGTGCCGGCAACTCTGTAGTTGGATAATCCGTAACAATTGGTATATTATGTACTAAATCGAATATAGACATATACATCCACGCACGTAAAACACGTGTTTGAGAAATAAAATCATCAAACTCTTGCTGTGAAAAGCCAAACTTTGCAGGATTCAGCTTACTTATATCAGAAATACTGGCATTACACTGAATGATCCCTCTGTAAGTATCTTCCCAAATTGCATTAACATACCAATCATCAACAGTCCAAGTATGATAATGATAACGGAAATATTCACCGCCATTATACCAATGTTCCTCTCTTTGCACAGTCATATAATGGTCGGCAGAAAGTTCGCCAAACCAATACATCGCCCTACAACACAACCAATATCCGTGTCCGAAAGGACGTACAAACGCCTGAAGAACATTCTCCTTGGTTTGATAGAATCCATCCTGAGGTACAATATCATAAGTAGTTTCCGACAAATCCGTACATCCCACTGATGCCAACATTCCTAATCCCAGAAATATATTTTTTAATTTAAACGTTTTCATAAAGTAATAAATTTAGAAGTTAAGTTGAATACCAAACAAGAATTGACGTGAAGACGGATAATATCCATTCTTACTGTAAGGTAGACCGGGTTCCATACCATTTACACAATATGCATCCTTATCTAGTCCTCTGTGATATCCGCTAATAGTGAACAAATTACGTCCTGTAATATAGAAACGTGCCTTTTCAACCCACTTATTATTTATATTCCAAGTATACCCCAATGTAGCGACATCCAACTTCATAAAATCACCATTATGTACAAAATAACTGCTATGCACATTTTTTCCTGTAGTAATTTTCCTATTTTCCTTGTAAGCGGACTCCAGCACATTCGTATTCGGAGCTGCATCCTGCAAGCCATAATACAAATCATGGACATCATAGATCTGATAACCCAAATTACCTCGGAAATACAAATTCAAATCTAAATTTTTATAACGGAAAGTATGAGTCACAGACATTGTAAACTTAGGCAATCCATTACCTACCACCCGTTTATCCTCATCCGTACCTTTATCTATAGGAATCACTTCACCATCTTTAGAGTAAATCAACCAACCTCCGTTATCATCCAAACCCGCATACTGGAATGTGTAAAAATTACCAATGCGTTCTCCTTCTTCAATACGTTGCAATACCCCTGGATTTCCTGGGTACAAGGGAAAATTACTCATCCAATAATACTTAGGACCTTCATAAAACTGATTTGAGAATGAAACAAACTTATTATTTGAAGTAGAGCCCACAAAACTAATTGTATAATTAAAATTTTTGCTCTTTACCGCATTCCAATCTAATTCGATTTCAACACCTGTATTTTTCATTGTACCTACATTAACAAATGATTGCGAAGCACCATTAGGTGGCAATGCAACATCATAAACTCCCAATAGATCCTGTTGTTTCCGACTATAATAATTTACACTACCATTCAAACGATAATTAAACAGACTGAAGTCTATTCCTACATTCCAATTTTTACCTTTTTCCCATTTCAAATTAGGATTAGCATTGGAACTGAATCCCCAACCCTTAATATATGTTCCATTATAATAAATCAAATCATACGCCTGCATCAGGGCCAATGACTTATAACTATCAAATTCCTGATTACCTGTCACTCCGAAATCACCTCTCAATTTCAAATCACTAATCCATTGGATATTTTTTATAAAATCCTCCTCACTGATTCTCCAACCAGCAGAAACGGCTGGAAACGATCCCCATTTGTTACTAACACCAAATTTGGAAGAGCCTTCATGACGAAGAGAAAATGTAGCAAAATATTTATCTCTAAAATTATAACTCAGACGACCAAAGAAAGCAATTAATTTGGAATCATTCCTGTAAGACCCCATACCTAGGCGTCCCTCCACTTCACTATTGTAAGTTCCAGCACCCAAGTTGTCAGGTCCTAACAAATCTGAAGCAAAGTTCTTATTCTCAGCATTCAATCCGTCATTTACAAAGTATTGATAAGAATATCCTCCCATAAACTTTACATGATGGTTACCAGTGTCATAACCGTAATTTACCAACCATTCCAAAGATTCTTGTTTATTCTTGTCATATTTACGGCTAGCTTCTCCCTGAAATCCACTTTTGTCTTCTATGGTAGAAATCGAAGGACGAAACCAACTGTAATCGGTTTCTATAATCTGCTGAGCCAATGTAATTTGTGTACTTAAATAATGATTCTTATCTCTACACAACAGCGGAAACAAATTCAACTTAAACGTACCATCCCAACTTAAGATAACGTGAGTTCGAAATAAAAATAAATATATTTCACTTATAATTAGAAACATAGCGATAAAAGTATTAAATTTAT
>ENA-OOZV01000502-OOZV01000502.1-human-gut-metagenome-genome-assembly--contig:-NODE-502-length-9969-cov-1.930200_pt1 | contig 9969 bp, 7 predicted proteins | sample MGYA00241051_ERZ501418 | MGnify/ENA primary metagenome ERZ501418 (study PRJEB25962, sample SAMEA2042512) | human gut metagenome | biome: human gut; feature: human-associated habitat; material: faeces... | reverse complement strand
TATCAGTTATAAAATCATAATTTGAGTATAATTGCATAAATCCGTGCATTCCGGCGGTAAATTTCCAACCTCTGGATTTGCACAGATCAATAACTTTCTGGAGTGATGTATCATATTTTCCTAAAAAATCATCAAGATCTATACTGTTTTTATCAACTAAATCAGCATTAAGCTCATATCCAAGATCTTCTTTTAAGCAAGACAACGAACCGTCGATACCATAAATTTTGCCGTTTATCATTAAACTCTTCCAATAATTTGTTGACATTTCGGCATAAATTTTCTTACCGCACTCGGTGTTTTCAAGGTATGTATTTAATGGTTCGAGAAAATTATTGTTGACACAATTCTGATATGGATTATAGAATGTATCAAAGCCTTGATATTTAAGCCCTGTATCAATTATATCGAATTTCTCTCCATTATCAAACGCATCTGACAATAGTTGTGCATATGAGGTTATAAAGTTAGAGTTATCATCTACCATATCAACGTCATATGTAAGATTTTTGAAACACAATACATAATTTTTATTGTGTTCAGATAAATACGAATTTACTTCATCTTCATATCGAATATTTTGGTCACTTACCCAAACAAGCACAGACTTATCGGGATATTGTTCTTTGATTTTTTCGTATCTTTTCTCAAAACTATAAATCTGAGTATCGTCTGAATAATAGTATTCAACTTCATCATCAAGGGTATCATCTGTTTCATAAGAACTTGCATTGTCATTTGAACTGTAATCTGAGATCTTGCTTATTGAGGAAATATCAGAATTGCTTGCACAACCCGTTATCATTAAACAACTTAGAATTATCGTTAGTCCAAATCTATATTTTTTCAATATACAACACTCCTTCGTTCAATAATTCGGGCATAGCTTTCACTATGCCCAAATAAAAACTAATTAAGACACATATGATCCTGTTTTATTTAATGTTCTTTTAGAGTAACCAGTTGCTGTATGTGTTGATGTGACCGAGCTCCAACCATGTCCCTTTGTATTGGTCAAATAACACGTTACACCACTGGTCGCACTGCCATTACCATATCATAGAATTCAAAATTATCGATACTAATCTTTTCATTACTTCCACCAAGTCTTTTATTTACTATAATATACAAGTTATTTACAATCAAGTCAAGCAATTTGGCGTGACGTGTAAGTTTTTGTCGTGAAATACAAAAAGAGAACTGTCCACCATATAAAAGCCGGCGTAACAGCTCCCTTTTTCGTTATAAATTTAATTTGTTTCTCTCAATTTGCTATGACTTAAATTTGCCAATACAAAGAGATTTTAACGTTATCAAACATGTGAACATTTTATCCGATTCGTAAAATTCACATCTTCCCTGATATTTTTCTGCAATCTCTCGTATTATTTTAATTCCCCACCCATGCTTATGAACATTTAATTTTGTTGTTTTAAGGCTCGGATTTCTTTTTAAAACAGACTCATTTATTGCATTTCTGACTACTATTCTATATATGTCCATTGTTTTACTGATGTCAAGGTTAATGAACCTTTCTGACTCGTCAGTTATTTTTTCACTAGCCGTTATAGCATTGTCAAGCGTATTGCTTAAAATATGAAGCATATCAATATCATCTATACCATCAAAGCTCTTAATGCAGCTGCAATTTGTTCTGATTCCTTCTGTCGCTGCGACTGCAAACTTAGAATTTATAATAGCATTTACAATATAATTGTCTGTATTTACAAAGCTTTCACTGATTGATATAACGTTAACATATTTCTCTATGTACTTCATTGATTCATCTGCGTGTCCTTGAGCTATCATTGTATATACAGCGGACAACTGATCTTTCAAATAATGCCTAATCTTTCTTATCGAATCATATTGCTGACTTGCATTCTCTATATATTGGTGACTGTATTGCTCTTGGATCTTTAAAAGTTCCAGTTCTTTTTTCTGATTATTTTTCACAGAAATAGAATCAATCATATAAAAAATTATAATGTTAACTGCAACTATCGTTAAAATCAATAAGTTTATATAGAGTCTCTGCGTTGAATCAATAGCTATCAAATGAAGTAAGAACATCATAATAATGGATATTGCAAGTATTAATATAATAGCGATCCACTCAACTGCATTAAAGTTCTCAGAAGTCGTTGCCAATAATTTCAGCATCAACTTTACTGAAATAAAGAATAATGCCTGTGCAAAAATCAATACCGTAAAACGAGCAAATCCGGATTCCGTAACTATTTCTTTTATTGACATTGAATTTACTGATGAAACAAAATTAAGCGTAATTATAGATATTAAAGAAATCATAACAAGAGGAACAGTGGCTGCAAACAGTTTTTTTATTATACTGCCTTTTCTGTTCACTAGGGCATAGAGAAACAAAGCCATTAAGTAGCAGACAATTCCAAAAATGCCCTCAAAAATCGTTAAGTAATTCATTACGGTTATCAGTAATCCGAGCGTACAGAAACACAATGCAAAAGCAATAATGTTTTTCTTAGTGCTTTCTGTTTTCGGAGGCAAAAACTTATATATATAATAAGTTTCCATAAAACCTTCATAGAAATTTATAATCACTTCAAAAGCAATCCATATTATACTCATTTATATCGTTTCCCTCAAATATTTTGAAAAATCGGTATCAACCATGTGTTTGTACTTTCTACTCATTGTAAGTCTAAAACCTTGCTTAAAAATAACTTCGTCATTTTTCATATCCAAATTAAAAACATGACTAAGATTAACAAGATACTTTTTATGAACTCTCGAAAAATCGTATTCCGCAAGCTCACTTTCAAGGTCACCGATAACTGCACGTACTTTAATATGAATCTGTGAACCATACTCATCCAAGATACAATATTTCACATGATGATTGTCACTTTCAATATACAAAATGTCTCTGTATTGAATGCAGATTCGCCCATGCTCTTCATCGCTCAAAATTATTTTTTGGTGCTGCTTTAAATAAACAGAAAGCTTGTTTAAAACATTAACAACATCTTTATTTAATCTTGAAACGCTAGACTTTTGTATAAAGTAAAACGGTTGAAATTCCATGCTTCCGTACACCAGTTCATTGTGATTTGTAACAAATATTATATAACAATCCCTTCTTTGTTTTCTTAATATTTCTGCAACATCAAAGCCTGTGAATTCAGGCATATCAATATCCAAAAAAATCACATCAAAAAATATGTGCTTGTGTTGATTCAATAAACCTTGACCGTTATTGAAACCTTGAACATTTACATCTTTAAAATAATTTATTGCATTCTCTGAAATTATTTTTTTTAATGTTTCTAAAAAGCTCTCATTATCATCACAAACTGCGATTTTAAGCACATCCTTCACCACCTTTGTATGACATTATATCAAACATTTTTCACTAAATCAATACACCTTTTATTAATTATGTTATAAAATCACTTACATCCGTATATAAACGCTTGGCTTTGCAATAATTGTCACCAAACAATCCGCCATTCAAACATCTATATATTCCGGAATCAATATGATTATTCATAGTTCTGAGCCTGCTCTTCCTTGATACCCAGCGACAGCTTTTTTTGACTTATCATTCTCCGCAGTCTGCTGTCAACTGTCCGTCTTACCAACTTATACTTCTGCGTATAGTCATCTTCGATGCACCTACTGAGATTTGCAAACAAACCAAAGATCGTATTGGCAAGCACAGCGTTTTCATACCGCTCCATATTCTCAAGCAGATCTTGAGCATACTCGTTTCCGTCATTTGCAGACTTTGTGAACCATTCGACAGCTTTTTCCTTATCTCTTTCAATGTCCTTAGCCCCGAAAAGATAGATCCTGCCAAGCTGATAACTTGCCCAATGATTTTTGTCAGCACAATTCTCAAAGTAATTGACAGCTTTTTGTATATCATACTTTTCTTCCTGCAAATACAGCTTTGCAAGTGCATACTGCGTATACTCACTATCTTCTGCCAAGAGCAAATACTTTTCTGCTTTGTCCAGATTTTGAGACATTATCTCGCCTTGCAAATAAATTTTGCCTAGTCTGTAACAGGCAAAGGCATCTCCGCTGTCGGCGCACTCTGTAAGCATAGCGAGCCCTTTGTCGATGTCTTGATCTAAATGCTCACCCGAAATAAGTTCAAGGGCAAGAAAACGTTTTGCATTGATATTCTCAAGCTTTATTGCTTTTTCAAGCAGCTTTACAGCCTTTTCCTTATCCTGCGGAATATGTTCACCTATCAAAAGTGCTTTGCCATACTCAAACAAGCCGTTCTTGTTATTCATTTCAGCTGAACGTTTGAAGTATTCGATCGCTTTTGTAACATCTGAGTCTGTTCCAAGTCCAAACTTGAACATCTGTCCCAATTTGTAAAACAGATCGTCGTTCGCCATATCATCGCTTTCGATTTTCAAGAATCCCGACAAAGCTTGTTTGTAATATCTCTGTGCTGTATCGTTATCTTTGGTTACATACTCTCCATATCTGTACATTTGAGCGATAGAATAAGCCGCATAAGGCTGCCCCTGAGAGGATGATCTCTGATACCAAAGAAATGCCTGCGACAGATCTTTCTTTATACCGCTGCCATAGTAATACAGATTTGCAAGGCTAAATTGAGCAAACTTGTTTTTCTGTTTTGCCGATCTTTCAAACCACTCAAAGGCTTTTTCATAGTCCTGCTCCGTACCAAGACCATAGCAAAACATTTTACCTATACGATACTGAACATATGGCTTTAATTTCTTTGAGTTTGGTTCTATTTGCAAAAAGCCCTGCAAAGCCTGTGTGTATTTTGCAATAGATATTTCTTCGCTTTTTTCGCCAAGCTTGTCGGTAGAATAAAGCTTTCCGAGATCGTAAACAGCCAAAACATTTCCACGCTGTGATTCAGATAACAAAAGCTGTTCAGCTTTCTTAAAATCATTGAGCTTAGCGTCTTTGCCATAGATAAGCTTGCAGGCTTTTTTGTATTGATCGTTCCATTTGATATAGTTTTTTATTGCCGCAGCCGATTCATCAGTTTCTTTCTCTGCCAACGGTTCTGCTTCATCAAACAGAGGTGACATATTCTGAGGTGTATTATCAAAGTATTCATCATTTGGTTCAGATCCTTCAATTTCAGTATTTACGTCAAAGGGTTTCATATTAAGTACTGTACGAATTATCATATTCCGCACAGGCTGAAAAACTTTGTTATCGACTAATTCAGGAAGTTCCGCTTCTTTCTGAGTATACGTCTTGTATTTCAATCGTTCAAGACTGCACCATTTCTCATAGAGCTGCCGTATATTCTCATCTTTTTCAAGCTCTGAAAATATTTTATTGACGGTTTCCTTTATCTCCTTTGGAAGATAGCCGTAAACTTTTTTGCCTTTCACGTTCTGTAACTGGATATATAGTTTTCTGATAAGTTCTTCAAGCTGCGGATCTGTATGATCATTACTTGCGATCATATTTACAATGCTTTCAAATTCGTTTTTGGAAACCGCTTTCAATTCATCACGGCTTACTGTCTGTTCCTGATAAATGCTTTGCAGATCATCATGAAAAATATCGTTTGCAAATACCGAACGCACTTTATCTATTCCAGCCTTTGTCAGAAATCCTTGCTTTGGATTTGTTGAATAAACAAGCAAATGGATATGAGGATGATGAGTAGTATCGTGGTAAGCGGCGTACCACTTCAAATTGCAAAGTGGGATATTCTGTGCTTTGGCAATATCTGAAATATGCCTTTTCACAAGCTCACGCCAGGCGTCTGAATTATCAAAGCCAAGCCTTACAGCATCTTCACGGCGAAGTGAAACAACGTGTGACCAAACATTGCCTTTATGTTCAGCTATCTCATTTGCCGCTTGATTCAGAATTATTGGCTCGTCCTTTTCGTTAAACAAGCCGTGCGAACCTCTCTTTTCAACGCCCGGACGCATAGCCATATACCCGACAAAATTATGTCGGTTTCCAACCACGTCTGCATTGCGTTCTACTATCGTACTTATCAATTCACCGGCATTCTCAATGGTCGGCTCTCTTTCATAATCCTCATACTCAAGGTATCTTTTGGATTCAGGAAAGTCGTTTATCAGGTCGTTAATAAGCTGCTCTTGATTTTTAGTTGCATTGGCATTTCTGTCAACAAATTTTTGACTTCGTATCTCGACTGTTTCACGGGTAGCAATATACTTTGTATAGTTTCTTCGTTTTGTTTTATTTTTCTGATTTCCGCTTTTCAGATAACGGCTCGTAACGATAAGCTGCGACATTTTACACCTTCCTTATGATAATAAGCACCACAAAGTTACATTTCACTACATTTCACCAAATAATTTTGACATTTCACAGCACGATGTATTCTTATATGATATAATATTATTAGTTGTAACATATCACTGAAAGTCCATTTTGTTTCTTGGGTGCTTAGTCTTTAAGATCTCCTTTTGCTTTGATGATGTGACGTGCGTGTAGATCTGAGTCGTGGTTATTGAACTGTGACCCAACATTCTTTGTATGTAACGAATGTCCACGTCCTCTTCCAAAAGCAGAGTTGCAAACGAGTGACGGAACATATGGGGCGTTATGTGCATTTCAACACCGCATTGACTGCAATAGAAACTCAGCATATTTCTTACGGACTGCTCTGTCATTCTTCTGCCGAGCTTATTTACAAAGAAGTACCCTGACACGGAGATATTATCTTCAAAAAGAAGTCTGTACCTTTTAAGTATGCTGAGAACAGCCATATTTTCCACGGGTATAAGGCGTTCTTTTGAACCTTTGCCGTAAAACTTAACGGAGCGTCCCAATAGATCAACATTTTCCGGTTTAAGAGTACATATCTCAGCTATTCTTGCACCTGTGGCAAAAAGCAATTCGATCACAGCGGCATTCCTGACGGCACATTTCATTTGGTAAGCACTTTGGGCTGAACCTATCTGCTGATAAGAAAAAGAAATTATCTTAGCGATCACGTCGAGAGGTATCGTTTTTGGCAGTAGCACAGGTTCTCTGATCGAAGTTTCAAGCTTATCAAATGGGTTAAATTCTATGTAGTCTTGCAGCAAAAGAAAGTGGATAAAAGCTTTTAGAGTAGCAAGCTTACGCTTTACGGTTTTTGGTTTGTACTTTTTATTCAGGCACTCGATGTAATCCCACAATGCTTGTTTTGAAAGCGTATCGGAAAACAGCACATACTGCGAAAGGTCGATTTTGTATGCACGCACAGTTTTCTCGCTAAGCTTTTTATGGTAACGGCAATAATCAAGAAATTGGTCTACAAAAGGTCTATATTCAAACATCAAAACAGCTCCTTAAAAATACTGAGGCAAAGCAATTTGGTCAACATTCACAAATAGCACTAATGCTTACGAATAAATTTGCTTTTAAACCTACCTTATATTATATCAGAGTTGTTTGAGTTCGACAAATTTAGACGATTTGTGAATTTTTACAAAGTTTTCAAAAGTTGATTGACTTTTTTAGGAAAGTGTGATATGGTGTTATATGTGACGAGGGTTATTGAAGGATAACTCTTTATTATCAACCGTTAGAGGAGGAAGTAAAATGGAAAGATATATAGTATTAATTACGATGCACGCCGATCCGGCAATGGCTCCTGGATATGATGGGAGGAACTCATACGTACATGAAAGAGTTGCTAGATGAGTTCGGAAAAAGAAAAATTAGGTGTCTGATGTTTACAAGAAGATCCATGCAGTACCTTCCTTACGAAGAACAGTATAATGAATATTGCACAGTCTATCGTTTAACAAATGGTGACAATGAACCAATGAGTAAAACGCTTTTAAAGAAATATCATTCTCAAAACGTGGAACAAATTCTTGAAATAATAAAGAAGCAGGGTAGACTGCCTGAAAAGCTTCATAGTGTATATTGGAACAGTGGAAGAATCGCAGCTGATTTAAGTGAAAAATTAGAAATTCCTTTTGTTCATAGCATCATATCTAATTCAAGGGGAAGAGTAAAGCGTGGAGCTTATGAACCAATGCCCGAGCGTGAATTTTATGAGCAAGAAATTTACGATAAAGCACAATGGCTTATTTGCGTTTCCGATGATGAGGCAGCGGATCTTATGACCCTGTATAATGTTGATAAAGATAAGATCGTAGTTGCGGGACAGTATATTCATGAATCATTTGTTATGCCCTCCCATGATCCAAATGATTTCCCTAGACTCAACTCTACGATTTCACGCGGCAGTCAAATAGCAGCGGCTGAGAAATATAATAAAATTGCTCAGCCCAAATCATACGATACATTCTGGGCGCAAAAAGCGTTTACATATATCGGAAGAATGGATAGGAATAAGGGGTTGAAACACATTTTTTCCTCTTGGAATATGCTGTATAATAAGTATAAAAATCTTTGCCCGCCATTATGGCTAGCTGGAGGTAGTTTGCCGGAAATTGAAATGATCAGAAGTGATTTCAAAGAAATAAATCCTGATTTAACAATACTGGAACAATACGGAAAAATCGTTTGGTGGGGCTGTATTGATCCTTATGGATTAAGTACTGTTCTTCTCAGAACATCGGTATTACTGACACATTCACTGTACGAACCCGGCGGACGTGTTGCTGTTGAAGCGATGTGTGAAGGTGTTCCCGTTATAGGGACACCAAACGGGTTTGCCAAAGATACTATAACCGACTGGTATAATGGTTTTCTTGTTAAATTCGGTGACGTAGCGGAATTAAGCGCTCGCATGGAACATTTCATAAGGCAACCATATTTAAGCAATACATTAGGACAAAATGCGATAGCTGCTGCAAAAGAACTAATGGGTTCATGGCGGTTTATTGAAAAACATTTAAAGTGCTACTTTGATTGTGAATCATCGCCTAAAGATGAAAATAATGCAAAACCTGTACTATCACACAAGAAAATTAATCTTTACCCTTATTGCATCAGCAGATATTCTGATGAAACAATAAAACAGTTTTTCCATAAATGCAGTGGCTGTACTGCAGAACAGCTACATATACTAACAAACCAAAACAACTCGTCAGATGTTTATATGGTAAAATGCAATAACAATCAATATGTTATAAAAAGGACTTACACCCGCCTTGCAATAAGTCCTATGTATAATCCTGTTCGTAAAAATGAGTATGCTCGTAATGCCGGTAAAATGTTTAAAACTGAATTACAGGCTTATAAGAGAATCAATAGCCCATTATTGGTAGGATATGATGAGTTTCATGCTCTTCTCCTGCTAAAAAAAGCAGAACCTTTCTATGTATCAAGTGTTGACAGACTTAAGTTGTGCATAAAAAATGTCCTGAACAACTGTCAGATAAGCAAAGATGAACGAGAAAAATACATTGACATAATATTATTGAATGATACTCCCGACAAAACAATTGAGAAGCTGAACAATGAAATTGAAGATTTCTTTTTTGACCCTTCTTGCCGTTTCTCAGGTAAATTATGTTGGCAAACTGCAGCAGAAATGCTTAATTATAATAGATCAAGCATACCAAGCTGTATCTTCATGGTCTTAATTGATTGCGTAAAACATTTTTCCTCAACTGATGAAGAAAACACTTTGGAAAGGCTATGTGCTGTGAATACCGATCTGACATTTGACCATGTTTATTTCTTCGATGGACAAATCTGCATGATAGATCATGAAAAAACAGCGGTTGGCGAACCCGAAGCCGGTGTAGCCAGGTTAATCCATGATTTTATTATACAGCAAAAATTAGAGAAATCAATGCTGCCGGAATTATTTCTTGCGATGAACGAAATAGATGGGTTAAGAGTCAGAAATTTAATTTCATTTGTTGCTTTTGGCTTTTTTCATGATATAATAGAAAAAAATGTAATCTATTGTACCAATGATACTGAAAATCTCAAAATTTTGCAGGAACTTATGAGGTTGTAAAAATGAATCTTCTTGTAATTGCTCCACATCAATTCCCGGAACCGCTCTGACCGATAATCAGATTG
>ENA-OOZV01000492-OOZV01000492.1-human-gut-metagenome-genome-assembly--contig:-NODE-492-length-10089-cov-1.536077_pt1 | contig 10089 bp, 4 predicted proteins | sample MGYA00241051_ERZ501418 | MGnify/ENA primary metagenome ERZ501418 (study PRJEB25962, sample SAMEA2042512) | human gut metagenome | biome: human gut; feature: human-associated habitat; material: faeces... | reverse complement strand
TGGCTGGCTATGCTCTGGCTGATAAACTGTCTGAGAGTATCAACGTCATTTGTGTATACTGACATGATGTCGCCATGCGGGTGTGTGTCAAAATATTTGATAGGAAGTGTTTCCATGTTGAGAAACAGATCATCTCTTATGTTTCTCAGCGTACCCTGACCGATGTTTACCATTATCCTGTTGTATGCGTATGAAGCCGCAATGCCCACAACGTATACTACAGCAAGACCGCCGAGAGCCTTTGCAAGAGGTGAAAAATCATGGCTGGAGGTCTTTAGCATTGGTGTGATGTAGTCATCAACAAGTGACTGCATGAACATCATTCCCGCAAGTGTGGTGACAGCCTGAATAAGTATGCACGCTACAACTATTATAAATGAGAACTTATAGTTTTTGAGCATATATTTCATTACTCTGCCGAGGACTTTCATCTGGTCGCCTGACATTTTAGGCTTGCCGCCCATTTCTTTATTCATTGGCTTAGGCATTTAAGCTTCCTCCTTTCCTGCTGACTGAACGTCGAAATCTCCGCCGCCCTTTACCTGAGATTCATATATCTCACGGTATATCTCGTTTGTTTCAACAAGCTTTTCGTGTGTGTCAAAGCCGTTTACTTTTCCACCGTCAAGAACTATTATCCTGTCGGCGTCCTGGACGCTTGAAATTCTCTGTGCGATAATGAATTTTGTTGTGCCTGGGATAGACTTTGCGAATGCCGCTCTTATCTTTGCGTCTGTTGCAGTGTCTACTGCGCTTGTGGAGTCGTCAAGGATAAGAACCTTTGGCTTTTTCAGAAGCGCTCTTGCGATACAAAGTCGCTGCTTCTGTCCGCCTGATACATTAACACCTTCCTGTCCCATCTCTGCATCAAATCCTCCAGGAAGCCTGTCTATGAATTCATCAACACATGCTATGCTGCATGCCTCTTTAATCTCATCCAGAGTCGCATTTTCATCGCCCCATCTTAAGTTATCAATAAGTGAGCCTGAAAACAGCGTATTCTTCTGCAATACAACTGAGATTGCATCTCTTAAATGTCTAACCGGATATTCCTTAATACTAATTCCATCTATCTTAATCTCACCCTTACTTGCATCATAAAGTCTTGGAATAAGCTGGATAAGCGTCGTCTTTGATGAACCTGTCTGGCCGATTATTCCGACTGTCTGTCCTGCATTAATGTGAAATGAAACATCTGACAGAACATATTCTTTAGCAGTATCCTTATATTTAAACCAGACATGGTTAAATTCAATCTCACCCTTCTTAACTTCAATGTCCTTTGCATTCTCATCAGTTATATCAATCGGCTCGTCAATTACCTTCATGATTCTTTCTGCAGAAGCAAGTGACCTTGTCATAAGAAGGAACACATTTGACATCATCATAAGTGAATTAAGTATCAGAAGAACATAGCTCAAGAAAGAAGTAAGCTGTCCAATCATCATCTGTCCTGAATTAATCAGTCTTCCGCCTATAAGAAGAATACCAAGAATTGTAGAATACATAACGAACTGCATAGCAGGCATGTTAAGTACAGCTATTCCAAATGCTTTCTCTGATTCGTTTTTCAGATTATCATTAACGTGTCCGAATTTTTCAATTTCGTAATCGCCACGCACATATGATTTAACAACTCTTACTGCTGTAAGATTCTCCTCTATACACCTGTTTACAAGGTCAACTGCTCCCTGCATTCTTCCATATCGTGGACCAACATTAATGATTATTATGATGAGCAGGACTGCCAGAACTGGAAGTGCTACAAGAAAGACCAGTGCCAGTGTTGAATTAATCTGGAATGCCAGAGTCGTTGCAAATATCAGCATTACCGGACTTCGTCCAAATGGACGCATTCCTGTTGATACAGCATTCTGGATATTAGTCACATCACTTGTGAGTCGTGTAACCAGTGACGAAACACTGAAATGGTCTATATTAGAAAATGAATAAGACTGAAGTTTCTCGTACTCAGCCTTTCTTATATTAGCACCCAGTCCCTGACCTGCAAGTGCAGAAAATCTTGCACTTCCCACACCTAATATAAGCGCTGCAACTGCACATACAGCCATCTGGATACCTTTGTTTATTATATATGGAACATCTGAATTGGTCACACCTATATCAATCAGGTCAGCCATCAGCTTAGGCACCATAATCTCAAGCACAACTTCAACACCTATACATATAAGCGCCAGCCATGCGTATTTCTTATATTCTTTCATGTAAGAAAAAATTCTTCTCAACATTACTTGTACCTCCGATTGTTGTATATGCAACTATTGTATTTTCAAGTTCAAGCAATGTCAAGAAGACATTTTTATAATTATTTTACATTTTTCTTATATACTATATAAGAAATTACTGATGTAATCACTTCGGTAATCCAAAAAGCATGCCATACACCAACTGCACCTGTTATCCTTGACATAACGAATGCAACCGGAATTATTACCACAACATATCTGCACACAGATATGATAAGTGATGGAAATCCTTTCCCAAGTCCTTCAAGTGCCCCCGCCGAAGTAACTGATACAGTTGATACAATAAATCCGGCACTTATGATTCTTAATGCTGTCTCTCCTTCATTTATTGTGTCAGGATTGCTTGTAAACAGACCTATAAGTGAACCCGGTATTGCAAGACAGAGAATTGTACCTGCTGCCATAATAGCAAATATAAGTACCATTGATGTCTTATATATCTTTCTTACTCTCTCATGCTCCCCTGCTCCGTAATTATAACCCATAAGCGGTCTCATACCCTGTACAACTCCGTTAGCTGGCAGATAAAGGAATGTCTGCAGCTTGTAATACACGCCAAGCACGAATACATACACAGCCGAGTAAGCCGCAAGTATTACATTAAGCACTGATATAAGAATAGATGGAAGTGCTAAGCTTAAGCTTGCCGGCATACCGATAGAATAAAGTCTCTTTGCCATTGAACCTTCTATCCTCATCTCTGATTTTCTGAATTTAACCGGAATAGGCTTAACAATATATATTATGATATATAGCACAGCTGCCGAAGTCTGACCTATTCCTGTCGCAAGTGCAGCGCCCTCAATTCCCATTGCAGGAAATGGGCCTATTCCGAATATCATCATCGGGTCAAGCACAATATTAACTATACAGCCTGTCATAAGACAGACCATAGAAGCATTCATTCTTCCAACTGCCTGAAACACCTTCTCAAACATAAGCTCAATTCCAAGCATTATTGAAAATGCAAATGCAATATTGGAATATTCAAGTCCCAGTGAAACTATCTCTGCGTCCTTTGTAAACATTTTTAAAAATACCGGCATGCCTGCTATGCATATCACAGTAAGCACAACAGCGTGTATGCAGCTTAAGAGCATGCCCTGACTGGCTGCCTTGTCTGCCTGCTTCTGATTCTGTGCACCCATAAAAAATGATATGACTGCATTAATTCCTATTGCAAATCCTATCATAACCGAGCTTATAAGATTCTGTACCGGAAAGACAAGTGACAAGGCTGTCATCGCATTTTCACTTATCTTGGCAACAAAGAAGCTGTCAACAATGTTGTACAATGAATTAACCATCATTGAGATTACCATTGGAAGCGACATTTTTAATAACAATGGGAGTATCTTCTGCTCCTTCATATATGTCTGATTCATATTAACTACCTGTCCTTTTCGTAAAAAAAGAGCCAATGAGTGGCTCTTTTTCTAATGATACACTATAATATTTAATTATTCAACCAGATTCTTTCTCGTATACATAAGCAGTTCCATTATAAGTATCAGTGGCATTGTGAATATGCACCATACTGATTCTCTTAATGCTTCAAGCATACAGATTCTTACTATCGTTCCCCTTCTCATCCCCAGACCATGAAGCAGCTTATATCTTTCTTTTCTGCGTTCAATCCTGTTTCTTACAATGATTGCCATTATAAGAAGCTGGATTACAACTGCCGCTGCTATTGTTATTCCATATTGAAGAATATTGTTGATAAGCTGTGTTCTGTATATATTCTTTGCGTCAACATTAGAACCATATGCAAGGTCATTATTCTCGAAGTACACTGACAGCTTGTTATTAGTTGCTGAAAATGCTGATGATAAATCATACTGTACACTCAACTGGTTATAATGCAGGCTGAAATCAAGGTCACCCGTCATCTCATCACCTGTCATTCTCTCCATAAGGTTTCGCTGGTTATCAACTGCCTGCTCTGCCAGTGACATTCCGGCAAGTGCTGTGTAATAACCATAATCGACCATTATTCCGTTGAAATCCTCTCTTACATCATTGGTTACTTTTATAACTGCTGCAACAGTTGGTGATACACATGCGTCAAATAATACTTCGTATCCGTCCAGAATCTGTTTATCATTAGTTTTATCATAACCACCTATACTGCTTCCCCCATGACCATCATAATCAACATACAGATTGATTTTACCGGAATTATTATATTTTTCATAAAATGCCTTATCATACGGATATACGTAATTTCCTGATGTCATATCGCTCTCAAGATGTATGTTTGGATCTACCGGCAGCTGATAATAATTATAATTAAGGGTATCACCTGCTTTTAGTGTGTCATCATATGTTCCGTCAGGGGCGTCCTGCAGGAATACTACAACCTGTCTGCCATTAACGAAATCATCATAATTTCTGTACTTTTTATCAATATATTTCTCAAGCTTATTATACAGTTCTTTAGTAGGATTAACATACTCTGTAGAATATATATAACGATACCCATAATCTGTAATTGGTGTATCTCTTCCGTAACCATTATCTGGTGAAATAGTATCCAGTCCCATCTTGTGGTAGTCCTGATTATCCCAGAACCATGTCCTTTCTGATTCAAATGCAGAATATGATATTGATTGTATTCCTCCGATATTATCAAGCTCTGCAAGGAATTCTTCGGTAAATCCATCAAGCAGATTGGTATTACCCCTTTTACAATATCTGTTAAGATAATTTACTAATAAAGGTTCCAGCATTATCAAATCTTCATCATTATATTTTATAGAATAGACAGGTCCTCCGTCATCTTTAAGTTTATTCTTTAATTCACCAAAACTTATATTGAATCTGTTTCGTTCTTTCCACGGATTATTTAAAAGCTCACTTCTTTCCTGGCTATAATCATCACCTTCCGGTATATTATAAAACCCTTTTACATACGCATAATAATATATATACATTTCATACACTGAATCTGTCGGGTCTAGATATCCATATATATCAGGAAGCGCATTGTTAGCCTTATATGCTGTATATGATTTTCTTATCATTAACGCTGAGAACACGAGTATTCCGCATATACATAATGCAAATGCCCTGAGTCCCACAGCCATAAATATGCCATCTCTTCTCATTAATCTCGAGCTTATTGTCCTGACAAGATTAGCTGGCTTAATGCGAGATGGCTTTCCTGCGACACTGACAGATTCATGTGTCCTGCTCTTAACTTTTTTCTTACCGCCTTTATGTTTTCTTAACCTGTTAGCGATAAGTCCCGCAAGTTCTTCTACCACAATTGCAGCAATTACTGAGCACACGCTCTTTATTATTATACCTGCAGTAATTTTATAGAAATGGAATCCATTATGAATCTCAAGTCCCTTTCCTATCGCAAATCCTGTGAGCAGTGCCAGAATAAGCCCCACAATACCTGCCGGAATAATTATAAGTGCATTCTCAGTGATATACATTTTACGCATCATGGACTTGTCCATGCCAAGTCTTCTGAATCTCTGGTATGCTGTCTGTCTCCTGCCACGGTACTCTATTAACTGGTATGAAAGTGCAAGAATTCCAATTACCATAACAACTATGTACATATAAGAACTCCAGGGCTGGTAATCATATACTGCGGAATTATATTCTGTCTCTGTCTTTGCGTCTTCTTTAATCTTCTTATACACAGTATTGTAATCTGATGTTCTGACCGATTCTTTCAATGAATACAAATATGAATTCCTACTCTTTGTGTTAAATACTGAAAGTGCATTTTCAGTTACGACAGCACCTGGCATCTTCCTGCCATATTTCCATATGCTTGTGTAATTGGCAAATATGCCACACAGACGGAACTGTCTTTCCTGTCTTGCTGACGCATTATACACACTGTTTTCTTCACAATATCTGATTGTGATTGTCTCCCCTATCTCACCCACATAGCCAAGCGACAATAGTGTGTTCCAATCCATTGCTATCTCGTCATCATTCTCCGGAAGATGTCCCTCATCAAGCTTAAGTCTTCCCTGTTTTACAAATGCTTCATCAAAGCTTCCTAGTATGTACCCTGTCATCTTCCAGTCCTGATTGAACATATCAACACATGTAACTGCCTTAACAGGCGGATTAAGATATGCATGTTCACTTAAAGACTTATTAGGTTCTTTAGATGTAACTTCACATAAAAACCAGTCCCCAAATCTTGATTTATTAGACGACATCTGCCACTGGTACATATTCTCCTGAAATATAAGAACCGCTGTTACAAAAAACACGGCTGCAAGCGTGGTACACGCTGCTTTGATAATCTGCGGCATACGTCTTTTAATGCTCAACAGAGTAATCCCAAATACCGACATACGCAATCCCCCTTTCGTATGTACTTCTATGTTACTGACACACACCATCTACTATAGTAATTATCTTATCCGCATAATCTGCCATCTGTCTGTCATGCGTAACCATAATTATTGTCTGATTGTGCTTCTGGCTTGCCTTGGATAACATCTGTGCAACTGTTCCCGCACTTCCTGCGTCAAGATTACCAGTCGGCTCATCAGCAAGGATTACAGCCGGATGAGTAATCAGCGCTCTTGCTATCGCAACTCTCTGCTGTTCACCACCTGACATCTGCGATGGAAACTTATTCTTACAATGCGATATTCCCAATTCCTCTAACAAATCATCAACTTCATTCTCATCAGGCTTCTTGCCATCTATAAGAATCGGCATAACAACATTTTCATATGCTGTGAATTCTGGAAAAAGGCTGTAATCCTGATATATATATCCTATATTTCTTCTTCTGAACTCTGACAATTCCTTGTCCTTCATTCCTGTTATCTTCTTTCCGGCAATAATAACACTTCCGGTATCCGGCTCGTCAACACTTCCAAGAATCCTCAAAAGTGTTGATTTACCTGAACCACTCTTTCCTATTATTGCTGTAAATTCCCCCTGTCCAAACTCAAGTGTGCAGTTCTTGAGTGCCGGAACATCAACGCTTCCGGCATGATAAGTTCTTTCAATGTTCTCCGCTCTTAACATAATCTCGTTCATAATATACCCATCCCTTCTATCCATATTTTTATAGTTTCCTCACAAATCCAGTAAACATCAGCAGTTCCATTAACAATAACAATGGCATTGTAATCACGCACCATACCGATTCCCGAAGTGCCTCAAGCATACATACTGAAACAATCTTTCCACGCCTCATTCCCAGACTGTGCAAAAGCATCATTTTTTCTTTTCTTCTGTTAATACGGTTTCTTATAACAATTGCCATAATTAACAGCTGCATAACTATCATTGCAATAATAGTGATTCCATACTGCAGTATACTGTTGATAAGCTGTGTTCTGTATGTATTCTTGATATCAACATTACTGCTATAAGAGATATCGTTATTGTTGAAATACACACCTATCTTATTATTGGTTGCTGAAAATGTTGATGTCAGGTCATACTTTATGCTTATCTGGTTGTAACACAGTTCAAAATCCATATCACCGCTTAACTCTTCTCCAATAAGTCTCTCCATAATATCTTTCTGTCTGTCAACCGCCTGCTGTGCCATGTTAATACTTGCAATTGCGGTATAATAACCAAATGTCGGAATTATTCCATTGAAATCCTCCATAACCTCGTCAGTAACTTTGACAACAGCAGCAACCTGTGGAGCAACGCATGCATCATAAGCTGCTTCGAGCTTTTCCATAAGCTTATAATCAGGATTAAAATCATGTGTATTGTTGTAATCTAATAAATACCTGTTATATGCTTTATCATAAGGAAATATTGAAAAATATGAAGAATCAATTATATTACTCTCATCACCATACGTATTCTCATCTACTCTGTAATAATTATAATAAAGTGTATCTCCGGCATTAATAGTGTCATCATATCCACCCTCTGGCAGATCTCTTAAGAATAAAACCACCTGTTTTCCTTCCTTAAATGCTTCATAATCAACATACTCTTTATCTATATATTTCTCCAGTTTGCTGTATAGTTCTTTGGTTGGCTGTGCATATTCTGTAGAAAACAAATACCTGTCTCCATAATCAGGAAGATGCTCTTTATGATATGAACTTTTTTCAGGATGAAATGTAAATGTCTGCATCTTTTCATAATCCTGTGAATCCCAGAACCAGCTTCTTTCTGATTCAAATACAGAATATGACACGGAATTTATTCCATTAATCTCCATCAGCTCGTCAATAAATTCCTTAGAAAATCCTTCCAGAATATTATTATTAGGATCTTTTAAATATTTACTCTGCCCCATATTAATAAAGCCAAGTGACCTTCCTATGCTGTCACTGTCATTAACCTTGATTGCATCATTCCAGTCCCACATATTTCCGGCTTCAACTAATTCCTTTATCTTATCAAAATGTATGTTATATCGTATTCTCTGCTTACTGACATACTCACTCATGTCATTCCTGCTTGTGATTTCACCAGTATAATTCATTGACTTCAGCGGCAGATTATTATAGTCCTTAAGATAATACCAGTAGTTCATAAATAATGCCGTTTTATCCTGATTAACATCAATATATCCATATATATCCGGCACACTGTCATTGCTCTTATATTCTTTAAAAGCATTTTGAATCTTCAAAGCAGAAAATATAATAACTCCACATATACATAATGCAAAAAGCCTTATTCCGACAGCCATCAAAGCCCCATCTTTTCTTATAAATCTTGAACTTACAGACCTTACAAGATTATGCCTGTTCATACGGCTTTTCTTATAACGCATATGTACCGGTCTGCTTACCCATTTCTTGGACACTGCTTTCTTTCTATAGAAATGTATGTTGGATATTATTCCGCTAAGTTCCTCAACTATAACTGCAATCACCACCGAACTGGCACTTTTAATAATAACCTCCATATTCACCCTGTAGAATTCATAACCAGACTTGGCTTCAAGTGCCTGTCCTGTAAAGTGTCCTACTGCCAGTGCAAGCAGAATGCCAATAATTCCTGCCGGAATCAGTATAAATGCGTTCTCTGTTATATACATTTTACGGATGCCTGCTTTAGTCATTCCCATCTGGCTGAACATATTATACGACTTGCGTCTTGTATTCCTGTATTCAATAAGCTGGTATGACAATGCGAGAATTCCAATAACCATGACTACAACATACATATACATGTAAACTGTTGCTGACTTCCATGGTGAATAATCATATACTGCCGCATTATATACTGTCTCGCACCTTATGTCTTCCTTTATCTTCTTATAAACATTTGCATATTCACTTGTTCTTATCGAATCCTTGAATCCATACAGATACAGATTATCAATTTTATAATCAAAATCGTTTAACTTCTCATCTGTAACTAATGCTCCTGGAATCATTTTCCCGTTCTGCCATATATTGGTATAATTCTGGAATATTCCTACTAATGTATATGTTTCGATTCTTTGATCTGACTCATAATTAATATTATCTGCACGATAATAATATATTGTTATCTTCTGTCCTAACTCCCCTGCATATCCAAGCTTTAACAATGTATTCCAATCCATTGCAATCTCATCATTATTCTGTGGCATACGGCCTTCGTCAAGTTTTAATCTGCCCTGCTTAATGAAATCGTCTGTCATGCTTCCTATATGCAACTTCGTCTCATTCCATTCACTGTCATATAACTCCACACTGCTTTTCGCGCTGACCGGCTCACACAGATAATTATGTGTGCTTAATATTTCGTTAGCTTCTTTCTTACTTCTCTCACATATGAACCAGTCTCCGAATCTTGACTTATTGGATGACATCTGCCACTGGTACATATTCTCCTGAAATATAAGAACCGCTGTCAC
>ENA-OOZV01000486-OOZV01000486.1-human-gut-metagenome-genome-assembly--contig:-NODE-486-length-10147-cov-1.759413_pt1 | contig 10147 bp, 9 predicted proteins | sample MGYA00241051_ERZ501418 | MGnify/ENA primary metagenome ERZ501418 (study PRJEB25962, sample SAMEA2042512) | human gut metagenome | biome: human gut; feature: human-associated habitat; material: faeces... | reverse complement strand
CTGTCTTAAGAAGCATACGTGCTATATGTGGAACTGCAAGTCCGATAAATGCAATAGGGCCACAATAGGCGGTGGTGACAGCGGTAAGAAGGCCTGTTACCAATAAAAGGCAATTGCGCAACTTGATGGTGTTTATACCAAGATTTTCTGCATATTGTTCGCCTAACAACACGGCATTGAGAGGTTTAATGAGAAGCAAGGCACATATTAGACCTACTATTGTAACAGCTGCGAACAGAGGCATCTGAGCCATAGACACTCCTCCGAAGTTGCCCAATCCCCATATCATATATGAGTGAACGCCCTCTTCAGTCGCAAAGAAGTTGAGCAGTGATATTGCAGATGAGGATATATAGCCTATCATAATGCCGGTGATAAGGAGCATGACGTTATTGTTTACAAGATTAGAGAAAAACAATAATACAGCCATTACTGCCACAGCACCTACAAATGCGGAAATCCAGTAACAGAAACTGCTCCTGCCGTTATGCTTCCACCAAACAGAAGCATAACGAAAGCCACGCCAAGGCTGGCACCACTGTTGATACCGAATATAGACGGACCGGCAAGAGGATTGCAGAATGCGGTCTGAAGTAATAATCCGCTGACAGCTAATGCTCCACCGCATAAAATGGCCGTAAGAGCCTGGGGCAGGCGAGTCTGCAATATTATATATTTCCAACTTTCATTAACATCATCATTGCCGCTGAAAATATCGATAATGCTGTTTATCGGTATTTTCACGGCTCCATAGATGATGTTAATTACAAACAGAGCAATTATTGCCAAAGTTATTACAACAAAAAATCTGCAATATTTTTTCATTTTATATGTTCAAAGTATTTCGCTTTGCCAAGTTCGGTTATTTCCGGATGTGTTATTATGATGAAATCACGCAGCAACAAGTCTGGATGGAATGGGGTGTCTTCGTAGAACGTGTTACTGTAAGTATTGCATCCGAAGACCATCTTGTTCTTGAATGCCTTAAACTGTGAGTATCCGCTGTTTTCCGTCAACAATGATTTGTTGGTGGCTTTTTGAGGACTATTATATCTGATAAGCCAAATGTCGCTGTTGCCGGCTTTTTCGAGGACTATTTCAAAAGGTAGAGGTAGACTGCCGCTGCTCTTTTCGGCAGAAAAAGGATATGCCGCATTTGCATCAGCAATTATCTGTCCGATGGTGCTTTGTCCGCCAGGCACATACCATACAGAACTGTTTATCTTGTCGATAATTACAGAATGTCTTGTTTTGGCAGTTTTAGCAATTTGCTTGAGGCTGTTGTATTTTGTCTCAACGTCATTAAAGATGCTGTCAGCCTGTTTTTCTGCACCAAACAGCATTCCATAGAATTTCATCCATTCTGCTCTTCCCAATGCTGTAGTTTCCATGTAGTCAGCAGTTTCAATGATGGGCTTTTCCCACTCATTAAGACGTCCGTAGCCTCCGCTGTTCTGAAATGGTGAAATCAATATTGCGTCAGCGTTTATACCTATAATCTTTTCGAGTGTTGGGGTTATTCCGCTGCCGCAGTCAGCAATTTTGTTTTCTTTGCATTGTTGCTGAATCCATGGCAGATTAATATATTTGACATCACAAACCCCTTTGATGTTCTGACCTTTGCCAAAAGACATAATCAGGCCGCAGTGAACAGATGTCGTTACAACCGCACGTTGCAAAGGTGTTCTGACAATAGTGCCCTGTGGCAGATTGGCAGGCAGTTCTTTGTCTGACGGTACAAGGATGTATGTATGAAGTATTTTTCCTTTGTTCCAAGGATCGTTCAGGGTGACAACGTTGTAACCGTCGCATTTGATTATATGAAGCTGCTTGGCATATTTAAGTTCTAGGGTGTCACCGCTAAAAGATGTATCAGTGCTGTTACCCCGGCATGCGCACAGGGTAATCAGCACTGATATCAGTAAAGAGGTTATCGTTAAATTTTTATTCATAAACAACACCAGTATTGAATGCTATTGCATTAGGGCCAACTCCGGTAGAGAACATCTTAACGAAGGTTCCGTCTTCTTTGTACATGTTGACATAGCCATCTGTAGTATAGCTTGCATATCCGGTGTCAGGATTCTTGCTGTAAGAAGTGATAAACACATATCCGTTAACAGGGTCAACTCCAATTGCAGATGGGCTGAACGGCAGGTCGTCTGTTATGAATGTCTTAACTTCGCCGCTTGCAATGTTGTAGACGCTGTAAGTAGGAGTGACGGGAGAAACATAGCTGTAAGGAGCATTTATTACGTAGATGTTTTTCTTATCTGTCGCCATCATTGTTGCGTCGATAAGGTTTGTAACCTTCTTGTCTGCAGTAATCTTCTTTACACCGGCGCCATATTGGTTGTAATTAGAATCATAAAGACCACTGTCCATCACATAAAGTGTTCCGTCGATAACACTGATGCCAACAGGGTTTGTTATCAATGGGTCGGTGAGATTTGTAACGCTTCCATCGGTAAGGTTGATGTATGAAATAGAAGGATTTTGGCCATTGCCATAGCTGCTGTTTGCTACATAAAGCATATTGCCGTCTATAGCAATTCCCTCAGGATATGAACCAGCCTGATAAATCTTATCCAGATTTAAAGATGCTGTGTCGATTGCTGCAACGTAGCCTTTGAATGTTGACACATAAATTTTTCCGTTTCCTGCTGCAAGACGTCTGGGTGTCTCACCCTTGTCTGCTCCCATAACTTCGGTTGTCTTTATTGTTCCGACAGACACCATTGTGTTCTTGTTGACAACTTCAACTGTATTTTCGCCCGTTACAACAATATACATCTTGTCACCATAAATCAGTGCGTCATTAGGTGTTGTGCCAAGATTGCGTCCGTTGGCAGCCTGAAATACCTTCTGGGCGGCTGTCTGTGTAGAATAGTCTATAGATGTGATGCTGCCGCTGATTTGAGAACTCATGTTTCCTGAGTTGACAATGAAAGCACCTGTGCTGACATCAATAGGTTTCGGAACGTAATTATCGTCATCGTCGCTGCACGATGTAAATGATACGCATAATGCAATTGCTGCAAAACTTAAAAATTTTTTCATTTCTTTTTTTGATTAAAATTTATAATTTATTGAAAATTGATAGCTTATTCCCGGCATCGGATATGCCTTGACAATTTCGTATTGCTTGTTGAGAAGGTTCTTGATATCTCCTCGTAGGGTAATCGTGTTTTTGGCTATTTTAAACGATCTGAAAAGGGTTATGCCGGTTTCGAAAAATCCCGGTATGTTAGAGTCTTCATAATGTTCGTTATTTGAACTGCGGCTGCTCATACCGGTGCCGTGTACTGTGAGGTTTATCCATGGATTTTCGTAACAAACAGAAACGCTTCCAGAGTGTAATGGTGTGTAGGCAATCTGGTATCCATAATATGGAGATTCCGGATTAGTACGGTTTTCTGCATTCTGCAGGCTATAGCTGGCTGTAAGAGTTATCAAATGCTTGTCTGAAAACTTATGCATTACATTAGCCGTTGCGTCTAAGCCCAACACTCTTACCTTTCCGACATTTATGTTTGTCCATATAAACATATTGTATGGTACGGCAACTATTTTGTCTTTAACATGGTTGAGATATCCGTCTAATGTTATTTTGATATTTGTCTTTTTTGTGACATCTTGTAATAATGTGAATCCTATATTATATTGATCAGTGCTTTCAGGAAGCAGATTTGTGCTGCCGTAATGATAGAAATATGACTCATTGAATGTTGGTGCCCTGAATATATTTTTATATGATGCTCTAATATAAAAGTCATTATTTTTAAAAACTTTATATGAGAGTGACAGAGATGGTGAGAGTTTGCTCATGTCGCGTGCAGATTCTCCATATTCTGCACCATTGTAATATAGTGAAAGCAGCAATTTTCCGATGATAGACAGTCTTGCTGATTTATATTTAGCTGTAGCTGCCTGAAGAACGGTATGTCTAAATGGGTGTGTATCTGTTGAAAGGCTGCTGTTCATGTTGTTATAGCTGTAGTCGGCAGAATAGCAGAATGCCCAGTCTTTAAATGGAGTGTATAGGAGACTTGCAGATGTATAAGCTTCTCTTTGCCAATAATCAGCATCTTTTATGCCGTCGCTATATGAACCGTCTTTATATTTTGAAGCTGCCCAGTTATATTTTGCATTAACTTTTAAAGATAGATTGCTGCTGTTAAATGTGCGGTAGCCGATTTGGGCAAAGAAGTTCTGGTCTCTGAGCTCTTCATTGCTTATATTTGTGTAATATCTGACTTGTCCGGGCAGTTGTCTGTCGTTATCATAATAATATATTTTGCCGCTTAATTCATTGCGGGTATTAATGTTCCATATAAAATTAGTCTCACCATGCCCTGATTTCATACGACTGTTTGTGCGGCGCTCTTTTGTAACGACTGAAATATTGCGTAGCGTGAAAGGATAATCGTTTTCCGCATAGACGAATTCTCCAATTGCCGAGAAAGAAAATTTGTTTGAAAAATTCTGTTCGTATCTTATAAATGGACTAATATATCCGAATGAACCAACTTTCAGCTGAGTGGTCAGATGAGGAGCTGTGTCTTCTGTAGGAGACTTTATTGTCCTTATGTTAATGGATGCCGGTAAACTAGCATTTTTTGCGGGTATAAAAATGTCGTCATTATCGCCGATGACAAGCGACATGTTGTCAATGTTTTCTAAGGAATAGCGCGACAGGTCGATTTGTCCGCTCTGGCAGTCGCTAAGCATGATTCCGTCATAGCTAACGCCTGTATGCTGAGTGCCGAAACTTCTGACAGAAACGGTTTTCATACCTCCGGCACCACCATAATCACGTATGGTTATTCCGGGCATACGGTTAAGGGCATCAGCTATATCAGTGATGCCTGCAGTATTAAGGCTTTTGTTGTTGATTACATATAATGGCGATGTACTGGTAACTTCTTGCTTTTTTTTATTTTCTGTGACCACAACATCCTGCAACTGATATGTGTTATCAATTGTATCATTTTTTTCAGATTGCGCTTGAGCACAAAAAGGAACTGAGCATACCAGAACTAATGCCGTTATTTTTTTCATGTGTAAAATGTTTTATCAACAGCTTTCCTCGAAGCTGGTGGGATAAACTGTTTCAATGGCAGGTCTTCTGACTTATTGTCATAAAAGCAAACGCCTTCCCTATAATACACAGTGGCTATTTTGTTTGCTTCATAAACGACAAATTACAGCAGCGGGACTGTCAGGGATTTTCACCTTGTTCCCTTTTAATCATCGTATGATGAACCGATTGATTGTGCAAAGGTAATGATAATAATTATAATTTTAATAATAAAACAGTTAAAAAGATGATATGATACATTCCTTTTAATAGAAAGTGCGTATATATGTTTGGTAAATTGATGTGGTACGAAAAATAGCCATACCAGCGATAAGCACGGTATGGCTATTATATGATATTTACAATTGTGATGCTAAATGTATGCTTGTGTTTTAGTATTCGTCATCATCTGCGACATCTTCTGCTGTAAGATCGAGGTCTTCAGGATTTTCCTCGATTGTTGTTCTGTAGCTTTCTTCTGTCAGCTTATCTTCGTCGAATGCGTCATCATCATCGTCATTGTCATACTTTTCATCAATCTCTGGCAGATCCTCGTCGTCATCTTCGTCAGAATCGTATTTGCGAGAGTCGTCTGTTCCAAATTTAAGACGGGGCTTTTCTGTTTCGGGCTTAAGTTTTGCAAAAATAGCTTCAATCCATGCACCTTTTGAAATTTCCAATACTTCAAATCCGTCAGCAACTTTCTTTTCGTACATTCCGCCAACTTTATGTAATCTGTCTTTGGGTAAAGTTGTTGTACTTATGTCAAATCCGCTCTGTATGATATCCTGAATGCTTTGTGACAAAGAATCCCAACCTCCGCCAAAATTACGATCGATAACTTCAAGCAGTTTTGTTGCAGAAATATGGCGGATGTTCTCGTATGTTAGGTCTGTTACCCTTAATATAGGACGTTTTTTTATTCCTATTTTGACCTTCTGGCTTTCATCTACAGGCATTGTGCCAATCTGGAAACCGCGGGCTTCATACTTCTTGATTATTTCAGGGCGGTCTATCTTTATTTCTTCAACTTCAAATGCGCTTTTGATGATATCAATGTAGTGCTTGATGTTTTCTCTTATATCGGAGTCTTTTTCTGCAACTTCCAACATCCTGAAAACATCATTCTCCTGAATATCCCAAACGTTACTTTTGTTGATGGTTTTTAATGTAAGTGACTTCTTATCAATATCTTTCATATTTCTTTTTAATTAATTTCTTTTTATTTTTAAAATATATCTCTATCTGTCAGTATAGGAAACTTTGAACGATAATGATTCAGTTTGTCTAAATCAATTTCAGCAGTGATAGCCTGTTCTTTTTCGTCAGACTTGGCTAGTAAAGCGCCTTTGGGGTCAATGATGGCACTATTTCCGTTATATTGACATCTATCATCTTCCCCTGTGCGGTTACATCCAATTACATAACATTGATTTTCAATGGCCCTTGCTCTTAATAGGATGTTCCATGCGTCCTGCCTGTTTTGAGGCCAGTTGGCCACAAAAATTATAGCGTCATAGTCTTCTTTATATCTCATCCATGCAGGGAATCTTAAATCATAACAGGTCTGTAATAAAAAACGGAAATTTTTATATTTCGCAATTACTCTTTTGTCGCCTGCTGTATAGTATACGTCTTCTCCTCCGTATTTAAACAAATGGTGCTTGTCGTAGTAATAATATTCTCCGTCAGGCATTACAAAATATAATCTGTTTCTGTACTGCGACTGATGTGTCAGGATAGAAAGACTTCCACATATTGCACATCTGTTGGATTGTGCTGTTTCTTTCATCCATTCAAGTGATTCCTGAAAATTGACTTCAGCAGAATATTTTGCTGGATCTGTTATAAATCCTGTCGCCCACATTTCTGGCAATATGTATAAATCAGAGCCAGGATTATTGGATATAAGTTGACCTGCTACAACCTGATTCTTATCAGGCTGCACCCACTTGATATCCGTTTGGAGGATTGTAACTTTCACTATTTATTCTCGTTTTCAGTTTCTATGAATGCTGCAAAAGTAATATATTATCTTTTATTCGCAAGTTTTTAATAGATATTTTTTGCATAAATGACATATATTTTCTACTTTTGCATTTATGGTTAAGCCTTTAGCAGAGAGATTAAGACCCAAGGTTCTTGACGACTATATCGGACAGAAACATCTTGTCGGTAAGAATGCCGTTCTCCGTAATATGTTGGAAGCCGGAAGAGTGACATCTTTTATCTTATGGGGGCCTCCTGGGGTAGGAAAGACGACATTGGCCTTGATAGTGGCAAATCACCTAAAAGTACCCTTTTATACATTGAGTGCTGTTACAAGTGGTGTGAAAGATGTCAGGGATGTTATTGATAAAGCCAAGAATGCTGGCTTCTTCAATAATTTTACTCCTATATTGTTTATTGATGAGATACACCGCTTTAGCAAGAGTCAGCAAGATTCTTTGCTGGCTGCGGTTGAGAAAGGTATAGTTACGTTGATAGGCGCAACCACGGAAAATCCTTCTTTTGAAGTTATCAGACCATTGCTTTCAAGATGTCAGCTTTATGTGTTGAAGCCCTTGGAAAAAGAAGACTTGCTCGGACTTTTGCAGCGCGCTTTAAGAGAAGATGTTGAACTGAAGAAAAAAAATATAGAACTGAAAGAGACTAATGCCATTCTAAGGTATAGCGGGGGAGATGCCCGTAAATTGTTGAATATTTTAGAGTTGGTCGTTGATTCTGTCAATAGTGAAAAAATTGAGATAACAGATGAAACTGTAGTAGGGTGCTTGCAGCAAAATCCTCTTGCGTACGATAAGGACGGAGAAATGCATTATGATATAATATCTGCGTTTATAAAAAGTATTAGAGGTTCGGATCCTGATGCAGCGTTGTATTGGCTAGCACGTATGATTGAAGGTGGTGAGGACCCTAAGTTCATTGCTCGCAGACTTGTTATAAGTGCTTCAGAGGATATTGGCTTGGCGAATCCGAATGCGTTGTTGCTTGCCAATGCAGCATTTGATGCCGTAAATAAAATAGGATGGCCTGAGGGGAGAATTCCATTGGCCGAGGCAACGGTGTATCTTGCGACGAGTCCCAAGAGCAATTCTGCATATAACGGCATTAATCATGCACTTGAAGTTGTTGCCAGGACTGGTAATCTACCGGTGCCATTGCATTTGCGTAATGCTCCTACGAAACTTATGGCTGATCTAGGATATAGTGACGGGGATAAGTATTCACATGATTATCCGGAACATTTTGTTGAACAACAATTCTTGCCTGATGAACTTGTTAATGAGCGGATATGGCATGGGCAACATTCGCCCAATGAGGAAAAGTTGTATCAACGAATGTTGAAGTGTTGGGGAAACAGATTTAAAGAATAACAAAAATATATAACTATGAAGATTGTTGTTTTAGATGGATATAGTGTAAATCCAGGTGATTTATCATGGAACGGAATAAAAGAATTAGGTGATTTGACAGTATATGACAGAACGTCTCCTGATGATGTAGTGTCGCGTGCTGAGCAGGCTGATATCGTGTTGACAAATAAAGTTGTGTTGTCTGATGCCATAATGGCTAAGTTGCCTAATTTGAAATATATAGGAGTATTGGCTACAGGAGTCAATATTGTTGATATTGCAGCAGCGCGGAAACGTGGTGTCATTGTAACGAATGTGCCTGCTTATAGCACAGACAGTGTGGTTCAGATGACTTTTGCGCATATTTTAAACATTACCAATCGCGTTGCTCATTATTCAAAACAAAATCGTAATGGCCGATGGAGCAGTAATGAAGATTTCTGTTATTGGGATACGCCTTTGAATGAACTTGCCGGAAAAACTCTTGGTGTGGTTGGACTTGGTAGTATTGGATATAAGGTGGCATGTATCGCACGTGATTTTGGTATGGATGTTTTTGCTTTTACAAGCAAGAATTCTGCAGATCTTCCTGATGGTATCCAGAAGACGACGCTGGACGGACTTTTAGGTATCAGTGATATAGTAACGTTGCATTGTCCTTTGACGGAAACGACTAAAGAGATGATAAATAAGGCTACCTTAAAAAAGATGAAGAAAGGTTCGATATTGATAAATACCGGTAGAGGCCCATTGGTGAACGAGAATGACGTTGCAGAGGCTTTAAATGAAGGATGGCTCGGGGGGTATGGTGCTGATGTTATGTGTCAGGAACCTCCACTTGAGGATAATCCTATTTTCAGCGCCCCCAATGCCTATATAACTCCTCATATAGCATGGGCTACTTATGAGGCTCGTGTGCGTCTTGTTAATATCGTGACCTCTAATATTAAGGCTTTTCTTGACGGTAAGCCGGTAAATGTTGTCAGCTAATGAATACAGTGCAGCTTGTTATAGAGTTTTTGGGAACATTCGCATTTGCTATATCTGGTATAAGATGGGCGGCGTTTAAAAACTTTGACTGGTTTGGAGGGTATGTTGTAGGGTTGGCCACGGCAATAGGAGGCGGTACAATTCGTGATGTTATGCTTGGCGTAACTCCTTTTTGGATGACAAACTCTATATATATAATATGTACGGCGGCAGCCTTGGTGCTTGCTATAATATTTAAGAAGGCTATAGTAAAGTTTTCTAGTACATGGTTCCTGTTTGATACTTTGGGACTTGCACTGTTTACTATAGCCGGTATACAAAAAACATTATATGCAGGCTTCCCGTTTTGGGTCGCAATCATAATGGGGTGTATCACAGGCGTGGCCGGAGGTATTATTCGTGATGTACTGATAAATGAAGTTCCGCTGATATTCCGAAAGGAGATTTATGCTGTTGCGTGCATATTAGGCGGTTTTGTATATCAGATATGTTATTATTGGGGATTAAATTTGGAGATTATTGTTATTTCAAGCTTTGTAACTGTTGTTGTTGTAAGGCTTATGGCTGTGAAATATCATATTTCTTTGCCTCATTTACATGAAATGGAAGAAAAATAATAGTTTTTCATTAAAAAGATACGGAAAAATTTTGCTGTATTAGAAAATATGCGTACCTTTGCATTGCATTTAAGAAATGGTCCCGTGGCTCAACTGAATAGAGC
>ENA-OOZV01000485-OOZV01000485.1-human-gut-metagenome-genome-assembly--contig:-NODE-485-length-10149-cov-3.174757_pt1 | contig 10149 bp, 10 predicted proteins | sample MGYA00241051_ERZ501418 | MGnify/ENA primary metagenome ERZ501418 (study PRJEB25962, sample SAMEA2042512) | human gut metagenome | biome: human gut; feature: human-associated habitat; material: faeces... | reverse complement strand
CATATTTCTGACTTATAACTCACAAAATATTGAGTAATAACTGGTTGCAAATACTTTTTTTGAAATCAGCGTAAAAGAGCTCGAAGAATCTCCTCTTAAAGAGCATGAACATACATTTTTTGAATTGGTTTATATCCTTTCCGGAACAGGTTTACAATGCATCAATAATAATAAATTTGATTATCATGAGGGACATATGTTTCTAATAACCCCTCAAGATTGCCATTCTTTTGATATTCATACTACTACCAAATTCTTTTTCATTCGTTTTAATGATATATATATATATATTCATTCTGGTTTCTTTGGAACTAAAAATATTAAGAACTTAGAATTTATTCTTCAACATGCCAATCATCAACCGGGTTGTATCTTAAAAAACATCACGGATAAACCGCTTATAAAGTCTATAATAGAAGCTCTTATAAGAGAATATGTAAATCAAGATTTGTATAACAAAGAACTGATACAACAATTAATAAATACATTGATAGTCATCGTTACTCGTAACATTGCCAAGTATCTGCCTGAAAAGATTGATGAACGTTCAGAGGAAAAGACATTGGATATTTTGCAATATATCCAAAACAATATATATAATCCCGATAAAATAAAGGCAGACACTATTAGCCAGCATTTTGGCATCTCGCAAAATTATTTGGGGCGCTATTTTAAAAAGCATACAAATGAAACAATGCAACAATACATCATCAAATATAAGTTGAAGTTAGTAGAAAACAGATTATTGCATAGCGAAATGAGAATCAATGAGATTGCTGCTGAATTAGGCTTTACAGATGAAAGCCACTTAAACAAGCTATTCAAAAAATATAAAGGCGTCATACCCTCTGAATTTAGGAAAAGGAATTTATGACAACTATTTTGTTTTCACTGATTTATCCGTAAATTTGCATTGTTAAGATAAAATTCATGCTAAATACAGAAAACATACAATCACTTATTGATAGCGGAGAAGGCTACAATGTAGAATTTAAGGTTCGTGTTCCTTCAAAGGTGCGTGAACTGACAGAGGAAATATGTGCTTTCGCCAATGCAGACGGAGGATATTTGCTTATTGGAGTAGATGATAACGGACAAGTGGTAGATACTAACTTAGAAAACGATAAGCGTTCTGCTATTCAAGGTTCTATCAGCGAAATATCTCCTGCACTCCACTGTGAATTGTATTCCGTAAATATTGTGAATAAAACTGTTTGGGTGATTGATGTTCCGTCCGGCAAGGATAAACCTTATATATTTTCCGGTTCTATCTATGTCCGTGAGGGGGCAAACTCACAGAAACTTCGCACAGCCGAAGAAATGCGCAGCTTCTTTCAGGAGTGTAACAAAATCTTCTTCGACCATATACCCTGCCATTGGTTCAATATCTACACAGATGCAGATGAACAGATGATTAAGGATTTCCGAACAGAAGCAAAACTAAGTCCGTCCACACCCGACAAACAAATATTTGAAAACTTGGAACTGTTTACCGAGAATGGAACGGCAAAGAACGGTGCAGCGATGTTCTTCGGCAAGCAACCTGAACGAAAGTTTCCACATGCTATCACAAGGTGTGTTCTTTTCAAGGGAACGAATAAAGTCTATATTATAGATGATAAAACATTCGGAGGCTCATTGTACCAGCAATATCTACAGGCTATAGCTTGGTTGGAAAGTAAACTGCAAGTAGCCTATAAAATAGAGGGAACAGGACCAAGAGAAGAAATTTGGGAAATACCTCTGACCGTATTTAAAGAAGCCATTATAAACGCTCTGTCACATCGTGATTACTATGAACAAGGTGCAAGCATTATGATAGAAATGTTTGACGACCGGGTAGAGATTTCCAATCCCGGAGGACTTCTGCCTGTTGTGGCTAAAGATTTCGGGCATAAAAGCATGACACGTAATCCACTAATTTTCAGTTTATTTACCCGTATGCACTTAGTAGAAAGAGTTGCATCCGGTATTCCTCGTATGCAGGAAGCCATGAGGGAAGCAAATCTGCCCGAACCGGAATTCCATACAGAGGGGATGTTTACAGCAGTATTCAAACGCCAAATCTCTAACTCTGCCAACTATGACACAGTAAATGGCATAGTAAATGACATAGTAAATGATACTATAAACGAGAATGAACAAGCTATTCTCAATCTACTGGTAACTACTCCCGGCTTAAATGCTTCTGAAATCAGTAAGCATATCAACAAAAGCTTAAGAACGACTATGCGATATATCAAGATTTTACAAGACAAAGACTTAATAGAGTTTAGGGGTGCGCCCAAAACTGGAGGATATTTTACAAAAAATGGATTACAATATTTATAAATTATCTGAATCAAATAACTTTTTATTAATCAAATCAATCATTTCATTAGCAGATATTTTACACCTATCTATACTATCTAATAGTTCTTTTAATTTAGAGCAAACATTTTTCTTTGCCAATATAATATATTGAGTCATTTTAGGTAGCCCTTTAACTGATTTGTAAAATTCGACTAATTGCCCATATGACGAATCCACATTACTCAATAATAAACGAAGTGCTTCTTTATTCTCTTGCCAAGATTCCTCCGGAATAATATTATCAGAAACTTGCAATAATCCTTTAAAAGCCCCTACGATTTCTTCAAAAGAAATAATCCAATTTTGAATTGGTTGTTCAATTTTCATAGCGTATTGATTCATCGCTTTAGCAGAAGTATTAATAACAGCTCTAGCTAATTGAATCTGATTTACAGGCTTTTGTTCATTAATCATATTCAGTTTTTGGGCAGATTCAGAAATTTGTTCACCTATCCAAATAGTTGAAACGGTTATTTCATTTAAAGATTTTACAGCTTCCGCAGACTTAGTATTTAAAATATCCTGAAATTCTAATAATCCTAATTCGGAGACTTCATCTTCAATGGGTTCTATAATGACAGGTAAATTGGACAAATTTACTTGTGTAGTTAAAGGTTTACTATTAACATTCCAATTCTCTATAACTTTATATAAATGAGCACGCAAATCATTTTTAAAATTCTCTGAACTTACATATGTAAAATAATAACAGCCTAATTCTGCTATTTGTTTTTGAAAAGCTCTAACTTTAGAATATTGTTCAATATCTAAAGAATCTAAAGGTACTCCTTCAATATTAAAATACATCATTATATGTACTTTACCGGCTTGTTGGCTACGCTCTAATGCTCTATAAAACTCTTCTTCCGTACCAGATTCATAATTTAGTGTCTTTGAACCAAATCTAGTCCATAATATTCCTAAAAAAATATCATATTCATCACCTATTTGGGAATTAATCACAGCTTGGGGATATTCACCGACAGAAGGATAACTCGATTTTTCCCAACTACATAATTCTATTCTTGCATTTAACTGCGAAGAATATGTATTATTAAAATCGTTAATAACGTTCTCTACAATTAAACGTTCTTCTTTTACATCACTTGGTGATGCCAAGAACAATTTATATAATGATATAGTTTGTGGCATATTTTTTTGCAAAGATAAATTTTTTCTATGCAAAAGCACTAATTTTAGAAAGAAATATTACCTTTGCATTTAGAAATCGTACCCAAGATACAAACTTGTGTTGAACGGTGCAAAGCTGTGAAAACCTTATTCAAGGGACTAACATCGTGATAAAGATATAACTTATTGAGAAATAGTGCCATACAAACCGACTTTCGGTTCTGGTGGCACCACTCAAATAAATACTCCCATTGAAATGATAATATTTCAATGGGAGTATTTATTTACACCCACTCCCCCTATCCCCAGCAACATGCTTTAAGATAGACTTTACTATTATCCCATGAAAAGGTCTGATAATAAAGAAATATGCCCTTCCCAGCCAATTATTGTACTTCACAACAGTAGTAATCCGAAGTTCTTGTTTTCCTTCGTGATATTCCCCGCACCACATGGAAATCAAGATGCTTATCCGGCATTCCGAGAATTTCTTCATGCAGATTTTTATCCAAGACCATATCTGTAAATCTAGTTGCTGTATCCAGTCCTAATGGCTTTACAATCGCATTCCTAAAATTCATGAGCCAACCAATCCACTTAGGAAATCGGCTGAAGGCAAGATTGCGAAAATCTTCCGGTGTCAAAGCCTGCCCAGTGACCATCACTTTAGAAAAAGAATCTATATAATCTACAGGAAAATAATTCTTTATTAAGCTGTCTGCCGGTATATCTTTCATCTTATCACATATTGAATTTATTACTCGTTTGCTTTTCATTCACGACGTCCCCAATGACACGGCCTACAAAGGTAGCCACTTAATCCAACCCTACAACATATTCTTAGAAATAATATTATCCCGTAAAAGATAAAGCTCAAAAGAAAATTATCAGTTATCTTTGTTCCATGACTACCAACAAGACAACTCCCAAAGAATTATGGGCAAGACAGCAGATTAGCGGTCCCGATGTGGACTATGATTTGTGGAACAAGAAAAGAATATCCGTGCAAGCGTTCTCACAAATGAGCCAGAGCTGTATTTTTACAGTTGACGTATTTAAAGAGAGATACGATTTTGCATCCGACAGTTTTGCCCATCTTTTCGGATACAATCCCACTTGGATAAAGACAATCAGGCAACAAGGCGATTTACTGGAAGAGAGAATACATCCTGATGACAGAATGCAACTCACGGAATGCCAAATCGAGCATGGACAGTTCATCTACTCACTCCCACCGGAAGAAAGAAATGATTACCGGCAAATATTTCAATTCCGTATGTTGAATGCACGGCAACAGTATATCAATGTAAGCAGCCGGCAACAAGTCATAGAAACAGACCGGAATGGTAAAGCCTGGATAATTATGGGAGTAATGGATATACTTCCCGACCAGACCCCTATCGAAAGAATCAAACGGACGGTGGTGAACAGAAAAACGGGAGAGATGCTTCCAACATGCACTGTTTCTCCCGACAAACAATTATCCAACCGGGAGAAAGAAATATTACGACTCATCCGACAAGGTTTTCTAAGCAAGGAAATCGCTTACCAGCTGGGAGTGAGCATCTATACTGTGAACAATCACCGGAAAAACATCCTAAGCAAGTTAAATGCCAACAATATAATGGAAGCCATCCATATAGTAGAAAATCTTGGTATCTACCTCTAAGATTACGGAAGCCAACCGAGACCATCCGCCAACTGATTTGTTTTGCGCCACTCTTCAAGCTCCTTATAAGTGCCGACACCTCCCGTAAAGACAGCATGATAAATCTCTATACCTGGAATCGTTACACCATCCGGCACATCGAATTTGATTTGCAATATCGTTTTCCTAATTTCAGGAGTAAGGCGCTCCGCAATAGCGGCAGTCACCTTTTCTACAACACCATCATACCTGGAACCTTTCCGGATGTGAATCATATCAAACTTCCAAGTATTCTGTTCTCTATCCTTATATAAAGCATGCCACTCCATGCACTCTTCCTCCGTATGGATAAGGTTCCTATATTGTATTTCCTGCAAAGGCAACCGTTCCGCAAGTTCCCGGATGACCGAAAAGCTCTCTCCTACATCCAACCTATCGGTATAAATATGGATATCTATATCCCTACTTTTCACCAACAGCCCAGTACGGAGTGAGCCCACCAAACGAACGGTTGCTCCAATGCGCTCCCATGCTTCAATAATACAGGTATCTTCCAATACTTTCCATGCAGATTGCTGATTCTGCCTTGCAAGCTCATGAATGTCCATTTACCTCCACTTTTTTGAATGTGCAAAGATATAAAACTTCCCAGTATATAGCTATAAATAGCCATTTCCCTTCCCGATACAATACACTAATTTTGCACACTGTCTTATCTTTTAGCAACAACTAATTATGGCATTCAATCAAACAGAGAAACAAGAGAAAGAATATTTAAAGCAAATAATCAGTTTTCTGAAAAAGGTTATCGGTAATACCGACGCATCCGTGAAAGACCACGTCGACACCTTGGCAGAATACAAAGACTATATCTGGTCCAACAAAGACATCGACCCACACGAGATACGCTCCATGCGCGAAAGCATCCTGAACCATTTTGCCTTGGGGGAAAGTGTAATCAACAAGCATAAGCGGCTCACCAAGATACTTGCCATTCCTTACTTCGGACGAATTGATTTTTTGGAAAAGAAAGAAAACAGCAAAGTGATGCCTATCTATATAGGTATCCATACCTTCTATGACCCGGAAAGTCGAGCTACCCTTATCCATGACTGGCGAGCACCCGTTTCGAGCATGTTCTATGACCATGAATTAGGAGAAGCAGGCTATCGGTCTCCATCGGGAGAGATTAAAGGAGTAATTTCCCTAAAACGCCAATACAGAATTCGGGGCGGCAAAATGGAATTTATGATTGAAAGTGCCCTGACCGTCCATGACGACATTCTGCAAAAAGAGTTAAGTTCCAATGCAGATGACAAGATGAAAAATATCGTTGCCACCATCCAACGGGAACAGAACCGGATTATCCGCAACGAAGATATCCGCACGCTTATTATTCAAGGAGTGGCCGGCTCTGGAAAAACATCCATAGCCCTGCACCGCATAGCCTACCTGCTCTATACCTTCAGAGACAGCATCTCATCAAAAGATATTCTGATTATCTCCCCCAACAAAGTGTTTTCCGATTATATCTCCAACGTCCTCCCCGAACTTGGGGAAGAAACCGTGCCCGAAACCAGTATGGAACAAATACTCTCCGGAGTGTTGGAACACAAATATAAGTACCAAACATACTTCGGGCTAGTGAATGAACTGTTAGAAAAGCCATCCTCAAGCCTCATCGACAGAATAGCCTATAAAGCCTCTTTCGGCTTCATTTCAGAGCTTGACAAGTTTATCCTCCACATAGAGAACACCTACTTCAAGGCAGCAGACGTGAAGCTGACCAAATACATCACCATACCTGCCCCGTTTATTGAAGAACAGTACCTACGTTTCAACCGTTATCCCATACGCCGACGATTTGATGCTATGGCTGATTATATGCTGGATATGTTGAAAATACAATACGCCTTTACGGTAACCACCGCCGGCAGAAACCTTTTGAAAAAAGAAATCAGACTAATGTTTGCAGGCAATAACGACATTCAAGTCTACAAAGATTTCTTTAAATGGACAAATAATCCCGGAATGTTCAAAATGCGAAAGGGACATACACTCGAATACTCAGACTTGGCACCGCTGGCATACCTACACTTGGCATTGGAGGGAAACGGGAACCAGCCATTCAGAGTCAAACATCTGTTGATAGATGAGATGCAGGACTATTCGCCCATACAGTACAAGGTAATACAGAAACTCTTTCCATGCCGGAAAACCGTGTTGGGCGATGCAGGACAGTCCGTGAATCCTTATGGCTCATCCACAGCAGAAACTATCCAAAAGTCACTTACTGCAAGTGAAATCATGAAATTGTGTAAGAGTTATCGTTCCACCTTCGAGATTACGGATTTTGCGCAAAAGATTCATCCTAACGCAGAGCTGGAACCGGTTGCCCGGCATGGAGAAAAGCCACAAATCCTGCAGTTCGGCAGTGCCGTAGAAGAACTGTCCGGCATTATGGGGCTAATCTCCACTTACCGGAAATCCGGATATAAGTCTCTTGGCATCATATGCAAGACGGAGCAGCAAGCCAGGGAGATGGCAGACATGCTGAAATCATATGCCAATGATATCAGCTTCCTATCAAGTCAAAGCTCCGCATTTGTGCAAGGCATCGTCATCATCTCTGCCCACATGGCAAAAGGGCTTGAGTTTGACGAAGTCATTATTCCACAGACGGATGAGAGAAATTACCGTTCGGAGATTGACAAGAGTATGCTTTATGTAGCTGTAACCAGAGCTATGCACCGCCTAACCTTGACATTTCACGAGGCAAGACCGGCAACTCACTGATGATGGATTATTAAGGAAATCTATCCCAACAGCCTTGTACAAGATGCGGCAAGTAACAGCGTATCTCATCAATCGACCAATCCCACCATTGCAGCCGCAATAATTTCTTCACCACATCCTCATCAAAACGTTTCCTGATTTCTTTGGCAGGAGTTCCCCCTACAATTGTATAAGGGGGAACATCTTTAGTCACAACAGCACGTGCACCAATAATCGCCCCATCTCCTATATGAACACCAGCCATTATCACCGCTTCATAACCAATCCAAACATCATTACCTATTATAATATCTCCTTTGTCATCCCATGCATCCGTTATGTCCGATTTCTTCAATCCCCACTCTTCGTAAAATAAAGGAAATGTATAAGTAGACAGAGATTTCAACGTATGATTGGCACAGTTGAACAGAAATTTCGTACCGCAAGCAATGGAACAGAATTTACCAATAACCAGCCTCTCCTGATGGATGGGGTAATGATACAGCACATTGTTTTTCTCGAACAACAAAGGGTCAGCTACAAAATCATTATAAATAGTATAGTCACCAACCTCTATTCGAGGATCCTTTACAACAGCATTAAGATATACGGTTTGCTTATCTCCCGTACGCGGATATATTTTAGTCATCATAATTCGATATGTTTCTAATATTGTTTACTTCTTAAATAGAAAACCGATTGCAGTGCCAGCAAAATCACAAAAAGGTATTCTGCCGTTAAGTAAATAGCCAAGGATGCATGAGTGCAAGCGCTTAACCAATAAAGATACCCCAAATACACGACAGTGGTAGTCACTTGGAAAAGAAAAGTAATCCGGGTTTTACCGGTCCCTCCAACTGCGTTGAGATATACATAGCCTGGCAAGGCAAAGGTATAATTCAGCAACGTCACAACAAAAGGGATGAAAGCCTGCTCCGTCAACAGTTCGTTATCTGTATAGATTCCTATTATCAAGCGATTACAGCATACAGCTACCCCTATCAGTGGAAATCCAACAGAATAGCCCAACCTCAGTATCTTACGGCAGATAATGAAAACAGCCCTCCTTTCTCCAGCCCCAATCGCATTACTGACCAGCGAACCCGTAGTGACCGCAAAAGAATTGACTATTACAAAAAAGACAGCAGATACACTTCGCGTAATATTGGAAATGGCTAATTCCGTTTTACCCAAATGTTCCACCGCCACAAAAAACAAGAGCCACGGAGCTACGCTGATAAAGGCATGAAGCATGCTCCATACCGACAAGCTCAGCACATCTACCAACAGCTTTCCGTCATATACCGGTTTCAATCCATATTTCCCTTTATCTATTTTCAGCCATACGTAGAAAAGAAGCATCGCCAAAGAACCCATCTCTGCCAGAGAAGAAGCAATGGCAGCTCCCGATATTCCCAGTCCTCCAACGAATATCAGAATATAATTCAAAGGAATATTAATCACTACTGCAACGGCTGCAGCCCACGATAATGCCCGAGTGCATGTTATTCCCACAAGAAAAGAACGGATAGCCAAAAACGGAAACGAAAACAGCAAACCGAAACTGCGCCAGTCCAGATACTGAATTACAGCCCGATAAATCTCCGGTGAGGAAATCAACCTTCCCAATATGAAAGGAGAACTTGCCTGCATCAGCAGACAAAGCAAAATGGCCAATCCCGATAAAAAGAAGAAACCTTGAAAGAATATCTTCCCAGCCTTACCATAATCACATTCTCCATTCCTTCGGGCAATCATCACCTGCAATCCGATACTAAATCCAAACCCAAGCATGTAGATCGCCAAATAATAAATCCCTGCAATGGCAGATGCTCCCAATTCCACCTCGCCAACGTGACCTAAGAAAACAGCATCGGTTATATTTATCAGCTGCTCCATCAAAATGCTCATCATTACCGGAAAGTTGATAAGCCATATCTGTTTATATGTATAATGCATTGCTCAACAATAAAATAGCACAAAACAACACACTGTACAAGTACAGCATGCTATCCTGCAAATTCATGAATAAAAGGATATACAATCTCTATGGCAAACGGGGCATCGCTTGCCAGATAGCTGAATAGCTTTATCAAGCAGGGCTATTCGTTGAGCGTAGCTATATACAGAGCTTCATAAAAGGTGAATATGTTTGTTCATTCAAGATATAGTGCAAAAGTACAGAAAAAAATGTGCCAAAGTTCAGTTTAGGGCATAAAAAAAGGAGTACCGCTGTACTCCAA
>ENA-OOZV01000475-OOZV01000475.1-human-gut-metagenome-genome-assembly--contig:-NODE-475-length-10265-cov-1.483154_pt1 | contig 10265 bp, 6 predicted proteins | sample MGYA00241051_ERZ501418 | MGnify/ENA primary metagenome ERZ501418 (study PRJEB25962, sample SAMEA2042512) | human gut metagenome | biome: human gut; feature: human-associated habitat; material: faeces... | reverse complement strand
TTAGGGTCGTCCACCGTATCCCAAAGGTTTTCTAAATTATAGAATGCGGCTGCATAAACACCCAGTCTGTCTTGTGCAAACAGACTGGTGGTATATACACAAGTAATGAACAAAGTGAAAATAAGCAATCGTTTATTCATAACTTTCATGGTTTGATGTGTGCATTAATTGCTTGGAGTGGGTTCAATGGTTGTACCTCCGCCACCACCGGTGCTGCCACTTCCACTTCCTGGAACATAGAGTTTGACGCTGTATAAGCGTAAACCATAAGTGTTTTCTGAGGTTGTACAATAGAACTCTAAAGTTGTATTGTCGGATATTGTTACATTTTCAATCGTCATTTTGAAAGGAGTATTTCCTTGTTGAGCATCACCGGTAACTTCTTTGCTTGGAATACTTAATTCTTGTCCATTGCATTTTACTCTCAAGGTTTTTAAATCTTGTTTTTCTCCTGCTTTGTATACATTGGAGCCTACTTGATATTCTAAAGTAGCAGATGTATTACCTTGTGCATTGATATTTTTGATAGCAATTGCTACATCTTTTGTTCCAGGGAACCAGACATTCGTAAGATTACTTACAATACGTACAGATGCTTTTTCTTCAGATGTGTTCTCAAACATGCTGGCAGGATTATCAAATCCAGTATAATCACTGAAATATGGCCAGTAGGTTCCGCTCTTCTCTGGAGTTCCAAAAGATTCTTGGAATAAAACGGTTTCACCACTTGGAGTTTCTCCACCTTCATTTCCACCTTCTTCATTGCTTCCGGTAAAGTCGCTTACGTCATTAGCAGTGCGTAAAGTAAGCTGCCAAGTACCTCTGAATCTTCCTAAGATACCTGTTACATTACCTTTTCCTTCTGGAAGTTTATTACCTGCAAAGCTGGCATAATTGCTGGTACGAATCATGATAGTATTTCCATGACTGTCGGTAATATTTTCTTCACCATAACCATCTTCTGGAGCAAAGATACCCTTACCACCGTTCTGGAAAGTAACTCCGGTAAATTGCACTAATTTGAATTTATAGTTATCGGGAGCAGCGTTGATGGTACTGATGTCATCAATTACAACAGGCTTGGCATTTTCTGGATTAGCCCATCCGTCTTTGCTGACATGTTTTTCGAAATCTTCCCACGGTGTGCGGAATAAATATCCTTCTGGATGTCCTAGCTGTTGTTCGTCACCGTATACAGAAATGCTCAATCCGTTCAGGTCTACATATACAGTCTGACCTACCGGATAATAGTTGTACACACTGCTTTGGTCTACTTCCATTTCAATGGCACCCGTTTCATCCTGCAAGTAGATTTTCTTGAAGATGTTTCCTGATTCATCGTTACCTGTGATGACGGCTTTGAGTACCTGGTCTTGCGTGATGATGATAGGAACGTCCTGAGTAGCTGCTGCATTCTGTGTACGCAATTCTGAAATCGTGATATTGGCTGCCGGACCTGTGTATTCAGGTTCTGTCAAGAGAGGAGCATCATAGTCTCGTTCACATGCAAAGAGAGCGAGTGAGGCAATGAGTGACAGACTGATATTTCTTAAAAGTTTCATATATTCTGAGTTTTATGTAGGTTAATGATTAAAAACGGTAGCTCACATTCAGGAAGCAGTTGATACCCTGCATGTAGTAGTATTTTCCTCCAAAGCGTTCCGGATGGTCAAGGTCAAATCGTCCCTGTTCGTATCCTCCGGTACAAATGTCTTTCTTGTTCAATACATTGTTCAGAGAAAGATTGAAGTTGATAGATTGTCTTCCAGGCAAGTAGAAAATTTTTCCGATAGACAAGTCTAATGTATAGGCTGCCGGGAAACGTTCTTGTGTGGTCAACTGCTTGAAGGCATCGTAATACTGGTTATACGGAGTTACTTCTGTGTAGCTTGAAGCCAGACGGCGGAGGGGAGCAGCTTCGATGTAGTTGCGTGCAAATCCGTTCAGGTTGGCTCCAAGGAACCAGTATTTGATGAAGTAACGGATTCCGAATGTACCGGCAATCTGTGGAACTCCACCTACGTAAACATCCTTCATGTATACTTGTTCTCTTTCTACTATCTTTCCGTTTTCGGAGTTCTTGATACCGTCAGGGTTGTTGCTGTAATAATATTCACCTACGGTTCCAGCCAGGTCGAAGCTCCAATGGTCATCCAGTTTGTAGGTAGCTCCCAGCTCCATACAACACGTGGTTGATAAATGTTCCTTCAATGCCGTCATAGTAGCTGCTACGTTCCATCTGGTCATAGAAATTAGTCTGGAATACTCCGATACGTCCGGCCAGGTGAGGAGTAGAGAAGATGTAGTTGATGTCGGCAGAGAGAACCCGTCCACTCTTCATGTCATCAATGGTGCGGTCTGTGATACGCGGTGATACGTATGCTTCATTGGGCAACGGAGCTTCACTTCCATAACTGATGTTGGCATTAATCATGTGACGTCCGTTGAACTTGTAGGTCAGTCCTCCTTTTACCATTAAGTCTGTGAACTGATGGCGCGCACCTTTGCCGAAAGAACTGTCCGGATAACGTCCGTTACGCATTTTACCATCACGCTGGAAGCTGGTGTAAGTCAGCTTCATTCCGTAATAGTAATCCCAATAACGTGAATGATACTGATTCACGACCCAGGCATTCAGTGAATAAATGTTCAGGTTATAGTTGTAACCGAAAATTCCTTCTTCGTATACTTTTCTCTGCGGGCGGTTCAAGTCGTTCTGAATTTTGTCCGGATCACCAGAGAAGTCTTGTTCTGCAAACTTATCAATATCCAGCACATATTCTGCTCCCAGCAGGTCGGCCACGGTCTTGAACTGGCGTGACTGAGTGTAGCGTGCACCGACTCCGGCTGTGATGTCGAAATGACGGCTCATGCGTGCGTTCAAAGTAGAGTTGAATGAAGTTTCCAACAGGTCACTGCGACGTTCTTCCAGCATGTAAACAGCTGCTCCGTTACCATTACGAATGTTGTTGGCATTAGCCAGGTAGAGGTCATCCCAGTTGATTTGTGTAAAGCTGGTCTGGTTAGTACGCCACAACTCTTTGTATCTTAGTTGTACCATTTCATCTTCAAAATACGAAGGCAGGTAGCGGTAGTAATCCGGGCGAGGGTCAGGAGCATTGTACCAGTTCAGGGCCGTATTACCGTAGCGGGCATAATGTGCTCCTACACCTGTAGTCAGCGTTATATTGTCGTTGATTTTCCAGATGTGCGAAATGATGGCAGTCGGGTCGAATGCCGTAACCACCTTTGCATTTCTTTTCTCTCCGTTCTGGTATCCCCAGTTCGGGTTGTAAAGGTAGTTTCCTGTCAGTTCATACACTTCGCGGTAAGAACTACCTTGCTGCCCACGCTGTACCGGTGATACGAAAGCTACCATTGACAGACTATGTTCTCCTCCTTTCCATTGCTTTTCAGCAGAGAAGGCGAAAGAAACGTTCTTGTAGAAAGTTCCGTCGATGTTACCTTCATTCGAATAGCGTCCACCAATAGAGGTGGTGAATGCCCATCCGTTGTCCTTCAGTCCGGTAGAGTAGGTAAACATACCACGGAGATAATAGTTTCGGTTGGTATAGCTTAAGGTTAACTTTCCTCCAGGTGTATAGCTGCTGGCACGCATATTGATGTTTTCCGTACCTCCCAACTCACCAAAAGTAAAGGACGAAGGAGCTGTGAAGTTGGTGACATCACCGTTACGTGTCATGTCGTTCAGTGCACCTACTGCCGCATAGTTGAATACACCTCTGTTCTGGTCGTTGAATTCTACGCCATTGATGTATTTTACTTCCTGTGTGCTATTGTATCCACGTGGAGAGAAGCGTGCGGGTGAAAGTTGATAGGCAGCTTTATTCAGGAAAATATCATTTGACAGAATCACGGTAGAGCTGACATCCTGCCCGGAGGTTTCCACGTCATCATCCACCATACCGGCATCAATGATACCAATCATGGACACGTCTTCGTTTGCGTTAAGTTCAGTTACTCGGATAGGTTTTAGTTCAGTTACGCCTAAGTTTTCTACTTCAATGGAGACACTCTTGGGCGTAATCATTACGGAGTTAAGCTGAATGACGTAAGTTCCCGGCTGAATATTTCGGATGGTGAAAATTCCGTCCGCGTCGGTTGTGACTTGGCGGTTCAGTTCTGTCACCGTCACAATTACACCTGGAATAGGGTCATTGCTTACTGCTCCGATCACACTTCCTTTCACGCTTACATTTCCTTGTGCAAAGACAAGGCAAGGAAGGAAGAATGCCATGAAGAACAGTAATTTGTGTTTCATAAAAAATAATTGTTAGTTTAGTGTTATTTTATAAGGGGTTGAAAGAGAACATGAAAAAGTTTTATAGAGCTTTTTCATGTTCTCTTTAGTAGTGTGTTGATAATGAGTTGTTATTGGATTTCAACTAATTCCATGTCATCATAATAAATGTATCCACCACTCTCATTACTATCCATATTGCGGTAGGTTCTTACTTCGTAGCGCATTTTTACAGTACCAGCAGGAGCGGTAAATTCTATTGTAACTTGTTGCCATTCTGTGTTGTCTGTAGAGTAGTCGTTTTGTTGGATTTGTTTGTTTATGTCATTGATTGTTTTTCCGTCACTACCTACCATGGCAAACCAATAACGACTGCTTGCTTTTGTATCATTGTCAAGGAACCAATAAGAGATTTTGTATTTCTTTCCAGCTGTGATAGCAACTTCTTGTTGAATTTTATTTGTTCCACTGGCTGAAGTTTGTCTTAGTGCATTATTCCCACCATGTTTAATGCTGGTTTCTTTTACAATTTCTCCCGTATTATATGTTTTATTGTCCCATGCAGTAGGTAATTCATTTGTCCAGTCTTCAAATCCAGGGTTAGTTAATAAATTAATTCCCGGTTCAGGTTCTGGATCAACAGTTCCTCCTCCTTCTCCATTGGCAACTACTTTTACATTCTTGATTTCCCAAGTTCCGGCAGCAGCAGTTGTACTTATATATTTGAATGCAAATTTGATTGTTTTTCCAGCATAAGCCGATAAATCAATGGTTGCAGTTGTGAAATTAAATTCACTGCCATATTTATCAATTGTCAATTGTTGCCAGTTATCTGCACTTGTTTCAGTAGCCCAAAGAGTAAATTCTTCTTCAGCTGTTCCAGCATAATTATGGGCATGATCGAATGTTAATGTTGCAGTTGCTGCCTGACTTAAATCTACAGGAGGAGAAACTAACCAAGATTCGGATGCATATCTTGTTCCGCCAATATAAGCACTGGCTTTCATGAATTTATCATCATTAAATGAACCAAGGCTCCATACAAAACTGCCTTCTCCATTTGGAAGTTGCTTATTATCAATAGTAAAACTTCCTTGTCCAGTTGCGAATGATTCCTCAAAGACCACGGTTTCTCCACCTGGTTGAGTTCCACCGTCGAAATCAACATTAATATCTCCGCCTGGTTTTTCAGTCCAGTTGTTGATTGTTGCATTTCCTACTGTAACAACCGGTTTCCCGTTGTTGATAGACAGGTTGGCGTTAAAGCTTACATTTGTTCCTTTTTCAAAAATACTTGCGTTACTAATTGTATGGGTGAATGATTGACCGTTGAGGTTAAAAGTCAGGTTGAGTGACGTCTGGTCGGTGCTTGCAGCTGTTGGGAGAATGATGGCTGTAGCCGTAGCGGTTGTACCTTGTGCATCTATGTACATCGCTACATCTTTGTTGTTGGTTCCTGCTGTAGCAGTCAGTGTTCCGTCAGCCAAGTTAAATTCACCTTCTGTGCTGACACCCTTAATGTTTACACCCAATCCGTTAAGAGTTTCAATTGTTTCATCTTTGGTTACATTCAGGGTGACTTTAGTCAGTTGGTGTGTAAATCCCAAGCTGATAGTGGTGGCAGTAGTTGCTGCTACTCCTTTAGTACCGTTAGAATAAATCAAGTCGATGGCAGCCGGATTGCTCTGGTCAGATACATTCACCGCAAGCTTATTGCCGCTTACACTTGTGGTATAAGGATAATATGCAATGAAGTCTACATTTCCGCTTTCAGGGAGATAAATGCCATTACCAGGAGCAGCAGTCAATGTGCCGTTGGTCTGTGCAATGTACTTTTTGTTTTGTGCGGTTGCAGCCTCAATTCCACTTCCTGCGTTCATCATGTAAATACCTACTTCGTCGTTTGCATTCCAAGTGTTACCTGAAACTCTTGATTGAATAGCTGTGGTAAATACGATGCCTTCACTTCCGTACCATTCGCTGTTGTCGTCATTGTTTGTACAACTCATTAGAGCTAGGGTTGATAATGCCCCCATGTACAGTAGATTCGAGATTTTCATACTAATTTATTTAGAAAGTTTGTAGATTCTGTATCAGATAGATTTAATTCCATTGCGATGTATTTAGCGTCTTTTTTACCTCAGAAGGTAATGATGGAAAGAAAGTGAACCCTGTCATATTCTCAAGTTCTGATACGCTGATAGCATATTTCATATATTGTGTATCGCTATATGCCTTATGGTCAAGTTTAAAAGCGATTGTCTGATAGTTTCCACCTACTTTACGGGCTAATGCTTTGAAGTAATATTTGGGTATTGCTATATTTTTTCCATTATTATCTTTAGCATATTGTATTTGCTTATCAGTTGCCGTAGTAGGCATCGCACCTGTTACTACGTATAGTGTGTCTATCCCACTACTCCAGCCTCTGACAGCGCCTTCTAGTTGAGCCCAAATAGCTCCATTCAATCCATTTTGTAATTGCGGAGTCATATTGGTGTAATAGAAAGTCTGATTATTCATGTCGCAGTCTTTACGCTGTCTATCACCACTCGGAATCTGATGCCCTCTGCTGTAACCGCTGAGAGCTTTTTTGAGATTCGCTTGAAGGTTAGTTGCTATTTTAGGGTCATAACCCCAATCCTCCGTACGGCCTATGTTTCCTTCCAGATACCATCCGCATAATGGATAGGATACCCAGTAAGCAATTTTCAGATTGGTATCGTATAGCATACTATAATTACGGATCTCAATACCGTTGAGTGGAGCTTCGTCATAAGTTATTCCGGTATAATGAGTAACGTATTTTATATTAGATTGATTCAGTTGTGACTCAGTAATTACCGGTGTTTCAAACCATTTCGTATATTTTGCTTCTGGGTCGGTCGTAATCTCTCCCCCCTGATAATTCACATTTACATTATATATATATTTGCTACCTTGCTCAATGTTTCCAGAAATCTCAGTCTCAATTTCTTTGCTCTGTCCGTTCTGTTCCAGTTTGATTTTCAGTTTTCCGCTCAAGTCTTGAGGCAACAGAATGGCTTCTGCTTGTGTGGCTTCCTCATTTATAAATAGGGAAAAGGTTGTAGCTTCACCGGAAGGAGTAATGGTACCGTCAGAAAGATTAGCTGTTCCTTTTACTTGCAGTCCGCTGATAGAAGCTTTGATTCCTTTCAGGGAACTTCCAGAAGTAGATTTCAAATTCAGCACCAATTTAGCCAACAGATGCTTGAATTGCAGATTACCTTGTGGAGACGCCAATTGACGGTTTGTCAGGTTTACTGCAGTCATCAAGTCGATGGCGTTTTGTTTGGTTTGGTTACTTAAATCAATGGGATAGTTTTTATAGTCACTAATAGTTTCACTATAAGGATAATATGCAATGAAGTCGACCGCACTATTGTCTTCCGGATAGTATATGGGACTATTTTTGCTTACGAAATAGCCGTCTCCTTTAGATGTTGCATAAGGAATGTTTGTAGCCAGTACATTTTTATCACTATTGTTGGCTAGCATAAATACACCAATTACGTCATTGGCTTCCCACGACGTATCGTAAGCTCTGGAATTTTGTGCATCATCTATGATAGAAGAGAATGTGATGCCTTTGTTATTCACTTCATTCTGGATGATGTTTGTTTCGTCATTCTGGCAAGATTGCAGAATACTTAGGGAAAGTACAATCCCTAATAGTGATTTCATTTTCATATTAAGAATAGTTTATTTTATGTTTTTAATTCATTCAGAATTATATTTTGCTTATATTTTATTCGGGTTAACAAAATACAAGAAAGTTTGTTTCTTGAATTTTGGCTTTAATTTAAGATATTTTCTTGGAGTAATAAAATATTTATACGATTATTTTTCAAAAAAATATCAAACATGGCTTGGTTGCGTGAAGATTTTACAATCGAGTGAAATTCTTGTGAAAAATTGAAAGAAAAACAAAAAAAAGAGGTATCCATGGGAATGGATACCTCTTGTGGTAATAAAATTAGTTTGAGTAAGCTGTTTTTATTCTTTTTCTTTCAAGCTTTCATCAATGTCCTTGATTTTCTTCAGCACCAGTTCCATGTCTTTCTTCAGGCGCTCAATCTTGCGGGTGATGTCGGCCACCAGTGTATTTCCCTTCTTGGAAGAAGAATTCAGGAAGCCAAGGTTGTTTTCGTAGGTCTGGATGTCGTTTTTCAGCCCTTCGTAAGTGCGAACCAGGCGTTCACGGTCGCGGTAGAGATTTCCTTCTTTGTTGCCGTTAGTGCGTACACTGCTCAGGCGTTTTTCAGTAGCCGACAGGTGCAGGCGGTCGAACAGCTTGTCTACCAATGCATGGAATTCTTTATACAGACGGTCTTTTTCCTTGAAAGGAACGAAGCCGATGGCATTCCATTCCTTCATCAGGGCACGTACTTGTTCGGCAGTTGCATCGTCTGCAGTTCCGGCAGCTTCCAGGGCAGTCATACGCTTAATGACATCTTCTTTCTTGGCCAGGTTTTCCACTTCTTCCGAGCGTTGTGAAGAAGTCGCTTTGTTTTTCCGTTCAAAGAAATAATCGCAGGCACCTATAAAACGTTTCCATACGGCATCTGAATGTTTCTTGGCAACCGGACCGATGGTCTTCCATTCTTTCTGGAGCTTGGTCAGGATTTCAGCCGTTTCTTTCCAGTCGGTACTTTCTTTCAGGGCTTCAGCCTTTTCGCAGAACGCTTTTTTCTTTTCCAGGTTGGCTGCCATTGTTTCCTTCACAGATTTGAAGAAAGCAGCTTTCCGGCGGAAGAATTCATCGCAGGCAGCGCGGAAACGTTCGAAAATCTTGACGTTCATCTTTTGCGGAGCATAGCCGATGGTTTTCCATTTGGCCTGGAGGGCAAGGATTTCATTGGTCTTGTCTTCCCAGTCAGCAAAAGTAGTGAAGGTGTCATATTCCATACCTTCCACGATTTCGCAAATCACCGTCTTCTGGTCCAGGTTATTCTGTTCTTTTTCTTTCAGTTCTTCAAAATGCTGCTGGTGGCGTTTGTTGACAACCGTAGAGGCAGCCTTGAAACGGCTCCAGATTTCTTCGCGCAGGTCTTTGGCTACCGGGCCGATGGCACGGAATTCCTGATGAAGCTTCTGCAGCTGGTGGAAAGCAGAAATTACGTCAGGCTCTTCGGCCAGTTTTTCTGCAGCTTCGCACAAGCGGGTCTTCTGTTCCAGGTTTTTCTTGAAGTCATATTCGCGGAATTCGTTGTTCAGCTTCACCATGTCATAGAATTTTTCGGTGTAAAGCTGGTAAGTCTTCCACAGTTCATTTACTTTCGCTACCGGAATCTGACCTATTTCATTCCATTCCTGCTGCAATTTCTTAAATTCGTCGTATATCTTGTTGGTATCTTCCTGCGATTCGGTCAGGAACTTCATTCTTTCCAGAATACCCAGTTTCTTGGTCAGGTTTTCTTCCTTTTCCTGTTCCTGTGCAGCCGCTAAGGCATTTCTCTTCTCCTTGATGGCGTTCATGACAGCTTTGAATTCTTCTTCTGCCGGTTCTGTTTCCGGAGTGAAGTCTTCTGCCTTTCCCCCTTCGTCGATGAAAGCTTTCCGTGCCGCTTCTGATTTGGCTTTTTGTAGTTTGTAGAACGTTTGTTTAAGTGAATCGATTTCCTGCTTGTCGGTCAGGTCGTTTTTCTCGTTGATTTCCTTGAGGCGTTGCACCACTTCTTCCAGTGTCTGTTTGGGAGCGGATGTTTCCTTTTCGGTGTCTTCAACAGTAGGAACCGGTGCTTCAATGGATTGTTCCATCGGAGTTTCGGTTAATGGGCGGTTGGTTTCATTTACTTCCATCGTATATAGATTTTAAAGAGTATAATATCCTAGTTTTTTCTTTACCATTAGTAAAGGTTCTTACAAATTAAAGAAAAAAAATCTGATTTTCATACTTTTTCAGAAAAAAACTATAAGGTAAGAATCATTTTTCGAAATAGAAAGACGAGGAATGTGGCTCAGAAGGGCTTGTAGAGGGGGT
>ENA-OOZV01000474-OOZV01000474.1-human-gut-metagenome-genome-assembly--contig:-NODE-474-length-10280-cov-1.973105_pt1 | contig 10280 bp, 6 predicted proteins | sample MGYA00241051_ERZ501418 | MGnify/ENA primary metagenome ERZ501418 (study PRJEB25962, sample SAMEA2042512) | human gut metagenome | biome: human gut; feature: human-associated habitat; material: faeces... | reverse complement strand
AAGAAAGCATGGCCGTGAGGCGCATCATCTTGCGGAACACGCGGCGCTCACGCTCGTTGTCGCCCGTAACCTGTGCCATTACCGGCTGTGCCACCTGCGCCATTGTTCCGCTGAGAAACGAATAGGCCATGGTGTTCCATTTGTTGGCCTGCGTAAAGCTTCCAACAGCCTTTATGGGGTAGAGGCGTCCGAAGATGAACACAAGGATGTTGCTGTTGAGCGTGTTGATAATTGACGTCAGCAAAATCTTCATGCCGAAGTTAAGCATTTTCTTTATTGGCCGCAGGTCTATGTGGAGCGTAGGATGCCATGGCGTGTAGAAATAGCGCCCTATGTTGATTATGGTGATATATATAATCTGTTGCCATGCCAGGCTCCAGTAAGACTGTCCGTTTATTGCAAGCACCACTCCCACTATGCCTGATGTCACCAGTGCCGCAAATCCTGTCACGGTGTTCTCCTTTACCATGAGGTTCTTGAACATGTATGCTCCGTGGGCAATGCCGAACGACGATATAACAAAACTTAGAAAGACGAAGCGCGACAGTTCGGTCAGTGCTGGCTGATGGAAAAACAGCGATATGAGCGGGGCGCAGAAGAACAGAATGGTGTAGATGCTGATGCTTACGATAACGTTGAACCAGAACACCGCATTATAGTCGCGGCTTTCAGGATGCTTCATGTTTGTCAGTGCCTGAGTGAATCCGCTGCTCTGCAGGTTGCCGGCTATTGCGGTGAATATGGTCAGCACCCCTACCATTCCGTAATCAGACGGCGTAAGCAGCCGGCCAAGGAATATGCCGAATATCAGATTTAAAATCTGCGTGGAGCCATTGTTCATCAGCCCCCATATCAGCCCTTTGGCTGTTTTCTCTTTTAATGTTTCCATTCTATAGGTTCTTGATTCCGTGAGCCGGCAGTGCGGCAGCTTCTCCGGCCGTGTATGCCGCCAGAACAAAGACTTTCGTCCTTGCAGCGTTCTCAATGTTCTTTTTCCTTCCACCGGTCAATGTCTTCAGCTGCCGTTCAGAAACTCCGACGTCCGTCTTGTTTCTGAACAGCCTTTTCGTTGCCTGGTAGAATATGATGTATTTATTGCAGTCTTTCATTTCAAACAGCTTAATCTTTTGCCTTCAATATAGGCAAAGCCATTTTCCACTTAATGCAAAGATAGTGCAAACTGCTCGAAAAGCAAAATAAATGCAGATGAAATGTTGTTATTTCGCAAGCCCGGATACGGCATTGCAGCTGTGGTATAGCTTGCGTTCGAATCAGAGTCAGATTGCTGCCGTTATGTGCGTTTTGCTTACATATTGGATTTTAATAACGCTTCTAAACTGCGTTATTTCAAAAATAAAATCTTTTGTCTGTAAATATTGCCAGAAAACGCGTGCAAGCATAACTTCCTGATAGTTAGAGCCTTTAATCGTATGTGTGTCAAAGTGTGCAATTCTTTCCGTCCTTTTCAGGCTTAAAACATGTGTTTTTTCACCAAAATATGTATTATTTTAAGCCTTCAAAAGCCGTGTTTTAAGTCGTAAAAGGCATTGTTTCGGCATGTAAAACGTGCCCTTTTGATGGGCATCGTAAATAATTTTTTATTTTTAAAGCCTGTTCCGTTAATTTTGTTTTCTATTTTGCCTGAAAATCATGACAAAACTTAAATGACATAATGCGCGCTTTTCTGCCTGCAAAGTTACAAATGGATGCCCGATAACTTTTAACCTGTTTATTATTGTTACGTGATTTTCAGTGCCCCAAAGATGTTACGTTTAGCTTTAAATGTAAATATTTTTCAGGCTTATGCCAGCCTTCTTTCTCGCCGCATTATCAGGCGTCTTTGCTTCTGATTTTTTTACATAGATATACTTTATATTTATGCAGCTGCATGATGTGTTTTTGTTCCCATATTAAACATCTCTATCATCAGGCCCATTCAGCAGCTCTTGATATTAATCAAGGCTTTACACCTATTTATATATATAGGGCGTTAATTTTTTTAGTGTTTTGATAATTTTTCCGTATCATTTTACTGCTTTTCTGTCTGGTGCTTTTTATTGTTAAAATGACAATATTGACTTTTGTTTTTTATTGACCTGTCATGTGTTTGAAAATAAAAGAATAATGTCCGTTTTACACTTAAATTTGCAGAAATATGAGCAGCAATAATTATTGCCATGATATAACGGGGCGTATAAGGCGTAAAGTTTTCATATCGAAAAATGCCGGATAGTTTTACTTTGCATAATGTTATTATATAATCTTTTTAGTTATCACGAAGGTATGCAATAGCCTAAAAAAGGAAAAAACAAAGAAAAAACGACTAAGTCATTTCTATAAAAGAACAATTTATGCATAAAAATTGCATCTTTATAGTTAATATTTATTAAATAGGTCTTTTGGTCTGAATATTTATCATAAACAAATATTTTTATGCATTTTTTCTAATAAAAAAGTTAGCGCGTTACAAAATTATTACTAACTTTGTCCAAGTTAAAACAGTAAAATTGCATTAATAATGAAAAAATTTTTATTATCAATTGTTTTTGCGCTAGGAATATTGTGTTCTGCAAATGCGCAGTTACCGTCTGTAACACTTAAAGACATTAATGGTAAGACAGTGAGAACAGACACGTTGTCAAACAATGGCAAACCTTTCATCATTGATTTCTTTGCCACATGGTGCAAGCCTTGCAACCGTGAGCTGACTGCCATCAGCGAAGTTTATGACGAGGGGCAGACCGGCGTAAAGGTGATAGCCGTTTCTATTGACCAGGCACAGAACATCAACAAGGTAAAACCTCTTGTTGACAGTCATGAGTGGCCGTATGAAGTACTGCTTGACCCGAACAGCGATTTCAATCGTGCACTTGGAATTCAGATGATTCCTTACACACTGATCGTTGACGGAAATGGTAATATTGTTTATAAACACAACGGATACACAGAAGGAGCTGAACAGGAACTCATTGAGAAAGTGAGAGAGCTCGTAAACAAATAATGTCACATAGTGCTGACTATAGAATAATTGACACTTATGCACAAGTATAATAAAATTTTCTGTCTCTTGCTTATGCCTGCTTTGTCTTTGACAGCAATGGCACAAGAGACAGAAGAAAAAAAGATAACCGTCAGCGGAAGTATCCAGAGCGACATCCTTATTCCGCAAGACGATGAAGCAATTGGCACCGAAAAAGTTAATGAATGGGCTTTGACCAACACATTCGCTGATGTGAATGTAATGAGCGAGCATATCGATGCCGGAGCACGTTTCGAATTTCTGAAACATCCTCTACCCGGATTCGAAAAAGCCTACAAGGGATGGGGAGTTCCTTATTTCTATCTGAAAACACACTTTAAAAATTGGGACCTTACGTTAGGTAACTTCTACGAGCAGTTCGGTTCAGGCTTTATCCTCCGTACATACGAGGAGCGCACACTGGGCATCGACAACTCTTTGCTTGGAGGACGCCTGACAATAAAGCCGCTGCCCGGAGTTTCGATAAAGGCTCTTAGCGGTAAGCAGCGCAGATATTGGTCACACAACGACTCATGGGTGTCTGGTGCAGACGTTGAACTCGGTCTCGACCAGTGGTTCAAGGGCCTGAGCAACAGCGGAACATATCTTACACTCGGTGCTTCATGGGTAAACAAGTACGAGAAAGAAGAAGACGTCATGGTTGATGCTACGCACAAGCTTAACCTGCCTACAACGGTAAACGCTTTTGACGTGCGTGCAAATTTACAGAAGGGAAACTTCAGCCTTCTCGCAGAATATGCGTGGAAGACACAAGACCCGACGTTCGACAACGGATATATATATCGTAAAGGAAACGTGGCAATGTTGTCAGCTTCTTATTCAAAGAGAGGCTTGAGCGTATTGCTGCAGGCAAAGCGCAGCGACAACATGTCGTTCCGCAGTCGCAGGTCGATGACGCTCACTTCTTCATTCATCAACCACCTGCCGGCTTTCACCATGGATCAGACTTATGCGTTGGCTGCCATGTATCCTTATGCAACCAATCCTGACGGCGAATGGGCCTTCCAGGGTGAGTTCGGCTATAAGTTCAAGCGTCATACGCTCCTTGGCGGTAAGTATGGCACAAACGTAAAGGTGAACTTCTCTCACATTCGTGGTATTGATACTAACGTAGTGGGTGGAGCAGGCACAGACGGATATGGCTCTGCTTTCTGGAAGATGGGCGACGAGACTTTCTATCAGGACTTGAACGTACAGATTGAGAAGAAGCTGACACGTCAGTTCAAACTCAACCTCATGTACATGAACCAGTTCTACAATAAGACAATAGTAGAGGGTGAAGGTGGTATGATCCATTCAGACATCTTCATCGCCGATGCAAAATATCAGTTCAACAATAAATTCACTCTGCGCGGCGAACTTCAGTATTTGTCTACAGACGACGACCTCGGCGACTGGTGGTATGCTCTGTTGGAGCTGTCAGTGCTTCCCAACTGGATGTTCACAATTGCCGACGAGTATAACAGCGGCGTGACAGACCTTCATTACTATCAGGGATACGTAACATTCAACAAAGGATCACACCGTATACAGCTCGGCTATGGCCGTACACGTGCAGGATATAACTGCTCAGGCGGTGGATGCCGTTACGTTCCGGCAAGCAAGGGTGTAACACTTTCGTACAACTATAACTTCTAAACAGAGATGAAGCTGAAAAATAACATATATAATAAGTTTGCCATCTGTGCAGCAGCACTTTCTCTGATGGCATGTAGCAACATTGATGAGGACGACCGACTGATAGAGGTGGAACCGGTGCAGGTCGCAAGGCGCGTGCTCATCGAGGACTTTACGGGACAGCGCTGCGTCAATTGCCCTGAGGGAGCGGCGAAGATAGAGGATATGATGAGGGAGTATGGCGCCGATAACATAATAGCTGTAGGCATACATGGTGGCCCGTTTGCCAAGACTACAACAGGACAACCATTCCCGCTATGGACCGAGACAGGCGAATATTATTACCAAAAGAATAATATAGAGGCATCACCGACAGCATTATTTGATAGGAAGGCTAAGTCGAGTGTTGTTGACAAATGGATGGGATTAGTGTATGATGCGATAAAGGTTGCTGCTCCACTCGAACTTGACGCAACAACATCTTATGATGAAGCAACAAGAACCGTAACCATAAATGTTAATGCAAAAGGCGTGCTTGATGTTACAGGTAAACTGCAGCTTTGGCTTACTGAAGACAATATAACAAACATTCAGTATATGGAGAATGACATAATTAATCCGTCATATGTGCATAATCATGTATTCCGCACAGCTGTCAACGGACAGGACGGAGAAGATTTCAGCATAGCTTGGGACGAAGAAAAGACTGTAACAAACACTTATGTCTTGGATGAAGACTGGAAGGCTGAAAATATGTCTGTTGTAGCATTTGTTTATAACAATAGTGGCGTTCAGCAGGTAGTTAAAGTACCCGTTATCAGTACTGAAGACGACGCACAGCCGAATGAATGATAAATAATGTCGATGAGAGTGTATTTCATTTTTATGCACTCTCATTGATACCCTCTTTTAATCTTAACTATAAAAACAATTTTAATATTTTAATAAAAAGAACAAGATGAAAAAGTTATTTACTCTTTGTATCGCTTTGTTATTTAGCTGTGTAGCAATGAATGCACAGAATTTTATATTTGTCGATGGTGAAGGCAATACCATTGAAAATGGCGCAACTCTTACAATGGATCAGGTATCCTATAAAGAGGATTTCGTATTTAATCCTGATGGCTCTTATGAGATTATACAGGTGCCCATGATTCCTTTAAGTGGAGTTTATATTAAGAATAACTCTTCAGAATCTCAGAGCTGTAAAGTTACTTATAATGTTACGGCTTTGCCTAATGGCACATTTGCTGCCTGCTGTGCAGGAAACTGTTCAAATTTGGATAGTGAAGGTACAATAGAGAAGAATGCCAATGCAGATGCTGGCAAAACTATTGATATCTCAACTGATACTGAGTGGGTTCCTGTTGCTGCAGGTACAACTACAGTGAAAATATCAGCTCAGGGATCTAAATCTATGCTGCCTGATTCTGAAATTACTATTAATTTCATTTATGATGGTACTGCAAGTATAGACGGTATTCAGAATAATGCAGATAATAAGGTCGTAGCACGCTATTCAATCAATGGTCAGCTTCTTGATGCTCCTCAGAAAGGCATAAACATCCTGAAGTATGCTGACGGACGTATAGAGAAAGTGATTGTAAAGTAAAATAAATCCTATTTTTTAATTTTTATTGTATGGTAAAGAAAAGTTTATATTTATGTATCCTGTTGGCTTTGGGCCTGCTGTGGGCAATTCCGTCTTCAGCACAGGAAGCACAGCTTACCACTGTGAGTTTCCCCAAGGCTGCAGCTTTCACATCTTTGTCAGACAATGGCTTGTGGGCTACTGCTGCTGGTGTGAATGATGATGATCAAAGTAAGTATGCCTATCCTTATCTTATTAATGTAGAGACAGGTGCTCTTACTGAACTCTGGGTTGAAGCAGACTTGATAAAGTCACTCGAAGCTACAGACGTTACTAATGATGGAAAAATCATTGTTGGTACCTATGACAGCAAGCCTGCTTATTATGACATGAATCAGGGTAAGTGGATCACTCTTCAGTCTGAGAATCCTGGAAAAGCTACATCTGTAACACCTGATGGTAAATACATCAGCGGATGGAGCAATAATTCTGATAGCTTCTCAGGTGATGCTTATGTTGAAACACCGCTTTTGTGGGAGAAGCAGTCTGATGGTACATATCGTGCAATTGATGTGTATGCTGAACTTCCTAACTTCCCAAAGAAAACAAAGCTTGGAACAAACACTCAGCAGGTACGTATAGACAATGTTAGTCCTGATGGTAACATCCTTTCTGGTATTATTAACTTTGTAACTCCTGCAACTGTTTGCTATTATGTTTACAACAAGACAACTCAGGAGTGCAAATATGTAGACAATGCTCTCGGAGAAGTGCCTGACGAAACATTTGTTGACGAGTCAACAATGAGTAACAATGGTAAATATCTTACCGGTATCGTACAGGTGGCTGGTGGTTCATACATTTCAAGCTATCTTTACAATACAAGCGACAACTCTTGTATATTATATAATACAGAAAGCGAAGAGCAAGACCGTGCCGGATGTGCTGTTTCAAATACAGGCGTTGTATTTGCTTGCAGTCCTGCCGTAAACCCTGTCCGTTCTGCTTACGTACGTGTGGGTAGTCTTTGGTACGGAATAGACGAAATTCTTTCTGGCCGTTATGATATGAACTTCTATGAGCGTACTGGCTATGATTTCACAGGAATAATTCAAGAAGTTTCTGATGATGAAAAGACCATGATCGGTATGTCTGAGACAATGACAAAGGGTTATATCATTCGTCTCCCTGAAACTATCAGCGAAGCTGCAAGCAGCGTTAATCCATTAGGCACTTATGCCGTTTCTCCTGCTTATGGCTCTAAGTTTGCTAAATTCAGTCAGATGAAGTTGGCTTTCTCTAAGTCTGCCGCTGTAACATCTGGTGTTAAGGCTCAGTTCATGGACGCTTCTGGTAAGGTGTTGAGAGAGTATAACATTACAGCTCAGTCTGGTAACAAGACATTCACTATTGGTGGTATACCTCAGGCTCTCAATGCTGACGAGGAATATACAATGAAGATCCCTGCTGGGGCATTCTATTTGATGGCAGACAACTCTATCAAGAGTGATGAAATCTCAATTAAGTATATCGGCCGTGCCGAGACTCCGGCTGCTGTACAGCAGGTTTCTCCTGCAGATCAGGCAAATGTATCTGAAATAAGTTCAGAGCATCCTGTACAGATTCTCTTCGATTTGTCTATCGCTATATCTGAAGATGCTAAGGCTTATCTGTATAGAGATGGTCAGACATCACCGGTTTGTGAACTTAACTTTGTGCAGGGAGCAGAAAGCACAATCCTTCTGTATCCTAGCCTCAAGCGTTATCTTGAAAAAGATGAGAAATATAAGGTTGTTGTAGAGGCTGGTTCTGTTACAGATATTATGGGACTCTGTCCGAACAATGAGATTACAATTAATTACACAGGTGCATACGAGCCTGAAATCAGTTCTGACGGAAGCCTCTTCTCTGATGACTTCAATGATCCTAGCAACTCTATGGTTAAATACCTCCTTTATGAAGGTGACCACAACAAGCCGTCAAGTGCAATGCAGGATTTAGGCTTTGATGCCGACAATTCTCCTTGGCTTTTCGTAATCCGTGAATCAGAAAGCAGCTCTGACTACTGTGCAGCTTCAACATCTATCTATAATCCTACAGGAAAATCAGACGACTGGATGTCAATACCTCGTCTGTCAATAGAAAATGCCGACTATTATCTCAGCTTTGACGTTCAGTCATACTATAAGTCAAAGGCAGACAGACTTAAGGTTCTCGTTCTTGAGGATGATGCTGTTTATTCTAACTTCACAACAGAACTTTATGAGAAGTTCAAGGCTAATGGTAAGGTTCTTTATGACGAGCAGCTTTCTCCCGGTGAGTCAGAGGAAAATCTGACAGGTGACTGGACACATGTTGAGAAATCTCTCGCAGAATATGCAGGTAAGAATATCTATATCGCTTTCGTTAATGAGAACGAAAATCAGAGTATGATCTTCTTGGATAATCTGAAGGTTTACTACAAGGGCGACTTCAACTTCGTTCCTAATGTAGAAAGCACGCAGGTTAACAAAGAGTCTACAAATGTTGGTGTAATAGTTAAGGTCACAAGTGATAAGACTTATAACACTATTAATGCAACACTTACTTCTGAAGACGGCTCATTCAAGAGCACTTATACAGATACACCTAGCAAGCCTATAACAAGTGCAGAGAATTATTCTTTCACATTCCCTGACAAGTTGCCTCTGACTGTAGGTGCACAGAATAAGTATACTATAAGCATTGATCTCGGCGGTACTGTTTACAGCCAGACAAACACTATCAGCAACCTTGCTTTTGAGACAACAAAGCATGTAGTTATAGAAGAAAGCACTGGTCAGCAGTGTAAGAACTGTCCTCAGGGAATCCTTGCAATGGAAAATCTTGAGAAACTTTACGGTGAGCAGGTTATACCTATCGCTATTCATAGCTCTATAATCGGAACAGACCAGTTTGCTTATGAGAACTATAATACATATTTCGGTATAACAGCACAGCCTATGGGTCTGGTTAACCGTATAGACACTCTTTATGCGCCGATGTATGTTGATGGAAGCGAGCAGTATCACTTCGATTCACCAGAAGGCAACAATACATTCTATGATGTAGCTCAGCGTGAGTTCGAAAATTATGCAATTGCAGATGTAAGCATCGACAAGGCTATTTACGATGCTTCAAGCAAGAACATACAGATTACAGGTAATGTAAACTATGCTCTAACCATGAACTCTCTGAACCACAATCTTGCATTTGTTGTTCTTGAGGATGGTTTGGAAGGACCTCAGCTTAATGGCTTCTACGTTCTCGACCAGCCTATATTCGGTGAGTTCGGTAAGGGCGGCAAGTATGGTTCAAGCGTTGCTGTTGTAACATTCAACGATGTTGCACGTAAAGTGCCAAACGACAACTTCGCAGGTGAATCAGGTTTCATCCCTGTAAGCGTAACTGCAGGTCAGCCTGTTGCATTCAATAAGGTATTCAGCCTGCCTGAAAACGTTAAGAACTGGGATAACACTAAGGTTGTTGTTATGTTGCTCGATGCAAATACAGAGCGCGTTCTGAATGCTGCAAGACTTAAGATGTCAGCCGGAACAGCCGGAATCAACGATGCAACAGTATCTGAAAACGGTATCACAATTTCTGGTGAGAACGGTTCAATAAGCGTTAACGGCGGAAGCGACCTCAACGTTACTGTTTATGATGTAAGCGGAAGCGTAATAAGCAATGCTAACTCTACTTCTGGTGCTGTTAAGGTAAGCACAGGCGGAAAGAACGGCTTGTTTATCGTTAAGGCTACAAGCGACGGCGTAAGCGTTGTTAAGAAAGTAATCGTTAAATAAATATTTAGATCTGCCTTGTATGTTTGTATCAGAAAAACACTTCACAAAACATAATACAGCAGACAGCAAGGCATGGACCTTAAGAACCTAAGATATAGAAAAGGGTATGGGGCTAGTCCCCAACCCTTCCTATATAATTTAATGCTAACTTATTATTAATCCTTAATTCCGCAACACTTTGATTTAACTTTATTTATAAGTACCTGAGCAA
>ENA-OOZV01000460-OOZV01000460.1-human-gut-metagenome-genome-assembly--contig:-NODE-460-length-10484-cov-2.068463_pt1 | contig 10484 bp, 9 predicted proteins | sample MGYA00241051_ERZ501418 | MGnify/ENA primary metagenome ERZ501418 (study PRJEB25962, sample SAMEA2042512) | human gut metagenome | biome: human gut; feature: human-associated habitat; material: faeces... | reverse complement strand
AATACATTGCATGGCAAAGCATGGAGCGCGATGGTTACGAAAGTGCGGTTATGTCTGTTTCACAGGTTGATGAAAGATTTCACAGCCAGCTTAATGCAAAGTCCAAGATATATGAGTACAGACTGGATACAGGTAATGTAGCTAATGTGTTCAGAAGAAAATATGCGTATCATACATTCAGTATGCCGGATTTTGATGCCATGAGAAAGGCTGCCGGATATTTTGAAGGAAAACATGATTTTAAGGCATTTACAACAGCAAAGAAGAACAAAAGCACAGAGAGAACTATTAAGAGGATAAACATTCAGTATGAAGGAACAAGAGCTTACATAAGGATTGAAGCTGATGATTTCCTTCATAATATGGCAAGATTTATGATTGGGATGCTGCTTGATGTAGGCAATGGTATTAAGAAGCCGGAAGATGTGAAGAGATGTCTTGATGGGGAAAACGTACAGATGTCATTACCGGCAGAGAGTTATGGGCTATTTCTTGTAAAGGTGGTTTATTAGATATTGTAAAAGGTGGAGAATATGAAGACGATTATTGAACTTATTACTGATGAGATTAAAAATGTATTCACTGAATGTGGATATGATGAGGCATATGCGAAAGTTACAGTTTCTAACAGACCTGACCTGTGCGAGTTTCAGTGTAATGGTGCTATGGCAGCAGCCAAAGCATATAAGAAAGCACCATTTATGATCGCTGATGAGGTCGTTGCAAAGTTAACAGATAACAAGATGTTTTCTAAGATTGAGAGTGTTAAGCCTGGATTTATCAATATTAATATATGTGAGGATTATCTGGCTGGATATCTTAATGAGATGTCTGAAACAGAGAAGTTTGGATATTTTAATGCTGATAAGGAAAAGACTGTTATTGTAGATTATGGCGGAGCTAATGCTGCAAAGCCTCTTCATGTCGGACATTTACGTTCTGCAGTTATAGGAGAAAGTGTTAAGAGAATCAATACATTTGCTGGAAATAAAACTATAGGTGATGTCCATCTTGGAGACTGGGGTCTGCAGATGGGACTTATCATTGAAGAATTAAGAGATAGAAAACCAGAACTTCCGTATTTTGATGACAGTTTTACCGGTGAGTATCCAGAGGAAGCACCATTTACTATCTCAGAGCTTGAGGAGATTTATCCGGCAGCTTCTGCAAAGTCTAAGGAAGATGCTGCATTTGCAGAAAGAGCTCATGAAGCTACACTTAAGTTACAGAGCGGTGACAAGGCATGCCGTGCAATATGGCATCATATTATGAAAGTTTCTAAGGCTGATCTTAAGAAGAATTATGATAATCTTAATGTACATTTTGATTTATGGAAAGGTGAATCAGATGCACAGCCATATATTGACGATATGGTTAATAAGATGATTGCAGACGGAATTGCTTATGAAAGCCAGGGTGCAACTGTTGTAGATATCCAGCAGGAGGGTGATACTAAGGAGCTTCCACCATGCATCGTAAGAAAATCTGATGGTGCGGCACTTTATGCAACATCTGACCTTGCAACTATTGTTGAAAGAGAAAAGTTATATCATCCTGATACATATATTTATCTTGCTGATAAGAGGCAGGAACTTCATTTTACACAGGTATTCAGAACGGCTAAGAAGGCTGGGATTGTAGCGCCTGATGCAGATATGAGATTTGTGGGCTTTGGTACTATGAACGGTAAAGATGGTAAGCCATTCAAGACGCGTTCAGGTGGTGTTATGAGACTTGAGCATCTTATAGCTGATATTGATGAAGCTGTATATGAGAAAATTATGTCTAACAGAACTGTTGAAGAGACAGAAGCAAGAGATACAGCTAAGATAGTAGGACTTGCTGCATTAAAGTATGGAGATCTTTCTAATCAGGCATCAAAGGACTATGTGTTTGATATTGAGAGATTTTCATCATTTGAGGGTAATACAGGACCATATATTCTTTACACAATTGTAAGAATTAAGTCTATCCTTAACAAATATACAGAAAATGGTGGAAGCACAGATAACCTTAAGATTATGGCTGCTACAGAAGAAAGTGAGAAGAATCTTTCTTTATCACTTATTAAGTTTGCAGATATAATTGATGGGGCATATAAGGATAATGCGCCACATAAGATATGTCAGTTTATATATGAGGTATCTAACGCATTTAATGGCTTTTATCATAACAATAAGATACTTTCAGAACCTGACGAGGCTAAGAAGGCAAGTTATATTGCACTTATCAGCCTTACTAAGAGCATTCTCGAGCAGTGTATTGATTTACTTGCGATTGAATGCCCTGACAGAATGTAAAGGAGAAATTTGATGGGTAAATTATTATCATTTGCAATACCATGTTACAACTCCGCAGAGTATATGGAACATTGTATTAATACAGTGCTTGCCGGTGGGGATGAAGTTGAGATTATTTGCTGGATTGCTATAAGAATCTGATGAAACGACCTTTCAAAAAACAGTTGATTTAGAAGTTAACTGTTTTTGAAAGGCCGTTTTTGCTATATCTAACAGTCTGTTGTACAAAGAAGATTTTGCATGGATGAAAAAACAAACCTTGTTGAGGTTAAATTGAGTTTTCCATTGTATTGTATTGCTAATGAATAAGAATAAGAACAGACAATGCTGAATGCTCTGGAAACAAGAATATCTGAGTATAGTATGTAAGTTCGTAACAGAATGAAAGGAGCGATTCAAATGAGCAATTTGGAAAATTATATGAAACGGCAAGCAATTTTTTGTGAACAAAATGATAGCATTAGTAAGAATCTGTATTCAGAGTATGGTGTAAAAAGAGGCTTACGAGATGAAAAAGGCCAAGGTGTGTTGACGGGGCTTACAAATATTTCTGATATAAAAGCTTTTGAATATCATGATGGAGTAAAGAGTCCATGTGATGGCGAGTTATCTTATCGTGGTTATAATATAAAAGATTTAGTAACAGGAAGTAAAGGAAAAAGGTTTGTCTTTGAAGAAGGAGCATATCTTCTTTTATTCGGAGAATTGCCAACTGATACACAGTTAATGGAATTTCAGGGAAGACTATCTGATTGTATGGAACTACCGACTAACTTTACCAGAGATGTCATTATGAAAGCACCTACATCAGATATTATGGGTTCTATGACTCGAAGTATTCTTACATTGGGCTCTTACGATAAGGAGAAAGAAAGTCTTGAAATTCCGAATGTGCTAAGGCAGAGTATGCAGTTGATCGCAGTATTTCCTATGTTAGCAGTATATGCATACCATGCTTATTGTCATTATGAAAAAAACGAAAGTATGTATATTCATAGACCTGAAAAAGATTTATCTATTGCTGAAAATTTCCTGCGCCTATTAAGACCAGATACAAAATTCACAGAACTGGAAGCAAGAGTACTGGATATAGCATTATTGTTACATATGGAACATGGTGGTGGTAACAATTCTACATTCACTACACGAGTAGTAACATCTTCAGGTTCAGATACTTATTCTGTTATTTCAGCAGCAATGTCATCCTTAAAAGGAAAAAAACATGGCGGTGCAAATCTGATGGTAATGAATATGATGGATGATATTAAAAGTCATGTGAAAGATTATGAAGACGAAGAGGAAATTGCATCATATCTGAGTAAGATTTTGAAGAAAGAGGCGTTTGATCAGAAGGGACTTATTTATGGAATGGGACATGCTGTATATTCTATTTCCGATCCGAGAGAAAGGGTGTTCAAAGGCTTTGTAGAACAACTCGCAAGGGATAAAGGACGTGAGAAAGATATGACCCTTTATAACAATATTGAGAAGATTGCACCTAAATTGATTGCAAAGCAGCGTCAGATATTCAAAGGAGTAAGTCCTAATATAGATTTCTATAGTGGTTTTGTGTATGACATGTTGAATATTCCAAGAGAATTGTACACGCCATTATTTGCGATAGCAAGAATTGCTGGTTGGAGTGCACATCGCCTGGAAGAATTGATAACTACAGATAAGATCATTCGCCCGGCATATAAGAGTCTAGTCAGCAAAAAAGAATATATAGAAAGAGAGGAACGATAATATGGGAGCAGGAACCAGTGCAGAGGAGTTTTTTTTAAAGAGCATCAATGTTGAAAGCATATTTGAATTTGTCGAAAGAACAGATTATTTGTTCCTTTATAGTATAAAGGAATGTGTTGAAAAATCAGACTGTCATGAAGGAGTATATCTTTCAGAAGTGGCAGAATACATGAAATTATCGATTCCAGAAACATCTAAGATGGTAAAAAGTCTTGAAAATAAAGGATATATTATCTGGAAATTAGATGAGAAAAAAGAAAGAACGTACCTTGTTTTGACGAACAAGGCAATTGAATTAAGTAATTGTCAGAAAGAAAAAATGATAGAAGCTTATGAAAAAATCATATCGAATATACAAGAAGACGACCTGGCAGTTACACGGTGTACATTGAGAAAAATCCGACAGCTTATGGAAGAAATAAAATAGTGATTAATAAAACGGAGAAAGAAAAGCTCCTTCATATATTAGAATAAAAATATGACTGTTTCTTTAAAAAGAAGCCTGTCATATTTTTTTATGAAAAATAAATTTTGTTGAGGTTAAATTGAGATTGACTTTGTATTGTATAAGTATGAAATAAAAAGGAATCAGGTGATGTACAATGAAAAAGTATAAAATATGTAAAATCCTTCTTGTTATACTGGCAATTTTTTTATGTGTGGCTTTTTATGAATTGATCGGAATCTGCATTGCATATAAAAAGCAGCCGGAAGTGTCCAATACAACCAAAAAAGAAACAAAAAATGGTTCGTGGAACGAATGCAGTGAAAATACAGAACGGGCAGTAATCATAGAAAAGAATCCAGAAGCGCTTTTACAAAGAGTGCGTTTGATCAAGAATGCAAAAAAGGAAATTATTCTTTCTACTTTTGCATTTCAATCCGATGAAAGTGGAAAATTAATCTTAGGAGCACTGCATGATGCGGCAGACAGAGGTGTGCATATTCGTCTGTTAGTAGATGGAATGGAGAGCTGGATTGATATGGAAGGGAATCCGTATTTCTATGGATTATCTTCCCATGAGAATGTTGAAATTAAACTGTATAATAAGGCCAATCCGTTGAAACCGTGGAAAATGATGGGTAGAATGCATGATAAATATTTGATTGCAGATGGAAAGAGATATATTCTTGGGGGAAGAAATACATACAATTATTTCCTGGGTGATTTTCCGGGACATAAGAACTATGACAGAGACGTGTTAGTGGTTTGCGATGAACCTGAGAAAGAAAATTCAGTTAACCAGTTGTTAGAGTATTTTGAAACGATATGGGAACAAGAAGACAGTGGTTATTTTCATGACAATAAAAAACTGGCAAATAGAAAATCTGTAAAGAACGCAGTTTTAGAGCTGCAGAACGGCTATCAGAAATATTTTGAAGAGAATAAGGAAAGAATCTGCGATACCGATTACACGGACGAAACTTTTGAGACAGAAAAGATTGCATTAGTGTCAAATCCTATTCACACAGGTTCCAAAGAACCAGTAGTGTGGTATCAATTGGGAGAATTGATGAAAAATGCAAAAAATCGTGTGAAGATCCACACGCCATATATTATCTGTAATGATATGATGTATAATACATGGGAGGAGATTGCAGAGAACGTTTCAGATTTTTCTATCATGACAAATTCAGTTGCGAATAATGGGAATCCATTTGGGGCTGCCGATTATGCGAAAAACAGAAATAGAATCTTAAGTACAGGAATTAATATCTGGGAATATGAAGGCGGTTATTCATACCACGGAAAAAGTATTCTGATTGACGATGATCTGTCTGTAATCGGTTCCTTTAATATGGACATGAGAAGTGCATATCTGGATACGGAACTGATGCTTGTAATTCGCAGTAAAGATATTAATAAACAGTTGGAAGAGGGCATGATGGAATATGAAAGAGTGTCCCGACAGGTATTGGAAGATGGAACCTATCGTGATCCGTATCATGTAGAGCCAATTGAATTGACAAAGAAGCGTCAGAGAAAAATATTTTTGGTACAGCATCTGCTTGGATGGGCAAGGTATCTGTTTTAATAAGGAGGAAGGAAAACGTGTTTAAAATATTGATTGTAGAAGATGATAAAGAATTAAGCCAGCTATTCCAAAAAGTGCTTGAGAAGAATGGATATCAAGTCAAAAGTGCATCGGATGGAGCACAGGCATTAGAAGTATTGGATAAGGAATATATTGATCTGATCATTTCTGATATTATGATGCCGGTTATGGATGGCTATGAACTGGTGTCAGAACTTCGCTCAGCAGGATATCAGATACCAGTGCTTATGATCACTGCGAAAGGTTCCTTTGATGATATGCGCCAGGGATTTCTTTCGGGAAGTGACGATTATATGGTAAAACCGGTAAATGTGAATGAAATGGTTTTAAGAGTCGGAGCACTGCTTCGCCGTGCACAGATACTGAATGAACACAAAATTGTGATCGGTTCAACAGAGTTTGATTATGATGCAATGACGGTTACAACTGATAAGGAAAGTCTTGTTTTGCCTAAAAAAGAATTCCTGCTTTTATATAAGCTTGCAGCTTCGCCAGGCAGAACATTTACAAAACAACAGTTGATGGATGAAGTATGGGGATACGAGACGGAGGCAGACCCACATACGATAGAGGTACATATAGGAAGAATCAGAGAGCGTTTTAAAGATAACCCTGATTTTGAAATCGTAACAATGCGTGGAATTGGATACAAGGTGGTGAAAAAATAATGGAACAAAAGAAAGAAAAAGGATTGCGGATCCGATCCTGTCTGACTGGTGCAATCTGGCTGGCACTTGTATTTTCAACAGTCATATCTGCTTTATTATTTGCTTTTTTGAATCATTTTTTTAATCTGCCGGGCAGCATACCTGTGCTTGGCTGGCTTTTGATTTTCAATACATTGATTGCAGGGCTGATCACTTCCTTTATTAATGCAAAGTTACTGGAACCAATTACCAGACTTAGTAAAGCAATGAAGGAAGTTTCTCGGGGAGATTTTGAACAGCATTTGGAAACGAACAGCCGTATAGCAGAAGTTGGAGAATCTTATCAAAGTTTTAACGTTATGACAAAAGAACTTCGTGCAACAGAGGTGCTGCAGATGGATTTTGTATCTAATGTTTCTCATGAGTTTAAGACCCCGATTAATGCCATTGAAGGATATACAATGCTGCTTCAGGGAGAAGAACTGTCTCCGGAGCAAGAGGAATATGTAGAAAAAATCTTATTTAACACCCAAAGACTTTCCGGATTGGTTGGTAATATTTTGCTGTTATCCAAGTTAGAGAATCAGAACATACCAATGAAAAAAACAGAATATCGTCTGGATGAACAGATCCGCCAGGCATTTCTTTCATTGGAAACAAAATGGACAGAAAAAGAAATTGGTTTTCAGGTAGAATTGGAGGAAGTTAAATATACTGGGAATGAAGGACTTTTTATGCATATCTGGATAAATCTTTTGGATAATGCGATTAAGTTCAGCCCTTCAAAGGGGACAATTACGATGTTTCTGAAACAAGAACAGGATTCTGTTAAGTTCATTCTGGAAGATGAAGGACCAGGAATAGAGGATGATGTAAAATCCAGAATATTTGACAAGTTCTATCAGGTAGATGGATCTCATAAAGCAGAAGGAAATGGCCTAGGTCTTGCACTTGTAAAACGGATTGTAGATAGTGCCGGAGGAACAATCAAAGCAGAAAACCGTGAATATGGTGGATGCAGATTTGTTGTAGAGCTTCCAATACAGAAAGATGAGGCCATATAAGTTTAAGAAAAACAGATAGAGGAGGAATTACATGACATTTTATCAGGAATTGCAGTTAAATCAGGCAGGTTCTAAAAACCTGTTGAAAAAGAGTGAAACACTAAAAGAAAAATTATATCATATGTGGGTATATCTGGTGAAGATAGCTGTTACAATGGCATTTTGTTTTTTATTTGTTACTATTTTCAGTATCTTATTTGGAAATGAGAATAGTATTGTGGGTGTAGTAGTTTTATTATGCCTTATGGTATTTCGGAATGCGGATCTGGGGATCCACACCGGACAATCTACGATGCTTTTGGCTTTGTTCTTTGTAATTATGACTGTATGTCCGCATTTAGCAAATCAGTTTTCACCGGTATTGGGAATGCTGTTAAATATTGCGGCACTGGCTGTGTTGATTCTGTTCGGATGCCATAATCCATTCATGTTTAATCAATCTACATTGGTTCTTGGGTATCTGCTGCTATATGGTTATGATGTTACGGGAAAAAGCTATCAGATGCGATTAGTCGGAATGGCTTTAGGTGCAGCACTTACCTGCTTCGTATTTTATCGAAATCATAAAAACAGAACTTATAAAAGAAATCTGAAAGATCTGATACAAGAATTTGATATCACTTCTTCCAGAACAAAATGGCAGATATGTCAGATTTTATGCGTACCGATTGTCCTTTGCATTGCAGAACTTTGTAATATGCCACGTGCAATGTGGGCTGGTATTGCGGCCATGTCAGCGATTTTGCCATTTATGGAAGATATGCACTACAGAGTCCGTAAAAGGATTGTCGGAAATATTGCAGGTGTTATATGTTTTACAGTATTATATTTTCTGCTTCCTTCGTCAATCTATGCATATATAGGAATTCTTGGTGGAATCGGTGTAGGATTTTCAGCACAATATGGCTGGCAGGCAGTATTTAACACATTTGGTGCTTTAGCCATTGCTGCAGAGACTTATGGACTACAAGGAGCGGTTAGTCTTAGAGTGATTCAAAATGTTTTTGGTGTTGTGTTTGCTTTAGCATTTTGTGTTATATTTTATTGGTTTATGTCTAAAAAAAAGAAAAGTGATGTGACCGTACATGCAGAGTGAAGTGAATCAGGAAGAAAATTTGAATAGAATTATTACGGTTCCTAATCTTCTTTCTTTTTTTCGGCTTTGTCTGATTCCGGTAATTATATGGAGTTATTGTGTAAAGAAAAATCCTCTGTTAGCTGGTGAAATCTTATTGCTGTCTGGTCTTACGGATCTTGCTGATGGATATATCGCAAGAAGATTCCATAGGATTAGTAATTTAGGAAAAATACTTGATCCGGTGGCTGATAAGCTGACACAGGCAGCGATGTTAATCTGTCTGTTTACTCGTTTTCCGCATATGCTTCTTTTAATCGTAATAATGGCAGGTAAGGAACTGTATATGGTAGTCAGTGGATGTCTTATGATACGAAAGACAGGAAAAGTACATGGTGCAGACTGGCATGGAAAGATAGTAACCTTTTTATTATATGGAACTGCAGCGGTTCATATTATATGGTTCCAAATTACACCGATGGTATCAGATCTGTTGATTGGTTTGTGCGCTATAATGATGGTCATATCGGTCGCTCTGTATATTATCCAGAATACCAGGACTCTTAAGGGAGAGACGGTATAAGCAATTTTATATTGCAATGACTAGAAAAATATTTAGGAGAAGATAGATATAAACAGTAAGTCAAACACACAAACTATGGAGTCTTTAGTCGGTTTAATAAAATTTTAGATAGAAAATAAATCATTCAATGTCATTTAGATAAGGTTTTTTATGACAAAAAGACAGATTGCTTATCTGCCTTATAATGCAGTAGAATGGTAGTCAGACAGTTTTGGATATAAGAGATGATCTTGGAGCAACAATGAATGAATGCAGGGAAGTGACCGAAAAGTACCGCACAGGACGGAGTGCATATTTACGGATCGGACAGTTGTTTATGAGATTGTTTGCAGGACTATTATAGCAGAAAGAAGAGGTGTTCGATATGTGTACAGCAGCAACTTACAAAACAAAAGATTTTTATATGGGCAGAACGCTTGATTATGAATTTTCCTATGGGGAACAGATCACGATAACGCCAAGAAATTACGAATTTGATTTCCGGTTTGCCGGGAAGATAAAAAGCCATTATGCTTTGATCGGAATGGCATTTGTTGCAGGAGGTTATCCGCTTTATTATGATGCTGTTAATGAAAAAGGCCTTGGAATGGCAGGTCTTAATTTTGTCGGCAATGCGGCATATGAAGAGGCTTTGCCGGAAGATGAAACAGAAGTCAGCCAGGTGGCACAGTTCGAGTTCATCCCATGGATCCTTACACAGTGTGCTACTGTAGCAGAGGCGAGAGAGAAGCTGGCAGCAATGAGACTGACAGGTACAGCATTCAGTGAACAGCTGCCGACAGCACAGCTTCACTGGATCATTGCAGACAAAGACTCCTGTATCGTTGTTGAGTCTATGAAGGATGGGCTGCATGTATATGATAATCCGGTAGGAGTGCTTACCAATAATCCACCATTCCCGAGTCAGATGTTTGCACTGAATAATTATGCCGGAGTATCCAGAAAACAGCCGGAGAGTACTTTTGCAGGAGTATTACAGCTTGATGCATATAGCAGAGGAATGGGTGGAATG
>ENA-OOZV01000455-OOZV01000455.1-human-gut-metagenome-genome-assembly--contig:-NODE-455-length-10547-cov-1.369710_pt1 | contig 10547 bp, 7 predicted proteins | sample MGYA00241051_ERZ501418 | MGnify/ENA primary metagenome ERZ501418 (study PRJEB25962, sample SAMEA2042512) | human gut metagenome | biome: human gut; feature: human-associated habitat; material: faeces... | reverse complement strand
CAAGGGGCAGTTCGTCCGCGTGGACCGCTTCGGGAATTTCTTCACCAACTTCGGGAAGAACTTCCTCTACCAGTACAACAATCCCACACGTTTCTCCCTTTACCGGATGGAGGAAAACACCCCGGTGGAACAGGCCGCCAGGAAAATCGAGGAGGCCCAACGCCCCGAGAACGAGGCCGTCCGCCGCGAGCTTTCCAAGAACAACCGCATCTACAACAACCATTTCTTCAACGAACGGGAGATCAACTGGGAGCAGGCGGAGTGTTACGGCCTTACCCCGGAGGTGCTCAAACAGACGGGCGATATGGAAAAGCTGCTGCAGGGCAGGCAGTCCGGCATAGCCTATGACATCTCCATGAACACCGAGCTGGGACGTCAGAAAGGGGATGCCAAGCTCTCGCTCTTCCGCGACGAGAACGGGGCGGTCAAGTTCGACCTGCACTTCATCCGCCAGGCACTGAAAGTCGGACAGGAATACCGGGGATACAAACTGGAGGAGGATGTGCTGGAGGCATTGAACCGTACCGGCAACGCGGGCCGGCTCGTCAACCTGGTCACGGACTACCGTACCAGGGAAATGAAGCCCTGCTACCTGTCCAAGGACCCGGTGACCAACGAGATGTTCTTCCTTCCGGCAGACCAGGCACGCTGTCCGCGCAAGATAAAGGACTATGCGCTGAGCGACAAGGAATACGCCGACTACGCCGCAGGAAAAGAGATACCCATCGAGTTCAAGTCCTCGAACGGGAAGGTGTACCGGACCTCCATCCAGATGAGTGCTGCCGAACGCGGTACGGAATTCCTGTGGGAACGCAGTACCCTCAAGCCGGAGAAAAAACAGGGGCAGGAACAGACGGCCGGCCTTAAGGAGACTGCCGGGAAACCGGCCAGACGGACCAGACAGACCATAACCCCCAAAATGTAACCGGCCATGACATCCGCAAATGAGAACATCAGGCAGCTGGAAGGGCTGTTCCGAGAGGACGGCGCAGGCGGTCTCCTTGTCTGCTACGAGACGGGCAGGGAGAAGCCCCATGCCGACTCCTCCTACCAGCTTTATCCTGTCGACCCGGACCGGAAGGGCATGACCTACCAGTTCCTCAGCCTCCTGCATGTCGGGGTGGAGACCGCCCGGATATCGGCATTCATACCTGACACCCGTATGGAGGTCTACCGCTTCCCCCGCATGTCCGGCCTTCCTCCCTTTTATCGGGATACCCCCGTCAAAGAGTATATCACCGGCATGCTGCTGCCCCATATCAAAAGGAACAGGCTGAAGCCGGTGGTAAGCGTCAACCTGCGCGACATGGTCTTCATACGCTCCGAAGGGCTGTCTGTGGAACCGGGCGGCATTCTCCGTCTCGATGCCGGGCAGATCGACCGGCTCGTGGAGTTCCGCCGACGGCAGGACGGGCTGGCCGCAAGGTACAAATACATCCCCGGGTACAAGCTGCCCCTGCGCGTCATCGAGACTCCCAAAGGTGTACTGGTGTTCAGCGGCGGCGACATCGGAAGGGAAGGGACCGAAAACTTCTATAAGTTCCTGCTGGGGAACTATTTCTCGATGCACGCGCCTTCCGGTCCCGTCAGGCAATACCGCGTGGATTCCCCTTCCGGAAGGCTGTACGGGCTCACCGACACCGGAAAGAGGCGGAAACAGGCAGGTACATATTCGACCTTTTCGACGCGTACGCCGATATCGGGGCGTCGGAAAAGAAAGGATGGGTGCTGGAATTCGCCACGGACATGGCCCCTTCCGATACGGAATACCGCCGCCTGGAGGACTTCTCCGGCTGCCGGCCGGAAGGGAACAACAGGGATATCTGCCGGCTGCTCACCCTGCAGAAGCACTTCGACAGGGACATCATCCTCGATCCGGCTTTCGCCTACCATTTCCGGTTCAAGGAATTCGTCAGGAGGATGGATGATTGCGTGAACGGCCTTTCCAAGGGGGACAGCATGGAAAAAATACTGGAGGAGATGCGGGAAAAGTCGGACCGTATCTTAAGGACGGATTTCCTGGTACGGGGATACGGCACTCCGGAGAGAGTAAAAAGGAACAGGGTCGAAAAAACCGAAAGGAACAACAGGATAAAACGATAATACGATGGACAGCAACAGACTATCTTCCGAACCTTATTTCAATCCGCAGCAGCCCGGCACGGTCTGTATCGCCATAGACAGGTACGGCCATTACCGGCCGTCTTCGGAAAACGCCCTGCGTTTCCTGCAGCAGGATGACGTGGAAACCGGGATAAGGCATTTTCTGGACGACAACGTGAAGGCTGCAACCCTCTGCACATATGTGCCGGACGTGACACTGCTCGTCTTCCGTTTCCAAAGCATGAAAGACGTGCCGCCACCCGGGTCGGGACAGACGGCCGACCGCTACATACGTGACACGTTCCTTCCTTTTCTGGCCTCGGAAAGCCGGTTGCCGGAAAAGAAGATCACCCTTGCAGACGCGGTATATTCCACCCTGACCAGGGGAACGCCGGACTGCTCCGTGCTGAAAAGACACTTCATGCAGGAGAGCGGATATATCGAATTCCTCGGGAGACAGCGCGAAAGGAAGAACATCTACCGCCTGCAGCCGGAATACGTGCTGCCCCTTACAGTGGTGAAAAATGATTTCGGTTACCTGCTTTTCTCCGGCAACGAGACCGGCAGGGAGGGGTTCAGGGCCTGCATCCAGCATGTGGCGGACCACTATTTCGACCCGCACTGCGACATGGGCCGGCTGGACATCTATGAATGCCCCGTCCTGGAGGAAAAGCTGCCTTCCTTTATTGACACGGTATACGCCCCTTTCCGATACTTTCCGGTAAACGGGTTCGATTTTTCCCCTCACCGCCATGTCGCCCCGTCCGCGCTGCCGGAGGGATTCACGGAAGGGCTGGTTCCCCTATACAGCCATCCGCTGCGTCCCGACGCGGATAGTTTCGCCGGTTTCATCTCACGCTTCAAGGACGATGAGAGGACACAAACGACCGTCAGCCGGGAGAACTACGACATCTACCGGCTGCTGACCGTCATGCGTAACGGCTATATGAATGTCCATGAGAAACCGTTTACGTACTTCGACACCCTGCTGCCGGTGGCAAGGAAGCTGGAACAGGTCACGCAAGTGAAAAACGCCGCCGCGTTCAACGCGGACGATTTCAGGATCTATTCCTCGGTTCTCAGCCGACAGGCGGAAGCCATCCTGCAAAGGGATTTCGATGTGAGGGGGCACCGTTCCATCGTAAACGAGCTGGATGACGGGAACCTTGCCTTCACGGTAGGCCGCGTCAAGCTGAACTCCGTCCAAAGGGCGGTGCTTCACGACGGGCACGCGGTGCATCTTCCGGAGAATGACTCTCCGGAAAACCGCCGGCAGGCGTACTGCATGGCCGACAGGTTCGAAAACCGGCTGGTAACATCGGCAAGGCCGTTCCCCGGCGTGCGGACATACCGGATGACAAGCGACGGGCTGATCCGACCGGTTGATCCGGAACCTGACGGGAAAGCGAAAAAAAGAGAAACGAAGTCCAAGAGTAACAAGCCTAAAATATAGCCATGATCAGAAAAGAGCAAGTCAGAATCGGGATGCGGATTGTCGGGGACGATCCCGAATCCCCTGAAAGCTATCCGTACAAGGGAACCGTCACCGCCCTTTGCGAGACAGGCCGGAATGAGACGGACTTTTACATTGTCATCAAACTGGACGGGGAATCCATGAGACAGCCGGAAATATCAAGGTGCTGTCCCGAAGGCATCATGAGGTGCTTCCCCTGGACTGTCAGTCCCGAGGAAAAACGAAACAATATCCCTTCCACGGCTTATACGGCCGTGGAGACATCCCGGGGTTTCCTCTTCTTCACCCATACGGAAGAAGGCAGGAGGAGCCTTCGGGAATTCCTTCAGGAAATGGCAGATACCTATTTCGAGCCGTCATTCGACCTGGGACCGGTATGCGTCTATGAGGCGGAAGGTGTACTTACTGATCTCTCTCCGGTCAATCCGGAGAAAATCTCCCTTGCGGCATATCCCTACGCGCGAAAGCCGGAGGATTTCCGGCTGGATGTCCGTTACCGGAACGGGATGAGACAGACGGCAGAGGATTTCCGCAGCTTCTGTCACAATGCCGGTTGCACGGTCAGCCATCGTAACGGAAATATCGCCGATACCCTGGAGGCCCCGGAGCGTTACGACAGGCATTTGGAAACGCTCCGGCACATGCCGGAAGCGGCTTCCCACGAAGAGGATGAAACCCGCAAAACCAGGCAGCAGCTGCAAAGGCTGCCGGACTCCGACTATGATGTCCGCGGACACCGCACGGCAGGAAGGATACCGGATGATCCCGCTCACGCGTATGCATGGGTAGATAGGAATACGGACCGCATCGTCTTTGGCAGCCGCCCGCCCGGAGACCGGGAAACCGCCGGGTTCAAACGGGATACGGGAAAGAGGTCCTCCGCTTCTCCGAGAAGTACAAAAAAGAAGACGGGACCCCGTCATAAAATGTAAAATTGTAAAATCAAGAAAGACAGTATGGAAAAGAAAAACAAGACAACACCTTTGAAAGTGGTGCGGCGGGAGTCCGGTTATCTGCTGTTTTCCGACAGCAATACCGGCAAGGAAGGCCTTGAAAGCTATCTCCAGCATACCGCCGACCATTTCTTCGATCCCCATGCCCATGACGGCCCCCTGGAAATTTATGAGTATTCCGGTTTACGGAAGGAGCTGGCCTCCCATATCAACAGCAGCTGCCGCAGGGGACTTTTACCGGGCGGGGACAGAAAGGGCGGGTATGTTTCCTCCGGTCTCCTCCCGGCAGAATTCATCAACCGCCTCGAACCGAAACTTTACGTTCCCATGAATCCGACATCCGAGGGGTATTCCGGGCTGTTCTCCCAAGTGAGGGGATATATGGGGCTCGAACTATCCCGAAAGCCGGAGAACGAGGATATCTACCGCCTGCTCTCCATCAGGGAACACGGTTATATGAACATCCATGACAAACCATTCACCTATTACCGGGAGCTGCTGCCCCTGGCCGAGCAGCTTGAAAAGGTGACCCAGGTCAAATCCGCCGGCCTGTTCGACGTGCAAGCCTTCAAGGAACTTTCCCTTAAAATAAGAAAAGCGGCGGAGGATATCCTTCACCGGGACTTCGACGCAAGGGGCCACCGGCCGCTGGAGAAATACCTCAATACCCCCGATACCTCCCTTCTTGTGGGAAACAGGGTACTGGACAAGGCGCAACTCGGGATACTGGCCAAAGGAAACGCCCTGTACCTGCCGGAGAATGACCGCCCCTCCTCCCGGCACCTGCTGTACTGCATGGCGGACTTTACACGGAACAGACTGCTGGTATCCGGTGAACCGTTCCCGGTCAGGACCTACCGGGTAAAGGACGGCGTCCCGCATCCCGTCAGTCCGCGGGAAAAGGTACCGGAGAAGAAAAAGACCACCCGTAAATCCGCAGGCAGGAAAATATCATAACCTGCCGGGATATAAAGAAATTTAAAATATCACGATATGGAAAAAGAAACCGATTTGAAACAGAACGGGCCGGTCGTCCTTTTCAATGTGGACAGAAAAGGCAGGCTGGCGGACTATGCCGCATGCCACAGCGACCGTGAATGCGGCGATTATCTGCTCCGGCAGGCGGAGCTGGCCCTGGGCGGGGCGTATGTCCCCGATGAATCCGTATTCTGCCTGGCGGGGGCGGAACGGACGGACGACGGCCTTCCGGAACTGCTGAACAACTATATCCGAGAAGGCGACATCCGCGACCTGCCCTCGATTGGCCTGCGCAGCCTCACGTTCATCCATGAGACCACGGGGGGCGGCCTTCCGGAAGGGATGTGGGCCATACTGGAAAAGACAGAACGGCTGGCGGACAACCCCGATAATAGAAAAATGCTGGCAGCGTACCATGCCTACCACGAAAAAAGGGAGAATGCCCTGCCCGGGCGCACCCTCTCCGCCGTCCGCACGGACAAGGGCGTGCTCCTGTTCGACGACTCGGGCCGGGGACTGCAATGTCTGGAAGGTTACCTGCAGTACCACGCGGACCGGTATTTCTCCCCCGAACTCCACGGGCTGGAGAAACTGGATGTATACCACTTCAGTACATCCGATAAATGCATATCGGACGCGGCCAAAAGGTGCGCCTTTATGTTCACCCTGCAAGGCCGGCGTGAGTTCGTCCCCAAAAAGGCGGGTTATCTGCCGGACTCCCTTGTGGCCGGACTCCATCCGTCAGCCGGCTGTCCCATGCATGCGGACGGTGAGGCGTTCCGGCGGTTTGTCAAGACCTTCGGCCTGAATGTCACGGACGAGGCGAATGAAATCGCCGCCCTGACCGAAATCCGTGCCGGAGGACTGTCGGATCCCGGACAGCTGGAGAAGGTATCCGTCCACCGGGCCGGATTCCGCAGCCTGTATGAACGCCGGCAGGCCTGCCTGAAAAGGAATGACATTGTGATGTACCGGGCACTCGGACAGGCCTCCAGGGACATGGCGGAGAGAATTCTCAGAACAGAATATAAGGTACGGGGATACGCGCCTTCCATAGCGGAAAAGGAAACCGGGCACAGAGCCGGTCCGCCTGCCGGTAAAAAGAAGACAAACCGATGGAGGAAAACAGATGGAACCCCTAAAAGACGGATATAGCATGGCATGGTGGCTGGAACGGCTGAAAAGGCCTTGGAAACGCCCCCGGAAGGAAACGTCCGGAAACCTCTATCTGGAGCTGTGTCCGGACAACCGGATAAAATCCTTCATGGTGGTCCGGCACAGGCCGAAAGGCACGGATCCCTTCATGGAATTCATCGGGCATACCGCCGACAAAGCCATAAGGGAGGGAAACGGGCAGGTTCCGGACAACCTGCTGCTGGCCCTGGAAGGAGTACCGGAAAGAATGCTTCCGACAAGGGAGGAGCTCCGGGAGGAACGCCCCGGAAACATATGGAAGCTCATCTCCGGATATGGCGAAATAACCGGAGGAAAACCGGTACCGCTCAGACGGGCCGTCTACCTGAGGGCGCACGGAAGGGAGATAGACCGTACCGCACTCGAAGAGATGGGGCTTTCACCCGGCTGCCGGAACTACGAGGCCTATGAGACCGCCATGGAAAGGGCCTCGGAAGGGAAGAAAGCCCTGTTCCGCCTTACCCTCGTGAAGACGGAACGGGGTGTCGGGGTGTTCAATGACGGACTGCATGGCCCGGAGCGTATGCGCGGGATGCTGCAGGAGATGGCGGACCGTTTCTATTCCGCCGCATGGGAAGGAATGAAAACGCTTTCCATATACCGGATCGAGACAGCCTCCCGGAGGCTGCTGGAAATGTCACGGGAGAACAGACGGGATTTTCCCGCCTCCCGGCCCCCACTGGAAATCCTTGCCCGCTATCTCCCGACAGCATCTTTCGACATGTCGCCCACGGCGGAGAACCTGGAGCGTTTCGTGAGGGCCAACTCCCTGGCGCTCTCCGCAAACAACCGGGAGATCATGACCCTGCAGGATATCGCCCGGAAGGGATACGCCCACCTGTATATGGACGGTCCGTTCCGTTACAGGAAGGAGTTCACCGGTATCGAGAAGGAACTCCGCATGCTCGCAAGGGAAAGGGAACTGTACCGCAACTTCCCTTATAAAGAGAGGATGCACGACCTTCGGGAAAGGTCCATGGCGGTCGCTGAACTCCTCCTGAAAAGGGAAGGGATCCGCAGGGATACGCCATCCGTTCCCCAAAAGACGGACAAGTATGCGGAAAGGATACAGGCCATGGCGGAATGCCCGGAAAAGGGCATGATCCCCCCATCCTCCGGTGAAAAGAAAAAGGAACCGGCCCGCAAGCAAAAGGGACCGGCCTTCAGAAAAGTGAAACCCCAATTATAAACCGCAATGGAAACAACAGGAACACCCACACCCGAAGAGCTGCTCGACGCCGGCAGACGCACCATCGACCGCAAGGCGCTGCAGAAGACCATAAAGGATATTTTCTCATACCGGAACCCGCTCCGGCAGTTCATGGAAAACTACCGTTTCAATGTCATCCGCTGGAGTGCCACCAACCTGAGGAAACCATCCTTATGGAAGCGCGCCGGCCTGTTCTTCAACACCGGAGGAATTCCGGGGATTCTCCGTGAGAATTTCCGGCAGAACCGCGCGGACCTGCTCGCCCGGTGGGAACGGGGCGTCATAGGCGACATCAACCGCTCGCTCATCCGCCTGGGGAGCATACCGCTTTCCTCCAAGCCCCGCGACCTTTCCCGGCAGCTGAAGGACATATCCAGGAAAATATACCGGATGACCACTTATGACCGCTGCCCGAGCCTGCTTCAGGAGAGTCTGCTGCTGTCCACCTACGAGTATATATTCGCCTCGCCGCATGAGAGGAAATTCGGAAACCTGTGCCCCGACGAGATCTGCGGGATGCTCCTCAGGAACGGTGTCCCGCAGGAAAGCCTCTGCTACCAGAACTACGAGAGCATCCTCGCCGGAAGGGAGACGGTCCTTTACGAGTTCACCTCCGACGGGAAAGCCACCCTGTATCTCAAGCCGATGGACCATGTGAGACTGGAGATGACCTCCAAAGGGTATGACATGGTCCCTATGGGGATTCCTCCCGCCCGGACACTCCCTTCCCCTGCGGAAAGCATGGGGAATATGCCGCAGCTTTCCGAGAAGATCGGGAAAACAAAGAAAGCCCGGAGCGGAGAGAAACCCGCCAAAGAAGCCGGGAAGTCGAAGAAACGTCCCCAAATAGGATAATCCATAAACAACAGATAATAACCTGACAATAAAAATGTAAGAAAATGAAAGTCGTGATTTGTGAAAAGCCCCTCGTGGCTAAAAGACTGGCCCGCATATTGGGCGCGGACAAAATGGAAGACGGGTATCTCATCGGAAACGGATACGCCGTCACATGAACGTTCGGCCACCTGCTGGCCCCGGTTTCCCCATTTTCCTGTATGGAAGGACCTTTTACAAGGGAGATGCTTCCCCTTGCAGTCCCCTCCGGACTCGCCGTCCGCCGGACAAGGACGGAAGACGGTTTCCGGGATGACCCCGTGGCTGTCAGGCAGCTGGAGGTCATCCGCAGGCTGCTGCGGGAAGCGGACGGGGCGGTTACGGCCACGGACACCTCCCGTGAGGGGCAGATGGTCGCCCGCAACCTTTATGATTATCTGGGCTTCAAAGGAAAAACCGAACGTCTGTGGCTTTCCTCACTGACGGACAAGGCGATCCGCGAGGCGTTCCTTGACCTTAGACCGGACAGTCTCTATGAAGGTCTGTACCTGGCAGGCAGGGCACGGCGGGAAGCCGACCGGATCATCGGGTACAATGCAAGCCTCGCGCTCGGCATGGCAGCCGGAAAAAAGAACCACTCGCTCGGAAGGGTACAGACACCGGTGCTCGCGCTTGTCTCGCGCCGTTACCTGGAGAACAGGGATTTCAACGCCGTACCTTATTACCGGCTGGAGCTGTCGGTCCTCAAGGACGGTAAAGAGCTTGTTTTCACCTGCCCGGAAAAATACATGCAGCAACAGGAGGCCGTAGCCGCCCGGAACCGGATCGCGGCATCGCGTGTGGCCACGGTAATACAGGCGGAGAGAAAGGAAACGGTGGAGGAACCGCCGCTTTTGCATGACCTGGCCTCCTTGCAGAAGGAGGCGAACCTCCGGATGGGGCTGACGGCAGGACAGACGGCATCCGCCCTGCAGAGGCTGTATGAAGGAGGATACATCTCATACCCGCGTACCTCCTGCCGCTACATCCGGCAGGACATGCCGGAGGATATGCCGGCACTGCTTTCCCTTCTGAAAGACGACCCGTGTTTCGCACGTCATGCGGAGACACCGGAAGGCAGGGCGCTGTCCGCCCGTGCCGCCGATGACGGCAAGGTGACCGGACACCATGCCATCATCATAACGGAAAACATACCCGGCAAACTGCCGCTTGATGAGCAGAACCTCTACCGGATGGTCGCAGGCAGGATGCTGGAAGCCTTTTCGGGTGACTGCACCAAAGAAGAGGCGGATGTCCGTATCGAATGCGGAGGAATCCTGTTCGAGGCCGGATACCGCCGGACGGTGCATGCCGGATGGAAAAACGTTCATGACGGGACCGGGAAAGAAGAAGACACCATGTTCCCCTCCTGGGGGCAGGACGAGGTGCTGCCGGTAACGGACATATCCGTCCGAAGCGTGGAAACCTGTCCCGTACCGCTTTTTACGGAAGCCTCGCTGCTGTCCGAAATGGAACGGTGCGGACTCGGCACACCCTCCACAAGGGCCGGTGTCATCGAACTGCTCATCGCACGCCGGTATGTCGAAAGACAGGGATGCGGCCTGCTGCCCACCCCGAAAGGGCTGGAGGTGTATGAGGCCGTCAGGGACAAGCTGATCGCCGATCCGGAGATGACCGCCCGGTGGGAAAAGGACCTGCAGGAGATCGAACGGGGAAAACTGGACGCGGACGTGTTCATCCAAAAGGTTGGAAAATACGCACGACAGATCGTGGAGGAACTCTCGGCGGTCCGGTTCGAACA
>ENA-OOZV01000452-OOZV01000452.1-human-gut-metagenome-genome-assembly--contig:-NODE-452-length-10628-cov-1.359311_pt1 | contig 10628 bp, 8 predicted proteins | sample MGYA00241051_ERZ501418 | MGnify/ENA primary metagenome ERZ501418 (study PRJEB25962, sample SAMEA2042512) | human gut metagenome | biome: human gut; feature: human-associated habitat; material: faeces... | reverse complement strand
GAACAAGAAACCAATAAAATTAATATATTTGCATTATGGAAAAGGAACGAACAATAACTTGTTTTCCATCATTTTAGGGAAATACTATTCCGAAAAAGAAGTTGGACAATTTAACCAAGCCAACAAATGGAACTACATGGGGCACTCCTTTATCAGCAGCATGGTAGGCAGTGTGGCACAGCCCATGTTCAATCAGGTAGGAAGCGACCAGACACGCCAGCAGCGCGTTTTCCGCAAAATGCTCCGATTCACAGCCTTCATTGCTTTTCCTTCCATGTTGGGATTATCGTTCATCGCTCCAGAACTGATTACGATTACCATCACAGCCAAATGGCTACCAAGCGCACATATCCTGCAAATACTTGCAATAGGTGGCGCATTTATCCCCATTACAGCCCTCTATTCAAACCTTATTATCAGCAAAGGGAAATCCAATATCTTCATGTGGAATACCATCACATTGGGCATCCTGCAATTGATTGCCATGCTGATACTCAGCCCGTACGGACTGAAAAACATGCTGACAGTCTATGTGGCTATTAATATCGGATGGCTGTTTGTATGGCATTATTTTGTGTTCCGTGAGATAAAACTTTCTCTATGGGCCGCACTAAAAGATGTAGTTCCGTATGCTGGTATAGCTCTACTTGCCATAGCTGCGGCCTACTTTATCACTGGGCATATAACTGACATCTATCTGCTCATCCTTACCAAGATAACCGTTACAGCCATACTCTATGGAGGACTGATGTGGATATGCGGTTCAGAAACCTTCAAGGAAAGCCTCAGCTATCTGCTGAAGAAGACAAGAAAAAAATAAGATAAGTTTATCTATCTTTATTACTTTTGCAGATAGAAATTACAAATAAAACCTTTTATGAAAGAAGCCCTTACGCCACAGGTAAAAGTTTCGGTAGTAATGTGTACCTATAACGGAGAGAAATATCTCCGGGAACAGATTGAATCCATCCTGAACCAAACCTGCCCCGTTTACGAACTGATTATCCAGGATGACCGTTCTACCGATCGTACAGTTGAAATTGTCCGCGAATACCAGCAGAAGGATTCCCGCGTAAAGCTGTTTGTGAACGAACAGTCACTGGGCTTCAACTATAATTTCTCAACCGCTTTCACCCGGGCTACAGGAGAATACATTGCCTCGACCGACCAGGATGACATTTGGCGTACCGACAAGATTGAGGTACTGATGAAACACGTCGAAGGCTACAGCCTGTTATTCCACAATTCCCAGCTCTTCACAACAGACATCACACACTCCCTGGGAATGAAAAATGCATCCAACGTGCTTTATAACCCGCTTTTCCTATTGATGAAACCCTATGTGCCCGGTCATGAATGCTTTTTCAGTCGCACCATCCTTCCGCGCTTCATGGAAGCTGTGGAAAAGGAACATCGTATATCCTACGATTCACTGTTGATGCTGGCAGCCGTGACCTGCGGACCTATAAGATTCATAAATGAAGCATTGGTGTACTGGCGCCGTCATCCCCAAGCCACTTCTTATCTGAGCAGCCCCAGCCACTACAGCTTGCTGAAAGGATTGGTATCCGCAGTACAAACCCTAAGCAATAAGGATAAGCGCAAAATTACCCAACGTTATTTCATGGCTCTAAGCGATTACCCCTTTACAGACTATGCAGCTGCAAAAATTATACGTTGCATGAAAAAAGGGAATTTATGGGGCATTCTGCAAAGTTGTATGCTCTGCTGCCACAACCGTAAACAGCTTTATCCCTATCACAACCCGCTGCAATCATGTATCAAGTCATTTTTCACACCATTGTATTTCATTCGCGACTGCAGCCAATTCATCATCTGTTAAAATCGTAAGAATATGATTCGCTTCACCGTTTTTCCACGTTTGCGCATCCTTCCTCACCAGAAGGCCAATCCTTATATCCGTGATTTTGTAGCTGCATTAGAGCAGGAAAATGTATCCCAAGTGGTCAATCCGCCACACAAGAACCCATTGTTCAGCCTGCTGCCTCCCAAACGGTGGGGAGATGTATTTATATTTAACTGGTTCGAAAGTATTCCCGATTCCAAATACGGACCATTGCAGTCTGTTGTGGCAGTCTGCTTCGTCATACTGCTGAAACTATGCGGACGGAAAATAGTATGGGTATTACACAACAAAAAGCCTCATGCTGGAGGCCATGCACGATTGAAAAAATTCCTCACCCGCTTCATCGCACAAAAATCGGACCTTATCCTGACGCATGCCACCGAAGGTGTGAAAATGATTGAGGCTCATTATCCCTATGCCGCCGGAAAGATACATTTCCTTCATCATCCTACCAAAAACCGTCTGCCGGAATCACTACCTGCAGAAATGCCGAAATACGACATACTTATCTGGGGAAACATCTCACCCTATAAAGGAGTACTAGAATATCTTTCCTATCTGAAGAACAATCCGCAAGACCTCAAAGTATGTATTATTGGAAAATGTTCACCGAATTCATTAGCCAATGAGATACGCCAGATAGCGCCCCCGAACGTCACTTTTATCTGTGAAAGCCCTTCATTCGAGGAACTGGCACACTATATCCGGAAATCGGCGTTTGTGCTTGCCCCTTATTGTCCTGATTCGGTGCTGAGTTCAGGAATTCTGATGGATTCACTCTCTTTCGGAAGCAAGATTATCGGACCAGAAGTAGGTTCATTTAAGGATTATGCACGTGAAAAGCGCCTGAACGTCTACACGTTTCATGACTACGAGGATATAGAAAAAACGGTCGCCTGCTATAAAACGACTCCCATATCCCTTGAAGACTATCGGAGCTTTCTGAATGAAAACAACTGGGAGCACTTCGGAAACCGAATCATTAAATTAGTAAAATCCCTCAAATAAAATGACGAACACCTACGCACCTATCCTGCTATTTGTATATAACCGTCCGGAACATGTCCGCCGGAATATCCAGGCACTACTGAAAAATGAACTGGCAGCCGAAAGCGAATTGTTTATCTATTCGGATGCGGCAAAAGACGAAACATCACAGGCTGCCGTAAAAGAAGTACGCGCTTTTATCCGGTCAATACAAGGATTCAAGAAAATAACCATTACCGAACGTGCGGAAAACTGGGGACTCGCCCGTAGTATCATCGATGGAGTGACAACCCAGATAAACCGTTACGGTCGTGTCATCGTACTGGAAGACGACCTCGTCGTGGCCCCTCATTTCCTGCAGTTCATGAATGATGCCTTGGAAACTTATCGTGATGAAGAGCGGGTAGGTCATATCCAGGCCTGTGATTTTACTCATGACCCCTCTCTGCCCGATACTTTTCTCATTAAATGGACCGGAAGCTGGGGTTGGGGTACCTGGGACCGCGCCTGGAAACATTTCAATGCCGACGGAAAGGCACTGCTGACAGAACTGGAAAGCAGAAAGCTTACCTATACCTTCGACTTTAACGGCAAATATGGTTACACCCGTATGCTGCGCCGGCAAATTGAAGGTAAAAATAATTCATGGGCCATTCGCTGGAATGCTTCACTTTTTCTAAAAGGCATACTCTCGCTTAACGTCGGGAAATCGCTGGTGCAAAACGAAGGATTCGATGGAAGCGGTACCAACTGCGGCGGAGGAGGATTGTACGCATCCGAATTGTACATGGAGCGACTTCCTGTAAAAAAGATTTCCCCTATAGAAGAAAATATACAGGCACGTAATGCCTATGTCCGCTACTATGCCCGCACCAATTCATTCATGGCAAAGGCCATACGACGCATCAAACGTACATTGAAAGGAGACTTCGGCGCATGAAAATATACTATTACCACACCCGACCTATTGCTTCTGCCCTAGAAGAATGGAAGGAGCATACACATCCTGGACATATCCTATACGGACTTACCCACTTCCCTAAAAACGGGATTGACCCAGTGCTTCACCCATACAAACATTTCACCTCACGCTGGAAACTGATGTGGTATAACCTACACGCCATTCTGAGGTGTAAAGAAAATTATGATGTAGTTTATGGCACCTCTTACCGGGGACTGGAACTTCTCATATTCTTACGAGCTCTCGGCCTGTTCCGTAAACCAATAGCCGTCTGGCATCACCAAGCCGTCCCCCAAAGCAAAGGTTGGCTGAAAAATCTTCTTTCCCGCCTTTTCTATAAGGGTATAGACTGTATGTTCTTTTTCAGCAAGGCATTAATAGACGATTCCCTGAAAACTGGAAAGGTAAAAGAAAAAGACATGTACCTTATCCATTGGGGGGCCGATCTGGACTTCTACGACCGCATGCGGAATGAGGCGAAAGACAAAGAGTTCATCTCTACAGGAAAGGAAAATCGAGATCTGGCAACCTTACTCCAGGCTTTCAGCCATACCGGACTGGAATTCGACCTCTATACTTCCCCAGCTAACGGTGACCAGAAATATGAGGAAATCACCAACCGGTTTCAAGGGAAAAACAATATCCATATCCACATAGTAGAAGGTATCATACCGTATCAGTTAGCACTGGAGGTAGCTCGCTCAAAAGTTGTCGTCATTTCCTGCCTTAACTATCCTTACACTGTCGGACTAACTACGCTGGTAGAGGCACTGGCACTCGGGCTTCCAATCATTTCAACCCGAAACACCAAATTTGAAATGAATCTGGAACTGGAACAAGCCGGTATGTTAGTAGATTACGGTGATGTGGCAGGATGGGAAAAGGCTTTACAATATCTGCATGACCATCCGGAACAAGCCCTCAAAATGGGAGAAAACGGTAGAAAACTTGCAGAAACGACCTACAACCTGGAAAATTACAGCCGTGAACTTTCGGAAGTCCTGCTAAAAAGATTTAACCGGTAGCATGCTTTCAAAAAAGAATAATGTACCTTTGCAATAAAATTAAGCCGACAGACTAATGAGAGTACTGATCATCAATACCGCAGAACGCATCGGAGGAGCTGCCATCGCAGCCAACCGACTGATGGAAGCTTTAAAGAACAACGGAATAAAAGCCAAGATGCTGGTCCGTAACAAGCAAACCGATCAGGTGACAGTGGTTGCCCTCAAGAAATCATGGCGCAGAATCTGGCAGTTCACATGGGAACGAATTGTCATCTGGGCAGCCAACGGCTTCAAACGGCATAACCTTTTTGCGATGGATATTGCCAACACGGGTACAGATATTACCTCCTTACCGGAGTTCCGTCAGGCAGATGTGATTCACCTGCACTGGATTAACCAAGGCATGCTTTCCTTGAAAGATATCCAGCGCATTCTTGCTTCCGGGAAACCTGTAGTATGGACCATGCACGACATGTGGCCTTTCACCGGTATCTGCCATTATTCCGGAGAATGCGAGAAATACACTGCACAATGTCATGACTGTCCGCTTCTACTGAAGCCTCATCATCATGACTTGTCGGAAAAGACGTTCCATAAAAAGCAAAAGCTCTACGCTACGGCTCCCATTACGTTTATAGCTTGTAGCCGATGGCTGGAATCTATGGCACGCAGAAGCAGCCTGCTGCAAGGACACACCATTACAAACATTCCTAATGCGATTAATACTAATCTGTTCAAACCACGTACCAAGAAATTCGCACGCGAGAAGCTGAATCTACCTGCCGACAAGAAGCTTCTTTTGTTCGGCTCCATGAAGATTACGGATAAGCGTAAAGGAATAGACTACCTGATTGAGGCATGCAAACTGCTGGCTCAACAGGAACCGGAATTGAGTCAGCAATTAGGAGTAGTGGTATTAGGAAGTCAGGCCGAACAGTGCAAATCACTTTTCCCCTTCCCTATCTATCCCATGAATTACGTAAGCAATGAAAAAGAGCTGGTAGATATATACAATGCCGTCGACCTCTACGTCACTCCTTCCTTGCAGGATAACCTACCAAATACCATTGTCGAGGCAATGGCCTGTGGCATTCCTTGTGTAGGATTTAATGTAGGAGGTATTCCGCAAATGATTGACCATTTACACAATGGCTACGTGGCCCAATATAAATCGGCTGACGACCTGGCCAACGGCATTTGCTGGACGCTGACAGAGGGAGACTACGAAACATTAAGCTCCGAAGCCTATCGCAAGGCTGTGACAACCTACTCTGAAGCAACTGTAGCCAGCCAATACATTCAAATATACAACCACATCACCGGAAAAAATGCATAACATTCATCATTTACATCCGAAGTTTTCCATCATCACGGTTACTTATAATGCCGGAGCCGTACTGGAGGACACTATTCAGAGTGTCATCACCCAGACCTACAAGAATGTGGAATACATCATCGTGGACGGAGGTTCCAAGGACAGAACTTTACAAATCATTGAACAATACAAGGAACATATACATACCGTAATCAGTGAGCCGGATAAAGGACTGTATGATGCCATGAACAAGGGAATCAAGCTGGCCACCGGTGATTACCTTTGCTTCCTGAATGCAGGCGACGAACTGCATGAGGATGATACTCTCCAGCTGATGGTACACTCCATTACAGAGTCCACACTTCCGGATGTGCTATATGGTGACACAGCCATTGTGGACGAAGAAGGACACTTCCTGCACATGCGCCGCTTGGCTCCTCCAGAAAACCTGAACTGGAAAAGTTTCAAGGAAGGCATGCTCGTATGTCACCAGGCTTTCTTCGCACGACGTGACCTTGTAGAGCCCTACAACCTTCATTATCGTTTTTCAGCAGACTTTGACTGGTGCATCCGCATCATGAAGAAAAGCCAGGTACTCCACCACACTCATCTGGTGCTTATCGACTACCTGAATGAAGGAATGACTACACGCAACCACAAAGCTTCCCTAAAAGAACGTTTCCGCATCATGTGCAAGCATTACGGTGTAGTATCTACCGTACTGCGTCATGCCTGGTTTGTCATCCGGGCCCTGAAAACTAAAAAACGTCCCAGTTAAGTGGCCTGAGCCTCTTCACTGGAACGCTTTTATTTCTTCAAACAAACTTCCCGGCCTGTTTACTTCTTATTTTTCTTTAGAGCCAGCACAATGGCGACCAATATTGCCAAGCCCAATATGCCCAATGCAATGAAAGCAATAGTTTCCGTCACATGGAGTGATTGCGGGTCAAAGGTAAATTCTACCACATGCTTTCCAGCTGGTACATTCATCGCACGCAAGATATAATCTGCACGGCCATGCAATACCTCTTCTCCATCAATGAACGAACGCCATCCCGGATAGTAAATCTCAGCAAAGACTACCGTACCGCCCTTCGGAGAGTTTACCTCATACTTCAACGCATTAGGTTCATAGCTGGTCAATACAATCGTACTCAGGCTGTCGGCACCTACAGAAGCTTTCACTTCGTTCTGGAACTTTTTATCTACCACTGCTACGTGGGCCGGATTTACCTGATGCAACGCTTCTATTTCTTCATTGGCATTGTTCACATACTGCACCTCGTTAACAAACCAGGCATTGCCTAATGCATGAGGATTAAACATCGGAATAGTCTTGCCCTGCTGCAACGGAATGATGAAATAACGTGTATTCAGCATATTCAGCACCGGAGTCAACGTATCACCTACCTGACTTAAATCAGCTCCTACCGAGGGTAAAGTCTTATACAGAGCCGTAATTTCACCCTGAATGTGCTCATCAATCATTTCCTGATAACGGCGAAGCTTCGCTGCATGATACCCTCCAATACTTTTGTGCCAGTAGGCTGTATTATTCTCATTAAAGGTATTGACCGACAGATTCAATACACGATAATCCAGAGACTTGTCCTGAAGTATCTGCTTGTCTGTCTCCGAAGGTTCCAGGAAAGGCTGCATTTCTGTGCCCTTTGCCACAAACTGCTCGTCATACAGATAGCGCTTGTTTACACTCCACATATCTACCAGACAAAGCAAAGCCAGCAAACCAACCAGCAGCTGTGCTTTCAGTTTTCCGGCACAGTATCCCCATAACAACACAGCTCCTATCAATACGACAAAGAAGCTCCTCCAGGCATCCGAAGTAAAGATGGACTTACGTATCTCTTCCAAGTTAATTAAAATCGGAGCCAGCTGATCGGCCGGAATCGCATTCTGCAATGCGTTCATTTCGGCAGAAGACACATACGAAGGGAAGAAGAAGCCTGGCGCCAATGCAAACAGCAAAGAAAGACCTCCCGTCAAAGCAAAAGTAATATAGAAAGACTTACGTGATTCATTCCACAACTGCGGACGTTCTACCACTTCTTTTAACGCCATAATGGCCAGCAACGGTATGGTAAACTCTGCAATAACCAGAATAGAAGATACCGCACGGAACTTGCTGTACATGGGCACATAGTCAATAAAGAAATCTGTCAGGCCCATAAAGTTATGTCCCCAGGAAAGTAATATGGAGAATACGGTTCCACCCACCAGTGCCCACTTCATCGGTCCTTTTACGATAAACAATCCCAGAATGAAGAGGAACATAACAAAAGCACCTACGTATACCGGACCGGAAGTACCCGGCTGTTCCCCCCAATACTGTCCCAACTGACTATACAATCCCATATAGTTAGGGTCGGCCTTCTCCATGGCTTTCTCATTTTGAGCCAAAGGAACAGAAGCACCTCCTTTCACATTCGGAACCAGCAACGAGAAGGTTTCTCCGATGCCATAGCTCCACTGTGTGATGTAGCTTCGTTCCAACCCGCTATTGGTCTGGTTTGCACTGTTCTCCTTTACCAGCTCACTTTTGCCGCGCATGGTCTCCTTGCTGTACTCATACGTATGATATAGGTTTGACAAGTTCACACACACGCCCAACAGGCCGGCAACTACCAGTACCACACTGGCTTTGATAAATTGAGGCATCTTCTTTTCCCGCCATGCCATCACCCCATACGCAATGGCCATGAACAGCATGACAAACAAGAAATAGTAACTCATCTGCGGATGGTTAGCCACAATCTGCAAGGCCACAAACAAGGCTGTCACAATCCCCCCAGCCAACAGCTTACCACGATAAGCCAGCACCATACCGGCAATGGTAGGAGGAATATAAGCCAGTGCTACAAACTTCCAGATATGACCGGCCGCAATGATGATGAAGAAATAAGACGAGAACGCCCAGATAATGGCCCCCAAGGCTGACATCCACACCTTAAAATCAAATGCACGCAAAAGGATGTAGAAACCCAGCAGCATGACAAATACATACCACACGTAAGTAGGCAGGAACAGATGATATACCTGTTGAATCCAGCCCAACGTATCGGTAGAGTCATAGCTCGGAGACATCTGGTAGGTAGGCATTCCTCCAAAAATGGAGTTTGTCCAGCGCGTACGTTCCCCCGTCTTCTCCAGGTATTCACTCATTTCACGTCCAGAACCGATGCCGGCTACTGCATCATGCTGAGCCAGAATTCGTCCTTCATTTACCGCAGGATAGAAATACGCAAACGAAATAAGGGCAAAAAGCACGATTACCACTACATCGGGTAATAGTTTCTTGAACAAGTTCATATTATTCATAATTAATGTTTTCGGCAGGCAAAGATAACACAATACTGCCTGAAAAGTCGTAAATTTGCCGCTGAAAATCTTTTTTAACGCATGAAAATAGGAATCATTACGGCCATGTCTTCCGAACAGAAGCAACTGGCTAATCAACTCGAGAACAAGACTGAACGCAAAGAAGGCCCCTTCACCTACATTGAAGGAAACATCAAGCAAAATACCATCATCCTGATGCAATGTGGCATCGGCAAAGTGAATGCCGCTGCCGGAACGGTCGAACTTATCCGCAACTTCCAGCCCGACTGCATCATCAGTACCGGAGTAGCCGGAGGAATCGACACCTGCCTGAAAGTGATGGACGTAGTAGTCAGCCAGCAGATTGTGTACCATGACGTATGGTGCGGCGAAGGCAATGCCTACGGACAGATTCAGGGTCTCCCTACTTTCTTCCAGGGAAATGAAACCCTCTTCCAGTGTGCCCTTTCACTCGATACAGAAACGGCTATCCACGGAGGTCTGATTTGTACAGGCGACAAGTTTATTACTGACCGCAGCGAACTGGACGAAATCAAGCATAACTTCCCGGAAGGACTGGCTGTGGATATGGAATCGGCTTCCATTGCCCAGGTGTGCTACCTCTATCAGATTCCTTTCATCAGTTTCCGCATCATCAGTGACACTCCGGGAGCTGACAAGCACTTTGAACAATACCAGAATTTCTGGGGGGAAATGGCCGACCGTTCTTTCCACGTCACTGAAACTTTCCTGAAAGCATTACCCAACAAACTATAATCGCTTTATGAAAAAGATACCAAGCTTTACAGTAGACCATATTCGTTTGCAACGCGGTATTTTCGTGTCACGCAAAGATGAAGTTGGAGGTGAAATCGTTACCACCTTCGATATTCGTATGAAAGAGCCTAACCGTGAACCGGCCTTAGGTCCTGCCGCTATCCACACCATTGAACACCTGGCAGCGACTTTCCTGCGCAATCATCCGGTATGGGCCGACAAGATTATCTATTGGGGACCAATGGGCTGTCTGACCGGAAACTACCTGATAGTAAAAGGCGATTTACAATCCAAAGACATTGCTCCGCTGATGACAGAAACCTTCCGCTTCATCGCCGATTATGAAGGTGAAGTGCCGGGAGCCAGTGCAAAAGACTG
>ENA-OOZV01000445-OOZV01000445.1-human-gut-metagenome-genome-assembly--contig:-NODE-445-length-10707-cov-1.243522_pt1 | contig 10707 bp, 6 predicted proteins | sample MGYA00241051_ERZ501418 | MGnify/ENA primary metagenome ERZ501418 (study PRJEB25962, sample SAMEA2042512) | human gut metagenome | biome: human gut; feature: human-associated habitat; material: faeces... | reverse complement strand
ACCGGTGCCATCTCCGTTCCATTACGCACAAACATATTGTCCAGCGCATGCTGATTCAAACGGGCATCGGGTGAAGCCTGAATCATGACACGGTATACCTTTCCATACTTATTGTAATTAGATACGTACGAACCTCCACAATAGGCTCCCACCACATCGAGCACATCACTCGGACTGATTCCGGCACGCTTGCATTTAGTTGCATCTACATCCACCGCAATCTGAGGGAAGTTCATGGCGTATGAACTATAGGCCATTGCCACTTCCGGACGTTCGTTAAGGGTCATGATAAATTTCTGTACGGACTCATAGAACGGCTGCATGTCGCCTCCCGTTTTGTCCTCCATATAAAGTTCCACCGCATTACCGGTTCCGTATCCCGGAATCATGGCAGGCTGGAAACAGAATACCTGCGCCTCTTTTATCTCGCTGAACTGGGCATTCAGGCGCTTCATGACAGCTTCTACCGAATGTTCCTTTCCTTTTCGTTCATCCCAGTGATACAAGCGGATGATGACCGTACCGTATGACGTGCCCTGCCCGGAAATCAATCCATATCCCGTAATACGCGAATAATGCTCTATCTCTGGAGTAGCTTTCAATATATCCTGCACCTTGTCCATCACCTTATTGGTTTCAGCCAAAGAGTTACCAGGTGAGGTACTGATATTAATCATCATGGTTCCCTGGTCTTCCTGAGGCACCAGTCCGGTCTTGGTTGTCGACATCAGATATACCAGCAATACAGTGGCAACACCCAGTGAAGCCCATACAGTCCACCGATGATGGAAGAAGAACATCAGTCCTTTCTTGTATTTGCCCAGCATCGTATTAAATGACACGGTATAAGCCGCACGGATACGACCGCTGAAGCTCTTGATGCTTTTCTCCGTGTCAGAAGCTTTCATCATCATGGCGCACAAAGCCGGACAGAGCGTCAAGGCATTAATACAGGAGAGTCCTACAGCCACCGCCATCGTAATACCAAACTGAGTGTAGAATACCCCAGAAGTTCCTCCCATGAAAGTCACCGGAATAAATACAGCCATGAAGACAAAGGTACACGACACAACGGCCATCGTCACATCACTCATGGCATCCTTTGTGGCAAGATAAGACGAGCGATACCCCACATCAAATTTAGCCTGTACGGCTTCCACTACAATAATCGCATCATCCACCACGGTACCGATGGCCAGCACAAGGGCAAACAAGGTCAGGATATTGATACTGAATCTGGCCACCGACAGGAAGGCAAACGTACCAATCAGTGACACAATGATGGAAATGGAAGGAATCAAGGTACTCTTGAAGTCATGCAAGAAGAAGTAAACCACCAACACTACCAGGATAATAGCTATCACCAGGGTTTCAACCACATTGTCGATAGAAGCAAAAAGGAAGTCGTTCACACTCATCATCTGAATAAACTCCGTTCCCTCCGGAAGATCTTTTGAAATATCATCCAGCAAGTCGGAGATTTCCTGGTTTACAGCCGTAGCATTGGCACCAGCCACCTGGAAGACCATGAAAGTAACTCCCGGAACTCCATCTGCTTCGCCATGGAAACTATAGGATTCACGTCCCAGTTCTACCTCCGCAATATCTTTTACCCGAAGCACGGACCCGTCTTTCTGCGAACGTATGACCATGTTTTCAAATTCTTCTACGCTCTTCAGACGACCTTTGTACTTCATGGTGTACTGAAACACATTGTCCGAACTTTCACCCAATGAGCCCGTAGGTGCTTCCGTATTCTGCTCACCCAATACGGCTGTCACATCAGAAGGAACCAGTCCGTATTGTGCCATTTTGTCGGGTTTCATCCAGATACGCATACTGTAAGTATCTCCCATCAGCTGCACGTCGCCTACGCCCTGAATACGTTTTACCTGGGGAATCACATTGATGTCAAGGTAATTGGCCAGGAAGGTTTCATCATAACGCTTGTCGGGGCTGATAAGACTGTTAATCTGAAGGAAGCTGTTCTGGCGTTTCATGGTGCTGACACCAATAGCGGTTACTTCGGAAGGCAGCAGACCTTGTGCGGCAGACACACGGTTCTGCACATTCACCGCTGCCATATCCGGGTCGGTACCCTGCTTGAAATATACCAGGATTTCGGCTGTACCCGCATTGGTAGCCGTAGAGGTAATGTATATCATGTTTTCTACCCCGTTGATACTTTCTTCCAGCGGCATGATGACACTGTTCATCACCGCATCGGCATTGACACCAGTATAAGTGGCTTCCACGCGTACGGTAGGCGGAGCAATGTCAGGATATTGTTCCACGGGAAGTGTATAAAGTGATATAAATCCCACTATCAGAATCAGAACCGATATGGAGAGGGCCATCACCGGCCGCTTAATGAATATATTTCCTTTCATAATCGTCTGTTATTTTACTTGCGTTCCTTCACGAATCATTCCGGCTCCGTCGGCCACAATCTCATCTCCAGCTTTCAGTCCATCCAGCACAATGTATTCTTTCCCATCGTTGACCGGAGCTACTTTTATTAAAGTAGATACCGCTTTTCCGTCTACCACCTTATAAGCCAGAATCTTATCCTGCAACTGTACGGTAGCTCCCTGCGGAATTACAATACATTTCTTATAGACACTTGGAATCAGCACGTTACCCGATGCCCCACTGTGCAGCAAACGGGAAGCATTCGGAAATACCGCACGTACACCTACCGTACCCGTCTCCTTGTCAATCACGCCACTGACAGATTCTATCTTTCCCTTTTCTTCGTACACAGAGCCATCGTTCAACTGAAGCTGAATGGCCGGCATATTTTCTACTGCCTTATCAATCGTACCGTATTGACGTGCCAAAGCCAAAAGCTGATTTTCAGTCATCGAGAAATAGACATACATGGTGGCATTATCTGACACAGTGGTCAGCGGTTGCGACATATTGGAACTGACCAGTGCTCCTACCCGGTAAGGCAACATGCCAATCACCCCGTTGCTGGGGCTTTTTACTTCCGTATAAGAAAGGTTATTCCGCGCATTTACCTCCTGTGCCTTAGCCTGTGCCAGCTGTGCCTTGGCAGTCAGATACTCATTCTCAGTTGTCTGCAAGTTAAAGCTGGAGACTACCTTCTTGGCGTACAGTTCCTTTGTACTTTTATACGTAAGTTCAGCTGTAGCCAGACTGGCTTTCGCTACTTCCACATTGGCAACTGCCGTTTCCAAAGCCGCCTTATAAGGAACCTGGTCAATCACAAACAAGACTTCTCCCTGTCGTACGACATCTCCTTCGGATACATTCAACTTTTCAATATATCCTGACACTTGCGGATAAATGTCAATGTCCTGCATACCTTCAATAGAGGCAGAATACGAAGTCATGATTTCCTTATCCGTATCTGCTGTAAGCGTTACAAGATTATAGCCTTTCTGAGTGTTTTCTTTGGTTTCCGTCTTACAGGAAGTTATCCCCATCGCACAGCTAACTAGCAACATCAGCCATACGTTTAATTTTCCAATCTTTTTCGTCATATTCGTTTCTTTTTTTGTTCGCGCAAAAGTAGCAAGCAAGGGAAAAAGGAAGGCAACCGATTTTCGCACAGAGATGTTCAATTTTCTCCACCCTTCCGTCAAAATCATGAAATATGGAAAATAAGACATTCTTGAGAGAAAATAAGACATAGCACCTTGACCAAAAATCTTCATCTTTGCAAAAAAGAATTATGGAAGAGATTATTAGACATATTCACATAGAAATGCTTCAGGCACATTGCGATGCCCAAAGCTATATTGACGATTACATGTTTCTGACCGAACGCCTGGAGAATGTGTTCCCGGAAAACCGGAATGTCAAACTGGAAGTTTTTCTGATGCTCTATTGTGAGGAAGGAGAAGTAAAATTGGAACTGAACAACGTGGCCCGACACTTACAGGCCAACGACCTGCTGATTAGCCTGCCCAATACTATTATAGGTCAGGTAATGGCCAGTCCCAACCATAAGGTAAAAGTATTCTGTTTCTCCAACCGCTTTATCCAACGGCTGACCCAGACTCAGAAATATAGCTGGAAGTCGATATGTTACATACAGGAAAACCCCATCAAGCATTTTGGAGAAAACCGGAATGAAACGTTTCACCAGTACCTGAAACTGATAGAGGACAAGATACAGACTCCACCCGACAAATACCAGAAAGAGATTCTGCTGCACATTGCTTCAGCTTTTTATGGCGAGATGGTGGCTGAAACCACCCGAAAGTCCATTGAAAAAGAAAAGCAAGGATACCACACTCCTGTCAAACAACCCGACTTCATCTTCAAGCAATTCATGGAAGCGCTGACAGCCGACAATGGCAAACATCGTACACTGACTTACTATGCCGACCTATTCTGTTATTCACCGAAGTACCTGTCGCGCATCGTCAAGCAAATCAGCGGGAAAAATGCATTGACATTGATTCATGAGAATGCCATTGAACATATCATTCCGGAGCTGAGACATTCCAACAAAAGTATTAAGGAAATTTCTGTGGATTTTGAATTCCCCAATGTGTCGTTTTTTGCACAATATGTAAAAAAATACTTAGGAATGACACCTACGGAATATCGCAACAGCAGTCAAGAGAAAAAATAGCAAAACAAATATATATCAACCCAAAAGCAACAGCAAATCCACGCTGTTGCTTTTTTATTTTCATACGTTATCCTTTTTATAATCAAACAAATACGTACCCTTATTCTCAAAAATTAAAGCATCAAGAAAAAATTGCCTGAACAAAAACGGAAATATTACGTTTAAAAGCATGAATAGGCAAAAACATTAACGAGATAAACAAACTAAACCATAAAACGACTAATTAGTTATTTTTTCGACGGAAAAAGTTATAGGATTGGTTTAATAGATTGTAATCAACGAGAAAACAACAACAAAATGAGAAAACTTACTTTTATTGCATTTTTATGCACTTTGCTATTGGTTTCTTGTAACCAGGAAGAACAATTAGACACATCGTCTACTACAAACAAATCCGGGATTTTATTCAAATTACAAAAGGATGGATATGAGGGAAGTACTTCGCGTATCTTTGGAAAGGAAACCTCTCCATACGATGAGTTGCACTATTTCATTGTGGATGAAAACGGTGAAAAGGTCAAAAATATCAAGAGCTATTATGAAGCCTCTACGTCCACAATTTATACCGAAGGACTGCACAAAGGAAATTACCGTCTGCTGGTTTTAGGAATCCAGGGCGATGCCACCAAAGATAAAGCCATCGTTCATACTCCTGAGCGTATACAAGATGAGTGGCTGGCATTTCCGGAAGATTTGCAGAAACCACTGGAGGCTGAATATTTCTATTCGCAAACTCCTTTCTCAGTCATAGAGGTACAGACTGCCGACGGAATACAGGAAACGGCTTCAATTACAGATGAAATACCCCAAAAACGGATTGTAAGCCGGGTTGATTTCGATTTCACCTACCATAATCCTTACGTACGCAATGCGGTAACAGATAAAAGTCTGTCATTCGGTGACGTACGGTTTTATACCACTCTCTCGGGCAGCGGAGAACTGAGCGGTGAAAGCAACGGCACCCTCGACCCGATTTCCTTGAATGAGCAGACTTCCTACCTCTTCATGCCGCTGTGCGAGAATGCGCACCTCAACGGTGAAATCACAATTTTCACCCGCAACTACCGCAAGGAGGAAAGGCGTCAGGTGTATGGATTCGAGCAGCAATCACTAAGCAGCAATCACATTCATCACATAGAATCGGTAGTGACTCATCCGGATGACAAGGATATAGTGATGTTCATCACACCTGCGGCATACAATGCAGGCGGACATAAAGCCATCCTGCAGGACGATGAAACAAAAGAAGTATACACCAATCCGTCACTCCGGAAGTTCAATACTTCACAGCCGCTTCAGGTGTCGGTTACCGAAGAAGGAAAACTGCACGCACGTTTTTACTCTCCCCGTAATCTGAGTAACGTACTGATAAAAATGCAGTTGCCGCAAGTAAGCAATGAGTATTTCGACCTGGCCTACTTTGATTCAATTCCAGCATTCTGCGATTTTTATGAAGAGATTCCATTGATAGAACGTTCAGTAATGTGCCGCACGGAATCAGGAAAAGTGATTGAAATAAGCAAGAAAACGGCTGCCGAACTTTCGAATGCTGTACTGAAAATAGAATCGGATGACCCGTTTTGGGCCAAACTGCAGGATATTAAGCATGGATGGAATATTTACTGGGGCCTGTATGGCGGAGATCCGGAAAGAGAAGACGGGGGTCCGGTAGGTAACTGGATGGGAATACGCCCGGTGCATTGCCGTGAGTCGGTAGCCCTCTTCCTGAACTTCACCTATATGATTGACATGCCGGAACACGAACAGATTCTGCGTGACAATGCCGACCAGCTGTACGATGACAACAAACAGCCCGTAAAGGTGGAAGCGGTATTGCAACAGATGCGGATGGCCAGAACCCTTCAGGTGGGATTGGTCTACCCAGGAAACGGAGTCGTTGGTTTAGGAGGTGGAAGCACATTTGGATGTTACCAGCAAGGATGGTTTGAACACTATTTTAATACCTACTCGTGCAGCATCATGTTCCATGAGCTGGGACACGTAATGGGATACGGACACAACAGTTCGTTTACTTATGGACCATGGGCAGAAAAATTGATGAACAATTTTTATGTCAATAACATCCAGGATATGCCTATCAACTCCAAAAACTATTTGAACAGTACGCAAAACCCTCACCGATACAAATAAACAAACGAAATTAAATCTGACGAAAAAATGAATATGAAATATATACTTACGCTGGCAAGCGCAGGCTTGTTTTTACTAAGTGGCTGTCTGCAGGAAGATTTCCAGCAGTCACCCGACTCAGGCGGAACTTTAACCGTCAACTTTTCCAGAACTGGAATGACAAATGAAACAGACACAAACACTGATGAGCAAATACATACACTCAATGCCTACCGCTTTGAGAACGGGATACTGAAGGAATCATTCAAATCCTTACAAGTAAACGATGAAGGAATGTGTAAGCTTGACCTTGAGCAGATAAAGGGAAACATCTATTTTCTGGTCAATGGTGAAAGCGTGATTTCAAAGGCTAATCTGACAGACGATGTCACAACTCTGGACGAGTTTCTGAACTTGACCGCTACTTCAGAAGAAATGACATCAGAATATATGTTAATGAACGGAATGGCCGACTTGAGTTCAGGTAATACCTCTTTCCCTGTAGCTTTAAAGCGTGCGGTAGCCCGTATCGACCTGGAGTCTTCATTTCAAGATGCAGAAGTAAACCGCATCGTAATAAAAGAAGTAGCTCTGACAGGTTTAGTACATGAAGCCGGTAACCAAAGTGTACTGGCAAATCTCGAAAAAAACGAGTTGACAAAAGATTTCGGAGAGCATCCGTTAAAAAACGGAAAGGAATCTCTTTACTACCTTCCGGAACAAACATCCAACGGTCATGAGGTGGAAATTATGATGACCGCCAATGGAGGATGGCATAGGTTAAGAACTACCCTGCCGGCGTTGAAACGTAACACGGTGTACACACTGAGAGTGTATGGAAACGGTGCAAACCTGAACGTGGAAGTACTGACGGATAACTGGGAAAGCGGTGACTCATCCGCATCAGGTCTTACACTCAAAGGACTGGTCGATAAAGAGAATTCACAACTGTCAGAAGGAGTAACCATCAACGAGCGTGGTGATACCGTATTCGTTCCTTGCTGGGAAAGCAACTTCCAGCTGACCTTGGCAGCCGAAACAGGAGCCGAAGTCAGCATCTTTGGAGAAGCTGAAGGAGTCACTCCAGCCACTCGCTCCAGAGGACTTTCTCCCGTTGCACAAATCAATGTCGCCAGCAGACAGAAAATGCCGGGCAGCAAACATGAATACGTATATCTGGATGTTCATAAAGACCAGGTACAAACCGGTAGAGTAGTACTGGTGTTTACGCCTAATCCGATAGAATTGAGCGGACCTATCCAGTTTGACGAAAATGGAGAATGTGACTTCAACCGATACGTGGACGGAGAACTGGCCCGCTTGATTTTGCCGGAAGGAAAAACCGCCACACTGAGATTCGGAGAAGAAGAAGCACAATGGATGAAACTCACTGATGAAGGTAACAATACCTATCGTCTGTTAGGGGGATGGAAACCCAATGACCCGAAAGCAGACGGAAGAGAGCAGGCCGGCGAATTAATCATTACAGATAAAGACGGCAGCCATTCGGAGACTTATACCATCCGACGCCTCAACTGGGGATTGCCGGTAGTTAATGTCAACGGTACATGGTGGTGCAAGTACAACCTGAGAGGTAACGTGAAGAATTTCAATGACCAGATTCTGATTAATTCAGACCCTGCCAAAGACAGCAGTCTGGCAGACTACCTGACTTCCTGCTCTGACGATGAATTCCTGCACATTCTGGGCGACCAGTATCAGGCCGGAAATCCTGAAGGGTTACAACTTACTCATGATGACTCTTCATTCTATTACGAAGGATACAAAAGCCAGACGAACAACTTCGGGACCCTGTCTCCTACCGTCATGGCACCCGACGGTTACCAGATTCCGGACTTCGATGACTACCGTTTCTTTACAGGAAGCACGAATTTCAATCTGGGTTACTTCAACCCCGGTGCCTTCAACAATGGTTTAGGCCAGCGACTCAACTTTAAGGTCGTAGAACGTAATGCGACTTTCCAGGGATTGCAGTACGGTCCGGTTACCTTCTATGATTTTGAATACGAAGGCAGCCACTGGACAATCTGCGGCTTAGGTCACCAATGGGATGCAACCAGCATATCAAAGATGATGATTTTGCTGGCGACCTATGGAAATGGAGGAAGCACCTGGATGATAGAAGGTTATTCAAACAGTGAAGGCAGAGGAAACTGGTTCAAGTATACAGGCAACAATGCACAGAAAACCCGTACTATCCGATGCATCAAGACACCGGTGGAATACATCTACGAGTAAAAAAACAACAATATCTAAACAGACAAATAAACCAGTATAATATGTACATCAAAAAATACATACAGTTTTTCGGCATACTTTCTGCCCTATTATTTACAACAGCCTGTGGAGGAGAAGATATCCCCAGCGGAGGAGAAGGAGGAGGTACAGGAGACGGAGGAAGCAGCACACCTGTCCGAACTATCACTACTCACATCAATGAGTTCCAGGTGGAAGGAGAAAACTCCTCTCTTCCCGGTGAAGGTGAGATAAAAGAGCTGCAGGCCTGCCTGTTCGAAGACGGTGCGATGACGGAAATCTATACCCAGTTCACTCAGAAAGACGGCCAGTATATGTTTCAGACAGACAAACAGACAGGTCATCTCTACATATTGGCCAACATTGCCGACCAGATCAATGTGCAGGAACTGAAAGCACAAGGCATCACCGAAGATGAATGGCAACAGATTACGTTTGCACATGCTGAAGACTACATACATGCACCGGAATTTTTCTCTGGCATGATTGACTTAGGACAGACTGCTGAGAATGCGCTCCACCTCCACCTGGAAAGAGGTATCGCCCGTTTTGACCTTTCCATCCGGACCACCAGCTCCATCAAGGTGAAAAAGGTCGTGCTCAAGAACATGACGCACCACACTTTCCTGTTTCCGCAAAATCCGGTCACCATACCGACTGATGCGGGTGTAAAAGACCGTTCGATTGAGTTTCCACAATGGCTGGAAACGAATACCCAAGGCATCGCCTACGTGTACGAGCAGTCTGGAGAAGATTTAAAGGCGAGCATGGAAATCGTGAAGAATGGGAAAGAGACTACTTTGGAATCTACCCTTCCATCTACTTTGAAACGAAACGTAGTGTACACATTAGAGATTACTACGGATTCTGCTACGGGAGAAGCCAAACTGAACATCGTTGAATGGGAAAACGGAGGCGACCATACCCTTTCTTCCGGCATGGGCAACTTAAAAGTAGATACCCAGACGTCTATTCTTCCTGAGAATGTGGTGATAAATGAGGAAAAGACACAGGTAACCCTTCCTCATACAGCTACAGAGATGACATTGGCCATCGACTGTGATGATGAACTGGAACTCATTCCAGGGAATATGCCGATAAAGATTGAATCACTGGGAGGTACTCGTCCGGAAACGATAGGAAAGAACCTGTTCCGTATTCAGAAAGAACAATGGAGACCTGGCGTTGCAGGCCAAGAACTGAAGCTCAGATTCCACCGGAAAGGACTGCTTCACAATTATGAGGAAGATGCTCTGACATTAGTCTTATCTGAAAACCCGATTAAACTGGAAGGGCTCATCCACTTCCATGACGGCTATGAATTTGACTTCGGACGCTACATTGACAATGAATTGGGACTCATCACTCTGCCGAAGTCTAAAAAACTGACGGTGGAATACGAAAGTGGTGAAGGGCACTGGATCAAGCTGGAGGAGCAGGATGAAACACCCAACTCATTCCGCATCATAGGAGGCTGGAAACCCAATGACCCTACGGCCAACGGACGCAAGCAGAAAGCTACACTGGTAATCTGCAATACCGACGGTACGGACAGAGAAGAATACACGGTCGTACGCCGCAACTGGGGACTCCCTGTTACCTACCTCAATGGTGTATGGTGGTGCAAATACAATGCCATGGGAGATTCAAAGAATTTCAGCGACCAGATACTTTCTTCTAACGACCCGGCT
>ENA-OOZV01000434-OOZV01000434.1-human-gut-metagenome-genome-assembly--contig:-NODE-434-length-10858-cov-1.525502_pt1 | contig 10858 bp, 7 predicted proteins | sample MGYA00241051_ERZ501418 | MGnify/ENA primary metagenome ERZ501418 (study PRJEB25962, sample SAMEA2042512) | human gut metagenome | biome: human gut; feature: human-associated habitat; material: faeces... | reverse complement strand
ACTGTCAGCAGCCGATTTGTTCGTATCTCCGGAAGGCAATGACCGGAATCCGGGTACCAAAGACTTTCCGAAAGCCACCCTTACAGCCGCATTGCGTCAGGCAAGGGAACTTCGTCGTCTTAATGATGAAAGTGTAAAAGGTGGCATCACCATTCATTTGGAGGCAGGTGACTACCATCTGTACGAACCCGTCTTTATCCGTCCGGAGGACAGCGGGACGGAAGCTTCACCTACCGTCATCACTTCGGATGGAAATGCCGTTCTGAATGGTGGGGTGGAAATCAGGAACTGGAAGAAGCAAGGAAAGTTGTGGGTAGCCGATGTTCCTATGTTTAACGGGCGTCCGCTGGATTTCCGGCAACTGTGGATCAATGGGCAAAAGGCTGTTCGTGCAAGGGATGTGGCAGACTTTGAAAAGATGTACCGCATCATCAACAACGACCCCCAAAACGAAATACTGTGGGTACCTGCCGCTGCCGTAAAGAAAATACAGAAGGCCCGATATGCCGAAATGGTCCTTCATGAAATGTGGTGTGTGGCAAATCTCCGTATCAAGTCGGTAGAAATACAGGGAGACAGTGCCGCCGTGCGTTTCCATCATCCTGAAAGCCGCATCCAGTTCGAACACCCGTGGCCGCGTCCTATGGTGACCAAGGATGGTCACAACTCGGCTTTCTATCTGACCAATGCCATGGAATTGCTGGATGAACCCGGCGAGTGGTATCACGACATTGAAAGCCGTAAAATATATTATTATCCTCGGAAAGGAGAGAAGATAAGCAAAGCCGTAGTTCCCGGCATCGAAACGTTGGTATGGGTGGAAGGAACGATAGACCGTCCGGTAAAGCACATCCGTTTTGACAATATTGCTTTCCAATATACCACCTGGATGCGTCCCTCTTTGCAAGGTCATGTTCCTCTTCAGGCAGGTATGTACATGACAGACGGATATAAAATCCGTCCTTCCATGATTCGTAAGAACAATCATAAGCTGGATAATCAAGGTTGGTTGGGCCGTCCGGCATCGGCAGTCGTAGTCAAGGCTGCCTGGGATATTGATTTCGAGAAGTGCCGTTTCCAGCATTTGGGCTCTACAGGCATTGATTATGAATGGGCCACCGATGGAGGACATATAAACGGCTGTCTGTTCCGTGATATTGCCGGGAACGGTATTGTAGCGGGCAGTTTCAGCCCTGCCGCTCACGAAACACATCTTCCATACGATCCCGCCGACCGTCGTGAGGTCTGTACCGGACTGACCATTTCCAACAACTACATCAACGATGTGACCAATGAAGACTGGGGCACTTTGGGCATTTGCGCCGGTTATGTCAGTGATATCAATATCGAGCACAATGAAATCAGTGATGTATCCTATTCGGGCATCAGTCTGGGATGGGGGTGGACACGTACAGTAAACTGTATGCGCAATAACCGCGTGCACGCCAACCTGATTCATCACTATGCCAAGCACATGTATGATGTAGCCGGTATTTATACATTAGGTTCACAACCCCATAGCCGGATTACGGAAAATTGCGTTTCCGATATATTTTCACCCGGTTATGCACACGATCCCAATCATTGGTTCTATCTTTACACCGACGAAGGATCTTCATTTATCACCGTCAAGGACAACTGGACGGAAGGAGAGAAGTTCCTGAAGAACGCCAACGGTCCGGGCAATACATGGGAAAACAATGGTCCGATGGTGAACGACAGCATCAAGGCAAATGCCGGACTGACAAAGGAATATAGCTATTTGAAGGAAAAATAAAACGTGATACCATTATGAAAAACAAACTTGCCACTTTAGTCGGAGCACTTGCATTGAGTGCTGCCGCCTCCGCCCAGACCTGGATCTGGTATCCGGGTGATTATGAGATATGGCTGGGCAACCGGATGAACAACCGCCGTACGGAACGCGGTGCTTTTTTCCCTCCCTTCTGGAAAACGGACAGCCATTATGTGGTAGTGGAATTCAGCAAGAAATTGGACCTGGCGGAACCGGAAGAAATCTTCATTGCCGCCGAAGGAAAATACAATGTGAAGTTGGACGGCAAACTGCAATTCGGTATGCCCTCCACCTTAACACTCCCCGCAGGAAAACACAGTCTGAACATCAAAGTGTGGAATCAGTCCACTCCCCCCACTATTTATGTGAAAGGAAAAACCGTAAATACGGACAAGACCTGGAAAGTAACCTACGAAGACAAGGAATGGATAGACGAAAGCGGAAAAGCCAGTGATACTTCTGCCACCGTTTATATGGATGCAGGGTGTTGGAACTTTGACGGAGCCACCCAACTGCCTTCCAAGTTTTCATTGGCCAGAAAACCGATGAAAGCAGTTTCCTCCACTCCCCGGAAAGAAGGGGTATTGTACGACTTCGGAAAAGAAACCTTTGGTTATATCACTCTGAAAGAGGTAAAGGGAAAAGGAACGATCCATATCTATTACGGTGAAAGTCCTGAAGAAGCCTTGGATACGGAATATTGCGAAACATTGGACAAATTGCTGGCAGAGCCGGGGCAGATAACCGATCTGGCCATCCGGAATACACGGAAACTATACGATGAATACACGTTGGACAACAGCAAGGCCTTCCGTTATGTCTATGTCACTTGCGATCCGGGAGTAACGATACAGGACGTTTCCATGCAATACGAATACCTGCCCGAAGAGTACCGGGGCTCATTCAAATGCAATGACGAAGAGCTGAACCGCATCTGGGAAGTAGGAGCATACACCATGCACCTTACTACCCGTGAATTCTTTATCGACGGCATCAAGCGCGACCGTTGGGTATGGAGTGGCGATGCCATCCAGAGCTACCTGATGAACTACTATCTGTTCTTCGATAATGAAACCGTGAAGCGTACCATCTGGCTGCTTCGTGGAAAAGACCCTGTGACCAGCCACAGCAATACCATTATGGACTACACCTTCTATTGGTTCCTCAGTATTTACGATTACTATATGTACTCCGGTGACAAAGACTTTGTAACCCAACTCTATCCGCGTATGCAAAGCATGATGGACTATGTATTGGGACGCACCAATGCCAACGGTATGGTGGAAGGCATGACCGGTGACTGGGTATTCGTAGACTGGGCAGACGGTTATCTGGACAAGAAAGGAGAACTATCCTTTGAGCAAGTCTTGTTCTGCAAGAGTTTGGAAACCATGGCGCTTTGTGCCGGTCTGGCCGGCAATACGGCAGACAAAACCAAGTATGAGAAACTGGCTTCCGCTTTACGTTCCAAGCTGGAACCCGCTTTCTGGAATGAGCAGAAACAGGCGATGGTACACAACCGCGTTCAGGGCAAGCAGAGTGAGTCCGTTACCCGCTACGCCAATATGTTCTCTGTCTTCTTCAATTATCTGAATGCCGATAAACAGCAGACCATCAAACACACCGTATTGCAGAATGACAGTATATTGAAAATCACCACTCCTTATATGCGTTTCTATGAACTGGAAGCACTGTGCGCCTTGGGCGAACAAGAATCGGTGATGAAAGAAATGAAAGCCTATTGGGGCGGTATGTTGAAAGAAGGAGCTACCAGTTTCTGGGAGAAATACAATCCCGAAGAAACAGGTATCCGGCATCTGGCCATGTACGGACGTCCATACGGCAAAAGCCTCTGCCATGCATGGGGAGCCAGCCCCATCTATTTGCTGGGCAAATACTATCTGGGAGTAAAACCCACCAAACCCGGTTACGAGGAATACTCCGTCACCCCTTGTCTGGGCGGCTTGAAATGGATGGAAGGAACCGTGCCCACTCCATACGGCAATATCCATATCTATATGGATAAGAAAGAGATCCGTATCAAGTCCGACGGCGGAAAGGGAGTGCTGAACATTCCAACCCGGAAAGGAATGAAAGCCATGACCATAGAACCCGGAGAAGAACAAGTCTTCAAATACTGATGGAATAGATCAAAAAAAAGGTGATACCTACCTTCCCAGGCGGGTATCACCAATACTGTTTCGTAAGTTCCCGTTATCCGCTGATAACAGTACTTACCTCTGATCTAACATTAGTTTTCTTATGGGCTTCCGCCTGTATCACTACATTAGGAAGCGGAGATTCTACATCTTGGAAAAAAGTATCTTCCAAAAGCTTCGCTTTTTAGTCTCTTCTTTATTACCTGAACTTTGATAAATATCTTCGTATCCCCATTTGTCATGGATCATTCTGTAAATCATCCCCCATTCGGGCAGTCCTCCCAGATTACGGTCATCAATAAACAAATCCGCCTTCAGTTTTCTGGAGTAATGATTACTTTCCAGGGTTTCTTCCGCATAATTGCTGTTTACGGCATAAAACTCCAGTCCACGCTCCCGGCAGAAATCCACGGCCTCCTGTAATAATTTACCTTCCCGCACACTCCACAGAATAAGGCGATGCCGTTCCTGTTGTAGTTTTTTCAGCGTTTCTATGGCAAAGGGTAGTTCCCTGCCTATTTCGGGATATTTATGCTCCACTATTGTGCCGTCAAAGTCAACTGCTATAATCATTCCTTATATTTTCGAAAATTCTTTAATACGCTGCTCCTCTGCCAGTCTGCATATCAGCAGGGTTCCCTCTTTCTCGGCTATGATATACCCGTCCAGTCCTTGTATTACCGCCTGTTTCAAATGCGGTGTGTGTACAATGCAGTTATTGCATTCATACATTCGGACATTCTCGCCTACAACGGCATTGTTCCGTTCATCTTTGGGCAGCAAGGAATGCAATGAGCCCCAGCTACCCAGATCAGACCATCCGAACTCTGCCGGCAATACATAAATCCGTTCCGCTTTTTCCATTACGGCATAATCTATGGATATACTTTCACAAGCAGGGAACAGCTCTTCTATGGTTTCTTTCTCTCTTTCGGTATAGAACTCCGGATAAATCCTGTCGAACACCTCGGCAATGCCCGGTGCATAACGGCGTATAGCCTCTTCTATGGTCTTTACATTCCATACAAAGATCCCTGCATTCCAGAAATAATTCCCGGCGTCCACATAGTGCCGTGCCGTTTTCAAGTCCGGTTTCTCTTTGAATTCATCCACTCTCCGTATATCCTGATCCACCTCTTCTCCCGCGGCTATATATCCGTATCCCGTTTCCGGGCGGCAAGGTCTGATACCTATGGTTACAATAGCCTTGCTTTGATCTGTCATCAGCAGTGCCTTGGCTATCACCCGGCGGAATTCATCCGTATTGATAACCAATGCATCCGCAGGAGTCACTACGATATTGGCGTGCGGGTGGTGTTTCTTGATTTTCCAGCAAGCGTATGTGATGCAGGGGGCCGTGTTACGTGCAACCGGCTCCGTCAGTATATGATGAGGCGGCACGGATGGCAATTGTTTCCTTACCGTCTCCTTATACTTATCCGAAGTCACTATCCATATATTATCCGGAATGCACAACCCTTTAAAGCGTTCCACTGTCAGTTGTATCAGGCTTTTGCCACATCCCGTCACATCAATGAACTGTTTGGGACATTCCGGCGTACTCATGGGCCAGAAGCGGCTTCCTATGCCGCCTGCCATGATAACGATATGAGTTTCCATAACACGTATGCTTTTTATTTCTTTTTATATTCCAGATACCATTGGTACATCTTGTGCACCCCTTCCTCTATGTCTATTTTGTGATGCCATCCCAGTTCATGCAATTTGGTCACATCGGTCAGTTTGCGCATGGTCCCGTCCGGTTTCTCCGGATTGAATGTAATGCTGCCTTTATATCCCGTTTCCTTTACTATCAGATGAGCCAGGCCGGCGATGGATATTTCTTTTCCCGTGCCGATGTTGATGTGGCAGTTGCGTATCTCTTTTGTGCCGGGACGGTAAGTATCTTTAAAGTCCACATGCTCCATGATGAAAACACTGGCATCCGCCATCTCCTCACTCCATAAGAATTCGCGCAGCGGCGTGCCTGTTCCCCACAGTTCCACCCCGTCCTTGCTGATGCCGTAGTTTTTCAGGACAGCCAGTATCTCCTCTGTTCTGCTCTCTCCGTTTATACCTTCCACCGGGCGCATATCCAGATCATAGCGTATGTTCTCCCAGTCACCCTCGTTCAGGCATTTGGCAAGATGTATTTTCCTGATCATGGCAGGCAGCACATGGCTGCGTTCCAAATCAAAGTTATCATTGGGGCCATACAGGTTCGTGGGCATTACAGCGATATAGTTGGTACCATATTGCAGGTTGAAACTCTCGCACATTTTCAGCCCCGCTATTTTGGCGATGGCGTATGGCTCATTCGTATATTCCAGCGGGGAGGTGAGGAGAGCATCCTCCTTCATCGGCTGCTGTGCATCTCTGGGATAAATGCAGGTACTTCCCAGAAACAATAATTTCTTCACTCCGTGACGGAAGCTTTCCCCTATCACGTTCTGTTGTATTTGCAGGTTCTTGTAGATAAAGTCCGCCCTGTATGTGCTGTTTGCCATGATACCTCCCACGTGGGCGGCAGCAAGGATTACATATTCCGGTCTTTCTTGGTCAAAGAAGTCCTTTACGGCAACTCCGTCCAGCAAGTCCAGTTCCTTGTGGCTTCTGCCGGTCAGGTTGGTGTAGCCCTTTTCTTGCAGGTTACGCCAAATAGCGGAGCCCACGAGTCCGTGGTGCCCTGCTATATAAATTTTGGCTGATTTCTCCATTGAAATTCTTGACTAATGATTTAACAGCTTGCTTTGAGATGAAGTTTCTTCACGAATTTCATATCGTGTTTCACCATGATTTTCACCAGTTCCTCGAATGAAGTCTTGCGGGGATTCCATCCCAGTAACGTTTTGGCTTTGGTAGGATCTCCCAGTAATTGTTCCACCTCTGCCGGGCGGAAATATTTGGGATCCACCTCTACCAGCACCTTGCCTGTAGCTGTGTCAATACCTTTCTCGTTCACACCTTCACCTTCCCAGCGCAAGTCGATGCCCGCTTCCTTGAAAGCAAGGGTGGCAAATTCGCGTACAGTGTGATATTCTCCGGTGGCTATAACAAAGTCTTCGGGCGTATCGTGTTGCAGAATCAGCCACATACATTCCACGTAATCCTTGGCATAACCCCAGTCGCGCAGTGAGTCCAGGTTACCCAGATACAACTTCTCCTGTTTTCCCTGTGCAATGCGGGCTGCGGCCAGCGTAATTTTACGTGTTACGAAGGTTTCTCCACGACGTTCCGATTCATGGTTGAACAAGATACCCGAGCAGCAATACATATTGTAAGCCTCACGATATTCTTTTACAATCCAGAAACCGTACAGCTTAGCCACTGCATACGGGCTGTAAGGATGGAACGGCGTGTTTTCATTCTGCGGCACTTCTTCCACCTTTCCGTAAAGTTCCGAAGTAGATGCCTGATAGATGCGGCAAGTATCTTTCAGTCCGCACAGACGGACAGCCTCTAACACGCGGAGTACACCTGTTGCATCCACGTTGGCTGTAAATTCCGGAGAGTCGAAACTCACCTGTACGTGACTTTGTGCAGCCAGGTTGTAAATTTCCGTGGGGCGTACCTTGCTTACCACTTGCAGGATACTCATGGAGTCACTCAAATCTGCATAGTGCAAGTGAAATTTCGGTTGTCCTTCCAGATGTGCGATACGTTCGCGGAAATCTACTGACGAACGGCGGATGGTACCGTGTACGTCATAACCTTTATCCAATAAGAATTCTGCCAGAAACGAACCATCCTGTCCTGTAATACCTGTAATTAATGCAGTTTTTCTTTCCATAAATAATCAAATTTTACCCCGCAAAGATACAGAAAAAGCCCCGTACTGCCAATGACAGCCGGGGCTTTTCTTCTGATTATATGCCTTTTGCTTTAGAATTTCTTAAACTTTAATATGGCATAATCAGACTCTAAGGTCATGTATTTCCCGTTTGTTTCCACTACCTTGAACGTCGTATTCACATTGTTTAGTCCGTAGGGCTCCAGTTCCCATACCTCAGCCGGACGGGAGTTTTCCGGAATGTCATACGTGCTCATGTCGCTCATGGTGATGCTATTACTTGCTTCATCGTACTGGTATCTTCCGCGGAAAGGAGTCAATCCCTGTGGCCCTTGCTTTTCTGCTACTTCCACTACCCAAAGCTGTATACTGTAATAGATGCGTTCGCACGGATGCACCTCATTGTCCGCTTTCGTCGTAAATTCCAATAATTGCCAGTGTCCTTCAATCTCACTGTTTATCGGTTCCTTCTTGCAACTGTTGCATACCATGGCCAGTACCATCATGCAAAGCCCTATATAGAAAATTCGTTTCATACTTCTTTTCTTTAATTAAAAAATCACTCCTGTTTTTCTGATGGTCAGCATGCCTCCTGTAGAATTACCCAAGTAATTACCTCGGTCAAGTCCCAGTGCAGCCGAAGCACTCCATCCTTTTGCCCATTTCGGTGTATAAGTTGCTTCATAGAGCGAACTGAATTGTTTCCGCTGTTGGTCAAGAGGAATGTCGTATGTGCCCCAGTGGCGGGCAAATGAAATCAGCATGCGGTATCCCCACTCCGAAGAAGGCTGTCCGCTGATGCCCAGGTGATGTGCTCTTACGCGATTACTCCGGAATGAAATACTATGGTCTGCATTATAGGCTGGTCCTGGAAGTAACGGATTACCCATGCTCATACCTTGGTGCTGCCAACCTCCATAAATATAATGATTGTAATAATTATCGTCGGCGCTGATTTGGTATTCAGGAAACTGTCCCCAAAAGCTATCAAACAACAGGGGGCCTGCTTGATCTTTTGTGCAAAGTCCTTCCCATACGGCCGACGTTATCCACCGGTTTTTCGGGAAAGTAATTTCCAGTCCGATTTGTCCGTCTTTCCAGCGTCCATATTCCCAAAACATCTGCGATGTATCTTCAAAATAATGTTCCAGATAAGCCCGGAACTTCCATTGTCCCAAATAGTAATTCAGTGCGAAGTTCCAGCTTCCTAACATGTTTCCTTCCACGTTTACTTGTTCTCCTTCAGGAGTATCACTTCCTCCTGCTTGAGGGGAAAAAGCTTTCCAGTAAGCCTTCAAATTGTCCGGCATGTCCAGTATCTTTTCTGTGCTTCCGTCTTCCAGCTTCAGATACTGATCACCTCCAAATTGTGCCGCCATCAAAAGACCAAATTCAAATTCCAATGGCAGTTTTTCCTTGTTACCTAACCGCAGCATAAGCGATTTGCTATGGTAAAGCACATCTTTTGTGAAATACTGCCCTGGTTGTACAAAATCCTTTTGCCAGCCATTGTCTGTAAATGAACCGTAGGCAATGTGTCCTTTAAAAGCCAGCCATCCCTTTGTGCCCGGCACGTTCAGAAACTCCTTGATTTCTCCTCTGATTTGCGGAATCGGTTGCGTGTTAGGCCCTTCCACCATCATTCCGCTACTTAGTGCTGTGTTCTTGGTTAGCGGAAACCCCGGGCGTTCCCTACTTCCAATGCTCAGTGTCAGCATCCTCCAGGAAAAATCACTGTATATCTGATGAATGAACACATCTTGCGCCTGATGAATTCCTCCCGCCATGTCTAGTCCGGCTTCAATACGCCATCCGCGTTTGAATTGTTTCTCGTAAGAGATTCCTGCTAACAAATATCCCGAGTTCGGATTTGTGCTTCCTAATCCGTAACGGTTACCTGTGAACCACAATGGAGCATACGTACCCTCTCCGGCAGTAGCTCCTAATTCTACATGGTAGGTGAGGGAAGAGTTTTCACTCTGTCCAGAAATGGATGTGCATAAAAATAAGCCACAGATTATTAGTAAGTGTTTTTTCATTTGTTTTTTGTTTTTATCAGATCATTATTTTTCGTCTGAACTTTGTACATCCCAGTCTTTTATTGTACCTGTTTCAGATGAAAAGCTGATACCGACTTTATATAATTTTCTTTTATCATTTTTATATGGATTCGCATATCCCTTGGATTCAATTTGTTGAAGGGCTTCTTTAGCTGTACTGTTCAGTTTAAATTCAAAAATATAGATAGAATCTTGTGTTTTAACTACAGCATCCGCACGCCCCCGGGCACTCCGGACTTCCGCATCACAAAACTGCCCCATCAGTTTAAATACCAGATAGAATACAACCTGATAATGGCGTTCGGTCGCATCACTCAGTTCGTAAGGAAAATCGGCGAAGAAGGCCTGCAGACGATTAAGGAAGGCATCAACCTCTCCACTCTCCAATTCACGGACAAACTTACCTATATAAAAACCCCGTTCATCGTCTACTACTGATGTGTAATAGGGAACCAAGAAATCCATAAAACCATAGCGTACTTCATCATTGGGGAATTTCAGCAAGTAGTTTCCAAAACGCTTGTCATAGTCTTTGATAGTCAAATAACCACTCTGATAAATCAACGGAATCGGATTATTGGCATCCACCCGATATTCTGTAAATGAGGAAGCACTGGCTTCTATTCCGTCTATCAAAGTGCGCAAATCATATTCGCTCTCTTTAAGCAGTTCGACAAGAAAAGTAGGCGTACCGGTTTGAAACCAATAGTTACTAAATTTATACCCGTCAAAAACATTTAGTACACTGAACGGATTGAATACACCTTCTGCAAATTCACAGAAATGATAACCGTCATATAGAGCCGTCATTTTATTTAATGTCTCTTCATAGGTCAATCCGTTCGCTTCTGCCAACCGGTTCAATTCCGGAGCAAAAGTCACTTCCAGTTCTCGCTGTGTAATGCCACAAACAGTTGCATACTGGGGTTTCATGCTAATATCATTCAACTGATTCAAATCACTGAACACACTGACTTGTGCAAACTTGGTCACACCTGTCAGAAATACAAAACGGAGATAACGGTCAGAACTCTTCAATACTCCATAAAAAGCC
>ENA-OOZV01000433-OOZV01000433.1-human-gut-metagenome-genome-assembly--contig:-NODE-433-length-10882-cov-1.717373_pt1 | contig 10882 bp, 7 predicted proteins | sample MGYA00241051_ERZ501418 | MGnify/ENA primary metagenome ERZ501418 (study PRJEB25962, sample SAMEA2042512) | human gut metagenome | biome: human gut; feature: human-associated habitat; material: faeces... | reverse complement strand
ATACTTCTATTATTTGATAATAATGGAGGTACGCACAATGAATAAGACAATGAAAAAACTTAATATAACCATAATAATAGGGATTCTGGCAGTATGGGTGTCAGGATCCTTATTTCATTTTGTGTATGACTGGACGGGAAGGAATACATTTGCCGGGCTGTTTTTTCCAACTAATGAATCAACATGGGAACATATGAAGCTGGCGTTCCTGCCGATGAATCTGTATGGAATCTATACATGGTATGCATTAAAGGACAGATACGAAGCAAGTGGCTTTGCGGTTTTACTCGGTGCAAATGTGGCAACATGGGCAATTCCGTTTCTGTACTACACATATATGGGAGTTCTTGGATTTTCAAAAATGTGGATTGATATTGCAACATTTTTTGTGGCAGTGCTAACCGGTTTTGCTGTGGAGTATCATGTGTTAAGACATGCCGGGCATGAGAGCTTTGTACTTGGAACATGGATTATGGCAATTGTTGATTTTGTGATGGCAGCAGCATTTGTTTCATGCTCATATGGCGCGCCTGCGCTTGGCATATTTGCAAAACCTTAAAAATAACAGTTGACAAAATCTAATTATAATAGTATGCTACAACTGTACTAATCAATATAGTACAGTTATTACACAAGCTTGTAACCAGTTTAAATAATACACAGAAAGGAAAGGAACATGTTCACTATAGATGTCATGTCGCGAGTGCCAGTCTATGAACAGCTTATTAAGCAGGTGGAAGACCAGGTGCTTAAAGGAATTATGAAGGAAGGCGATAAGATGCCGTCGGTACGGTCGCTATCGATGGAGCTGTCTACTAATCCGAATACAATCCAGAAAGCATACATGGAGCTGGACAGAAGAGGAATTCTGGTGAGTGTACCGGGAAAGGGCTCTTTTATATCGGCAGAGGCGTTAAAGATTGTCGGTAATCAGTCTAAGGAAAAGCTTTCAGATCTTAAGGAGATTGTAAGAAAGCTTGCATACGCAGGGGTGAGTAAGAGTGAGATAACAGATATGATTGAGGAGGTTTATAAGAAAATATGATAGAGGTAAAAGGTGTTACTAAATCATTTGATGACTTTACAGCACTTGACAATGTTACCTGTAATATAGCGGAGGGCTGTATATATGGTATGGTTGGTTCTAACGGTGCAGGAAAGTCTACGCTGCTAAGAGTTCTGTCAGGTATATATAAGGCAGATAAGGGAGAAGCAATAATCGATGGAATTAATGTATATGAGAATACATACATGAAGAATAAGCTGGTGTTCGTTGCAGATGAATTATTCTTTCTTGCAGGTGCGAACATGAAGAGCATGGCTAAGTTCTATAGTTCAATATATGATAATTTTGATATGGACAGATTCGCAGAACTTACGAAAACATTTGGACTTGATCCATCTAAGAGTATATCAAACTTTTCAAAAGGAATGAAGAGACAGGCAGCTATAATACTTGCGCTTTCAACAAGAGCTAAGTATATGTTCTTTGATGAAACATTTGACGGACTTGATCCTGTTATGCGTAATCTTGTCAAGAAGTTAATATGTGGTGATGTTGCAGAAAATAACGCTACTGTTATAGTCACATCACATTCATTAAGAGAATTGGAAGACTTATGCGATCATTTGTCACTTCTTCATAAAGGCGGGCTGGTGCTTGACAGCGATGTATTTGAACTAAAGACGAGTCAGTTCAAGGTACAGGTAGCTTTTAAGGATGATTTTGATGAGAGTAAGTTTGAGGGCATTAGAATTACAAGATACCGTCAGGAGGGGTCAGTTGCCAACATGATAGTAAGTGGCGACAGGGAACAGACCATGGACATTATAAATGCCATGAATCCGGTAGTATTTGATGTCCTCCCACTTACGCTTGAAGAAGTATTTACTTATGAGATGGAAGCACTTGGTTATACATTTGATGTGAAGGGGGATAAGACGCATGAATAATAAGAAAGTATTCAGCTTTCATATGTTTTTACAGACATTGAAGCAGACAAGACTTGCGGGCTTTATAATGATGGCGGTAATTACACTTATATCAGTTGTACCGATTATTTCATCATTAAGCTATATTAAAGAATATAAACAGGTTAATAATGTAGGTGGAATTTCAGGAAATTATTTTCTGGTATTAGTATTCATAATTGTTGTACCTGTTATATCATTGATAGTATGGAGTTTTCTTAATAAGAGAAGCAGCAGTGATTTTTACCATTCAATTCCATATACAAGATTGTGCATATATCTTAGCAAGACAGCAGCAATACTTACATGGATTGCCGGAATACTCGTTGTGTCATATGTATCACAGGCTGTTTTATTCATGGCTAACAGGCAGTATTTTAACGTGGATTATGCAACAATGTTCAGGATGTATCTTTCGATATTTATATGCAGCCTTTTATGCATGGCAATTATAAATGTATCAATATCCATTACAGGAAACATATTAAGCAATATATGTGTTACAGGACTTATAATGTTTCTTCCAAGATTTATTGCGTTAATGGTTACAGAACTGACTGTGTTTCATGGAGAAACTTACATGATAAGTAACAGTGGTGTGGGGTTACTTGATTCTTCCAACAATATGATTGTTGGCTGGGTATTTTCTGTATTTGATATATACAATGGTCCATCAGGAATAGCAGATATGGTTCTCAGCCTTACAAGTAACTTATATACACTCGTGCTTGCACTTATATATATAGCGCTTGGCGCACTTCTCTTTGTAAAGAGAAAAAGTGAGACAGCAGGAAAAGCAGCTAATGGAAAGGTTCTGCCAATGATTATCAGAACACTTATCGGCTTTTCAATTGCGTTTATAGGTGTAATGATAGCATATACAAGTATAGATAATGATGAGACAATAGCAGTTGTTGTGCTGTTTATTGTAAGTGCATTGGTTGTGTTTGTTTATGAATGTATAGTAAGTAAGAAGATGAATGTTATAAAGCAGTGTATTCCATCAATTCTTCTTGGATATGTTCTTGCAGTGGTAATTGGAACAGGAGCTAATTCATTTGGCAAATATGAGGCATCGTACGAACCGGATGCTTCAAAACTTGCGTATGTATCAATACAGCCAATGGATATGTACTATGCTTCAGATAACGGATATTTCAGTTCTATATCATCGAAGGTTCAGTTTACAGATGAAGAGATTCTCAAATATGTATCAGAGAAATTTGGCGCATATAAAGATAAATGTATATCAAATGGTGTTCATAATTATATTTATAATGGCAGAGGCTCAGTGACTAATTATAAGGTTGGTTTCAGACAGAATGGTGTTACACATTACAGAAGGATTCAGCTTACAGACAGTGATGCCAATAAACTATCAAGTCTGTTAAAGAAGGATGAGAAATTTGTTAAGGCATATATGGACCTTCCGGATAGTGACAAGATTTCTGTTAATTATATAACAGGTAATATGGAGGATTCTGACTGTAAAGATATATATGAAACAATTACAAGTGAAATTAAACAGATTGGTTTTGAGAAATGGTATCAGACAGTTACTTCAGATGTTGATACATTCTTGATGTCAGTACGCTTTTCGAAAAAAGGCGTTACTTATGATATGGTTCTTCCAATCAGTAAGAATATGCCACAATCTTATAATAAGTATATTGGTATACGGAATGAATATGCCATTAGGAATAATGAAAAAGAGCTTGGGACAATGAGCGATATTTTAAAGCAGTATTTAAATGACAGTTCCAGAACATGGGATAAATATACTAGTGGATATGAAACTCTTTCAGCAGTTCTTGTATATAATGATACCAGAACATATATTAATATGGATTCATATGTAAGAAAAGATGAAGAAAAAGCACAAAAAGTATTAAATGGACTTATAGAGTCCCTTGACAAGAAGAATTTTAATAAAAATATAAATGCAGATAATCCTTGTATTGTATTGAATTATGAAAAATATAATCCTGACAATGGTGAAACTGTCCTGGCAGATGCTATTATACAGTTAGATGGTTATACAAGGACAGAAGATTATATATCTGATATTGATTATTATTAATTACTTCTTATGTTGAATTAATGTAATATAATAAGTATAATTAATGGGGTGGTGCGTCGGCATCATCCCATTATTTAAGATAGAAAAGGAACAGGATTATGTATGATTATTTAATAGTTGGAGCAGGACTTTTTGGCTCAGTGTTTGCACACGAGGCTGCCAGAGCAGGAAAAAAGGTTCTTGTAATAGATAAGAGAAATAATATTGCCGGTAATGTGTATACAGAGAAGATGGAAGGTATTAATGTGCATGTATATGGTGCACATATTTTTCATACCAATAATAAGAAGGTGTGGGAGTATCTTTCACAGTTTACTACATTTAACAGATTCACTAATTCACCTGTTGCGAATTATAAGGGCGAGTTGTATTCACTGCCATTCAATATGTATACCTTCAATAAGATGTGGGGTGTTGTGACACCACAGGAGGCTGCAGAAAGAATCGAGCAGCAGAGAAAGGAAGCAGGAATTACAGAGCCTGAGAACCTTGAGGAGCAGGCTATAAGTCTTGTCGGGACCGATATATATGAGAAGCTTATTAAGGGATATACACAGAAGCAGTGGGGCAGACCATGCAACGAGCTTCCATCATTCATTATCAAGAGACTTCCTGTAAGACTTACATTTGATAATAATTATTTTAACGCACTTTATCAGGGAATCCCTGAGGGTGGTTATACTAAGATGGTTGCCAATATGCTTAATGACAGCGAGCTTTCCGGAAGCATTGAGGTAAGACTTGGTGTTGATTATCTTGCATCTGCTGATGCTAAGGAAGAATTAGACAGTCAGGCTGAAAAGGTTGTATATACAGGTGCGATAGACGCATACTTTGATTATAAGCTTGGTAATCTTGAATACCGTTCAGTAAGGTTTGAAACAGAGACTTTGGATACTCCTAATTTTCAGGGTAATGCAGCAGTTAATTATACTGATGCCGAAACTCCATGGACAAGAATTATTGAACACAAATGGTTTGAGTTCGGTAAGGATGAGAATGGCGACGACCTTCCGAAGACTGTTATCAGCCGTGAATACAGCTCTGAGTGGAAGCCGGGTGATGAGCCATATTATCCTGTAAATGATGAGAAGAACGGCGCTTTATATGCACAGTATAAGGAGCTTGCTGACGCTGAAAGAAAAGTTATATTCGGCGGACGTCTTGGTGAGTACAAATATTATGACATGGATGCTGTTGTGGCAGCAGCACTTGACTGTGCCGCAAATAATATATAATTGCAGGTGGTGGGGTGACCCATAATAAAGTCACCCCTGAAAATTGTCACTTGCCTTGCGGTCACATAACTGACTATATATATCAGGACCAAGTCCTGTCTGTAATTCTGCATATGCTTTTCTTAACTGTTCGTCAGTCATATGCTCACGTCTTCTTTCGATTGCATTAATGCTGTCGACAATCACTTTGTCCTGATTATCGTGAGTTTCCCAATTATACATGGTTTTCCCTTTTACGATAGATTTATTGTTGTTGTCTGTTGGAAGATTTTCTGAGTTATTCATAAATTCACCTCATTATAATATATAAGATAGTTTTTATATAAGATATTATCTGCATTAATTTCCTGTCTATACTTGAAAAACATGGCATAGCATTGTAATATTAAAAAGTGTGTAAACATCAGAGGGAGAGTATAAATGTTAAATCTAAATGGTATGCTGTCTATTGTTATGCCGGCTTACAATGAGGAAAAACTTATATATCACAGTATCATGGAAACATTGAGAATTGTTGAAAAGTTTGTTCCTGAATTGGAGATTATTGTGGTTAATGATGGCAGTAAGGATAATACCAAAGCTGAGATAGAAAGAGCTATCAAGCAGGATAGCCGTGTGCGTATGGTAAGTTCTGAAAAGAACAGAGGCAAGGGTAATGCAATAATTGCCGGAGTGTCGCAGGTTGAAGGAAAGTATGTCGCATTTGTTGATGCAGACCTTGAACTTAATCCATCACAGTTAGAAGGTTATCTTAAGAAAATGCTTGATGATAATAAAGATGTTGTTATAGGCTGTAAGTTCCTTAAGGATTCCAAGCTTGATTATCCGTTTAAGAGGAAAGTGATAAGCATGGGCTATTATATAATGCTTCTAGTCTTGTTCCATCTTAATGTTAAGGATACGCAGACCGGGCTTAAGGTATTCAGGGTTGAGGCAATCAAACCGGTTGCACATCTTATAAGAACATCAGGGTTTGCTTATGATATAGAACTTTTAGTGGCGATTCACAGAAGGGGTTTTTCGATAGCACAGATGCCTGTGGAGGTTGTATATGTCAGGGATTCCGGTGTAAAGCGTATAGGAATGAAGGATATATGGCAGGCATTCTGCGATACATGGGCAATATTCGGGAGAGTTTACTTCAAACATTATTATGACTAATTAGGAGATGCATGTAGGATGAAAGAATTATTAAATACCATAGCAGGAAAATTATCAGGAATATGTAAGTCTGTATTTGTGGCACATGCAAAGGCATGTATTATCGCAGGCTCAGTCGTGGTTGCAGGAAGTGCAGCAACTGTAACAACAGTAGAGTATGTTCATCATCATAGCAGCAAAATGCAGGTACAGGCACAGGAGACAGAAGTAGAGACTGAGACAGACAGTAATCTTGATAAGCTGAGTGAGATTCTTACTGAAACACAAACAGAATCAGAGACAGAGATAGAGACTGCAACACAGGAAGAGATAGCAGAACTTGTTAAAGAGGCTGTTGCAGATGAGAATACAAGCAGTAAAGAATTATATGAGATAATTGATAAGGCAGCAGAGAACAGCAGTGCACCGATTCCGGTTAAAGATGTTGAGGACCTTGAGATAGTAGAAGATAATTCGTCAGAACCATCAAGAGAGGAGACTGAGGTTGAGGAGCCTGAACCAGATCAGCCAAGCTCGAATGATGTATATGAAATCAGCCAGTTGACATATGGTGTAGATGTTTCAAGATGGCAGGGAGATATAGACTGGTCAGCAGTTGCTGCTGATGGCATCACATTTGCAATGATAAAATGCGGTGGCGGAGATGATGGTTTATATGAAGACAGGAAATTTGAGCAGAATATACAAGGAGCACTTGCTAACGGTATACAGGTTGGTGTGTATTTCTATTCAGGTGCTTCTAATGCAAGAGAAGCATACGATGAAGCAAGTTACTGTATAAGTCTTATAAGGGATTACCAGATAACATATCCGGTTGCATTTGACTGGGAACTGGATGGCGATTATGATTCAGTAACAGAAGCCTGTGAGACGTTTTGTAATGTTATATCCAGTTATGGATATCAGCCTATGGTTTATTCTAACAGAAACAGATGGTATAACAATTTTGATGGGGAAAAGATTGCAAGTAAGTATAAAGTTTGGATGGCGGCATATTTTGGTAAGTTTTATTATGATTCAGTAAGATGGACTTATGGAGATGATCTTCCAAATTTCAGATATCATTATGATATGTGGCAATATAGTTCAAGATGTTATGTTGATGGTATCAGTGGACAGGTAGATGTAGATATAGCATTTTTCGGCTATGCTAACTACCATGTTGATACTAAGGACGCTGTGCTTACGGTTACTAACAAGGAGATTAAGCGCACATACGGCGATGGAATCGGAAGACTGACAGAGGAACTTAATCTGCTTGACGGAGTTAAGGGAATTAATACTATCGGATATGATATGGATATCGAGTATTCAATATATGATGAATCAGGCAATGAATACAGCGAGGAGGAAGCAATATCAACGGCCGGGAAATACACAGTAGAGTACCGTTTTAAAGACCCTAAGTCTGGCTGGATAAAGAACACAGCAAAGCTTGAGATTGAGGTTATAACAGAGGAATTTACAGGAAATGATATTGTTGTAAAGAATAACACTATGTCAAAGGATTATAATTTCAGGACAGGAGTCAGTTGTAAGAATAATCTTGGACAGGAAGCTGAATTAACAGGAGTTGTAATAAAGAAGGTTAATATAGAAACAGAGGAAGAAGATGTACTGACAGAGCAGCAGGCAATAGAAGAAAAGTACGACTTTGATAAGTACACCTATGTAGCAGAGTATGCTTTTAATGTGCCAGGAGAAGGAGAAGTTATTAAGAAAGCAGCTATTGTCAGAGGTGCAGAGGAATAACAGGAAGCAGATATGTGTGATTCAGATAAAGAAGTAGAAGACATAAAAACAGAAGAAAATGTGGAGAATGACGAAGCATCTACAGAGACAGAAGACTGTGAGAAGAAGGACTTGCCAGAAGAACCGCAGTATGAGATTCTTGATGTTGAGGAACTTCAGAGAAATTTCAGGGAAAAGGTTATCGATTTCTTCAAGGTTAAGAGTCATATTGTTGTGACATCAGTATCTGCAGCAGTTATTATAGCAGGAGTGATAACAGGGATTGTAGTAGGTATAAGCGTAAATAAAGCCTCTAAACATCAGCCGGCGATTGTAGAAGCAGCAGAGACCCAGACTGAAATGCAGACTCATACACAGCCTGAAAGTACTGAGCCGGAAGAAGAGGAATCTACAGAAGAAACATTTGAAGTGATTGATAATATCATGGAAAAGGTTGTTACTGACAGTGCTGTGACACAGAAGGAAGATCCTTTGAAAAACAGAAATAATGCAACAGCTGGTGAAGTTATAAAGCCTGTGTTATATGTTGATAATGCAGTTTCAGGAAGTGTAAGTGTTTCATCAGTAAAGAAGTCAGGAACAGATGTTATATACAGCTTAAAAGGCAGAAAAATACAAGATTTCACGGCATCCCAGCTTGATAAATGCAGCAAGGGCAGTATTCTTGTTGAAGAAAACGGAACACAGAAGCAATATACAGGATATGTATATGAAACTGGAACTGTCAGTGTTACAGGTGGCTCTGAAAATGTTGTAACCAAATTTCTTATAAAAGATGACAATACAGAAACTTCTACAAAGCAGGAAGAAAGTACTTCTGCAAAGGCACCTGATAATTCACAAAAAGAAAGTGTCTCTAATATAGAAGAAAGTTCAAAATCTGAGACAGAAACTTCAACTGAAATAAAAACAGTTTCGTATATAGTTATGGAGGTTGAGGCACAGATTGAATATATATATGCTGATGGATGGCAGAATATAAAAGGAAAAAATTATTATTATGAAAATTCCAACGCTGTAACAGGCTGGAAGAATATAGATGGAGTGCAATATTATTTCAATGCTGACGGTTCACAGGGGTCATCGCTTGTTATTGATGTTTCTACTTATAATGGAGATATTGACTGGAACAGTGTTAAAGCTTCTGGTATTAACTATGCTATGATAAGAGTTGGATATAGAGGATACGAAACGGCAAGACTTGTACTTGATAAAAGATTTCATATTCCGTATAGTAGCCGCTTTGAGGAAGGCGAGTTTAGAAAAAGAATTCAGTTTATGTATGGTGGAAAGATTCAAAAGATTAGGTTCCGATATAAAGGTCCTGATATTGATTCTATCCTTGATAGATTGCCAACCGCACATGTGCTTGATGAAGAAAATTGCGAGTATATAGTTGCTGCCGAGGTGTTTGGTACCGGTATTAATATGTGGATACGAAGTCAGGGCGACTATATTGAAATGATAGAGGAAGTATAGAACAAGTAAAAAAGGAATGGAAGGTACTTAAAATGACAAAGATTAAGATCAGAAGCAATCCGTATAACAGAGAAATTTCATATCTTACAATGGATGAGGCGACTGGACAATGGGTTGATGTAAGAGAGACAGATGAAAGAAGTAGATTAAGGGAAACAGATTCGGAAAGATCTTTTTTGCCTTTTAAAATTAAGGAAATCATAACCATTATTATTAAGGAATACTATGTTGGAAGAGAAAAGGTACAGCTGTATTTTGAAGGAACACAGGATGAGTATTCCGAGGTAGAAGCTGTATGCGAATCGGATGATGTGAAGGATAAGATAGAACTTATTCGCACAAATACTATCCTTGAAAACGCCCGTTTTATTAAGGGGGATATTAAAGAAATTTTCGAAAGAGTCAATCCGGTTATTGAAAACATTATGAAGGAAGACTTCTCTGTAAAGAGAGGCCTTAATAAAGTGTCGCAGGCATTAGATGATGTGATACCTCTTTGCGTTTTTGGTAATTATAGCGCAGGAAAATCCACGTTTATTAATGCACTTATTGGAGTTGAACTTCTTCCAAGTGGTGGGGATCCAGTAACTGCAAAAATATATGAGATAAGAAATTCTGAGTTCCTTGATCAAGCTAAGATATCATTTGAGTTTCATGGAGAAAGAATAGAAATCTCAATTGAGGGCAAAGAATTTAGAGTTTTAGAGGGAGATTCCGAAACTGATATTGTAAAGAGCATCAAAGAAGAGATTGATAATGAGGGTTCCCATGAGTTATATGCAATGGTCCGTATAGCCATGGATATCTTGAACAATTACGAAAAGAAAGATAAGGAAGTCACAGAAATTGGTAGTGTGATTACTTTAGTAGTGCCATTTTCTACAAGTGGTGTTATAGGAAATTCTTCGAATAAGTTTGTTATTTTTGATACACCCGGATCAAATTCTAATTCAAATCAGGATCATGCGCGCCATGGCCGAGATCTCGGATCTGGGCCTGTCCAAGATCCTGAGCCAGTACGCGAACCTGCTCATCCCCTTTGTGTCGATGGGCATGTCCAACGCCATCATCCGCTTTGGTCTGGACAAGGGCAACAGCGAAAAACAGGTGTTCACCAACGGCCTGCTGACCATTCTGGGCGGCTTTGGCATTCTGGTGCTGTGCTGGCCCATTGCGCAGTTCCTGCCCGATATGGCACAGT
>ENA-OOZV01000432-OOZV01000432.1-human-gut-metagenome-genome-assembly--contig:-NODE-432-length-10883-cov-1.390654_pt1 | contig 10883 bp, 9 predicted proteins | sample MGYA00241051_ERZ501418 | MGnify/ENA primary metagenome ERZ501418 (study PRJEB25962, sample SAMEA2042512) | human gut metagenome | biome: human gut; feature: human-associated habitat; material: faeces... | reverse complement strand
CACAACAAGGGTGTCGCCCTGATGCACAAACTGATGCTCGCGGAAGCGCACTTCCTGGATATATCCGCCCACACGGACGTTTATCGGGGCTATATACTGGTCGACAAACGCGTCGTTGGTTATTTCGTAGCTTATGTATCGCCAGAAATAGTTTGCGGTCCAAGCCAGTCCAGAGCCGGCTATGATGACACACACTATGTTAAGAATGATATTACGGCGGCGCCGTTGCTTCAGGCGCTTATATTTCAGATGGATTATAGACATGTCGTTTATGTAGGTTACTTTAATAAAATGTTGTCCTTACTACAGTTCGCCGACAGCGCGCTGCAGTTCATAGTAGGTGTATGCCACCTGCGTGCGTGCCGTGGTAAGCTGCAGCTCGGCGTTAAGCCTTAGGTTGTCGGCGTCGAGCAGGTCTGTCAGTATTGCAAGCTGGTTCATATACCTGTTATACATTATGCGGTAGTTCTCAGATGCCTGCCTCACCGAAAGCTTCAGGGCCTCTACACGGCTGATGGCCTCACGGTGGCGCAGCAGGGACGACTGCACGGCCATGCGTATCTGCTGCTGTTTCTGCTCCTCGGCGTTATGCATGAGCTGAACGTTCTGCCGTGCCTCGCGCAGCTGATGGCGGTCGGTATAGATTGCCGACAGCGGATAAGACACCGACACGCCCACGTTCCATGCGTTGTTATACATGTCGGCCATAGTGCGCGAAACGGGACGCGCCAGCGTGTTAGACGCCGTGAGAGATACAGAGGGGCGCAATGCCGACTGCTTTATGCACACGTTGTTTTCGGCTATCTCGGTCTGTTTGTGCAGCGCAAGCACCGAAGGGTCGGCAAGCGATGCGCGCTCAACATAGTATTCATAGCTGTCCACATGACGCTCGTCTGCCAGCAAAGCCGTGTCGGGCATGAGCAGCAGGCGCTCGTCGAGCCCGAGAAGGATGTCTATCTGCTGCGAGGCTATGCGTATGTCGTTGTCTGTCTCCTGCAGTGCCAGCCGGTCGTCGGTGAGCTGCAGTTCGCTGCGCAGCACGTCGTTGTTGGTTATTACGCCCTCGGCCTTCAGGCGGCGTATGTCCTTCAGCCTACGCTCCGACTCAGCAATCTTTCTGTCAAGCACCATGTGCTGCTTATACATGCTGAAGAGTTCAAGGTAGCGGCTGAGCATGGCAAGCCTTATGTCGCCCTCGTCGGCAGCAGTCTGCAGCCGCGCAAGTTCCTGCTCAAGGTCGGCTTTGCGTATGGAATATTTTATCCGGCCGCCCTGATATACTGGCTGACTTACGTCTACCGTATAGTTCTGCTGCCAGTCGGGCGAGTCGGGTCTGGTAGCATGGCTCAGTCCGTTCTCCCACACTATCGGCTGGCCCAAATATCCGGCACGCAGCCCCACGCTGACCGAAGGCAGCCTCGACATGCGTGCCGTCTTGGCGCGCTCGGCAGCCATCTGCTCCTTCAGGCGGTCGGCAGCCACCTGAAGATGACTGCGCGACACCTTTGACAAAAGCTCCTCAACACTGAGATACAACGTGTCGCACGCTGTCTGCGCACATGCCGGCAGTGCAGCCGACGATGTCAGGAGCGCAACAATAAAAGTTCTAATATGTCTCGATTGCATGCTGCAGGTCTTTTAATAGTTTCTCCGTCTGCTTGATAACATCTTTGCCCAGTATCTCGTCAAGCCGCGTATAATATGCCGACAGCTTGGGAGATATCCACCGTCTGAAGGCCTCGCCCTCATCAGTAAGATAAACCAGCTTGTTGCGCTTGTCCTTAGGGTCTTCACGCCTGCAGACATAGCCTTTCTTCTCAAGATTCAGCATAAGATTAGTAAGACAGGCCTTATCCTTCGACGTCCTCACCGCCAGCGTCTGCTGCGATATGCCCTGTTCTGTCCACAGACAGCTCATTATCTGAAGCATCTCGAAAGTGATGCCTGCGCCCGAATCACGCAAAAGGCGCTGCATGGCCTGGCGTGATGCCATACGCGTACTTATAAGTTGGATGATGCAGTCGCGCGATGAAAAATGTCCGTTGTTATCCTCCATAAAATTCTTCTTTTTCTTTTCAGCTGCAAAAGTACATCTTTTTATCGAGATAGTCAAATATTTAACTAATTTGATTGCTTTCATGCAAGCACGGCATATTATGTGCAACCATGCCTAAAAGGAAATACTAAAGGAACTAATAGCCATGGAAAGGCAAGTAAAATAAACAAAAAGAAAGCAAAAGAAGAAACAGCAGGACACGCCCCAAAGCCTCAACGGACAAAACTACAAAACGGATTTTATCTTGCCGCGGCGTTATCCCAAATATTTCTTCTTTTGCTTCTGACGGCTTATAACTCAAAAAGCGGTGATTATGATTAAGCCCATGCTCACTGTCTTACCCAGATAAGCTTAGTGGTGTCGTAGCCGCGGCGCTGCAAGTTGTCGAGAAGACCGGTCAGCACCGACTGCGGCAGGGCCTTTGTGCGGCTCATTATCCAAAGATATTTGTCTGAACTGCTGCCCACGAGCGCATAACTGTAGTCGGGCGCAATGTCGAGCACGTAATAGTCGGCATAGAACCACAAGAAGAAAGCCACCTTCAGCTTGCCCGGCTCAGACGCGTCGGGCAGTTTGCCCTTGCCGTTGGCCGTCTTGCGCTTGCCGTCCTTCAGGCCTTCGTTCACCACCTCTATCCTGCCGTTGTCGAGCAGGGTGTATGTAGCCGTCACGTTTGTCATTCCGCGCTCAAACTTATGGTCGTAGCGCGCTATCTCATACCAGCGGCCCATAAACCGCTTGAGGTCGAGCTGCCTAACGGTGGTGTTGTCAACAGTAACCGGCTCGTCGGCACATCCGCCCAGACACATAAGCGAAAGCAAAAATAGCATTATCTTTTTCATAGGCAAAGGTTTTATGGTCAGCTAATCTAAGTCTGACGATTAATTTGACAGCAAATATAACAAATAAACGTCAAAATGACAAGATTTAAACGGATTTAGATAAAAATGCACGAAAACTTATGGCCGCATAATAAAAAACATCTGCATCATAATACTATCACTCCCAATTAGAATACCAACTTTAATCCAAGGAAATACCAGTTCGGTAAACGCTTTGCCCAGTTTGCCGCAAATCCATTGCCGCAGCATATTATATTATGTAACTTCGTAACGTAATCATCAAAATATTAGTATTATGAAAAAACTCCTACTATTGCTCGTCACTTTTATTGCAGGCATAACAGCATACGGCCAGGACGAGGGTAAAATAAAACTGACGCTGAACGTTGACAACCCCGAACGTGTCAGCGTTGCCATCTTCGGCGAACCGCTTGAAGGACTGAAAGAGGGCGACAACGAACTGGAGGTTGACCCGTGGACAAACATCGAAATCAGTGCGGCAAAAGGCTGCACGCTAAAGTCGGTGGTGAACTCTGCCGGAGAGAACATTGCCATCAGCTCTAACACTGCCACCATACTACTAACCGACGAGAAGACGGAAGAGACCCTGACCATCACATCTGAGAAAGAAGGCGAAGTGGCATTCACCATCGAGGTGGACAAGCCTTCGGAGGTAAGCGTGCTCGACTGCAACTACAAAAGCATCAGCCTCAACGAAGGAGTAAACGAAATGAGCATGCCGCAGAGCGAGCTGCCGCTCATAATAGGATCGGTGAACTACGGACAAGACCTTTACAGCGTTACGCTCGACGGCGTTGAGCAGACCTTCAACTACGGCTATAGCGTCATGCCGAAGGACGGAAACAAGATTGTGATAATAGCAGAGTTTCCCGAAAAGGACTGCACGCTGACCTTTGAACAGGCTGAAGACATAGGGCGCTTCTTCACCGACATACAGGTGAACGGCCAGTCGGCAGGCAACTTCGGCAACGAACTGACCGTACGCTGCGGCGACAACGTAAGCCTATATTACAATCCCGCATGCTGGGAGGACGAACAAAGCGGCACGCCACTAACAGTTACGATAGACGGCAAGACCCCAGCGTGGTTCGGCCCGGGCTACAGCTTCGTGGTGAAACACGACACAAAAATAATAGTTGAACAGGCCGTCAGAAAGCCCGAAATAACAGTAAACGTAAACATCGACAACCCTGACAACGTAATCGTCTACCGCGTGAGCGAAAGCTATTATGACGTGCTGGAGCTTGAAGCAGGAGCCAACACTGTCACCGTTCCGGCCGACGAGCCGTCGATGGCAATAATGGCTGTAAACGACGACTGCAGCATTGAGGGCGTAACCGTAAACGGACGGCCGCGCACGGTGGAATACTCCAACTACTTCAGTCTGACCGGACTTGAAGAGGGCGACGAAGTGGGCATATTCACCGCAGGCACAACATCTGTTGACAAGGTTACGACAACGGACGAAATCAGCGGCAATGTCTACACAATAAGCGGCACCCTGATAATAAGCAACGCCACGCCTGCAGACATAGCCCGCCTGCCTAAGGGCGTATATATCTGCAACGGAAAGAAACTGATGATACGCTGACACCCTATGCGCAAGGACAACCGCAGGCTGACCTTGCTCACGGCGAAGGCTCTGCAACAAGCATTGCAGAGCCTTTTGTCATGTCTGGCGCATAAAGCATAAGCGCCTGCATGACAGCAACGAAAAACAATACTAATGACCGTTTTTGGTTAAAATAAATTTAACGTTTACACCAATGAAATCGAAGAAAATAATTAACTTTGCAATAACTATGGGCAAAAAGCATAAAAGACTGATTTATAACGCCCTGGGCCTGATACTGATAATATTCTTCTATTCGGTTTTCTTTCAGGCCACATACTGCTGGATGCGCTTCGGCTCGCCGACATTCAACGGCGACTGGGGTTCGTTCATATATTCGCTGCCGTTCAACTTTGTTCCGTTCCTGATAATAGCCATAGCCGCCTTGTGGTCGGTATGGCTTACGCGCAACATTGCTGTTCTGTGGAAGAAGATAACGCTCGACCTGCTGATGGCCTCGTGCATTGTGATCATCGTAAACATACTGTTCCTGCTCACCACCGGACTTGAAATCAACTGGGGCGGCACGGTGTTCAACGGAATAATGATATGGATGGGCATAGAGTTCTGGGCTGTGAGCCTGCAGAGACAGCGTGCGCTGATACGCGAGAGCCTGCTGCTGAAGGAGAATGCCGCCCACAAGCTGCAGCTGCTGCAGTCGTATGTCAATCCTCACTTTCTGTTCAACTCGCTCGACATGCTCTGCTCTATGATAGAAGTCGACGAGAAGAAGCAGTCGCTCGAGTTCATAGAGAACCTCACGGCCTACTACCGCGGCATGCTCCGCCGCAAAAACGTGATGAAGGTAACGGTGAAAGACGAGCTTGAAACGGTGTTCTGCTATCTTAAGATTGTGTCGCAACACTATGGCTACAACCTCGAAGTAAAGGTTACGGGCGACAGAGATACTGACATGATGATAGTGCCGTTCTTATTCTCATACAGATATGCAAGGTCTAACATTGCCTGATGCTTATCCTCTGTATTGACCATCTCTGTAGACACCATACTTAACATATCCGCAATAGTCACAACGCCCCAGCAGTTAAGAAGCCAGATTGGAAGTGCTGTGTAATACGCAGCCTGAACACCCCATGTCATTGCTCTGTGGCGGTACTCCTTCGCCGCCATTTCTTTATTCTTATATGCGTCAAGCGCCATCTTCGTAAGCTTTTTATCCATATCAAGAAATGCCTGATTTCTTCCACCGGCAGCCTGATACACACCATATCTGTAAAGTGCGAGCGTTACGCCCATAACCTGCGGATAATCTGTCTTGGAAATCTCCATCCACTCTAAGAATTCCTCTGTCTCTGCATTAAACCGCTTCATACTCTTAAAGAACGCATTCCAGTCGAACTTCTCGCCTGTCTGTTCCTCTATGAAATGGATTGCATTGACAACCTCTTCTGCCGCATACTCCTGTACACTTTCCTGCCTGTGTCTTATAGGCACAGCAAGCTGAAATGTAGGAATCTTAAATGACCTTGCTTCAATCCCGTTACCCATAAGGCTTCCGTCACATGTCGTATTACACTGCACGGCACAGCAGCCTATAAGTGGGAAATCATCAGCCAGTGCAACACCAAGCTCCGCCGCCGGCATAGGACAGACATCTGACGGAACACCATACTGGTGTGTAACATCAACATAATAGCTTACTCCGTCCTGTGACATCATCGAGCTTGTATACACTGCAGGAACTTCCACTGACAACCATGTAAGGTTAGGAAAACCTCCCATCAGGGTACTCATCATATTTTCATCAAAAAGGACAATCTTGCTGTTTAGCTTCTTATCATTGCCGATAGCCGGGTCTGCCTTAAATATCTGTCCAAGCATCCCACATATATCAGTAACGATAAGTCCCAGTGCCTGATGCGCCATTCTAAGCTGAGTTCCTCTCATGCCCTCGGTATGCCTGTCCATGAAATCAGGCAATGCAAGATAATTAATCATCCAGCGGTATCTGAAGAAGCCCTTCATATTATTAGGTTTTATTATAAATGTAATTAAAGTCTTCCAGTATCCAAGCCACCTTACATAGTCGTACCATGTATCCTTCAATCCTCGCCATTCTCTTCTTCTCTTCGGCTTTTTGCCTGTATAGAATCTGCCGAGTAGCCGACCGTCAACGGCGGAACTGCTTTCTGATAGCCTTTTCCGTCTCCATTCATCCGATTGACATAAGGAAAGAGCGGGCAAGGTTGCTCGAATTTTTCTCAAAGACAGCTTGCGGGGATACAGATGCCACCCGCATGCTGGAAGCCACGTTCCGTCTGCTCAAAGAAGGCAAGGAGTATATGAATGCCGATGTGCTTTGGGTCAGCGACTTCAAGATTCCTCATTCTTCACCTGTCTTTATGGAGGAGATTCGCCGTTGTCGGGAAGCCGGTACACACTTCTACGGTCTGCAGATTGGCATCACGGACAATGAGTGGGCACCATTCTTCGACCATATCTATCGGGTGGAATATACTCCTTCGCGACAGTATTAAAAGTTGATATTTACGCCTCCCATCACCGTAGCTTTCGGCATGGGGAAGCCTGCATTGATTTCATAGCGTTGTGCCAGCAGGTTTTCACCCTTGACGAAGACGTCGGCAAAACTGCACAGACGGTAGTTGGCACGCAGGTTCCAGAGTACGAAGCTTTCCTGCTTCTCCTTACCCGGGGTGACCGAGGTATGGAGACCCTTCACGTATTGTATACCGGTAGACAGGCCCCAACGTCCTTGCGTAAAGTCCGCACCGGCATAGAGTTTGTGCTCGGGAGCCGCCAGTACCGGATTCTCCATGTGCAGCCAGCTATAATTGGCATTCATCTGCCAGTGGCGGTTGATGCGGTATCCGAGGTTGGTTTCCACACCCCAGTTCTCTATCTCGCCGGAGTTGACGTTCTTGCGCAGGGCAGGGTCCGTCATGATGATGTTGTCCCCGTTGATGTAGTAGAGGTTCACCCCATAGGACATGGCCCCTCCCAAAAGCTGCCCCGTAAAGGAGAGTTCATAGTTCATCAGGCTCTCCGCTTTCAAATCGGGGTTCTGTGGAGGGAACATGTACATCTCCCGGATGGTGGGGTTACGGAATCCTTTGCTCACCATTGCTTTCAGTTCTGCCTGCCGCGGCAGATGGAAAGCCAGTCCCCCTTGGGGAATCCATTCCGTGCCTACGTGCGAATGGTGGTCTATGCGGACACCGGCGTCCAGTGAAAGCCAACTGTTGATGTCCTGCCTGAAATCCACATAGCCTGCAAATTCATCCATCTGCTTGTCCACGCCGGGGATGCGGTCACCAATCTGCTGTCCGGGTTTTGCCTCGTCGATGGCGACAACCTTGTTCCAGGACTCTCCGCCGAAGTGCTGGTAATCGAAACCTACGGTCAGGCGGTTGCCGGTGAAGAGCGTGGCGCTTTGATACCACGATATGCCCAGCATCCGGTCCTTGGAGTTGAAGTGCGACTTCTGGGGCTCTTCTCCGGGGTGGTAGCCGTCGTTAATCCTGTGCCGGCCCCAGTTATAGAAGAAGCTCACGGCGCCGGAAGTACGGTCGTAACGATTTTCCAGTGCGAAGGAGGTCATGCCGCGTGTGATGCGCGAGTCGTTGTCTATATACGGATTGTCGGCTTCGCCGGGATTGGAGGCGTTGAAGCGGGTGATGTTCACGTCGCCCCACAGCTTCCAGGTGTCGCTGAAGTCGTATCCCAGTTTGGCATAGCCGCCATACTGCTCAAACTCCATGTCGTCACGGTGTCCGTCGGTACGGTTGTACGAGCCGGTCACCACGCTGCTGAAACGCCCTTTCCTCACGCGGTTGGAGACTTCCGTCTGCAGGGTATTGTAGGAACCGTATCCTATCTGCGCATTGGTTTTCACCCCGTCCTCCTGCATCTTGCGGGTGACGATGTTGATAACCCCGCCCATTGCATTGGACCCGTAGAGGACGGAGGCGGGACCGCGCAGCACTTCCACCCGTTCGGCCATCATGCTCTGGTAGGCGTCGGCGATGGGATGCCCCATCAAGCCCATGTATTGCGGGTGTCCGTCTATCAGCACCAGCAGGCTGGTTGTAGGTCCTCCGGCGGCATTCACCCCGGCGCCTATGCCGCGCAGGCTCATGCCTCCTGCGGCTCCCGTGGATACGCCGTAGCCCATGATGCCGCGGCTTGTGGTGAAAAGTCCGGGCACCTGCTCGGTCAGTGCAGGCAGGATGGAGGGCTGGTAGGTCTGTTCCAGTTGCTGGCGGCCCACTACGGAGATGGTCATTGGCAGGTGGCGGATGTCTGTTTCATTTCTTGTCCCGGTCACCACGACTTCATCAAGCTTGTAGCTTTTCAGCCGGAGGCTGTCGGCAGGTGCGGACAGCATGCCCCCTGGCAGGGCAATACTTATTAAAATAGCCGTTAAAATCTTTTTATTCATCGTTTATCTATGGTTCTTTCTGCAAAGTTATACAAAAAGAAGAATCTGTATATGATTGGTAATCCTCGAAATGAAAACGGATGTGGAAGATAACTCCGTTAAAGGGTTTCCTGCTTCAGCGCTTCCACAAATCGGTCTATCTCCTGCAGTTTCGCCGGGATGTCGATGCCTTGCGGACAGTGCGGGTTGCATTGGCCGCAACCGGTGCAGCGGTTGGCTTGGCGGAGACGGGGAACACTGCGGTCATAGCCTATCAGGAAGGCGCGGCGTGCCTCGCGGTAATTCTCGTCTTGGCTGTTCTGCGGCACGTTGCCCTCGTTGATGCAGCGGTTGTAGTGCAGCAGGATGGCTGGAATATCCAGCCCATAGGGGCACGGCATACAGTATTTGCAGTCGTTGCACGGCACGGTGGGGTATTGCAGCATTCGCTGGGCGGTATCTTCCAGTAGGGTAAACTCCTCTTCCGTACATGGAACAAGCGGGGAGAAGGTACGCAGGTTGTCTTGCAGATGCTCCATGTACGTCATTCCGCTCAGTACGGTCAGCACATCGGGGAAAGTACCTGCAAATCGGAAGGCCCAGGAAGCCACGCTCTCCTGCGGGCGGCGTTGTTTCAGACGTGCCATCAAGTGGTCGTTTAGGCGGGATAGGCGTCCGCCCAGCAACGGCTCCATGATAACGGCAGGAATGTTGCGCTTCACCAGCTCGGCATATAGGTATTCGGCATCCGTGTTGCGGGTATTCACTTCTTTGGCATGTCGCCAGTCCACGTAGTTCAGTTGGATTTGTACGAAGTCCCATTTCAGTTCGTCGTGGCGGGAGAGCAGGTAGTCAAAGACTTCGATGTCTCCATGATAGGAGAATCCGAGGTTGCGGATGCGTCCGGCTTCGCGCTCTTTCAGCAGGAAGTCCAGCATGCCGTTGTCCAGATAGCGGGAACGGAGGGCTTCCATGCCGCCCATGCCGATGCCGTGCAGCAGGAGGTAGTCGATGTAGTCCACTTGCAGGTCGCGGAAGGAGCGGTGATACATGGCAAGGGACTCTTCGCGGCTGTGCGTGCTGGGACTGAAGTTGGACAGCTTTGTGGCAAGGAAGAATTTCTCCCGTGGGTGGCGTTTCAAGGCAATGCCCGTGGCGCGCTCCGACAGACCTTGCACATAGGCGGGGGAGGTGTCGAAATAGTTCACTCCGTGGGCAATGGCATAGTCTATCAGGTCGTTCACGGCTTCCTGGTCTATTTCGTCTCCATTCCCGTCGGTGCGTTTGCGGGTGGGCCATCGCATGCATCCGTATCCTAGCAGGGAAACCCGGTCGCCCGTGTTGGGATTGGTACGGTAGGTCATCTTGTCGGTTGGTATCTCGCCCAGCGCGGCCGATTCGCTCTCCCCGTTGTTCTTGTTGCCCGAACAGCCGTACAGGGCTGCTGCCGAGGCAAGCGTTCCTGCACCGGCGAGTTTGAAGAAATCGCGGCGGTTTATCTTGTTCTTATTGTCTTCTTTCATTGTGATAGGACTGAAATTATAAATGGATATTTGGATGATAAAGCTGCTTCAGACAGTTCTGTGCATCACATGGCCTTCCACATAAATGGCACTGAACGGACGCGACGGACAAAGGTTCTCGCATGCTCCGCATCCGATACAGCGTTCGGCGTTGACTACCGGTATCTTGATGGAGGCTTCGTCTTCCGGGTCTGAAGGAACCATCTGTATGGCACCGGCCGGACAATGGCGGGCACAGTTGCCGCACTCCTGCTTGTCGGTAAGCGGAATACACAAATCTTTCACCCACACGGCATGGCCTATCTGGATGGAAGACTTCTCTGCCTTGTCAATTTTCAGGATGGCTCCGGCGGGACATACCTCGGAACAGCGCGTACACTCCGGACGGCAGTAGCCGCGTTCGTACGACATGTAAGGCTGCATGAAAGTA
>ENA-OOZV01000426-OOZV01000426.1-human-gut-metagenome-genome-assembly--contig:-NODE-426-length-11020-cov-1.841131_pt1 | contig 11020 bp, 6 predicted proteins | sample MGYA00241051_ERZ501418 | MGnify/ENA primary metagenome ERZ501418 (study PRJEB25962, sample SAMEA2042512) | human gut metagenome | biome: human gut; feature: human-associated habitat; material: faeces... | reverse complement strand
AGAATTGTTCGCTAATCCTGATGTAGACGGTGGTCTGATTGGTGGTGCTGCTTTGAAAGTTGCAGACTTCAAGGGTATCATCGACGCTTTTAAATAATTCTTTTTTGAATTAGTCAGGAGCGACTTATGAGCACAGAGATGATGTGAGGACGTAGCACCGTCGTATGGTCTCTGTGCTCAATTGACTTTTGTTTTCTATGTCTATCTAAAAATCCGCTTATGCTGAAATATCTTTTATTTGTAGTTTCTGTTTTGTGTGTCGGCGGGGCTTATGCCCAGCAGAACATTATCGAAAGCCTGCAGACCCGTCGGGCGGGAGAAGGTGTAGTGACTATCCACCAGGATGCACAGATTACCTCTTTGATAGGGAAACGCTATGTGCGTTCTACCAGTTCGGAGCCGGTAAAGACATTAAAAGCTCGTGGATTTCGCGTACAGGTATACGCCGGGAATAATTCCCGTCAGGCGCGTAGTGAAGCGAATAGGGTAGCAACGAAAGTGAAAGAAGAATTTCCGGAACTTCCGGTTTATACTTATTTTCAGCCTCCTCGCTGGCTATGCCGGGTGGGAGACTTTAAAAGTATTGAAGAAGCACATGTAACCATGCGTAAATTGAAAGCTACAGGAGTTTTTAAGGAAGTGTCTATTGTGCGTGAACAGATTAATATACCTATAGAATAATGATGACAGATACAAATTCGATAAACTGGCCGCAAGAGAAGGTTGAGAAACTGGTCGGGCATTACAAGGAAATCCTTTCTTTGCTGGGTGAAGATCCTGAAAGAGAAGGACTGTTGAAAACCCCTGAGCGTGTAGCAAAAGCCATGCTGACGCTGACTCGCGGATATGAAATGGATCCGAGAGAAGTGCTGAATGCCGCAAAATTCAAGGAACCTTACAGCCAGATGGTGATTGTGAAGGACATTGATTTCTTTTCCATGTGCGAGCATCACATGCTGCCGTTCTACGGAAAGGCCCATGTGGCATATATTCCTAACGGATACATTACGGGGCTGAGTAAGATTGCTCGTGTGGTAGATATTTTTTCTCACCGTTTGCAGGTGCAGGAACGCATGACGCTTCAAATAAAGGAGTGTATCCAGGAAACACTGAATCCATTAGGCGTAATGGTGGTAGTAGAAGCCAAACACATGTGTATGCAGATGAGAGGAGTGGAAAAGCAGAATTCTGTAACGACGACATCTGACTTTACAGGCGCATTCAATCAGGCCAAGACGCGCGAAGAGTTCATGAACCTGATTCGTGCAAGATATTAATATGAAAAAGACTATTTCCCCTTTTATCGTAGTGTGGAGAGGGGAAATAGCTAACGTAAAATGACGCGGTCGCCTGCTTTTTGTGCCATTGGAATCTGAATTTTTTGCAACTCTTTGTAATGTTGCATGATTTCCTGGCATTTCTCTGGATTGTTATAGATGTCCGGATTGGCTAAAGCCTGCAGGGTATGCTTCATTTCTTCTTCTACAATCGATAGCTTGAAATCAATTAATAATCTGGGAACTAACTCATAAAGTCTTTCTTCATCGGTGATGATTGCCTGTCCTTTGGAGTGGTACTTGCTTAGCTGATAGCGGTCGCTGGCCAGTTCTGCGGCCTGTTTGCTGATTTCCGGATCAGGATGAGTCAGGAAATAGCGCTCAGACACAAAGCCTTCGTCATGCAGATGATTCTCCGCTTCTTTTAGGATACGGCGGTCTAAAGGATAGTGAAACTGCAGTTCATCCTCCTTCAAGCTGGAAGAAATACATTCTATGACAGTGAGCGGTTGCTCTTCTCCGTTTTCATCCTCTAAGTAACACATCACTTTCTCTCCATAGCGGACAATCATTTGCAGGAGGAGCTGTTCCTTCTTGTAGAACAGTTTCTGTTCATTCCCTTCCAATGGGATATACGAAAGGTAATTGTCCGTAGGAACAGGAGTGCTTGCGGGTTGTCCGGCAGGCTGTTCAGTGGTTGGAGGTATATACTCTGCTGCTGTTTCCAGAGGAGCTGGAGGAAGTTGAGTCTCATCCGGTACAGGAGTCTCTGTTGGCTGTGCCTCCGGGTAAGTAGTCGGAGGAGCAGGTTGAGCATCCTGAGCGGCCTGTCGTTGCTTCCGTTGGATTTCCTTGTATTTATTTTCCTGTGCCTGCTCTATCAGTTTGTTTACCGCTTCTATCAGGATCTTCTCCTCCATTTGCAGAAGCTGGCTGCACTCGCGTGTATATACGGATCGGACAATTGAGTCAGGTATCACAGAGATACTTTTTACGATACTTGAAATCAGGCTGGCACGTTTGATCGGGTCTTTACCTGCTTCTTCCATCAGCAAGTTCGTCTTGAAACGGATGAAGTCCACTTCGTGCTCATTGATGTAGGCCTGATAGTCGGTGGCATTATGTTTGCGGGCAAAGCTGTCGGGGTCGTCTCCATCGGGGAGCAGACATACCTTGATGTTCATGCCTTCTTCCAGCAGCATGTCAATACCGCGTATGCTGGCCTTGATTCCGGCTCCGTCACCGTCATACAATACCGTGATGTTATTGGTAAAGCGATGGATCAGTCGTATCTGCTCAGAGGTCAATGCTGTACCCGAAGAAGCCACCACGTTTTCAATTCCACTCTGGTGCATGGAAATGACATCGGTATAACCTTCAACCAAGAAGCAGCGGTCCTGGCGTACAATGGCCTGCTTGGCAAAATAAATGCCATAGAGTTCCCGGCTTTTGTGGTATATCTCCGATTCCGGAGAGTTAACATACTTCATCTGTACGTTCTTGGTGGCAGCGCTCAATACACGTCCGCCAAAAGCTACCACTTTTCCCGACAAGGTGTGTACAGGGAAAATGACACGCCCCCAGAAACGGTCGCGAAGTGAACCGTCGTCCTTTCTATAGCACAAGCCGGTTTTTACCAGAAACTCTTCCTGATAGCCTTTCTGTTTGGCTGTACGTGCCAATGCATTGTGACTGTCTGTGCTGTATCCTAATTGGAACTTTTTGATAATGTCATCACGGAATCCTCGGCTGCGTAAGTAGGTCATACCGATACGCTGTCCGTCGATGTGATTATAAAGTATGTCTTGAAAATATTCAGATGCAAACTGGTTGACTACAAACAAGCTTTCACGCAGACTATGTGCTTGTTTTTCTTCGTCGGTCAGTTCCCGTTCCTTTACTTCGATGTGATATTTGTTAGCCAGCCACTTCAGTGCCTCGTAGTAAGAAAGCTGTTCGTGCTCCATGATGAAGTGCACCACATTTCCTCCCTTACCGCAACTGAAACATTTGCATAATCCTTTGCTGGGAGACACGCTGAAAGAAGGGGTCTTTTCATTGTGGAACGGGCATAGTCCGATGTAGTTCACTCCCCGGCGACGGAGTGTAACAAACTCGGATACAACATCTACTATTTGTGCGGCATCCAGTATTCGGTCTATGGTAGCTTGGTCAATCATTTCGAAGGGCGAAAATAATAAAAATAAGTAGAATGTGCAACGGCTTTCGTGTTAGAACATAAACGCGATGGAAGCTCCGAAAGTAAAATTATGCATAGGCGTTCTTTTACTATACGAACGGACTTTCCGGTTACCCTCTTCGTCTGCCCAGGAGTTCTTCAGGTCGTATGTCAGTCGGGGGGAGGCAAAGTCATAGTCGCAATAGAGGCGCAGGGCCGCATTTTCCTTGTAGCGGTAGGCGAGAGAAAGGCCGGTTCCTAATTTGAATGTAGAACTTTTACGAATGTGAAGAAACTCTTCGTCAATGAAAGTACTTTGTAGCATTTCCTGAATGCTGAGACCTTCCTGCTGGATATAGTAATCTACATCGGTTTTATAGAATTGGTCGTAGGCTTCCTGGCTCACTTTCTGACGGTCGAAAATGGCTGGATTAATCCGTGAAATAGAGTTTAAGGTAAAGTTTGCATTAGTGCGTCGTCCAGCTAACAGTTTGCTTCCTATCAGGAAGCGGCTGCTGAGCGGATAAGAAAAGTAAAGTCCTAAATCGATGTCACACATACCTAAATGGTCAGATTCCAGTCCGTCCAGCAGGTACATGTTGACAGGGGCTCCTTCCTTCAGGTCATTGTCCAGGTCGAAATGCTTTTTGTTTTCTTCGGGAATGTCGGCGATAACAGGTACGGTAGCTACTCTCAGTCGCCCTCCCAAACCGATGTATGCATTGAAAAAGTAGGCTCCTTCTGCGCTGACGACGGTCGATGTACCCGTACGCAGGCACATGCCCAAAGGAGTTCCTTCTTCTGTGTCATATAGTTCGGCAGTACGCAGGGTAGAAGGTCCTGTGGCAAATCCCATGTTGAGGCTCAGGAATGAAGGTGCATCGTAACGGTTGAAGTGAGTTGTTAACTGTCTGCTGGTGGTATTCTTACGAAAAATCAGATCGGAAAAGAAATAGCCTAAGTCCGTTGAAATCATACCGATTCCAGCTCCTACCAGTACATCGCCAATCCAGTGACGGTTGTTCAGCTGGCGTGTGATACCGGTTATTCCCGCTAAGGTATATCCTCCGATGCTATACCACGGACTGAGCATGCCGTATTCTTTATGCAGGATTGTGGCACACATAAAAGCAGTGGCCGTATGTCCGGAAGGAAATGAATTGTTTGATGAATTATCCGGACGCATTTCTTTGGTCGTATATTTCAGGGTGTTGACAAAGCCGGCCATCAAGGCTGCTGAGAAAACATTGCTGACTGTGAGTTCCTTCCATGAACTGCGGCTTTCTACTCCAGCCAGTTTCATGCCCCATGTAGTAACTAACGGGACATATTGTGTATAATTGTCATATTCGTGGTGAAAGGTCGGCTGGAAGCGATTGCGCAGTGTACGGAAATCCTGGTTTTGTTTTTTGACGATTAATCCGGAAACGATAAAAGGAATTCCCATGTACGAAAAGTTTTGCTGGAAAAGTTCCTTTGTTTTCTTTGGCTTTGCAGGAAGAGCCGATGAGGTGAGAGAAGACGTAGAGTCTTGTGTCAGGAAGTAATGTCCCGCTGGATTATGTGCAGACAGCGAGTGACAGGTCAGTGCTGAAATAAAGAAAAATAATAAAGTGCATATTCTCATTGCTGCCCGTAGTTTTAGAAATACATGGTAAAGAGAGCGGCAAAGATAGTACTTTTAATAAAGAGACTGAAAGTTTTCAGATGTACATTGGGGAAATGTAAATGTGTGAATATGAGGTTTTTATGATTTTGTATGATGTACAAGTGCGTTGGATCTGGGCATAAAAAAAGGAGACCGATGATTCAGTCTCCTTTTATATTAATGGAAAATCCGATTATTTAATGTTCGGGTTCAGCTTGTTCCATTCAGCTACTGGAGGAAGAACGCCCATAGCGATTACTTCATCACGCAGTGCGCACAAGTGTTCGTAGCTCTTATCCAAAGCAGCTTGTTCTTCTGCAGTACCGTTCAAAGCAGCGCAGTGGCAACCGTCAGCAGTGATAGAAGTTTCCCAAGCCATCATGATGTGGTCGTACTTTTCGTTAGAAACGTAAGTACCAGCCGGCCAGCGGAATGCTTTACCACCCATAGCAGCACCAATCATTTCGATAGAAACGTATGACGGGCTCTGGAATGAAGAACGTCCGCGGAGCTCGATAATCTTGGCACCACCCTTAGTAACGTCAACCTTCATCTGCTCCCACTCCTCGTTTGTGAACTCAGGTGTGCCGATGATTTCTGTCAGAGGTTTGCCGTCGATAGTTACGTGTGAGCCGAATACTGCCATCTGCTCTCCGTGACCACCATATGTAGCGCAACCTTCGATCTCGCTCTGCATAACGTTGAACTTCTTAGCCAGTGCGCTCTGCAGACGTGTAGAGTCAAGAGCAGCAAGAGTTGTAACCTGTGAAGGTTTCAGGCCAGAGTACAGCAGAGTTACAAGACCTGTAAGGTCAGCCGGGTTGAAGATGATAACAACGTGCTTAACGTCAGGGCAATATTCCTTGATGTTCTTGCCAAGTCCTTCAGCAATCTCGCAGTTGCCTTTCAGCAGGTCCTCGCGTGTCATGCCGGCCTTACGTGGAGCACCACCAGAAGAGATGATATACTTAGCGTTTGTGAAAGCTTCTTTTACATCAGTTGTAGCTGTTATCTTCACATCGCCGAAACCGCTCTGGCGCATTTCCTCAGCAACGCCTTCCGGTGAGAAAACGTCATAAAGGCAGATGTCGTTAGTCAGACCCATTGTGAGGGCTGTTTGAACCATGTTTGAACCAATCATTCCGGCTGCGCCGACGATTGTAAGTTTTTCGTTAGTTAAGAATTTCATAATAACTTGTGTTTTATTATTGTTAAGACATTCAATTGTCCTTGTTTTTTACCGTAATCGCAGGCATGGTGTGTCATACCTCTTTTAAAATAGTCCGATATGCGGCTTTACTTTTGCAAATTTAGTAAAAAGAATGGATATAAAATATTTATTAGTATTTTAGTTTGTTATTAAATTTAAAAAGACATATCTTTGTAATGTCTATTTTGCAAAATCATATAAAATATTATGTGATTTCGTCTAAAATGGGCAAGCCTGCCCTTATATAGGGTACATACTGTGTCTCCTGGCGTCCTTAATCGTCAGGAGATGTCCGGCTGTGCCGGCTTGCAGACCATAAATCGTGCCGGGAGTTTCGGCTCATCCTATTTTAATATATATGGTGGTTCCGGATGTCATGGCTTGCAGCTGCACAGAAGTCAGTATGGCGTGTGTTGTATTCATATTGTATGTTTTGCTTTTCTTGTCAGTAATATTATGAAAAGATTTTGCTTTTTGCTGGTGTTGTTGCTTCATGTTGTCTGCATGCATGCCTTGTATAGGGAGTTTGAAGGCAGGACTCACTATGAGGACTCTCTGCTGGAAACTGCCAAGAGACTGTCGGACAAGCGTAATTATAAAGAGTCTTTTGAGGTGCTGACAAAGCTGCGTGAGATGGCAGAACGCAAGAACGATTACGAGATGGTGTTCCATTGTCATATCAACTGGGCGTTCAATCTTGCCGAGATGCTCAATTATGACGACGCTTTAGACTATCTGTCGAAGGCATATAAGATTTCGGTGGAGAAACTCAGCAAGCGCGAGGAAATGTCAACCCTGAACAACATGGCATATCTTTACCTGAAAAGCAACAAGTATTTGCAGGCAAACGAATATTTCAAGCGCAACTATAATTATGCAAAAGAGATAAAGGATACAACCTTTCTGCGGGGATCTGCGCTCAACGTGGCCATTTCGGCGATAGATATGGGCAATCTTGAGGAGTGTAGGGTATATATGAATATAACCGAGCAGCTGGTTAAGCCCAATACAGAGGAATGGATGTCCCTGCAAGCCCTGAAGACCGACTATTTGTTTGAGACGCATCAGTATAAGGCTCTCATATCTTTTGCAAAACGTGTCATAAAGATGAACCTGTATCCGGATATAAGGCAGGACATAAGAATAAATATGTGTAAGGCCTATATCGAGATGAGAGACTATGACAGTGCAGTGGCAATGGCTAATGAAGGCATCGCTAACGAGACAGACCTTGTCAGAAAGCAGCCTTTCTATGAAATTCTCAGTGAGGCATATCTCTGCATGAAACAGTATAATCTTGCGTTTGCATACAAAGACTCGTTCATAGTAGCCAAAGACTCCATGCAGGTGCGTATCGACAGGGTGGCTTTCGAAAACAGCAGTATTCAGTTTGAACTGCTTAGGAAGGAGAAAGAGATAAGTGAATATCATGCCCGGGAAACCCGCACGCAGATTCTGATTGTCTTTATCGTGGTGCTGGTTGTCGTGCTGATATGGGCCTTGTCTAACCACATGGTTAAGGTGAAGCAGCGTCAGAAGATTGTGGAGCTTCAGCTCGAACAGGAGAAGAAAAATCAGGAACTGCTGGCGAAGAAACTTGAAGAGCAGGAGGCACAGAGCATGCTTGACCAGAAAGATTTTCAGCTTCAGCTTGAGAAGAAGAACCGCGAACTGATGTCTAAGGCTCTGTTCATGGCAAACAGAAACGAGGCCGTGCTGAATATTATAGACTCTTTGTCGAAGGATGTGAACATCGAAAAGAATTCACAGCTCGACTTGAATATCCGTGAACTCAAGTCGCATCTTTCTGAAAATAAAGAATGGAGCTATTTTACAACTTATTTTGAAGAATCTAACAAAGAATTTGTCCTTCGACTTAAAGAAAAGCATCCTAATCTTACCGCAAATGAGATAAGATTTATTTCTTTGGTATATATCGGCCTGAATAATAAGGAAATATCCTCCCTTTTGAACATAACATCAGAATATTGCAAAAAGAAAAAACAGAAAATTGCAAGAAAAATGGGACTTGAAGATACACATTCTATGTATCAATATCTTTTTTCTTTTAATGTGTAACCTCCTGTTTTAGGGCAAAAAAACGATATATCCCCATAAAAACACTACCAGGGTCCCCTTTTTATCCCCCTAATAAGCTTGAAGTTTAATCAGAATGTGCCTATCTTTGGAGCGAATTAAATTTTTAATGCTTATGAAGAATTTGTTTACAAGCAGGGGAACTGATAACAGGTTGTTGTCTACCCTTTTGATGTTGTTGGTGGCGTTGTGGACTGTTCCACATTATAGTAATGCCATGAACGTTCAGGCTCCTGACGGAGAGGACGAGTGCGTGTTGGAATTGAAAACTGCAGGGTCTGCAATTTCATTCTATGTGGGTACATCTGATGCAGAGAGTGGTTCTATCAAGGTTGATTTCGGTGGTGGAACAGTGGAGGATTATGAGATAGGCAAGAAGGATACCATACAAATAGAGGGAAACGCAAGTGAAGGTAGCGTTAAGGTTTATGGCAGCAGGACGCTTATAAGATTCCTTTACTGTCCTATGATTAGCCTGACAGGAATAAATGTGTCAAACTGCGAAAATCTTGAGGTACTTAATTGTAATGGTAATGGTTTGTCTGTATTGGATTTGACAAAGAACAGCAAACTTTATTATCTTGATTGTGGTCATAATGTATTGACTGAATTAGATGTAACACATAATCCTGCACTTTATTATATTGACTGCCAGGATAACCAATTAAAGACTTTGGATATAACGAAAAATGAAGGCCTTATTTGGCTTTATGCTCAGACTAATTTTGAACTTGGCAATATAGATTTCTCTAAAAACAAAGAAATTCGCGAAATAGTTGTATATGGAGCAAGCAATATGACAACTATAGATGTTACAAATAATCCGTATCTGCTTCGTCTTTCAGCAGAGCAGACAGGATTGTCTACTATTGATGTGAGCAAGAACCCAGAATTGTCAATTCTAAGTATTGGATATACGAAAATAACAACGCTTGATTTAAGCAAAAATACAAAATTAAGAGAACTTTATTTTACTCAAAAAGATACTAGTCCATATAAATTTAAGTCAATAGACTTAAGCAACAACCCTGAACTTATATATCTTTTTGGACAGGGTAATAATCTGACAGAACTTGATATTTCAAAGAACAATAAACTCTTCTCAATATATCTGTCTGATAACTATATTAAGAATTTGGATGTGTCTAACTGCAAGAATCTTGCTGAGTTGATTATTCGTGGTAACTGCTTTACATTCAATACGTTGCCACTCCCTCATGATGGCGTAGGCTTTTATGAATATTCAATGCAAAAAAATATAGCTGTTGAGAGAGAGCACTCTGTAGCTGAACCGTTAGATCTATCTAAGGACATTTATAGTCCTGATTACAAAACAACGGTTGATGTGTATCTTTACGATCCAAGTAGATATAACGGAGAAGGAGCACGTCTTGTCGCTGGTGAAGACTATACGTTTGACAAGGGTGTTGTTACTTTCCTGAAGGCACAGGAGGATAGTGTATGCTGTAAATTCAATTGTGACGCCTATCCTTATTTGACCTTATCTACTTCACGTTTTATGGTTCTTAATCCCGAGGATATGGGTAAGTCAACGCTTGCAGCAGAGATGACAACCGGTATGGCTGTTGGTGAGAAGTTTGCAATGAATGTGGCTACATTCGGTAAGGATGAAAAAGTAGAAGTTGACTTTGGTGATGGTGAACTTAAAGAGTTTATTCTGTCTGACACACCGCAAGAGATCAGTGGTGAGGTTAAGGGCTCAAATATAAAGATTTACACTGCTTCGCAAGTACAGCTTAAAGACTTCGATGCTTCAGGAATGAAACTGAGTAGTGTGAATATTAATAAATCAAGAGCTCTTGATAATCTTAATCTTAACAATAATGAACTTACAGAAATTGATTTGTCAAACAATTTTAGTTTCAACTCTATTCAGCTTGACAACAATAAACTTACAACATTGAGCATAAAAGGACTTACGAATATGAAGATGCTTAGTTGTGACAATAATCAACTTGAGAGCATTGTATTTGAGGCTTCAGCTCCAATACTGTCTGATATCAGCTGTTCAGGCAACAAACTTAAGGATTTGTCTTTCTTAAGCAGAGCATCGTCAGTAGAGGTTCTGGACTTCTCACACAACGAGGTTTCAGACTATATGTTTACAACTATGTACAACATTCGTGACCTGAATATGTCATACAATAAGTTTAAGTCAGTAAATTTGGCATATAACACCAAACTTGAGAAACTGAATGTTGAAGGAAACTACTTTACATACAGCACATTGCCTCAGACTACGGCACAGGAGTTTGTTTACGGTAACCAGAATCCTGTAACTATTGCAGAAAAATCATTCATGGTAGATTTGTCTTCTGAAGTGACATTTAAGGGCAAGAATACCAAGTTTACATGGAAGACTGAAAGCGGAAATGTAATGGAAGAAGGTGTAGACTACAGCATTGAAAATGGTATTACTACATTCTTGAAAGTACAGGAAGAGAAAGTATATGCTGAGCTGACAAACGAGGCTTATCCTGATCTGACTCTTACAACAACTCTCGTTGAAACTTCTGAAAAACCGGAATTTGTGGGCACAGTTGCATAAGTCCGTGGCAATATAATCATGTTATCCAAAGATCATAGAC
>ENA-OOZV01000425-OOZV01000425.1-human-gut-metagenome-genome-assembly--contig:-NODE-425-length-11039-cov-1.938820_pt1 | contig 11039 bp, 20 predicted proteins | sample MGYA00241051_ERZ501418 | MGnify/ENA primary metagenome ERZ501418 (study PRJEB25962, sample SAMEA2042512) | human gut metagenome | biome: human gut; feature: human-associated habitat; material: faeces... | reverse complement strand
ACCACCCGTTTTTTAATCATGTCAGAAGTAGTTATCTGAGATCTTATATGTAATAAAACACAAAAGTTCCATAGTTAATGGCTGTTAGATTCTTTATTAAAATGTTACCGTTGTCAGACTCTTTATAAAGAGCTATTTTCCCACTATTAGAAGATTTATTGGTTGTAAAATAATTATCGATATTCTGTGTTATTAGCATTATATTAGATGATCCTGAATTGCAAAAAAACACACATGATGCAGATGTTGCATTAATTTTAAAACGTATTAATCCTGTATTCACACCAGTATCTATTATCTCATTTGCTCCAATATTCATTTCCTTACATTTTACCAATCTATTTTCCAACAGTTCTCCCAGAAGTGGATTAATCAGGTGTAGGTGTAATTATTTCACCTGTAATATTGGAAAAATCAGAAAAGTCTATTGTTAAGAAATTCGGTCTTGCTCTTCTAACTAATGATACCTTATACGAGATGAAAGAATCATCCGACTTAGGTAACACATACAATTTACTATTTGCATATTTAAAATCGCACCAATGCATCCCCATATATTTTATTTCTATGTTTTTAGATCCAGTAGGTATTGACATCACTCTATAAAATGCAGTATTAGCTCTCGAATAGACATATATTTCTATCAACGAAGAAGAAGTATATAAACCATTAGAATCAGCTTTATAGTCAATAATCAGACCTTTTCCTTTTTCTATATCAGTTACTGCAAATATTTTACTCATTAATCCATCCTTATCTGCTGTGGCCGTACCTATTAGTTCTCCCAGGTCGGTCATAAGAAATAATTTGTGTCAAATTATTCTATAGCTATGAATCTATAATATAAGGTTACATCATAATCATTATTTTTATATGTTATATTAATATTACCTGTATTACTATCCTTACTCAAAGATAAAAAACCTGTATTGTCATTGCCTATAAATGATAATTCTTTTTTTGATTTCTGATTAAGTACAACAGACACTGCGCCATTGAATGTATTTGAAACGCCATATATTAATAACCCTCTCTTAGTAATTGGTAGTTGAACTGTACTTCCTCTATTCAATGATACTTGCTTAATACTTAAATCACTAACTCCGATGAGTTCTCCCAGAAGCATTTTTTGTGGTTTATTTTGTAAATACAGAAGATTCTTTTAACTTTAAAAACAAAAAGTTGAATATGTTAGAGAAGATCAGATACCGTTTGGTTTATAACCGACAAAACAAGTTAAATCGACAAGGGACAGCCCTAGTCCAAATAGAAGCCTATTTGAATCAGAGAAAGGTATATTTTAAAACCAATGTTTATCTAAAGCCGGAGTGTTGGAGTAAGGATGGCGCTCAAGTAATTAACCATCCGCAATCGAATGAGCTTAACGCAATGCTATATGAGAAAATACTGGAGTTGCAGGCTATAGAACTTAGCTATTGGAAAAGAGGACTTGAATCAAACCTTTCCACGTTAAAGGAGGCTGTAAAAAAGGGAATTAAACCAGTTGTGTCTTTTTTAAAATTTGCAATACAAACGATAGAGAATTCTGATAGAAAACCGGGAACCAAGGATAACATGCTGGGCACGGTAGCCACTTTGAAGGAATTTCGGAGCGTGATAGAGTTTACCGATATAAACTATACGTTTCTAAAGGAGTTTGACGCATTTCTGCGCAACAAAGGATTGAAGGTAAACACGGTAGGAAAACACATGAGAATACTGCGTACCTTGGTTAACGAAGCAATAAACGAAGGTTATATATTACAGGAGGCATACCCTTTCCGTAAGTTCAAGATCAAGAAAGAGAAGAAGGAACATAACTTCTTGATGCCCGCAGACTTGGAGAAGCTGGAGAATCTTGAACTGCCGGACAGGAAGAACAACAGCCGGCATATACTGGACGCATTTCTCTTCTGCTGCTATTGCGGATTGAGATTCTCTGATTTCAAGCAATTGACTTATAAAAATCTCGTAACAGTTGATGGAAAGGAATGGCTAGTTATGAATAGCATCAAAACAGGCGTAAAACTCAATATCCCGCTATATCTGCTGTTTAACGGAAAGGCACTGGGCATAATGCGGAAGTACGACAGCATCGAACAACTGGCTGCATTAGGTTGCAATTCGGACACTAATCGGACATTGCAGAAATTGGGAAGGATGGCGCGTATCAGCAAGAAATTTACCTACCATACCAGCCGTCACACTTGTGCAACCCTATTAGTACATCAGGGAGTTCCGATAACCACCGTCCAAAAACTCTTGGGGCATACATCGGTCAAGACAACAGAGATATATTCCGAGGTGTTTGATGAAACGATTATCAAGGATCTGACAAGGGCTAACCAGAAGTATTCTAAACGTAGAAATGTAAAACAAAATCAAATAAAATCTCAAAAATCCCCGGAAAAATATCTCAGGCAGTAGAAATCTATAAAAGCTATCTGTTTTATACTTGTTTTTCCGATCCCATTCCATAACATTCGTTTCCTGTCAATAAAAATACAAACTCGCCAGTCTTGCTGTTCTATTAATTCTCTTCATTCATCTTGCAAGTAAAAAATATTGCATTAATGGCAATTTTTTAAGAAGATTGGTTTTTGTTTCAAAATTGGCTTCTCATAACTAATTAATATAGTTTTCTTTTTGTATTTCGTTTTAGAATTGATATCTTTGCTATTATCTTCAAAGTCTGAGCAAACGATATATAGGATATTGGACTGCAATGGTGTGCCTCGAAGGCCGAAGGTTAATGGCGTGAAAAGAATACTTGTTATGATAGAAGAGGACGTGGCAGCTATATTGGATAAGGAACAATCGGTATCATTATATGTCAATGAGGCTATAAGATTCTATCACGGTAACCGGCATTAATGCCCGTTTTTTTTTTATTAAAACTATATTTAAAATCACGTTTTGAATCGTGTTGTTTAGATAAATTAAAGTCATATCATTTCGCAATACCCTAAAAATACCCACGAGAAGGAAAATATTAAAAATATACCAATACTTTTTGTATAACACCCGATGTTTTTTTATCAAAGCTTTGATATATCTTAAAAATATACCAATTATATATTATATTTTTTCGATACGTAATAAGACAGTGCTGCTACAGAATAAATTGCAGCGCAATCATCTGAACCATTATAGTCCAATACTCCATCCATAAACTCATTGTATTGCGGTATCTTGTCATAGTCTGAACGGAACATTATATTATTTTTGATAAAATCCAAAAAAGCAGATATCCTAGCGTCTGCTCCCATATTTTTATGTATGATTTTGACATCATATCTATCCCTTAAGCCCCGTGCTATAGGGAAATAATTTTTTTCACTTTCAAACAAGATCTCCGCTGGAGATATCCCTTCTAAAAATGACAGAAGAACATTTTCATCAAATGAACTTATATATGTCACATTATCGATATATATTCGCTCATTTACATAACATGAAACCATAATAAACTTTCCGGCATATTCGGGAAGAACATATACAAGTCTTGTTCCCTGAATATTTTTAGATATATCATAATATCTCATATCTTTATTTTCCTGCTTAATTTTACTTCGTTTCCTTTTCAAGGAGAAACGAGTATATTCATCCTTGAATACCCATACGGTAATATATCGCAGACAATCCACCAAGTGACCGTATCTCTCATAAGACTGTCCTGTAATCTTATCCTTTACTCTTTTTTTCAGCACCCCTCCATTAACGTCCTTCTTGGCATTGTTATAATCGACTATCGAGTTTTTACATCCATCATCTACCGAAAATGACATTCCCGAGCCTCCATCGAGCATGTAGTTTACAAATTCACCTGACATTGGTACGGACGGGTTAGAAGCCGGTATCCTTTCCTCAACATGGTAATCGCTTTCCAACCCTTCTACGAACTTATCAAGAAACGATCTCTTCTCTTCGTCTATAGTGTTCCCGTTTCTTGTCGAAGCGTCTCCGTACAGATACAGCATATCATTATACTTTATTGATTTCAGGTAATCTACCGCCATTTTTGAAGCCTGTGTTACCGTGTTGAACGGATCACTGGCGCATATCTCGTTAAACTGCCTTATACTACTTCCATCCACTTGGAAAAATGATATTGAAATATAAGGGAGCACATTGTTATCAATTGATATATGAACCGGCATCCCTTTAATGTAGTGTGTCGTTTTTATGTGTTTGTTTGAATCAAATGCATACAGGAACTCTCCTCCTGTCTTAATGCTTCCCCATTCTCCCAATGCGTATACCCTGTAGTAATTATAATCATGATCCTTGTACCATTGGTAATTAGATATCGTCTGTCTGTCATAGTATCCATACTTCCCGTCCGGAGAACCTACTACCCAGAAGTTGTTCTTATACGAAGAATGCAGCTCTACCGTATCCGATGGATATCTTTCCATTTTTCCCGTACGCTCATTAGCTATCATTCTAGATTTATTATATCTCTTTCCTAATATCCGGCTATAATCCTTAGGTAATAAACTCCTTTTTATCGGATATCTTACTTTCCCGTACAAATCATTCGGATGCTCATCCCACTCGTATGTATCAAGGATCTTGGTTTTTATCCACGAGTCCTCTGATACTGGATTAAAGTTGCATATAATCTGTAGGCCCTCCTTTCCTCGTAGGCGGAAACGTATTTGTGTGAAATCCTCATATTCAAACTCAGTGGCCTCTTCCATCACTATCCAGCGATATCCTGTGATAGACTTTATCTTCTCGGGATCGTCCAATCCTGTAAAATCGATTTTGCAACCATTTATACAGGTTATATTATTTTCCTTTGGAGCGAAAAACTGACTCAATTGAAGAGCTTTCATTTGGGTCTTAAACTCTTCATATACCGTATTCTTAAGACTGGCTCCAACTTTTCTCACAACGAGAGCCGAACCCTCTCCGGAGAATACAGACAACAACACGGATTGTGTCGTAGATACAGATTTCCCTGATGAGGAACCACCTCTGTTTATAATATACCGGATATCCTTGTCATGCATCGCCTCACGGATATGCCAAAACAGGGGATTAAACAATTTATACGAGAACACCATCTCTATCATTGCTCGTCCCCAATTATCATGCGCACATTGGTACTGACATCACTTTTTACTGGAGCATCCCATCCAAGCATCTTGCTTATCTGTGTAATGGCGGCTATTTTGCTATATAGCCGTATCTCTACTCCATATTGAGTATTCTTAATCGATTGGATGCAACATCGGACTGGTTTTGGTATATCATCAAGAGAACGGACAATAAACGTATCTTTACTTTTTAATTGAAGATCTATAGGGTCTACATTTACCACATTTGTAAGAAAACGCAATGCATCTTCCTTCTTCATGTCAGACTTTTTTAAGATATCAGCCTGCAATTCATTTACACGGGATGCGACAGATGGATTTCTCAGCAATTCAAATGCACGCTTACTAACGACCCCATCCTTCCATCCAATACTATTAGGGTAAGCTTTCCGATATGCATCTGTAGCATTACCTGTTTCTATATAATAATGACAGAAATTTTCTCTATTTGCTACGAGTTTTTTCCCCATAAAAGTCTTTTCGTCCGAAGAACGTACCGTGCTCCTTTACACGGAAACATTATAATTCAAAGTTACAAAAAATCTGAATAAAAACAAAACTTGTCATTTAATTCATTTTCTTAAAAGTTCTTTATCATGTAAACCGTGATCACAAGCTGTCTTATAAGCTCGATCCCGTAGTTCGTTCAAATTAATATTATTCATTGTCTATTTTTTTATAATCCTTACATCCATTACGATAAAAACCACCATCATATAAATCACTGTAACCATGGTTCACTTTAAACCGAAGAGGATGGTTTAGCGCACAAAGATCACTATAGTGCTGTTTAGCTGATTCTTCAATTACTTTCTCCATCTCATCATCATCTAATACCCTTTCGTCCGGTTTAAAATTCTTGCATGTATCACAGTAACGGATAGGTTTACGTTCTCCTTTTTTCCCTGAAGGCTTTTTAAACCCTTTTAGCCAACAGCTTTCGTCTTTGATAGGGCAACATCTACAGTAATCATCAATATCGTAAAATTGACAGTAACCGTCACAGAACCATTCTCGAAACTCTGTAAGCATTTTCTCTTTTATAAGTTCTTCCTTCATTTCCTTATTCCTAATTTAATTTCTTCATCCTTGATTATTTTCCCAATCTTGTCAGCTTCCTCATACCGTTCCTCTTTTATCAACAGTCTTTGCAATTCTGAAAGCTGGTTAATGTAAACAATATCGTTACGATCTGACACATGGCGGACATATCTTTCTATTTCATCCAGCTTATTCTCCATGCGTATATGCCACTTGCTTACCAAAATTAAAGTAAATGCCAGAGCACAAACGTTTAATGAGGCAAGGATGAATTTAAATATTGATTCTGCTATTTCCATAATCATATAAGTTTTAATGCTTCCTGTAAACCTGCTTCAAGTGCTTCCTCGTAGCTATCCCATTCCTCTCCATCATTTGTTCCTTTATAAGCAGAACTGATTATATGAGTTCCATTGTCAGCTTTAGATATTTCGTATCCATAACCACAGGCACAGTTATATACACATATATGAATATTTTTGGTTTCACGAAGCCACTTTTGGGCAATGGATTGAGTAGGATGGGAACATACTTTTATTGGTAACTCGCTATTTGTTCTATTAGTACCATATTGTCTACCATCTTCAATATTTATAGCAATCATACATGGTTCATTAAACCCTTTCTCTTTCAGCAACTTTGCTGTTTCTAATGTTACAAGTTCTTCGGTCATAACTATTTCTTGTTTAATTCATTCAACACTTTCTTTACCAATTCATAACGTGGTAATTGCCAATCCTTCGCAATATCATCTATTTTATCGTCATAATGATTGTCGTAAACATACTGATTAAGTCTATCAATAAATCCATCATCGTCAAGTCCTTCATCGCAATCATCAAACATATCAAGTTCACAGGCTAACTTGGAACATTCACAGTGGGATACCCAGTCATAAACACAACCGTCATAAACATTGGTCTGTCTGTTGTATTTTTCTCCAACGGAAATTACTCCACCGCAAAAATTGCACCTGTGCTCTTTACGAGCGACAGGAGTTTCATTTCTTAATACTTTCATAGTTATTCTCCTTTCTTCTTTTCACATTCTTCACAATGTAATTTATAAGCATGGGCAAACATCTTTAACGTAACAGGCTCAAAGTGAAAATCTGCCTGTTTCCCTTCTATGACAACTGAAACACATAATTGGCCATCGCAAAAATCAATATATGCCTCACCACCTCCATCTCCGTTAATGGAAAGTGTTTGTGTCTGTACGCTATTCATAATTATTCTCCTTTAATCTTTTAATTAGGGCATCAGCGCAATTAAGCGAATATTTAGCGACTACATCAGAATTAACACCATAGTCGTTTGCTATAACAATTTTAATAATGTCTTTTGCCAATTCGTACCTACGTTGTTCCCAATCAATGTTTTCACTAAAAAAATTAAGTTCTGACACCTTGATATACATGTTTCCCACCAATGCAGTACCATCATCATATAAATCCTTAATCTCTACAATTTCTCCAGTTGATTTTATTCTTGCTTTCATTGTTCCTCCTTTGTTTTAAAGTGTTCAATCAGTTCGTCTACAGTAGCCTTGTGATAACGTCCTGAAATAATGGTTGCATTATCCCAATTTTCATCCCAAAAGAACATAATGCCTTTTGGCTCTGTGAAATAATGATCGTTACCAATAGAATCGTCATAAGAAACGCTAAGAATGGAATCTGTTATAAACCACTGCATGTAGTTACTATCATCCCTCAATGCAGCGATAGCCAGGAATAGTTCTTCATTCGTTCCGCAATCAATACCATTACAGTCGTTGAGCGATTTTATATCATTAACCCAATTATCGCTACATTCGAGATTGTCGTATTCTATTGAGGAAAGCATTTTATATCCAATCTCTTCTAGCTTTTTTCTAAGTGCTTCGGTATTCTTTCTTATAAAGCACGGTGTTGTAAATCCCATAATTATTCCTCCTTCCCAACTTTAACATATCCGTTTTCGATGCACCAGCACAGCATTTCGTAGGCTGCATCAATAGGCTCTTTACTCTCTGTAATCTTTATTATTGACCTAGAATAAGGTTCCATATACAAGCACGTATAGCTATCTGCAAGTTTTTGCATGGTCAAAACTTGATTGCCGATGAAGCAAGGCAGCTTATCGAGAATGTCCTGCAAGGTGTAAGCAGGGTACACATTATCTTCACTAAATAGGCTTTCACTCCAAAACGATAAATCCCAAACTGAATTAGGTATTCCATCAAGTATTTGTGGATGCCACAAAAGCATACTTGTATTTCTTAATTCAATTCCAATCTTCTGTAAATGTTTTATCTGTCCAACTGACAATACCTGTTTCATTTCTTTTCCTCCTCCATTTTAATCTCTGTTATTTTGCCACGACTGACAAAGCACTGACCTATTCCCAAATCGAGTAAGGCACAATAGTTATCGTCTAAAAGATTAGAGCATTCCTGGCATAAGGAACATTCATTACAAAATCCTTCTGATGATTCATGCAGCACCCCATCTATTATTATTCCGTTCTTTACTTCCATATTAATCTCCTTTCTCTTTAATCCGTTTCAGTACATCCCTGTTGGCTTCGAGTATCTCATCGAAAGAGGGGATAGGCATCCAATAGATGGGTTTACTATTATGGCATACCCACTTCCCGTTCATTACAAAAGCTACTTCGTAATAATATCTGCCCTCGTAATTAGTCCCAACCAAAACACTTTCTAACTCTTCCGGCAACCGTTCATTAACGCTTATCCAAGGAGATTGCTTGGATTGCCATTGTGCGCCAGCTTTGAAAGCAAATCCCAAACTCACAATTCTTGTTTTATCAGCATTAGGATTGTTTTTAAGCCAACTATCCCAATATTCTTTTGCCGCTTCTTCTACTGTTTGTTTCATATCTTTTTTCATAATTCGTCAAACTCTTTTTGTAATTCTTTTATCTTACTATCCAAAGCATACATATAGCACTGAAGGAAATTCTTACCAAAAATTTCTTCCTTTAATGGTACATCATTGTGCATTCTGTTGTATGTAAATATCAATCCACCACCATATTTTATGTTAGAATTTTCAAGTGCCATCTTATGATCTTTGTATTCCTCTATTTTATTGTTGATTTCTATTGCTTTGTTGAATTTATCTTTATCCATATTTCTCCTTTCCACCTATCCTAAAAGCATATACATTACTACTAGGAATAGGTAATAAATTGTTGTTTTACTCATTTCGAATTAATTTTACACCTTTCTTAAATCCTTCAATAAAAGCATCTGAGCAAACCCTTTGTATTTCGGGTAAACAAACACCTCTACTTCGATTTAGAGGACACGTAGCGCAAGCCTGGCTTCGTCCGTTGGCTTGCTTTGCTGCTTTAGTTATTCCTTTCATAATTTCGACAACCATTGTTCATAAATACGTGTGGCTATCTGAGCCATCATTACGGGTGGTACTGACATTCCGCATAAATATTCAAGTTCATTTTGATTTTTAGTCTTATAATCAAGTGGGAATGTTGATATTTTTAGTATCTCATTTTTACTGAGAAATTTAGGCTCCTTTTCTGTCATCATGGTTCCGTGTCCTCCTATAAAAGTGGGGGGTACACAATCCTCTTTTAATAGTATATAATTGAAAAAGCTTCTTTTCCCACGTAGTTTTATACAAGCACTTGCCAAGTCATAATCTTTAGGTTCGTGGGCATCCCATAATTCACGTAATTTTGGAGAATTAATTTCCTTGCCTTGATAATCTGAAAATTCACCATAAATAATAGGCTCTTCTTTAAAATCCATGTTAATATATGGCTCCATGTTAAACAGATTAGATACATTCAAAAAATTGATCCCTAAATCATGTCTAATGCAAATAAAGAAGATCCGTTCTCTTTTCTGAGGAACACCCATCTTTGACGCATCAAGAAGGAAATGCTGACAATAATAGCCAGCGTTATCAAAATCTTTATATATGCGCCTAACATAGTCTATTGCACTTCCCATAAGTAAACCTTTCACATTTTCGGCTACTACAACTTTTGGTTGCAATACCTTTGCTAAAGCTATGAAATCAAAGAAAAGCGTATCAAGAACTTGTGCAGATTGTCCTTCTCTGAATTTCTTTTCTTTACCCCAAGCATCCTCACGAGAGCCAGATATACTAAATGTACTACAAGGTGGTGAACCGTCTAATATTTCCAAGTTGTACAACTCTTCGGGAAGATCTTCTCTATGTAATAAATTGCGAATATCTTCTAAGAAAGTATATTGAGGGTTATGGTTTTCAATGTAGCATTTCATCATTTTGGGATCTATTTCATTGCAGCCAATTACATCAAATCCGGCTAACTTGTAACCCATTGTAGAGCCACCACCACACGCAAAGCAAGAAAACACTTTGCCTTTATCTTTCGTGAATTTGGCTTCTGAAAGCCTCCAATTATAGGGGAATTTATGTTTTTGCATTTCCATATAAATTAAAATGGTAAATCACTTTCACCAGGTCTGCAATCCTCAATTTTGTATTGAGTATCTTCAACTGATTTTATAGTACACAAAACGTATGCTTTCTTTTTTAAAAGAGTTGCAAGCCTTTTCGCTTCTTTTTCCGCACTATCCAAGCTGTCATGCTTGCAAGCTGGGGTAGCACACCCTTCCACAAATACCATGTAAAATGTATTCATATTCGTTCCTATTTTGAATTATTTTTTTATAACTACCGCCATTGTACTAATAGAAGTGCCACTCTCTTTAAACTCGCCTGCGCTGATTTCAAACACTTCTCCATGTACTTCTTTCAGCCAGTTGCGGAAATCGATACATCTCTTTTCCGAAGCGAATTTCCAGTGTTGGCTGGTTATTGCTGCAAGTGTGCCGCCTTCTTCCAACCGATCATACATAAGCCTGACATGCTCT
>ENA-OOZV01000419-OOZV01000419.1-human-gut-metagenome-genome-assembly--contig:-NODE-419-length-11094-cov-2.824984_pt1 | contig 11094 bp, 6 predicted proteins | sample MGYA00241051_ERZ501418 | MGnify/ENA primary metagenome ERZ501418 (study PRJEB25962, sample SAMEA2042512) | human gut metagenome | biome: human gut; feature: human-associated habitat; material: faeces... | reverse complement strand
TTTTTCACTTATCTTAGTGTTGCAATTAGAAAACAAGCGAAAATCGTAACAAGGCGCTGCAAAAGGTACAAATAAAATTCGAAAAACTCACACCTTTTGGAGGAATTTTTTCAATCATGGAGAAATTTGACTCCATGCTTTCACCCGTTATCGACTCAACACTGGGTCAGAGATGCAGCAGTATCTTCGGATATCAGTTCAGCGAGATAGTCCGTTCGCTGATGAGCGTTTATTTCTGTGGCGGCTCATGCGTGGAAGATGTAACGTCACAACTGATGCGCCATCTCTCGTATCATCCTACCCTTCGTACATGCAGCTCTGATACCATCCTCAGAGCCATCAAGGAACTGACACAGGAAAACATCTCCTATACTTCCGACCAAGGCAAGACCTATGATTTCAATACTGCAGACAAACTCAACACATTGCTTATAAACGCTTTGGTTTCTACAGGCGAGTTGAAGGAAATTGAGGAATACGATGTTGACTTTGACCATCAGTTCCTTGAAACGGAGAAGTATGATGCAAAACCGACCTACAAAAAGTTCCTCGGCTACAGGCCTGGCGTATATGTTATCGGTGACAAGATAGTCTATATCGAGAACAGCGATGGTAACACAAATGTGCGCTTTTATCAGGCTGAGACCCACAAGAGATTCTTTGCCCTACTGGAAGCCAACAGCATCCGTGTGAATCGCTTCAGAGCCGACTGTGGTTCGTGCTCGAAGGAAATTGTCAGTGAGATAGAGAAGCATTGCACGCACTTCTACATCCGCGCCAACAGATGCAGTTCGCTCTACGATGACTTGTTTTCACTGAGGGGATGGAAGACGGAGGAAATCAACGGCATCCAGTTTGAACTCAATTCCATTCTTGTTGAGAAATGGGAAGGCAAGTGCTATCGTCTTGTCATTCAGAGACAAAAGCGCATGGATGGAGAGCTTGACTTGTGGGAAGGTGAATACACCTACAGATCCATTCTTACCAACGATTATGACTCATCAACAAGAGACATCGTCGAATTTTACAACAAGCGTGGGGGCAAAGAGCGTATATTCGATGATATGAACAACGGATTCGGCTGGAACAGGCTCCCCAAGTCGTTCATGTCAGAGAACACTGTATTCCTTCTGCTTACGGCATTGATACACAATTTCTATAAGACCATCATTAGCAAGCTTGACACCAAGGCTTTCGGGCTCAAGGAAACGAGTCGCATAAAGGCTTTTGTCTTCAGCTTCATCTCCGTACCTGCCAAGTGGATCATGACAGCAAGGCAATACGTGCTGAATATCTATACTGAAAACCGGGCTTATGCAAGACCTTTCAAAACTGGATTCGGATAAAGTCCGTTCCTTATGGTTTTAATCTGCGTATTGCCTCAAGTCGCATTGTGGGGTAAGGGGAAGGTATGCACAAATCGGACAAAATTCACGCTCATACTATCATGATGCATAGTGTTCAAGCTCTTTACTGCAATTGAGATTGCCATTGAGATTGCTTGCGGATTTTAGGTTCAATAAAAAATCATCCACAATCTTCAACCCCTTTTCAGTGGAAATGCCACGCATATGCATAAATACAACTGTTTCATAAATTTCACCAAGCGAATAGGACTTGCATATTTCCGAATGCAACAACAAATCCATCTGCTCACATACCATAGCGCGTACAATATTATAATTTACATCATTTCTAAAAATGCCTTGTTCCACTCCTTTGCGATAAAATTCCATAGCCGAATCCAAATTCTCCTTCCGGCTTTCGTCAATGTAACGCATTACCTTGGGATATTTCTCAATATCCTCAAAGAATTTCCTGTTTGTATTCTGAAAATCCTGGGCACTTCTTTGAAAAAACTTCAAGAGGACTTCCAAAACATTCTCTGCTTTGGAAGCCACTTGAGTCATATATTCCTGCATCTCCTCCCGATGTAACTTCATGACATCAAGTAATAAATCCTCTTTGTCATGAAACAATTCATAAAGCGTACGTTTAGATATAGATAATCCGGCAGCAATATCATCCATTCTCACTGTTTTGACACCTTTCTGGGCAAATGATTTCGCTGCTGCCAAAACAATGTGTTCCTTCACTACCGTTTTATCCATTCTTTTTTTCCTGACGCTATTCATTCTTAACATAAAGGGAGACAAAGATACATTTATTTTATAATACCCAACTTAGAACTTCTGACAAACTCTATCAGATGTACAATTTCAGGACTAGACGGAACCTGTTCTTCAATACGACGCAATGCATCCTCTGTAGATGTATTCACTTTATACAATATACGGAAAGCATGCGCTATATGTTTAATAACCGTTTCCGAAAAACCTTCATGTTGCAACACGGTGGTATTGATGCTGTAAAAAGCCGTAGGCTCATGGGCTGCCACACAATAAGGAGGAATATCCTTGGTAAAACGACACCCGCCCTGTACGGCGGCATAAGTCCCCAAACGAGTCTTTCCCTGCATCAGTACATTGGAAGTAAGAATAGCATAATCCTCGACTACACAACAACCTGACACCTGCGAACCGTTACCAATAATACAGTTATTACCGATGGTCACATCATGTGAGATACGTGCTCCCTGCATAATAAAGTTACCGCTTCCTACCACAGTCTCATCTCCGGCGAAAGTGGCACGAATAATTACCGCATTCTCACGGATGGTATTATTATTACCTATACGGGCGATGGTATCATCACCCGTATATTTAAAATCTTGCGGAGTAGCAGCAATTACAGCTCCGTTATAAATGGTATTTCCGTTACCGATGCGTGCGCCGCTCATAATGCTGGCGTTGGGCATAATTACATTATCATCACCTATCTCCACATTCTTATCAATGTAGGCAAACGGGTGAATAGTTACGTTTTTCCCGATTTTTGCAGACGGGTCTACATAAGCTAACGGACTAATCATATTCATATTATTTTTAAGGTTAATTATTCACGTCCACCGCCCAATGCGCTGTACAGATTGATAACAGCCTGCATACGCTGGAAAGTATCGGATACTTCGTTCAACTGGGCACTCAGCAATGACTGTTGTGCAGTAATGATTTCCAGATAAGTGGCCTTTCCCGCCTGAAACAAATCATTGTTCATCTCCACCGCTTTTTGCATTTCAGAAACCTGTGCCTGGTGCTCGCTCAACTTTTTGTCTGCCGTATCATACAGGAACAAAGCATCACTTACTTCCTTACCAGCTTCCAGAATAGTCTGCTGATAATTCATCTTGGCAATCTGTTCTTCCGCTTTCGATACTTTCAAGTTGGCAATCAATTTTCCACGCTGGAAAATGGGTTGCGTCAATGAGCCGATAGCATTCCAAAGCATAACGGCAGGATTAGAAATCACTGTACCATTGGAACCATTAGTCCATCCCAGAGTACCTGTAATATTAACACTGGGATAAAAAGCGGAACGCGCCTGATTGGTAGTATAATAAGCGTCGGCTAATGCCAATTCTGCCGCTTTTACATCGGGCCGGTTCTCAAGCAACTGTAAAGGAACTCCCACCGCCAAATCTGCCGGCATCACTTGTTCCTCCAATGTTCCACGGTCTATGTTCTGAGGAGCCTTTGCCAACAATACGGAGATAGAATTCTCAGTTTCACGCACCTGGCGTTTCAAGTCAGCCAATGAAGCCTCCGTCTGGTGATAAGCCCCTTTACTCTGTGCCACAGCAGCTTCGGTAGTCATACCGGCTTCCTTCATAGCTTCCATAGTGCGCACTGTTTCTTTCATTAACGCCACATTCTGTTCGGTCACACTGACTTGACGGTCTAGCATCAATAAAGAATAATAAGCATTGGCTATACCACCAATCAACTGTGAACGCACTGCCTGCTGATAGGCCTTACTTTGCAAATAAGAAGCTTTCTGGCCACGATGGGCATTCAGCAATTTGCCGAACAAATCAACTTCCCAGCTTGCAGAAGCAGGTAAAGTATAGTTCTTAACAGGAGTACTTTTGTCCACACTAGTCAACGAACCTTGTGGAGCAAGGGCCAAAGAAGGGAGATAAGACAAACGAGCTGATGTCAATAACGCCTTGGCCTCCTTTACACGCAGGATAGCAGCCTGCATATCTACATTGTTTGCCAATCCCTCTTCAATCAGCATCTGCAATTTCGGATCACGGAAAATTTCCTTCCATGACAAGTTACCCATATTGGTTGTATCGTTAGCAGCCAATGTATCGTTGGCGGCAACCGGGTCACGATAGATGCCTGTGGCATCTATCGACTCGGGGCGATCGTATGATTTATAGATGTGGCAACCGCTTAATAAAAACGTCGCGCAACATAATCCTATTATCTTTTTCATTGTTCTTCTGTTCATTTACGGGTGTATTGTTCAATTTCGGGTTCAACCTCTGTATTGTCCACACTTTCCCATTCAATCGGTTTGAATTTCTCTTGTAACCATTGGAATACCACAAACAATACGGGTACGATAAAGATCTGGAAGATCATACCAATCAACATACCACCAATAGCCGAAGCTCCCAAAGTACGGTTACCATGAGCACCAACTCCCATAGCCAACATCAACGGAATCAAACCTACAATCATGGCCAATGAGGTCATTAAGATCGGTCGCAAACGGGCTGCCGCACCCAAAACCGCAGCCCAGGAAATACTCATTCCCTGCTTACGGCGATCCAAAGCAAACTCTACAATCAGAATGGCATTCTTCGCCAACAATCCCATCAACATGATCAATGCAATCTGCATATAAATATCATTTGACATGGTTCCTAAAATCATCTTCAAAGCCGGAATATTTCCCAATGCTGCAAATCCGTTTACAAACAGGAAGCTACCCAACAGACCGAACGGTACTGAAAGCAATACGGACAACGGCAGAATGTAACTTTCATACTGTGCACTCAGCAACAAATAAACGAATACAAAACACAGAATGAAGATGATACCTGTGGAACTGCCACTGGTAGATGCCTCTTCACGAGCCATACCTCCCAACTCATAACCGTAACCGGTAGGCAAATTCTCTTTAGCAACTTCCGCAATAGCCTGCAAAGCCTGTCCGGAAGTATAGCCACTGGCAGGAGCCACCATCACTTTGATAGACGTATAAAGGTTGAAACGGCCGATAACATCCGGTCCATATACTTTCTTGACAGAAACGAACTGGGAAATAGGAGCCATCTCATTCCCATTACGTATCTTGATACTATTCAAGGATTCCAGATTCTTGGTCGCTTCGGGTTCCGCCTGAATCATAACACGATACATCTTACCGAAACGGTTGAAGTTAGAAGCATACAAACCACCGAAATATCCCTGCATGGTAGTCAGAATATCACTAGGACTGATTCCTGCCTTCTTACAAGCAGCAGCATCAATATCCAACATATATTGGGGGAAACTCGGATTGAAGGTAGTCTGGGCCGAATTAATTTCAGGGCGTGCCTTCAACGCATCCATATAGTCCAAAACTACATCATAAAAATGATTCAAGTCTCCACCGGTCTTATCCTGCATATTCAACTCGATATCACTGGATGCCGAATAACCCGGAATCATAGGAGGAGCAAAGAACAATACCTGCGCATCCTTGATGATCTTCTGCGCACGCATAAACAACGTACCTACCACAATATCCGAATTCTGCATCATGGAACGTTCTTCCCAGTCTTTCAGCTTGATGATGACAGAACCGTAAGAAGGTCCTTGACCACCAATAAAGCTATATCCAGAAATGATAGTACGAGACTGAACGGCAGGTTCTGCAGCTACCAGGCTATCTACCTTGGCCAACACTTCCATAGCGCGTTCCTGAGAAGTACCAGGAGGCAATGTCACAGCACCCATGATAGTACCGGTATCTTCATTCGGCACCATACCAGTCGGAGTGGTTTTCATAAAGAACATCAACAATACGATAGATGCAGCCACCAGTCCGAATGAAAGCCATTTCTTATGAATAAAGAATACGACACGCTTCTTATAGCTCTTCAGCAATGAATCGTATGCAGCATTGAAAGAGGTATGGAAACGATCGACCATACTCATCTTCTTCTGCTTGTGTTCTGAATCATGCGGTTTCAGGAAAATAGCACACAATGCCGGAGAAAGTGTCAACGCGTTCAACGCAGAGAATGCGATAGAAATCGCCATCGTAATACCGAACTGACGATAGAATGTACCGGCCGTACCTCCCATGAAACTTACCGGGATAAACACGGACATCATGACCAATGTAATAGAAACCAGTGCACCACCGAGTTCGCTCATGGCATCGATAGAAGCCTCACGAGATGATTTGTATCCCTGGTCCAACTTGGCATGTACACCTTCCACCACCACAATGGCATCGTCGACCACAATCGCAATGGCAAGCACCATCGCCGAAAGTGTCAGCAAGTTCACACTAAATCCAATCAGTTTCAATACGAAGAAAGTAGCAATCAAGGCTACCGGAATGGCAATGGCCGGAATCAATGTAGAACGCATATCCTGCAAGAACACATATACTACGATGAACACCAGCACAAACGCCTCAATCAAAGTCTTGATAACTTCGTGAATAGACGCATACAAGAAGTCATTGGCATTCTGAGCCACGTTAATCTTCAATCCGGCAGGCAAGCTTTCTTCAGCCTTACTAATAACATCCAACAAGTTGTTGATTGTTTCTGTCGCATTGGTTCCTGCCATCTGGAATACGATACAAGTTACAGCCTTATGACCGTTTACTGTATTATTAAAGGTATAAGCCAGACGTCCCAGTTCGATACGGGCTACATCTCCCAAACGGAGTACTTCACCGTTAGGCAGAGCCTTCACTACAATATCTTCAAATTCTTCAGTCTGCTGCAAACGACCTTTGTAACGAATGGTGTACTGGAAAGTCTGATTACCACGTTCACCAAACTGTCCAGGTGCAGCTTCAATATTCTGTTCTGCCAATACACCAGAGATATCAGACGGAACCAAATTGTACTGCGCCATCACATCCGGCTTCAACCAAATACGCATAGAGTAGTCCTGACCCATCACGTTGGCATCACCCACACCTTTTACACGCTGAACTTCCGGAATCAAGTTAATCTTGGCATAGTTTTCAATAAACTCAATGTTATACTTATCTTCTGCATCATACAAAGAGAAAATCAACAACATAGAGTTCTGACGTTTCTGTGTGGTCACACCCACTTTGGTAACTTCTGCCGGCAACAGACCTTGTGCCATAGACACACGGTTCTGTACGTTGACCGCAGCCATATCCGGGTCAGTACCCTGGTTAAAATAAATGCTGATATCAGCTGAACCATTGTTTGAGGCACTAGACTGAATGTACATCATGTTTTCTACACCGTTAATCTGGTCTTCCAGCGGAGCAATCACTGAGTTCAACACAGTCTGTGCATTCGCACCTGTATAAGTTGCTCTTACCGATACGGTAGGAGGCGCAATGTCCGGATATTGTGTAACCGGCAGGGTGGCCAAACCAATCACACCCAGAATTACTATCAAAATAGAAATTACGGTTGACAGTACCGGACGGTTAATAAATTTATCTAGTTTCATTCTTTAAATACCATTTATAATTACAGTCCCGAGGGTTTTCATCAAACACATTCCCCCAGCACCATAAGAATCATTTTTTATTATTTAAAAGCTGTCTGAATGTTACCATCCCGCTGGTCTTGTAACGCCTTCTGGAATTTAGCTTCTTTTTCAGCCTGTGTAATCGGAGTAATCTTTTGTCCGTCTTTCAATGTCTGAACACCTTCTACAACAATCTTATCCCCAGGCTTCAGCCCACCTGTCACGATGTAATGTTTACCATCATTCAAGTTAGAAACCTGCACTTCTGTATGCTTGATAGTATTATCAGACTGTAATACATACACAAACTTCTTGTCCTGAATTTCCTGAGTAGCAGTTTGAGGAATCAAGATAATGTCGCTCATAGTGTATGGGAATACCACGTTGGCCATACCTCCACTACGAAGGATATTCTGCTTGTTCGGGAAAATTGCACGCATGCTTACAGAACCAGTAGTCTGGTCGATTACACCACTTACGGCATCAATCTTACCTTCTTCTGAATACATTGTTCCATCAGACAACTGCAATTTGACAGCAGGCATCTTTTCCAACTGTTCCTTCAATGTACCACCTGCTTTAGTCAAAGCCAGCAACTGTTTTTCAGTCATTGAGAAATATACGTACATATCTCCAATCTGAGAAACGGTAGTCAACGGTTCAGCTGCAGAAGGACCAACCAATGCACCTACACGATACGGGAAAGTACCAATAACTCCATCTGAAGGACTGGTTACGGTACAGAAGCCCAAATTCTGTTTTGCAGCCGCATAAGAAGCTTCTGCCTGTGCCAAACTTGCCTTAGCAGAAAGCAGGTTATTTACAGCTGTCTGGTATTCAAAATCACTGATAATTTTCTGCTCATGCAGCATCTTCTTGTTTGCTTCAGTTGAAGTAACAGTTTCCAAGTTAGCTTTTGCTGAAGCCACGCTTGCTTTAGCCTGATCGTATGCAGCCTTATACTGTGTAGGATCAATCTGGAACAAAGCTTGTCCCTTGCGAACTGTAGCACCTTCGTCTACACACAACTTCACGATAAATCCTGATACTTGCGGACGAATTTCAATATCCTGCAAACCTTTAATTGTAGCGGGATACTGGGTTGTCTGATTGCTAGAAGCAGCTGCAAGTGTTTCAACCGCAAATTCATCATCACCCATTTTCATACCCCCCTGACCGCCTCCACATGCAGTCAGCACCGAAAGAGTCAATGCATAGAATGCCACTCGGCTAGAAGAAAAACTTCTGTTTCTTTTTGTGCTCATACTTATATTCATATATAAAATTTGGTTTTATCTCTTCTCTCTATTAAAGTTTTCCACTGAAAACTTTACACCCTTCTCTAGTTTTTTATCGTGCAAATATAGAAAAAAAATCAAGGTCCGGAAAGTGACTTTAACTAAGAATAACCATAATGCCCTAATATCATTACATATAGCCAATATTATCAGACCAATCGACAAAAACTATCGACAAAAAATCTTCAATACTCCAAAACAACCTTCGTTCATTTTATAGTTTTTTTCAGAAAAAAACAGTCCATTTGTTATTTTATTCCTACATTTGCGCGATACATTATTCTTTGAAACAACTAAAAAACGAAGAAATATGACAAAAATAACGAAAGAAGCAGCCTTGCTCTATCACTCACAAGGCAAACCGGGGAAAATAGAAGTGGTCCCCACCAAACCTTATCAAACTCAACGAGATTTATCATTGGCTTATTCACCGGGAGTAGCAGAACCGTGTCTGGAAATCCAAAAGAATCCGGATACCGCATACGACTATACCGACACAAAATATCTGGAATATCCGGAATTTGAGGAAAAAGGTAACTTGGTAGCCGTAATCTCTAACGGAACAGCTGTATTAGGTTTAGGAGATATAGGTGCCATGAGCGGAAAACCCGTAATGGAAGGAAAGGGACTGCTGTTTAAAATTTATGCCGGAATTGACGTATTCGATATTGAAGTAAATGAAAAAGACCCGGATAAATTTATCGAAGCGGTAAAAGCCATTGCTCCTACTTTCGGAGGTATCAATCTGGAAGACATCAAAGCTCCCGAATGTTTCGAAATCGAAGCCCGGCTTCGTGAAGAGCTCGACATTCCCGTCATGCACGACGACCAGCACGGTACGGCCATCATCTCCAGTGCCGGATTGCTGAATGCGCTGGAAGTAGCCGGAAAGAAAATTGAAGAGGTAAAAATAGTAGTCAACGGTGCCGGTGCATCTGCCGTATCTTGCACTAAATTATATGTAGCTCTCGGTGCACGCCTGGAAAACATTGTCATGCTCGACAGTAAAGGGGTGATTTCTAAAGACCGTACAGACCTGAACGAACAGAAAAGATACTTTGCGACCGACCGTACTGACATCCACACACTGGCAGAAGCCATCAAGGGAGCCGATGTATTCCTCGGCCTTTCCAGAGGTAACGTGCTGAGTCAGGATATGGTACGCAGCATGGCTTCTCATCCTATCGTATTTGCTTTGGCCAACCCGACTCCGGAAATTTCATACGAAGATGCCATGGCTTCTCGCCCGGACGTATTGATGTCAACCGGACGTTCTGACTATCCGAACCAGATAAACAATGTTATCGGATTCCCTTATATCTTCCGCGGTGCACTTGATACGCGCGCCACTGCCATCAACGAAGAAATGAAGCTGGCAGCCGTACATGCCATTGCCGACCTGGCTAAAAAACCTGTACCCGACGTTGTCAACGAAGCTTATCATGTGAACAACCTGACTTTCGGACCTGAATACTTCATTCCGAAACCGGTTGACCCACGTTTGATTACCGAAGTATCTATGGCCGTAGCTAAGGCTGCCATGGAATCAGGTGTAGCCCGCAAACAGATTACCGACTGGGATGAATACAAGAATCACTTGAGAGAACTGATGGGACAGGAAAACAAGCTGACCCGCCAGTTATATGAAACAGCTCGCCGCAACCCGCAACGTGTGGTATTTGCCGAAGGTATTCACCCGAACATGCTGAAAGCCGCCGTCGAAGCAAAAGCCGAAGGCATCTGCCATCCTATCTTATTAGGAAACGACGAAGCAATCGGCAAACTGGCCGAAGAACTCGACCTGAGCCTGGAAGGCATCGAAATCGTCAACCTGCGCCACGACCGCGAATCAGAACGTCGCGAACGTTATGCACGCATCCTCTGCGAAAAACGTGCCCGCGAAGGAGCCAACTTCCAGGAAGCAAACGACAAGATGTTCGAACGCAACTACTTCGGTATGATGATGGTGGAAACAGGCGATGCAGATGCATTCATCACCGGTCTTTATACCAAATACAGCAATACGATCAAAGTTGCCAAAGAAGTTATCGGCATACAACCGCAATACAAGCATTTCGGTACGATGCACATCCTGAACTCCAAGAAAGGTACCTACTTCCTGGCTGATACACTGATTAACCGTCATCCCAATGCCGAAACATTGATTGACATAGCCAAACTGTCAGAGCATACCGTACGTTTCT
>ENA-OOZV01000408-OOZV01000408.1-human-gut-metagenome-genome-assembly--contig:-NODE-408-length-11295-cov-1.527758_pt1 | contig 11295 bp, 10 predicted proteins | sample MGYA00241051_ERZ501418 | MGnify/ENA primary metagenome ERZ501418 (study PRJEB25962, sample SAMEA2042512) | human gut metagenome | biome: human gut; feature: human-associated habitat; material: faeces... | reverse complement strand
TAAAAAACACCCCAAAAGTTTTGTGTCTAACTTTTGGGGTGCAGTACAAGATTTTGGGGACAGCCTTTCTTTATGGTTTTAGGATGCTGCTTATCGAGAAGCAAACATTGACTGGCTATTAGCCTGACGTGCAGAAATCATACCTTGCAAATCGGGAGATACAGTCACCGGAGTGCCGTCCTGCTGTTTGAAAGTAATAGTTCCGTCTTCATTCATTGTAATTAGTTCAAATGTCTGACCTTCTGCAGAAGCATTCCATGTATTCTTTTCTTTGTCATAAATCAAGGTAAGTGGCTTGTTTTCTTCACCCTTCTTTGTGATAGTATAGCCATCTTCATTGGTCTGTACAAGATATTCTCCGCTTTCACCCTTTACGGTTTTTACGCTACCTACATCAGCCAAAGGATTTGAACCAGACCAGAATTCGATAGAGTTCAGTACAATGACGTCTGCCAAGTAAGCTACTTCATATACAGGTACGATATGGAATGCAAGAAAGACAATTTCATTCACGAATTTATTGCCAATGTTGTTGTTCCAGTCCTTCAGGCTACTCCATAGACCAAATGAACCGATACATGAGGAGCATATAATGCTGCCACTTAGAATCAGACAGGCAGCTGAGAGTTTTAGTTTTTTCATACGCAATTTCAATTTGGGGTTAATATTTTATATGTATTGTCGTTTTGCTATTACAATTTGTTACAAAGTTAGAAGTTATTTTGGATTATGAAAGAAAAAGGTAAAAAAATAGTATCTTTGCGCTGTTTTTTGAGAGAAATTAATGATTAAATAAAAATAGAATGAAAGAAACAATTCAGAAGAGATTGAGCGATTCGAAGACGGCACGCTGGACAGCCTTGTTTATCGTTTCGTTTACCATGATGTGTGGTTATTTTCTGACGGATGTGATGTCACCGTTGGAAAACTTGTTGACAACAAAGGGTCAGGTGGTATATTTTACAGATGATACCTCCATGCCGGCAGACAGTCTGGTGGCCAAAGTGAATTACTTTTCTTCGGAAGAAATGCTTTCAAATCCGTTGTTGACCGTAGAGCAACTTGAGGAAGGAAGTAAGGTACAGTATTATGAAATGCAGAATGGCGCACAGACACAGACGGAAAAGACAATTAGTTCTGTCGCCAGAGGAGAAGGCTGGTCAAGTACAGAATATGGCTTCTTTTCAGGAGCTTATGGCTTGATTAATGTATTCTTGCTGATGCTGTTCTTCGGTGGAGTGATTCTGGATAAAATGGGAATCCGTTTTACCGGAATGATGTCTTCTGGATTGATGTTTATGGGAGCTTTGATTAAATGGTATGCCCTTTCTTCTGATTTTGGAGATGCACAGCTCTTTGGAATGGATATGCAGGTGGCATTGGCTTCTTTAGGATTTGCAATCTTCGGAATGGGAGCTGAAATCACAGGTATTACAGCGTCTAAAGTCATTGTAAAATGGTTTGCCGGAAAGGAACTGGCGCTTGCCATGGGCCTTCAGGTGGCAATGGCCCGTATTGGTACAGCCGTGGCTTTGGCCGTAAGCTTGCCGGTAGCCCGTTGGATGGGGGATGTTTCTTATCCGGTGTTGTTCGGAGCCATTTTATTATGCGTGGGATTTGCTTCATACATGATTTACTGTGTGATGGACCGCAAGGAAGATGCTTCTGCCGCAGCTGTTCGCATGGAAAATGGAGAGGCCGAAGAAGAAGGTTTCAAGCTGTCCGATTTGAAACTGATATTCTGTAGCAAGGGCTTCTGGTTGATTAACTTGTTGTGCCTGATGTTCTATGCCGGTGTGTTCCCTTTCTTGAAGTTTGCGACAAAACTGATGATTTATAAATACGATGTACCGGAATCTTTTGCCGGATTGATTCCTGCCTTATTGCCGTTTGGAACCATTTTGTTGACACCCGTATTCGGTTCTTTATACGACCGTATCGGTCGCGGAGCTACCTTGATGATTATCGGTTCAGTCATGCTGACAGTAGTTCACGTGCTGTTTGCCCTTCCGGTAATGAACTATTGGTGGTTTGCTGTTATTGTCATGATTGTATTGGGAATTGCGTTTTCTTTGGTACCCAGTGCCATGTGGCCTTCAGTTCCTAAAATTATCCCGATGAAGCAGTTGGGTTCTGCTTATGCCACCATTTTCTATATCCAGAATATCGGATTGACAATGGTGCCCTGGCTGATTGGATGGGTGATTGAACATTTTGCTACTTTACGCAACGAAGCTGGTGTAATTGTAGGCTATGACTATACGGCTCCGATGGTTATTTTTGCAGTATTTGGTCTGTGTGCCATTCTTATTTCTACATTGCTTCGTGTAGAAGACAGCAAAAAACATTATGGACTGGAAGAAGCCAATATGAAGAAATAACATTCAAATTATCCTTATAGGAAGGAGTTGAAGATGTGTCAGGTGCATTTTCAGCTCCTTTTGTTTTTATTAATACCTCGTAAGAAGGGGTAATGGTGATATATCCTTTGTCTTGTGGATTTTTTCCCGTATCTTTGAACTGTTTTATGTGAGAGTCTGTTTATGGAAAAGCAAATGGTCTGTCATGGGGCAGATTGCCGGATAGATTTCCACATGAGAAATGTGTAAAACAAAAATTTAGCTATGAATAATACGAAGAAAAAATCACCTATATCATGGGTTCCTACTGCATATTTTGCCATGGGACTTCCTTTTGTAGTACTCAATATGGTTACTGTGTTAATGTTTAAAGGGCTTGAAGTAGATGATAAGCTAATCACCTTCTGGACGTCTTTGATTCTTTTGCCCTGGACATTGAAACCATTGTGGAGTCCTTTTCTGGAACTTTTCCGGACAAAGAAATTTTTTGTGATTGTCACTCAGTTGATTACGGGAGTTACTTTCGGGTTGGTAGCTTTTGCGTTGAACCTGTCCCATTTTTTCAGTATCTCCATTGCGTTGCTGGCCATTGTTGCTTTTAGCGGAGCTACTCACGACATCGCCTGCGACGGAGTATATATGAGTGAGTTGTCCAATGAAGACCAGGCAAAGTTTATTGGTTGGCAGGGAGCCTTTTATAACATAGCAAAGATTCTGGCAACAGGTGGTTTGGTGTACCTGGCTGGGTATTTTATCGAACTGAATGCAGATGCCGGATTGCTGACAGCCAACAAAAGAGCCTGGATGATTATCTTGCTGATTCTTTCCGTAACCATGATTCTTTTGGGAATCTATCATTTGTTTGCTCTGCCCTCTACCCAGTCGGCTTCTTCCAGAAAAACATTACGGAGTAACAAGGAAGTGATGAAGGAACTGGGGCAGGTGTTGATGGACTTTTTCCGCAAGACACACATCACTTATTATATCTGCTTCATCATCCTTTACCGTTTTGCAGAAGGATTTGTGATGAAGATTGTGCCGCTGTTCCTGAAAGCAGACCGGGAGATGGGAGGATTGGGACTCAATGAAAAGGAAATCGGACTTTATTATGGTACGTACGGAGCTGCGGCTTTTGTGTTGGGTTCTTTGCTGGCAGGATATTATATTGCTCGTCGAGGATTGAAAAAAACGATTTTCTCGTTGTGCTGTATTTTTAACCTTCCTTTTATGGTGTATGCCTTGTTTGCTTACTTCCAGCCGGAAAGTGGTTGGATAATATGCAGTGGTATCGTTTTTGAGTATTTCGGATATGGTTTCGGCTTTGTCGGACTTTCTTTGTTTATGATGCAGCAGGTGGCTCCCGGCAAACATCAGATGGCTCATTATGCATTTGCTTCAGGAATCATGAATTTTGGAGTGATGATTCCGGGAATGTTAAGCGGCTGGGTGTGCGAAAGTCTTGGCACATGGTTTGATAAGCCGGGAGGTTACGAGCCTTTCTTTATCTTTGTGCTGATTGCTATAATTCCAGCCTTCCTGATTACTTATTTCCTTCCGTTTAAATATGACAATGGGGGAAATTTGCTGGAAGGCGAAAAAGAATATGTATAATTATCAATTAAACTAACTGGATATGAATGAAAAATTTGTAATGCCCTGGGAAGAACGCCCGGCAGACTGTAAAGAAGTAATGTGGCGCTATTCGAAGAATCCCGTCATCGGACGCTACCAGATACCTTCATCGAATAGTATTTTCAATAGTGCGGTAGTTCCCTTCAAAGATGGATTTGCTGGGGTGTTCCGTTGCGACAACCGAGCTGTACAGATGAATATCTTTGCAGGTTTCAGCAAGGACGGTATCAACTGGGAAATCAATCATGAGCCGATTGTCTTTAAGCCCGGCAATACGGAGATGATAGATTCTGAATATAAATATGATCCTCGTGTCACTTGGATTGAAGACCGTTACTGGATTACATGGTGCAACGGTTATCACGGACCTACCATCGGTATCGGTTATACATTCGATTTCAAGGAATTCTATCAGTGTGAGAATGCCTTCCTTCCATTTAACCGTAACGGCGTATTGTTCCCGCAGAAAATTAACGGTAAGTATGCCATGCTGAGCCGTCCGAGCGACAATGGTCATACACCTTTCGGAGATATTTATATCAGCTACAGTCCCGATATGAAGTATTGGGGTGAGCACCGTTGTGTAATGAAAGTGACTCCTTTCCCGGAAAGTGCCTGGCAGTGTACGAAAATTGGAGCCGGATCTGTGCCTTTCCTGACAGAAGAAGGCTGGCTGATGTTCTATCACGGGGTTATTACCACTTGCAACGGTTTCCGTTACTCTATGGGAGCAGCTATTCTGGATAAGGACCATCCGGAAAAGGTGCTTTATCGTACCCGTGACTACCTGTTGGCACCTGCTGCACCTTATGAACTGCAGGGAGATGTGCCTAATGTAGTGTTCCCGTGTGCTGCTCTTCAGGATGGAGAAAGAGTGGCTGTGTACTACGGGGCTGCTGATACCGTGGTAGGAATGGCTTTCGGTTATATTTCCGAAATCATTGATTTTGTAAAGCGTACTTCTATTTTGTAAATGTAAATATTTAATAAGGCTGTTCCTGTAGCCAGACGCTATGGGAGTAGCCTTTTTTATTTTAGGCCTATGAAAAAACTAATTGCATCTCTGAGCTTTTTGTTCATCTGGAATTGTGCCAATGCGCAGGACCCGGTGGACTATGTAGACCCGTTTATTGGAACAACCAATTATGGTACTTGTAATCCGGGAGCTGTCTGTCCGAATGGTTTAATGTCGGTCGTTCCTTTTAATGTGATGGGGTCGGATGAAAATACCTATGATAAAGACGCTCGCTGGTGGTCTACTCCTTATGAATACACGAACAGCTATTTTACCGGCCTCTCTCATGTCAACCTGAGTGGGGTGGGTTGTCCTGAAATGGGTTCTCTGTTGCTGATGCCCACAACCGGCGAATTGAATGTCGACTATCATCATTACGGAAGCAAGTATGAAAAGGAAACGGCTTCACCGGGATATTACAGCTTGCAACTGACCAAATATAATATTAAGGTAGAGGCTACTTCTACATTGAGAACAGGGCTTACCCGCTTTACTTTTCCAAAGGGGAAGAGCCATATCCTGATGAACTTGGGAGAAGGACTGACCAATGAATCGGGAGCTTATCTGCGCCGGATAAATAACCGTGAAATTGAGGGTATGAAGTTCTTGGGAACATTCTGCTATAATCCTCAGGCTGTGTTCCCTATTTATTTTGTCATGCGTATCAACAAGGCTCCTAAGCAGACGGGGTATTGGAAATTCCAGCGCAAGATGACGGGGGTGGAAGCCGAATGGGACAAAGACAATGGCAAATACAAGTTGTACACGCAGTATGACCGGGATTTGGCTGGCGACGACATCGGTGCATGGTTCACTTTCGATACAGAAGAAAATGAACAGATAGAAGTGGCCGTAGGTGTATCGTTTGTAAGTATGGAAAATGCCCGTCAGAATTTGGAAGCTGAGCAGCATGGAGCTGGATTCGATGAAATCTATGCCAGCGCACGGAAACAGTGGAACGACGATTTGAGCCGTATCATCGTAGAAGGAGGTACAAAGGAACAGAAAACGGTGTTCTATACTGCCTTGTATCACACGCTGATTCACCCGAATATCCTCCAGGATGTAAATGGGGAATACCCAGCCATGGAAACCGGAGAAACGAAGACGACTAAAAACAATCGTTACACCGTATATTCTTTGTGGGATACCTATCGCAACCTGCATCAGTTGATGACTCTGGTGTATCCCGAACGTCAGATTGACATGGTACGTACCATGGTCGATATGTACAAAGAGCATGGGTGGTTACCTAAATGGGAGTTGTACGGACGTGAAACCCTCACGATGGAAGGTGACCCCAGTTTGCCGGTGATTGTGGATACCTGGATGAAGGGTCTGCGTGACTTTGATATGGAAACTGCCTATGAGGCTATGCGCAAGTCGGCTACTCTTCCTGGAAAGGAAAACCTGATGCGTCCGGACAACGATGATTACATGAGCAAAGGCTATGTACCTTTGATGGAACAGTTCGATAACTCCGTATCGCATGCTTTGGAATATTACATTGCCGATTATGCTTTGTATACGCTGGCAAAGAGCATGGGAAAGAAAGAGGATGCCGATTTGTTCTACAAGCGGTCTATGGGATACAAGCATTATTATTGCAAGGAATTCGGCACACTTCGTCCTATTTTGCCGGACGGAAAATTCTATTCTCCGTTCGATCCGCTTCAGGGACAGAACTTTGAACCGAGTCCGGGATTCCACGAAGGTAATTCCTGGAACTATACCTTCTACGTGCCGCATGATGTAAAGGGACTGGCTCGCCTGATGGGAGGACAGAAGAAGTTTATCGACAAACTGCAGATGGTATTCGACAAAGGTTATTATGACCCGGCCAATGAACCGGATATTGCTTATCCTTATCTGTTCAGTTACTTCAAGGGTGAGGAATGGCGTACACAGAAAACCGTTCGTGAACTGCTGGCTAAGTACTTCACTCCCAAACCTGACGGTATTCCGGGAAATGACGATGCTGGTACCATGTCAGCCTGGGCTGTATTCAGTATGATGGGCTTCTACCCTGATTGTCCGGGTGTTCCCGAATATACGTTGACTGACCCGACTTTCGACCGTATTACCATCCGTTTGAATCCGGAATTTTATGGAAAAGATAAGCTGATCATTGAAAAGAAGGAGAATGGTTCACCGGAAGGGTATATTCAGAAGATAGAACTTGGCGGCAAGAAAACAGGTTACCGGATTAATCACAATGACCTGGTAAAAGGCGGCACATTGACGTTCTATAAATAAGCAGATTAGTTTTCCCCTTTAGTTCGTCTTTTCTTTACGGTGTGGCGCACCAGAAAGATGCTGACTTCGTATAAAAGCACGATGGGGAAGGTTACAATCAGCATAGTAAACACGTGAGGTAGGAGTGATGATGGCAGCGATAATCATTGCGACAACCCAGGCGTGTTTTCTGTATTGTGCTATGAAATCGGCAGACAAGATGCCCAGTTTGGCCAGCAGCCAGGTAAGAATCGGAATCTCAAACGTGATACCCATCATCAGGCTCAGCATGTTCAGCGTATCAATATAAGAACTGAGCAGAATGGTATTTTCCACTTCCTGACTCACTTGATAGGTCGAAAGGAAGCGGAATGTGAAAGGGAATATCAGGAAATAGCTGAATAGTACTCCCGTCAGGAAGAGCAGATAACCCCAGAATATCAGCCAGCGGGAATATTTCTTTTCATTCTGGTAGAGTGCCGGCGAAATAAAATGAAAAAGCTGATAGAGTATGTAAGGAGAAGCCAGCAGAATACCCGCATAGAACGAAACACTCATGTGGGTGAGAAACTGTCCTGAAAGTTGCGTGTTGATAAGTTTTACCGGCAAAGCTTCCGCTTCCAGTCCGGCTATATGCAGTATCCTTCCTAACCACGCAAAGAAACGGTAGGTACAGAAGTCGCCCTCTTTGGGAGCAAGGATGAGGCCGAAAAGTTCTTCCTTAAAACAGAAGGCCAGCAGCATAAGCACAATTACCGCACAAGCGATGTGGATAATCGTTTTACGCAGCTCGTCCAGGTGGTCCCAGAAAGTCAGTTCCGTTGGTTGCGTTGGCTTCACGGCAGTTATTTTTCTTTTTTCTCGTTCGAAGTGGTTTCTTCCTTCTTTTGGTCTGTTTCTTTCAGGTTATCTTCCACTTCGTTCATGCCTTCCTTGAAACTTCTTACACCTTTGCCAATACCTTTCATCAGTTCGGGAATCTTCTTTCCGCCGAACAGCAGCAGGATGATTAAAGCAAGAAATAAAAATTCCTGGGTACCGATACCCATAAACAGCAGTGTAGTATTCATGTACTTTTTGTGTAAATAGTGAGTGAATTTGTCATTTATTCTTCCGCAAAAATATGGATTGTTTTTTACCTGAGCAAGTGTGTGTGCTTTTGTCTTTTGGACATTTCAATAAAAGTGATAGGTTTTATTCATTTTTATAGTGTGAATCACTGATTTACGTCTCTTGTGGTATCTTTTTATAAAGGGCTCGTACTCTTTTATGTTTTCCTTATGCGAAACCTATGTTTCAGGGAGCAGAAACGTATGTTTTCTATTGGGGAAACATAGGTTTCAGATGGGGAAACATAAATAGTGATGGGAAGCTAACAGATAGATAAAGAGGGATTTGCAAGAGTTTGTATAAGGAAAAAGAAAACCGCAAAAGAAATCATAAGTCCTCTTGCGGTTTATCTTTTTATGAATAAGAATGAATTTATTTCTTAGTCAATGAAACATTGTCAATCAATGCTTTGGAGTCTTTTGTCTGGAGCTGGATGACGATGACAAAATCGCCCAAGGTAGCGTCAGATACAGGAGCTTCGGTAACTGTGCCACCCTTTGATTCTACGCCTTTGATGCTGGCAAAAGCATTGACCGTTTTTGAAAAATCAAAACTTGCAGAAACTTTAGACCATCTTCCTGCTTTTTTGATGACACGGCTATAAGCTGCAGCAGACTGGTTTTTGGTTGATTCGTCACTGAGGTCAAATCCTTCACGCATGATGAAAAGGTTATCGTTTTTTGCATCACGGATAAAGAAACGAACCTGTGCTCCGTCTGTTAGGGCTTTCATGTCGAAAGACAATGTATATACGGCTTTTTCTGCTCCTTGGATACGCTGGCCTAGATAAGCTTTGTACCATGAGTTGTCAGTCGTTGTTTCAATCTGGACGGCATTGCCATGCTTTTCGTCATCTGTTGCAGGGCTGATAGTGGTAGCGCCGTTTGTCTTGTCAAATGCAAACCAGTCTTCTGTAGAAGGAATGGATGCATAAGTCTTTTCGTTATTCAACGGGGTGTCAAAGTTGCCGTTCTTTACTAAATTCTGTGCCTGAGCTCCCATTGCCAGGAAGGCCATTGCGGCCACAATAAATACTTTTCTCATATACTTCAACATTAGGTTAGTTTTGATAGCTTATTTCTACAAATATAGAAAAAATCGGTTGAATATGAATCTATTTTTTGATTGTTTATAGTTTTAAAATTAAGGTTATGGCTGAAGATGTAAACTCTTTGGGTGGGAGTATAAGCTATGTGTAATGGTGTGAACAGAGGTATATCGGGTAAATGTCAGCAAGATGTCAGTAAGATTTTATTGCTCTTATGAAGGGAGTGCATAGCTTTGTTTTTAGAAAATATAGCTGGATATGGAAAAGAAAAGGTATTACGTGGGTATGCGTCGGTTTATTATTCTGTCTTCTTTTATAATAGGATTTGTATCATTCTTTATTTCTTATAATAAGAAAGAGGATGCGTCTTTGCCTGATAAACTGGAGCAAATGATGTGTCGTACGAAGATGAATGTGCACTGTGACCCTTTTTATGGTTACCAGATACATTATCCTGCGTTCTTCGAACAGGTTCCGGATTCACTCATTCATGAAACGGGATGTTGCCAGTTCTATTTTGGGAATATGCTGAAGATTGCTCAGACAGCTTTTGTCATAACTAATTTTGAAGGATTTACCGTGCGGCAGGGAATGGAACATTTTGCCATGGAACAGCATGCCACTGAACGGCGGTGTGGAAGTGATTATTTCCTTCTTTCCGGACCTCTTTATATCAACCATCGGCCGGTAGAGGGCTATCGTTTTTATGCCAAATATGTGCAACGGCAAAAGCTCTGGTTTGTGCAGTCTTTGTCTTATCCTGTGAGTTGCACACGTGCTGTTTCACGACTTATTGATCAGATAGATGACTGGCAAGTGTGGGAGGAGAAAGAATAGTGTAGGTAAGGAATTTATTTTTTTGAATTCTCCTGTAAAGGATAGAGAAAATTATAGAAAATATATAACTTTGTAATAGAAGATAAATCATTTAGTAAACGTAAGATTATAAATTATAATGTGTATGTATAAATCCGATTTCCAACCTATAATGAAGCGCTATGCATTAGCCTTGAAAATAATTCTATTAATGGCTGGTGTAATGTTTATTGTAAGGTCATTTGTATTACCATACTCTATAGAACAAATAGCAAGTCTTTTATTGGGTATTTTGTTGATGATTATCTATATATATTTATTGATGATTATTCCATCGGCTATAGAGTTAGATAATGAAGGCATAACAATAAAGAGGGTATTAGGTAAAAAATCTATTCCTTATTCGGTAATTAAAGAAGTTTTTGCCTATAATGGAGTTCAAGAAGATGTGCGTTATTTTGGAAGTAACGGATTTTTAGGATATATAGGGATTATGGGGAGTACTCCTTATGGTAAATATTATTCTTATGTAAAGAATCCTCAGCAGCAGGTTTTTGTTTTGACGCAGAATAAGAACTATCTTTTAAGTTGTGAAAATAGAGATATATTCATAAAAGAATTATCGAATAAACTTTCTAAGTAATCTTTGGATTTCTATTTATTGGTTATTGGGGAAACTGTATTTTAAGCAGTAAAGCCAACGAAATTTTTCTTTAAAAGTTTCGGGCTGTCTTGTCTCTTCCCTAAAAGATGGGTATCTTTGACTCGTTTTTCATTTAACATTGATACTCATGCAGGATTTTGTTCATTTGCACGTTCATACGCAGTATTCTATTCTTGACGGACAGGCTTCTATTCCCCGGTTGGTAGACAAGGCCATGGCCAACGGCATGCGAGGAATCGCAGTGACCGACCACGGAGATATGTTCGGTATCAAGGAGTTCTTCAACTATGTCAACAAGAAGAACGGGGGTACGAATGGGGAGATTAAGGATTTGAAGAAGAGAATTGCCGCCCTCGAAAGTGGTAAGGAAGAGTCGGAAAACCCCGAAGCTGAGATTGCAGCTTGCAAGGAACAG
>ENA-OOZV01000398-OOZV01000398.1-human-gut-metagenome-genome-assembly--contig:-NODE-398-length-11398-cov-1.462841_pt1 | contig 11398 bp, 8 predicted proteins | sample MGYA00241051_ERZ501418 | MGnify/ENA primary metagenome ERZ501418 (study PRJEB25962, sample SAMEA2042512) | human gut metagenome | biome: human gut; feature: human-associated habitat; material: faeces... | reverse complement strand
ATTTTTGCTGAGCGTGTGTCTTACCGGTTACTTTTATCTTTTTATCCGGTTGTAATGAGGCTTCTGTGCAATGGGGTCAACCAGCAATTGTACATGCTTGGAAGTCCGGCTGCGGCTTAAAGTCGTAGCATCTTCTGATTCATCCGGATTGGTAACTACCGGGAAACTCCCGTTTTCCATTCTATATAGAACCGGTTGCATAAGCTGGTCTTCATCCGAACCGAAATCACCTAATTCAGCTCCATAGTTTTCTTCTATTTCGAAATCCGGCAATAATCCCTCCTTGAAGTAATCATAATATCCTTGTGAATTGCTCAGGTAAGTAGTGGTAAGCCATAATTCAATGCCTGGAGCTTCTGCATTGGTAAACAGTTGCTGGGCCACATTCTTTCCGAAAGTGGCTGTTCCTACCTGATACAAACGGCCTTCCATATAGGGCTTCAGGCAGTTGATGACAATTTCAGAGGCAGAAGCAGTATTGCCCGAGGTGAGGACATACAGGTTTTGATAAGACAGACTTGCTCCTCCGGTTAGCGGACTGGATTCGAAGTTCAGTGTTTCCGTTTTATTGATTTTGTCATTGTAAGTCATGTGCAGGAAAGGCTGTCCCATTGCCGTAGCGGGAGCCAAAGCCGAGCAAAGCTGCTGCGATGTATTTACGTATCCTCCCGGATTGTAACGCAAGTCCAGGATTATATCGTCAAACTGCTGTCCGTTCAGCTGTGAAAACGCTTCCTTGAGTGCATCGGTACTTTCTCCAAATTCGTTGTACAACAGGTAGAAAGCTTTTCGTGTACCCCTAGAGATGATACCGTATTTAAGTACATCTTGTTCTTCCACGTAGCGAGGTTCCGGCATCTGGACTACTCTAAGCGTATCAAATTCCACGTAGTTGAATTCCGGGTCGTCCACCTCTTCCGGATAAGGATTGTATTTACCCAATGTAAAACTGTACGCTTTTGTCGGTCGGGTGATATAAGTGGAATAATCACTTGTGGATACTTTCTGGTTGTCTACGGCAATAATCCAGTCGCCTCGTTTCAGTCCGGCTTCTTCTGCTGGCGAGTTAGGCTGTGTATACAAGACTCTCAGTGCATTTGTTCCTCCTTCAGTACGTACCAAGGCCGCTTCAAAACCGAAACAGGGATAGGTGCTGGTGGCACGCGAGGTAGTAAACACGGAGTCTACATGAGAAAACACATACCCGTTTTTCTGGTCTTTGGAGGATGCGGCTGAAGTAAGAAACTCAGCCGGCTTCTTGAAAAAGTCCAGTTTCTCTTCTGCCGGAATATCTTCATAAAAAAGATAGTTTTCCTGCATCACCTCGTAAATCCATGTCTTGGTGGCAATCAGGGCATAGTATTCTCCCGAGCGGTCTTCTCCGCAGGAAGATAGCAGGCCCATTAGTGCAAGCCAACCGTATATCAGGTGACTGATGTGCTTTTTCATGTTTTCTGAAAATTATTTCATGCGGAATGAACCCTGACCAATCATGCTGCCGTCGGCGAATATATACACGTGGTATGTACCGGCTGACAAGAATTCTTCTACGTCCCAGTATACCGTAACCGTCTGTTCTTCACCCGTGTATTCAATGTATTTCTTGATAGAATAGCTGATGTTGCGGTCTTCAAACTTGAACTGGTTGCTCGGACTCTTGGTCAGTATTTCGTTGTCCGGTTTCGCAATACGTACATAAAGGGTTTTGTTACCCGTCTGTGCCGTAATGTTCTTCACGATGGTGAATGAAATCGCAATCTTCTTGATATTCTTTACACGTTCCGTATCGCGTCCTCTTTTGTTCAGTGTCTGTACCCGAATGTTGGTGGCATCCAGTTGGGCAGCCAGTGATACTTTTTCATTCAGACTCTTAGTCTCTTGTGACAGGTTGGAAATCTGTGCGGTAGCAGCACTGTATTTGCTTTTTACTTCCTGATTTTCCTGCATCAAGGCAGCATTGATTTTGTTCAGGGAGTCTATCTGCATTACGTAGCTTCTCAATACGGCACGTACGGTTTTCAATTCTTTTTTCAGTCGCATGATTTCAGCTGCATCGCTGGTTTTCACCTGACGCAGTTCCTCCAGCAAGCGCTGGGTTTTCAGCTTTTCGCTTTCCAGCTTTTCACGCAAGGAGTCATTATTTATCTGAATCTGCAATTCGTCGTATTGGGTAGCAAACGTGCTGTATTCATTTTCCATCTCTTGTTTTTCCACCGCAAAGAGCTGACTCATTTCTTTGTTCTTACGGGCTTCATTTACGGCAAAGAAAGATACTGCTGCTACAATCACAGCCAATATAATGATGGTGATGATAAATTTTTTATTGTTCATGGTTTCAATTTTTGCATTTGGCGCAAAAATACAATATTTATGAATACCTTCTTTTTATTTTTAGAAAAATTATGGGGATACCAGGATGGCAGGTAGCGTTTCTCCTTTTTCCCATAGCAGGAAGGAGGATTCGGGGTATAGTTTGGCTCCGCTGTCGCGTACCCATTGGTTCAGAATTTGATACAGATTGTCTTCGGTAATGCTTTGCTGGCTGCCGTATTGCATGATTGAATCAGAGGGAGCACTTACATAGTTGTTACCCACCGGTTCTCTGGTGTCTCCATAAGGGTAATAACAGCAGCGTATATTTGTGTTTTCTGTTTGCAGGCAGATGGCATGGTTCTTACTTGTGTTTCCTTTAAGATAGCAGTTCAGAATTTCTCCGTTTTTAGTGATACTGCAGATGAGACCGCTTCTGTTTTTAGCTTTACTGAAATTGCAGTTGGTGATTGCGCAATTGATGATTTTCCCACCTTGGTTGTAACGGGTAATAGCATTCCCTTGCAAACTTTCATTTTTCATCCAGACATTATCTATGTGGCAGTTGACGATTGTGCCTTCATTCCAGCCTGTCAAACACCCTAAATCGCTGTCACTTCGAATGGTTTCAATAGTGCAGTCACGTAATGCACAGTTACTAATTTCTCCTCGGTTTATGCCTGCCAGAAAGGCTGCATTTTTAGTGTCTGTCTGCTTGTTATATACTGCTTGTTTTAAAAACAGGTTTTTTACAGCTCCGGTAGCAGATATTCCGCTAAAAAGACCGGCATAATAACTTCCATCCACTGTTTGTTCGAAACGTAGATTATTCAAACTATGTCCTTTCCCGTCAAACACGTCATTGAATAAGCCTTTTCCGGTGCTATCCCCTTTTTTGTACTTTCCAATCATTTGCACCTGTGTGGATTCTTCTTCAGTAAAGGTTAAGTCGTTCAGTAGGTAGTAGGTCGTGGTTTCTCCCGTTTTTTCACCAAACTCTTCCAAACTTCTGTTTTCATAGACTTCCCCGTTAATTAAATGGGTGAAGGCAATGAAGTCTTCTACGGTAGAAATGCCAGGGCTTTCGCCGTCTTGTTTTATGGAACAAATGTATTCGTATCCGGATGAAAAAGCATGTTCTTCCAGTTGACTTTGATAATCTTCTCCTGCGGCGGTATAGATCTGTATGTGAATGGATAGAGTGGTAGGTGGAACCAGAAAACTATATATTCCATCTTCATTTTGTTCCATTTGCATAGGAGAGGCTGTGTCTTGATAGGATATTTTTCCGGAATCAGGATTAATCCCGGTTACAGATAAAGAAGGGGTAAATTCTATCAGACTAATTTGGTTGTTCAGTTTGCTGGATACATTAAATACGATACGTGCAAACAAGTGCTGAAAAGATAAATGAATGTTTTCTCCGTAGTTTGTGGTGGCTTGGGCATAGAGCTGGTCACATAAGAAACCATCCTGGTAAAAGGACTGGTGATTCCGGTACAAGGGAGGGCAGAAAGAACAACTGACAGCTGGTTGTTGGGAATCCTCCCATTCAGGAAGATTTTCTCCTTCCCAGTTGCTGCCGTTGTAGGAAAGTGGAAGCTCGTCTGCATGAATACCGCCCTGACTGTAAAAGGTCAACGTGCTTCCTGCAGGCAGGCCTTCGTTGAGCGTATTTCGGGAGGTATTGAAACGTGCTACATTCTCTCCTTGAATGATTAATGTGTTTTGTATGGTTTTAATAGGCTCTTTTGTACATCCGATTGCCAGCAATAGAAAAAGTATGTTCTGAAAGATATGTCTGTTCATAATTCTCATTTTGTTATATAAACGTAATTCTCCTTTTTCGTTTCCCTTTTCACCGAAAAACTTTACCTTTGCACGGATTTAAAGGAAACGTTTCACGAAAATATGGGAAAAGGAAAATTAGCGAAATTCGCAGATATGGCGGAATATCCGCATGTGTTTGAATATCCGTATTCGGTGGTAGATGACGTGCCGTTCGAAATGAAAGGCAACTGGAACCGTGATTTCTTCAAGAACGACCATCCGATTGTGCTTGAATTGGGATGCGGACGTGGTGAATATACCGTGGGGCTGGCACGCCGCTATCCGGAAAAGAACTTTATAGGGGTCGACATCAAGGGAGCGCGTATGTGGACCGGAGCTACCGATGCATTGAAGGAAGGATTGACAAACGCAGCCTTTTTGCGGACGAACATTGAAATCATCGACCGTTTCTTTGCCCCGGGAGAGGTAAGCGAAATCTGGCTGACTTTCTCTGACCCTCAGATGAAGAAGGCTACCAAGCGGTTGACTTCCACTTATTTTATGAACCGTTACCGTCGTTTCCTGGTTCCGGACGGACTGGTACACCTGAAGACGGACAGTAACTTCATGTTTACCTATACGAAGTACATGATTGAAACCAATCATTTTCCGGTGGAATTTATGACTGACGACTTGTATCATTCCGGTATGGACGATGATATTCTCAGCATCCGCACGTATTACGAACAGCAGTGGCTGGACCGCGGACTGAACATCAAGTACATTCAGTTCCACTTGCCGCAGGAAGGTGAGTTGCAGGAGCCGGACGTGGAGATTGAACTGGACGATTACCGGAGCTACAACCGGAGCAAGCGCAGCGGATTGAAAACAAGCAAATGATTCAAAACTGAAAAAGATATGACACTTTATCCGAAATTGATTATGGACGCACTGGCTACGGTGCGTTATCCGGGTAACGGAAAAAACATTGTAGAAGCGGAGATGGTGGCCGACAATCTTCGCATTGACGGCATGAAGGTGAGTTTCTCGCTCATTTTTGAGAAACCGACCGACCCGTTTATGAAATCGGTAGTCAAGTCGGCCGAGACCGCTATTCATACGTATGTATCGAAAGAGGTAGAGGTAACGATTGCTACTGAAAGCAAACAGGCCGCTCGTCCGGAACCGGGCAAGATGCTGCCGCAGGTGAAGAACGTGATTGCGGTATCTTCTGGAAAAGGAGGGGTAGGAAAGTCTACCGTAGCAGCCAATCTGGCTGTGGCATTGGCTAAGTTAGGCTATAAGGTCGGTCTGCTGGATGCCGATATTTTCGGTCCTTCAGTGCCGAAGATGTTTCAGGTGGAAGATGCCCGTCCGTATGCCGAAGAAGTGGGTGGACGCGATTTGATTGTGCCGGTAGAGAAATACGGCATCAAGCTGCTTTCCATCGGTTTCTTTGTAGACCCCGACCAGGCTACACTCTGGCGTGGAGGTATGGCCAGCAACGCCCTGAAGCAGTTGGTGGCAGATGCCAACTGGGGTGATTTGGACTATTTCGTATTGGATACACCTCCGGGCACCAGCGACATTCACCTGACCTTGTTGCAGACATTGGCCATTACGGGAGCCGTGATTGTCAGCACGCCGCAGCAGGTGGCATTGGCCGATGCGCGTAAAGGTATCAATATGTATACCAACGACAAGGTAAACGTACCTATTCTCGGTCTGGTGGAAAATATGGCCTGGTTTACTCCGGCAGAACTTCCGGAAAACAAATATTACCTGTTTGGTAAGGAAGGAACCAAGCGTCTGGCAGAAGAGTTGAATGTGCCGTTGCTCGGACAGATTCCTATCGTGCAGAGCATCTGCGAGAGTGGCGACGACGGCAAGCCGGCTGCCCTTAATGTTGACACCATGACCGGTCAGGCATTTATCAATCTGGCCATGGCTGTTGTAACTGTTGTCAACCGCCGTAATGCCGAGCAGGCGCCTACAAAGATTGTTGAGGTAAAGAACAGCTGACGCCATGATGCCGTCTGAACGCTGATGGCTTATGGGCTGTGATTATTATATGCGGTTCTGGCTCGATGTCCTTTAGGCATGGCTCTGGTTATGTCAGGACAATGCAGCGGCAAGCGGGCTGCGGAAAACAAAGAGACAGATTAAAATCTCTGTCTGCTTGCGGCATGTAAAGACATATTCGGCCTGATAGCAGATAAAAATTTAACGGAAGTCAGCATGCAAGTGCATGCCCGACTTCCGTTTATTTTTATGCTAACTTATTGATTTTGCGCACATACATTTTTTTATGTGCGTCTTTGTTTGCATTTTATATGTCTATTCTGCCGTTTCTGTTTCGGCAGTTTCGTAGTTTCTTTCAGTTCTTAGTCTTTCAATTTCCTTTCGTCGCGTCTTTATTATCTGGCGTCTGTAAAGCAGGCACGTTATGAGGAAATAGACGAAAGCCTGAATCCACAGTGCCCTGTATTCGTACAGCACATCGCCAAGGCGTGCCTCCATGCCGTTCATTCTGACAAAGCCGCGTATGCCGAAGGTTGAAGGAACGAGGTTAGACACCCATTGCCAGAACTCCGGTATGGCGCTCTGCGGCCATGATACTCCTGACACAAACAGGAACGGCAGTGAGGTGAATACAACCAGAAGTATGATGTTCTCGCGGTATCTCACGGCGCATGAGACAATCATCGAGAAGAATATGCATGAGAGCAGATAGGGCAGCATGAAGCATGCCAGGTCGCCGGCATGGAGCAGCGACGTGAAGCCGAATATGCATGGCACAACAAGAGTGATGTAAGCTGATATCACGGCATAAATCATAAGATAGCACAGCGACTTGCCAAGCACGATGCGGAATATGCCGTTGTAATGCCTGCTTACGGGAACGAGCTGCTTAAACCTGTTCTTCTCTCTTGCGGTTCCTGCCGACAGACCTACGCCCAGCAGCAGAGTCTGCTGCAGGATGAGTATAAGCACCGCTGGTATAAGAAAGTTGCCGTATCCTCCAGTTGTGTTGAATATCTGCACTTCGTCAAAGTCAAGCGGCTTTATCGTTATCTCGTTCTCGCGTTCGGTAGTGTTGCCGGCGCGCTGAATCTGTATTTCTGAATTGATGTTTCCGGCTACAGCAGTGGCTGTCTGGAATATGGCTTTGTAGTAGAGCATGAAACTCATGTCGCAGAACACGTTGACATGGCTTTGCTCCATCCGGTTGATGTTGGTCTGAAAGTCTTCTGGAAAATACAGCACGCCCGAGGCTTCCTGTCTGCCCACAAGGTCTCTTGCTTCGCTCAGGCTGTTGCAGTAATATGTAATCTTGGCGTCGGGTGACGCGTCAAACTGTCTGATGAACTGCCTGCTGAGATTGCTGTGCGACATGTCGACCACAGCCACCTGCACCTCGCGCACCACCTCGTTGGTGTAGATCCACGAGTAGACAAGCGGATAGAGCAGCGGCACTAGGATGAAGAAGATAAGCACACCCTCGTCTTTCCAGGTGGTTTTCATCTCTTCAGCCCAGATGTAGCACATGTCATGTATGCCCTCATTGATCTGTTGTATTAAGCTTTTGGCTTTTTTCATCAGGTTTTATATCTTAATTCTTCTTCTGTTTTTATCTTCAGTTAAAAGCGCTTAAGGCAAGTACTCATATTCTAAGGCGGCTTTCTTTATCTTGGATACAACCAGCACGGGAAGCATAATGAAGCATACCATTGCCGTTATGTTTATCCACGAGTAAGCAAGCGGATAGCCGTTGAAGATATTGAGCTGATAAATCATGTAATAGTGCCGTAGCGGAAACAGCTGGGCTATTGATTTTATTGCCGGCGACATGGCAGACAGCGGAAAGGCTGTGCCCGACAGCGAGAAACTCAATACGGCCCACAGACTGCAGATGCTCATAGACATGCGGAGCGACGGCGTGAGCCCAAAGACAAATATGCCGAAGCCCTGAGCCGCGAGGACTGAAAGCAGTCCGAGCAGCAGTATAGCCGGCAGTCCGCCGGGATGAGGAAACTGCAATATGCCGAACACATACATCATGTAGCCATAGAATATGGCCAGGAACACCAGCGTCTGTGGCAATATCTTGCCGATGAGTGCATTGTGAATGTTATTGCCGGCTGTCTCCATCCATTCTTTCGATGTGCCGAATTTCTGTTCCGTTCCTATCGAGTAGACCGTTATCAGGAAGATGAAGAGCATAAGGCAGCCCGGAATGATCATCGTGTTAAGATAGATGCTATAGTTTACGGCGGGATTGTTCACCGTATGCAGGTCGATGACGATAGGCTGCAGAAAACTCATAATCTGGCTTTCTGTAAGTCCTTTTGCCTGCAGCACAGACGACGCTGCCCCAGCAGAGCCAAGCGTAGATATGGTCTTGAGGTCGCGGTAAAGCAGCGCTCCGGCAGTAAGTGAGGTGGAGCTGTAGTAGAACGATATTTTAGGCTGTCTCATTGACAGCAGCTCAGACGTTGTGCCTTCGGGAATATACAGGAAGGCATAAATCTCGTTGCGCTGTATGGCATTGCGAGCCTCGCTTACGTTAGTATACCGTTTTACGATTTTTGTTGTCTGGAATGCGTCCAGCTTTCTTATTATTGAGCGTGTGGTAGATGTATTGTCGAGGTCTACCACGCCAACGGGCATGTTGGTCGGCTGCCCGTTGCTCATTAGTGAAGTAAAAAATATGGTGACAATAACGGGGAATATCAGCATGCAGAACAGATACATCGGATTCTTCTTCAATATTCTGCATTCTCTGCATGCCACGCTGATGATGTTCCTTATGCTGACACTGTTACCCACGTTCTGGTTTTATCTGTTTTTAATTATTAGCGACATACCCGGTCTTAGTCCGTCAAGCTTTGTTACAGGACGGGCTTTCACCTCGAAAGTCTTCAAGTCATACTGTCCGTTGCTCTTAGTGGCTTTCCATACGGCATAGCTGCCTTCGTCCTTGATGTAGTAGACCTTCATCTTCAGGTCTTTGCTGAAAGCCGGGCAATATGCTGTGAATGTGTCGCCGTTCTTGAGTCCGTTGAGTTGGTCTTCACGCACGTTGAATGTACCCCACAGGTCGCTCATTATTGATATGCTCATGATAGGAGAGCCGGCTCCGATAAGTTCGCCCACTTTGGGATAAATGCTGCTTACCTCGCCTTCAACCTGTGCTATCTGCACGGTTTCGTGTATGTATGAGTTTATTTCCTGTACGGCACCCTTTGCCCTGTTCACCTGAGCCGCAGCTGCACGCTTCTCTTCGCGGCGTGCGCCGTTTACTGCCATGTCGTATTGGCTCTTGGCAGCCTTTGCCTGAGCTTCGAGCGCTTTATAGTTGGCAAATGCCTCGTCGCGTTTCTGGGCACTCATGACACCTTCGTCAAACAGACGCTGAACACGCTCGTATGACTTCTTTGCAATGTCAAGTCCGGCCTTGGCCTGCTGCCACATCTCGTAGGCTCCGCGTATCTGTTCCTGACGTGCGCCCCTGTCTGCCATCTCGTTCATGGCGGCAGCAGCGTCTTCGGCACTTTCAGCCTGCTTCTTCTTGGCCTCAATGTCAGGAGCGTCTATTATGGCCAGCGTGTCGCCAACCTTTACATAATCGCCCTCCTTGACTCTAAGTTCAAGAATGCGCCCGGGCACCTTGCTCGACACCCTGTATTCTGATACTTCAATTTCGCCCTGTATCGTTTCAGTTGTCTTGCCAAAAGCAAAGAAACCTATAACTCCTACAATAATGACGGTTATGGCAAATCCGGTTATTGTAAGCAAGATGTTGTTATGTTGTGATTTTTTTGTCATGATTTCTAATATAATGATTCTCCAAGAACTTTCTTTAAGTTGAGCTGTGACAGCTTAACATCAATTTCAGCATCTATCTTCTGTGAGCGTGCCTGCAGCCATGCCGTCTGTGCGGTCATGACATCCGTAACGTCCATTACGCCCTCTTTGAAGCCGAGGTTGGCACATCGCAGGTTTTCGTCGGCACGTTCTGTATTTTTGTTTGCCATGTTGAGCCGCTTGTTGGCTTCGCTTACTTTGAATGAACTCTGGTTCACTTGCAGTTCCACCTTTTCGCGTGCTTCGTCGAGCTCGAGCATGGCTATCGTCGTGGCAGTCTTGCTGGCCCTTATCTTGTATGAACTTTCAAACCAGTTCCATACAGGTATTCTCATTATCACCCCGACATTCCATACACCGGAGAACTTCTTTTCGAATCCGTTGTAAAGGTTGGGATTTGTTACAAGATAGCCTGCGGTGAGCGCTATTTGCGGCAGATACGCGGCCCTGATTATATTTGTTGTCTGTTTGCTTATGTCAACCGCATTCTGCAGCATCTTCAGTTCTGCACGGTTCTCCTTGGCGGCATCCGTGTCAACCAGCGGTGTCATTTCCACCTTGCTGAATGCGTCTTCTTTATCTTCGTCTTCAAGCCTTATGTCCTTGCTTATCGGCATGCCGCACAGCTGGCAGAGCAGCATTTTTGCCAAAGACACTCCGTTCTCAACTTCCAGAAGCTGCATCTCAGCCTCGTTTAGCTTCACGTCAACCTTCAGGCCGTCGGCTCTGGTGGCAACGCCTTCGCGTATCATCTTTTCAACGTCGCCGCTCAGTTTCTTCACGAGGTTCAGATAGCTGTTAGCCAGTTTCTCCTTATGTTTCAGCGACACCACGGTCCAGTAGGCATTGTCGATGTCGTATATCGTGTTCTGCGTCTTGCTCGTTATGTCGTTTTCAGCCAGTTGCTCGCTTATGTCGGCTATCTTGTTTGCCGCAACGATGCTTCCGCCCATGAATATCGGCTGGCGCACCATGACAGATGCCGTAAAGATATTTCGCGTGTCGGTCCTGAAAGCGTCGCTTATGGATTTTCCTATGGCGTTGCCTGCATTTTCCAGTCCGGGCATTATCTTGTTGGCTATATTTCCAAGCGCTTCGGCTGTCTGCGGTGTTATAACGCCCTGACTTACCATGTCCGTTATTGCAGACGATACGGTGTTGCCCAGTTGGCCGGCAGTTGTAGTGCCGAGGTTGCCGAGCACGCCTTTCTGTTCATTGTTGAGGAGAGAAATCTCCTTGCTCATGAATTCGTATCCGCCGAGCACGTCAACGTGTGGCAGATATTTTGTGCGTGCGGCTTTCCGTGTGTTCTGCGCCACGTCCTTCTTAAGCCGTGCAATGTTTATCTGCTTGTTGTTGCGCAAGGCCATGGCGCGGCAACTGTCGAGCGACAGCACCTGTTGCGCCGCCGCTGTGGCAGGGGCGCATATCAGGAGAAATATGGCAGCAA
>ENA-OOZV01000387-OOZV01000387.1-human-gut-metagenome-genome-assembly--contig:-NODE-387-length-11793-cov-1.740586_pt1 | contig 11793 bp, 9 predicted proteins | sample MGYA00241051_ERZ501418 | MGnify/ENA primary metagenome ERZ501418 (study PRJEB25962, sample SAMEA2042512) | human gut metagenome | biome: human gut; feature: human-associated habitat; material: faeces... | reverse complement strand
TTGCTGAAATTAGAGTATGAATACGAAAAGGAGCAGTTCCAGCAGCAGACGGAACTGATGGGAATTGGTCGGAAAATCAAACGGGGCATGTGCTGGTATCCGTTATCGTTAGGCCGGAGCTATTACAATGCCTTGAATCAGTTGGTCATTGAGGTAGAGCGAAAAGAAGACAAAGAGATAGAGCATCTGTTTGAATATGGGAAACCGGTTTGTTTCTTTACGCAGGATATGTCGGGGAAACTGACTTACCTGAATTTCGTAGCTACGGTGAATTACGTGGAGGAAGACCGCATGGTAGTCATCTTGCCGGATGCCAATGCACTGCTTACGCTGCAGAGCAAAGAAGTGGTCGGGGTACAACTCTATTTTGATGAAACCAGCTATCGCCTGATGTTCGAGGCACTGAAGCAGGTCATTTCTGCCAAGAACAACCGACTGGCAGAGTTAAGGGATATTTTTCATGGTACGCAACCCGTATCTACTTTCTCGTTTCAACCGGTACGTTTCCCCTGGTTGAACGCCACACAGGATGAAGCAGTAAATAAAGTCTTGCATGCCAAGGATGTGGCCATTGTACACGGTCCTCCGGGAACAGGTAAGACCACTACGCTGGTGGAGGCTATTTATGAAACACTTCATCGTGAAAATCAGGTACTAGTATGTGCACAGAGTAACATGGCTGTCGACTGGATTAGTGAAAAGTTGGTAGACCGTGGTGTCAGCGTGCTCCGTATCGGAAATCCCAGTCGGGTAAACGATAAGATGCTGTCGTTTACGTACGAACGTCGTTTTGAGTCACATCCCGACTATCCTCAGCTATGGAGTATCCGTAAGGCGATTCGTGAACTGTATACCCGTAGCCGGAAAGGAAATGACCGGGAAAGTATCCGGCAAAAAATCAATTCATTGAAAGACCGAGCCACGGAATTGGAAATCCGTATCAATGAATCCTTGTTCAGTGAAGCGAGGGTGATTGCCTGCACACTGGTGGGTAGTGCCAACCGTTTGCTCACCGGACAGAAGTTCGGAACGGTATTTATCGATGAGGCGGCTCAGGCATTGGAAGCGGCATGCTGGATTCCGATTCGTAAAGCCGACCGGGCGATTTTGGCTGGCGACCATTGTCAGTTGCCGCCTACGGTAAAGAATCCGGAAGCCTTGCGTGCGGGGTTAGGGCATACATTGATGCAGGCCATCGTGAAAAACAAGCCGGAGGTGGTATCCTTGCTGAAGGTACAGTATCGTATGAACGACGAAATTATGCGTTTCTCGTCTGACTGGTTTTATGGAGGAATGTTGCAGTCAGCTCCTGAGGTGAAATACCGTAGCATTCTGGATTTTGACACGCCGATAGAGTGGGTAAATACGGAAGGCATGGACTGCAACGAGGAGTTTGTAGGTGAAAACTACGGACGAATCAATAAACCGGAAGCTGAATTGTCCATCGGTCAGTTAAAGGAGTACATCATGAAAATCGGTCGGGAACGCTTTTTAGAAGAACGGATTGATGTGGGATTGATTTCTCCTTATAAGGCTCAGGTGCAGTATTTGCGTCAGCTGGTAAGGAAAGATACTTTTTTCAAGCCTTATCGTTCCTTGATTACTATCAATACGGTAGATGGCTTTCAAGGGCAGGAGCGTGATGTGATTCTTATCAGTCTGGTACGTGCCAATGAAGACGGTCAGATTGGTTTCCTCAATGACCTGCGCCGCATGAACGTAGCCATCACCCGTGCCCGTATGAAACTGATTATTCTGGGCGATGCCTCCACATTGACCAAGCATGCGTTTTATAAAAAGCTTTACGAGTATATAAGTGAGCTATAGGGAAATAGTCATGAAATAAAAGATACCTGAATTACTTCGTTTTATGCACTATTTAGGGATGATGTAGATTGTATGTTATACACTTATTGTTATATTTGCAGCAGATAAGTTAACTATAAACAATAAGAGACGAAAAACATGAGAAAAGGGTATCTTTTAGGTTGGATGCTTTTGGCATCCTCTGTTTGTATGGGCGCAGGACTGCCTCAGAAAATCAATACATTTCCCATTACGGATGTCCGGTTGATTTCCGGACCGTTCAAGCATGCAGAAAGTATGGATATTTGTTATCTGTTAGGACTCGATCCGGACAGATTACTGGCTCCTTATATGAAGGAAGCAGGTTTGCAGCCCAAAGCTGAAAACTATCCGAACTGGGAAAATACCGGACTCGACGGGCATATAGGAGGGCATTATCTTTCGGCTTTATCTTATATGTATGCTTCTACGGGTGATGAGGAAATCGGGAAACGCCTGGATTATTTCCTTTCTGAAATGAAACGTTGTCAGGAGGCTTCAGGCAATGGCTATCTTTGTGGAGTTCCGAACGGGAAAGCTATCTGGAATGAAATAAAGAATGGAAAAATCGATGCCAATCCTTTCGGGCTCAATAATAGATGGGTACCTTTATATAATATCCATAAAACGTATGCGGGCTTGCGCGATGCCTATGTGATAGCCGGTAAGGAAGAAGCCGAAGGGATGCTGATTGCTTTGACAGACTGGATGCTGAATACGGTTTCCACACTGACTGACGAACAGATTCAGGATATGCTCCGGAGTGAACATGGAGGACTGAATGAGGTATTTGCCGATGTATACGGCCTGACTGGAAAGAAAAAATACCTTGACTTGGCCAAACGTTTTTCACATAGAGTTGTATTGAATCCTCTTCTTGAGAAAAAAGACCAGCTTACCGGTATGCATGCCAATACGCAGATTCCGAAAGTAATCGGTTTTAAACGAATTGCCGACCTCGACGGAGAGAAAGCATGGAGTGATGCTTCCGACTTCTTCTGGCATACGGTAGTGAACAACCGGAGTGTATCTATCGGAGGAAATAGCGTCAGAGAACATTTCCATAAAGCGGACGATTTTTCGAGTATGATGACCAGTGAGCAGGGTCCAGAAACCTGCAATACCTATAATATGCTTCGCCTGACAAAGATGCTCTATCAGACTTCGGGTGATATGGCGTATATGGATTATTATGAGCGTGCTTTGTATAATCATATCTTGTCAAGCCAGAATCCGGTGCAGGGAGGATTGGTGTATTTCACTCCCATGCGTTCAGGGCATTACAGGGTATATTCACAGCCTCAAAGCTGTTTCTGGTGTTGTGTGGGATCGGGAATGGAGAACCATGCAAAGTACGGGGAGATGATATATGCATCACGTAAGGACGAGCTGATTGTCAACATGTTTATTTCTTCTGTGTTGGAATGGAAAGAATATGGCATGACCTTTACGCAGGAAACGTCTTTCCCGGAAAAGGAAAGCACTCGAATGGTATTACATACAGATAAGTCCAAAAAGATGAAAGTGAGCTTCCGTTGTCCGGAATGGATAGATAAGTCAAAGGTGGCTTTTGCAGTGAACGGAAAGAAGGCAGAGGCAACTTTGACGGATGGCTATTACACCATAGAGAGAAAGTGGCAGGATGGCGATGCTATTGAAATGACATTGCCCATGACTTTGCGTGCAGTGCAACTTCCGGACAAGTCCTCTTATTATTCATTTATGTATGGTCCCATTGTGCTGGCAGCCGATATGGGAAAAGAAAGACTGGACGGCCAGTTTGCGGACGACAGTCGCGGTGGTCATATCGCTTCAGGGCCTCAATTGCCTTTGCAGAACATGCCTGTGATTGTGGGAGAAGAAAATAATCTTTTGGGCAACCTGAAGAAAGTATCTCCTGATAAGTTGGAGTTTGCGTTGACTGGAGTGTACCCTTCCAGATATGAGGGAATGAAACTGAAACCTTTCTATCAGACACACGAGTGCCGGTACATGATTTATTGGGAACTTGTGTCTAAGGAGGAACTCGGACAGCGGCAAAAAGAACTTGCTGAAGTGGAGAAAGAACGTGCCCAATTGGAGCAGGCTACGGCCGATATGGTGGTGTGTGGTGAGCAACAGCCGGAAAGTGACCACTTTGTAGAGATGGAAAATTCGGTGATAGGCAGTGAGCAGGGAACCCCCTGGCGTGAAACCCGCGGATGGTTCGCTTATAAAATGAAGTCCAAGGGAAAACCGGTCAATGCCGTGAGAATCGAATCTTTCCCTGACGCAGCAAAAGATGCAGACGTGTATGTAAATGAAGTGAAGATAGGCTCTGTTCAAGGGAAAAATGCATTGCATACGCTGTTATTGCCGAAAGAATTGTGGAAAGCTTCGGAATGGGAGGTGAAGATTATGCGTGGAAAATCTGAGGTAACTCCTAAATTCCGTGCGGTGAGGATGATTTTGAGTAAGAATTTGTCTTTAAATGAATAAGCCTTTCAGGGATATGATAGCAGCCAGTTGGGGAAATCCGTAAAATTTGCTTATCTTTATCCCAGTTTTATTCATTTATCTTTATTAACCATGTTGACAGACTTACTGCAAACTTCGTATTTTGCAATTTTCTTGATTGTAGCCTTGGGCTTTATGCTCGGACGTATCAAAGTGATGGGACTATCGCTCGATGTGTCTGCCGTGATTTTCATTGCTCTTGCCTTCGGGCATTGGGGGGTATCCATTCCAAAGGAACTGGGGACCTTCGGGCTGGTGTTGTTTATCTTTACGATTGGTATTCAGGCCGGTCCGGGTTTCTTCCATTCGTTCCGGAGCAAGGGAAACCTTGATTCTGATTACGCTGCTGATAGTGGCTTCTGCCTGCCTGACAGGGGTCGTAATGAAATATCTTTTTGACATCGATACGCCAAGTATCGTGGGCTTGATAGCCGGTGCCTTGACCAGTACACCTGGTTTGGCAGTGGCCATTGACAGTACCCAGTCGCCGTTGGCTTCCATTGCTTACGGTATTGCTTATCCGTTTGGGGTGATTGGGGTGATTCTTTTTGTGAAGTTGCTTCCCAAATTGATGGGAATAGACTTGAATGAAGAAGCACGCAGACTGGAGAAGGAACGGCGCAGCCAGTTCCCTGAACTGAGCACTTGCTTGTTCCGGGTGACAAATCCGGCTGTATTTGGCCGTACGCTAAGCCAGTTGAACATACGTGCCATGACGGGAGCCGTAATTTCACGCTTGAAGCAAGGAGAAGAGATTCTGATTCCTAAAGCTCATACCGTGTTGCAGGAAGGTGATTGCATTCAGGCTGTGGGCAGCGAGAATTCATTGAACAGTTTGGCGCTGATGTTGGGTGAGCGTGAAGAAGGTGAACTTCCGTTGAGCCATACACAGACCATTGAATCTTTGTTGCTCACCAAGAAAGATATGATTAACAAGCAGTTGGGTGAACTGAACCTGCAGAAGAACTTTGGCTGTACGGTTACTCGTGTACGCCGAAGCGGTATTGACTTGTCTCCCTCACCGGAACTGGCACTGAAGTTTGGTGACAAGCTGATGGTGGTGGGCGAGAAGGACGGCATCAAGGGAGTGGCACGCCTGCTGGGCAACGACACCAAGCAACTGTCCGACACCGACTTCTTCCCCATCGCCCTGGGCATCGTGCTGGGCGTGCTCTTCGGCAAGCTCAACATCTCCTTCTCGGACAGTCTGTCGTTCTCTCCGGGACTGACGGGAGGCATCCTGATGGTCGCCTTGTTCCTGAGCGCCATCGGAAAGACCGGCCCCATTCTGTGGTCCATGTCCGGCCCTGCCAACCAACTGCTGCGCCAGCTGGGACTGCTGCTCTTCCTTGCCGAAGTAGGGACATCGGCAGGACGGAATCTGATGGCCACGTTCCAGGAAAGCGGCTGGCTCTTGTTCGGCGTAGGCGCCGCCATCACGCTGGTGCCCATGCTGGTGGCAGTATGCGTAGGCCTGTTCGTGTTCAAGATAAACATTCTCGACCTGCTGGGCACCATCACCGGCGGCATGACCAGTACGCCCGGCCTTGCCGCCGCCGACTCCATGACGGACAGCAACATACCGAGCGTGGCCTATGCCACGGTATATCCCATTGCCATGGTGTTCCTCATTCTGATAATCCAGGTGATAGCCTCCGCAGTCTATTGACGCATGAAGACGTACAGCCGGACAGAAACCATTGCCCGCATGAACGCACTGGCCGGAGCCAATGTGCCCTTCCTCTTCATCGTAGACTACGCGCAAGAGCAGTCGCACATTGAGCCCCTCGACCGGATAGACCCCGCCACCTGCCTTTTCCAATTCCCGAAGGCAGGCAACACGGAGACGGCTGCAACAGCCCTTGCCAGAAGCACAGCCGCCCGATGCGCCGGCCCTATCCAGTGGGACATCACTCCCCCTTCCCCCGCCGCATACAGACATTCGTTCGACCTCGTGAAGCAAAACCTGCTGGCAGGCAACAGCTACCTGACGAACCTCACTTGCCGGGTACCCGTCACCACCAATCTGACACTGGAAGAAATATTCCTCCACTCCGAAGCCTTGTACAAGCTGTGGCTGAAAGACCGGTTCGTCTGCTTCTCCCCCGAAATCTTTGTCCGCATAGAGAAGGGCAAGATAAAGTCCTTCCCCATGAAAGGCACCATCGACGCCACCCTGCCCGATGCGGAACAGCTCTTGATGCAGGACACCAAAGAGGCAGCCGAGCACGCCACCATCGTCGACCTGATACGCAACGACCTCAGCATGGTTTCGGAACACGTCGAAGTGACCTCCTACCGATATATAGACCGCCTGCAAACCAATAAGGGCCCCATCCTCCAGACCAGCTCCGAGATATGCGGCACCCTGCCCGAAGACTACACCGCACACCTGGGCGACATCATCTTCCGCCTGCTTCCTGCCGGCTCCATCACCGGCGCCCCCAAGCCCAAAACCGTAGAAATCATCGCCCAGGCCGAAGACTACCGCCGGGGCTTCTACACCGGCATCATGGGGCATTATGCCGACGGACAGCTGGACAGCGCTGTCATGATACGCTTCATCGAGCAGGAAAACGGCCAGCTCCACTTCAAGGCAGGAGGCGGCATCACCGCCAAAAGCCGGTGGGAAAGCGAATACAACGAAGTAATACAGAAAATATATGTGCCTATTTATTGAAACCATACGCATCGACCACGGAAGGGTCTGCAACCTTTCCCGCCACAACCGAAGGCTGAACGATACCCGCGCCCACTTCTGGCCGGAAAGCACACCGCTGCAACTGTCCGATTATCTGTCGTCTCCCGGCTGTGGAGCAGGCATCACCGGGGCGGGCATCGTCAAGGCACGCGTAGTGTATGGTGAAAAAGGTATTGAAGACCTCAGCTACTCCCCCTACGCCGTGCGGCACGTGCATTCGCTGGCACTGATGCAGGCCGATACCATCGACTACACCTACAAAAGCGCCGGACGCGAACCGCTGAACTGCCTCTTTGCCCTGCGCGGCGCATGCGACGACATTCTGATTGTGAAACAAGGCCTGCTGACAGACACCTCCATCGCCAACATCGCCCTTTCCGACGGTACCCACTGGTACACGCCGGCACATCCCCTGCTGAAAGGGACCAAACGGGCAGCCTTGCTGGAAGAAGGAATCTTGCAGGAAAAAGATATCAGACCGGAAGACTTGCCTTCATTCTCTACTGTCAGGCTGTTCAATGCCATGATTGACTGGGGAGAACTGGAACTCCCCGTACGGAACATCATCCCGTAGAGCCTCTACTCGTGCATATCGTTGAGATGTATCTCCAAAGACTTCACCGATATATATATTTCGTACACCGATATGGCCAGCGAAATAATCAGCAATATCAGCGCCAAACCGAAGATATAGGCCGAAAGCAGATGGAGACGGATATAGACAAAGAACATGCTGACCACGCACAGCAGCAGGCTGCCGATGCCCGCCACCTGCATGGCACGCGTCAGGTAGAGCCGCTTCCTCAGGTTGGCAATCTGCGCCGCCTTCACCGAAGACGGGTTCTCCATGTACTGTTCCTTCAAGGTGCGCACCAGTTGGGCATAGGACAAGAAACGGTTGGTATAGGCCAGCATAATCAGCGATATGGCCGAAAACAGCAAGGCGGGGGTGGTTAAATCTATTTCCATAAGAATGATGCTTAATTATATCTATCCGTCCCGATAGCAGGACTTACCTCCGCAAAGATAAACGAAAGATTGAAACCACAGAAACAAGTTTCCTTTTTTCCATTTCCCAAAGATTTATCCTACTTTTGCAGTGACAATAAAAAAACTCCTTACCACCGTAACTTAACAAATACGACCATGCGATATACCGTTTCCGCTCCTGCCTCACTGCACGCAGCCATACAGCTCCCGGCATCCAAAAGTATCAGTAACCGGGCACTCATCCTCCACTCCCTTGCCCACGGCAATATCCTGCCCCGCAATCTGAGCGATTGTGACGACACCATAGTGATGACTCGCGCCCTCGACGGAAATCCCGGACATATAGATATCCTTGCCGCCGGCACCGCCATGCGTTTCCTCACCGCCTACCTCAGCGTAACTCCGGGCACCCGCATCATCACCGGTACACAACGCATGCAGCAACGCCCCATCCGCATACTGGTAGACGCCTTGCGCGAACTCGGTGCTCAGATTGAATACGTCGGGAACGAAGGTTTCCCCCCACTACGCATCACCGGCACAGCATTGAAAGGCGAAGAAATATCCCTTGCCGGAAATGTAAGTTCCCAATATATATCCGCCCTGCTGATGATTGGCGCCGTACTCCCCCAAGGATTACGCCTGCACCTAACGGGCGACATCATCTCCCGCCCTTACATCAACCTGACCCTGCAACTGATGCGCGACTTCGGTGCCCAAACCGACTGGGCCTCCAAAGATTGTATCACCGTCAGCCCCGGCGGATACACAGATACTCCTTTCACCGTGGAAAGCGATTGGAGCGCCGCCTCTTACTGGTATCAGATGATGGCAATAGAAGGAATTAAAAATGAAAAAATAAAAATGAAAGGGGGAGACAGAAGTAGCGCGAAAGAAAGTGAAGACAGCACGAAGGAAGAAGCGCATACGGCAGAAATCGAACTGCTCGGTCTCTTCGCCCACAGCTATCAAGGCGACAGCCGCGGCGCGGAAGTCTTTGCCCGCCTCGGCGTCCATACCGAATATACAGACCGGGGAGTAAAACTGATCCGTAAGGGTACTCCCGCCACCCGTCTCGACGAAGACATGGTGGACATCCCGGACCTGGCGCAGACCTTTGTCGTCACCTGCTGCCTGATGGACATCCCTTTCCGCTTCACTGGACTGCAAAGCCTCAAAATAAAGGAGACCGACCGTATCACCGCCCTCATTACGGAACTGCGTAAACTGGGTTACGTCGTGCGCTCCGAGCAAGACAGCATCTTGTTGTGGGATGGCGAACGCTGCCCGGCAGACGCTGACCCCGTCATCGCCACCTACGAAGACCACCGTATGGCCATGGCATTTGCCCCCGCCTGCCTTGTACTGCCCCAAATACGGATAAATGAACCACAGGTCGTTACCAAATCTTACCCTGCTTACTGGGAAGACTTGCAAAAGGCGGGATTTAAAGTCTGCCAAGATGCAATGCAATCTTAGAATAAAGCTTTTATTCTTAGAAATACAGCCTTTATTCTTAAGAATATAACCTTTATTCTTAGGAATAAAGGATACATTCTAAGATTAGGATGCATCCAAAGTAGTTTTATACTGCGTTCCAGGCAAGTAATGCCTGCGTCGGGTGGAAGTAATCTGCCTACCTGCAATCTGACTCATTATTTTGTCGTGTACAAAACAATGTGTATCTTTGTCCGTTCTATTAATGGAACATGTTTTTCAAGAAAAGGAAGCCCATGTGGATATTGATTATTAGCCTGATTGTCCTTGCCCTCGTGGCAGCCACAGCCGGAATTATACGCAACCGGAAACTGCAGAAGAAGATAGACCGCGGCGAACTGGACGCCATGCCCGAAGTGCAGGAAGTGGATGCCGAGTGCTGCGGACAGCATGAAATCTGCGAACGTGACAGCCTGCTGGCAGCCGTCAGCAAGCAAATAGAATATTACGATGACGAAGAACTGGACAAATACATCGGCACCGCTCCCGATGCCTATACTCCCGAGCAGGAAGACGAGTTCCGCGACGTGTTCTACACCATGCAAGACACGGACGTAGCCGGATGGGTGCGCAGCCTGCAACTGCGTGGCATAGCCTTGCCGGATAACATCAAGGATGAAGTGTTCCTCATCATCGGCGAACGCCGTCTCACCCCCCATTCCTAACACTCCACATCCAACTTTTAATTTTTAATTCTTAATTTTTAATTGAATAAATGGAGCTACTGCAATACACTTTTTTCCAACATGCCCTCATCGGCAGTCTGCTGGCAAGCATTGCTTGCGGGCTGATAGGCACGTACATCGTTACCCGGAGACTAGTGTTCATCAGCGGCGGATTGACGCATGCATCTTTTGGCGGTATCGGCCTGGGATTGTATACCGGCATTTCCCCCATTCTGTCGGCAGCCTTGTTTGCAGTCTTGTCCGCTTTCGGTGTAGAGTGGCTCAGCAAACGGAAGGACATGCGGGAAGACTCCGCCATTGCCGTATTCTGGACATTGGGCATGGCACTGGGCATCATGTTCACTTTCCTCTCGCCGGGATTCGCACCCGACTTGTCCGCCTATCTCTTCGGCAACATTCTCACGATTACCTGGAGCGACATCGCTCTATTGGGAGGGCTTGCCCTGCTGCTGATACTGTTTTTCGCGCTGTATCTCCATCCCATCATCTACGTAGCCTTCGACCGGGAGTTTGCCCGCTCGCAAGGTATTCCGGTGCAGGTATTCGAATATGTACTGATGATGTTCATTGCGCTGACCATCGTGGCATGCCTGCGCATGGTGGGCATCGTGCTGGTCATTTCGCTGCTCACCGTTCCGCAGATGACCGCCAACTTGTTCTCGCACCGGTTCCACCGCATCATCTGGCTTTCCATCGGCATCGGTTACCTCAGTTGCCTGGGCGGGCTGATGATTTCTTTCTACTTGAATGTCCCCTCGGGTGCATCCATCATATTCTTTTCCATCATTATCTATGCCATTTGCAAGACAGGAAAAAGTTTTTGGCTATATTTGCAACGCTAAATCAAAAGACACAATGGAAATCAAAATTCAGTCATTAGACCAGATTCACGAAGCCGCCCGCCAGTTCATCGCTGAAATGGGTGATAATACCGTCTTCGCTCTTTACGGAAAAATGGGGGCGGGCAAGACAACTTTCATCAAAGCCGTTTGCGAGGAGTTGGGCGTTTCCGACGTCATCACCTCCCCTACCTTCGCCATTGTCAACGAATACCGTTCCGACACTGCCGGCGAACTGATTTACCATTTCGACTTCTACCGCATCAAGAAACTGGAAGAAGTGTATGACATGGGTTACGAAGATTACTTCTACAGCGGCGCCCTCTGCTTCATAGAATGGCCGGAGCTGGTAGAGGAACTCTTGCCGGGCAACACCATCAAGGTCACCATCGAAGAAGTGGAGAACGGAGAGCGGGAAGTCACGTTAGAGAGCTTTGAATAAGGCATGCTTTTCCCCCGCTTTAATTTTTAATTCTTAATTCTTATTTCTGATGAGCCAATACATCGTTCAAGGGATTTTCGCCGTCGCAGGCATCATCGCCTTGCTGGCAGCCATATTGGACTGGAACTGGTTCTTTACTGCCCGAAACACCCAGTTTATCGTACAAAATGTAGGGCGGCGACAAGCCCGCCTGTTCTACGGTGTATTGGGTGTCATTCTCATCGGCACGTCCATCTTCTTTTTTCTGAATACGCCACCGGTCACATAAAAACAAAAAATCGCGGATGAAGCCATGCC
>ENA-OOZV01000386-OOZV01000386.1-human-gut-metagenome-genome-assembly--contig:-NODE-386-length-11800-cov-1.678501_pt1 | contig 11800 bp, 9 predicted proteins | sample MGYA00241051_ERZ501418 | MGnify/ENA primary metagenome ERZ501418 (study PRJEB25962, sample SAMEA2042512) | human gut metagenome | biome: human gut; feature: human-associated habitat; material: faeces... | reverse complement strand
CAATAGAAGCGGCATTTTCCAAAGCTACACGAGCAACCTTAGCAGGATCTACTACACCGGCAGCATGCAGATTTTCGTAAACATCCGTACGAGCATTGTAACCGAAGTCACCTTTACCTTCACGTACTTTCTGTACTACAACTGCACCTTCCTTACCAGCGTTAGCTACAATCTGACGAAGCGGTTCTTCGATTGCACGCTTGATGATTTCGATACCTGTAGTTTCATCTGCATTGTCACCTTTCAAGCCTTCCAATGCATCGATGGCACGGATGTAAGTTACACCACCACCCGGTACGATACCTTCTTCGATAGCGGCACGAGTTGCACACAAGGCATCATCTACACGGTCTTTCTTTTCCTTCATTTCTACTTCGCTGGCAGCACCTACGTAAAGAACTGCTACACCACCTGACAATTTAGCCAGACGTTCCTGCAATTTTTCCTTATCGTAGTCAGAAGTAGAGTTCTTGATTTCAGCCTTAATCTGGTTGATACGTTCCTGAATCAATTCTTTCTGACCTGCACCGTTTACGATAGTAGTGTTTTCCTTAGAAACAGTTACCTTGTCGCAAGTACCGAGCATTTCGAGTGTAGCCTGTTCCAGTTTCAAACCTTTTTCTTCGCTGATAACTACACCGCCAGTCAATACGGCAATATCTTCCAGCATAGCTTTACGACGGTCGCCGAAGCCCGGAGCCTTCACAGCACAAATCTTCAACTGACCACGCAGACGGTTAACTACCAAAGTAGTCAACGCTGCGCTGTCTCCATCTTCTGCGGAATGGATTTTCATATCGCAGAATATTAAATTCATTGCTTATTTCGGGAGTAAAGTTTACAGCATCGTCAGATGTCGACTTGAGTAATTATTCTTTACGTTTGGCAACAGCAGATAATTTAAATACAGGTGAACGTGCCTTAAACATCAGGCTCATCGAAGCACTTGCAGGTGAGAGCAGTGATCTTATTACATCTATACCGGCAGTTAGTGCAGGTGTCGTAAAAGTTAAGTTTGAAGTTGCTCAAACAGGTGGCGTTGATTTGCTGCAGCGTGTCATTACGAGTACAAGCCTCACATATGAGAGTATCAATGGACAGGAACTTGAACTCGCATATGGCACCCCATTCCTGTTCTTTGCTAAACGTACATCGTCTGCTGTTTCAGACAATGAAGTAATACTTACTGTTAATGGTAAGAAGTATCTTATGAAAGACTATTTTGCCAGCAAGAATTTCGCTAATCTTTTTGATGGAGCATTCTATATTACTCCTACTGAAACAATGACCATTCAAGCGCAGATTATAGACAAAACAAAGCTTGAAAATGTAAACGTAGATTTAACAGGAAAGGCAGGGTATTTGTCTGATGTTATAAATAACAAAAATGTTAATCCATGTAACATCGGAGAGCTTACTGTAATAGGAGACATGAATGCGGATGATTTCTATTATATTCGAGACAACATGCCCATGCTTGAAACACTTAATTTATCTGAAGTCAACATTGTGGCGAGCGGAAGTCACCCTGCAAATGCGGTTCCAGAAGCGGCTTTCTATAAAGAAATTTATAATAGCGATGGATATACACTTGCACTAAAAACAGTATATCTGCCAAACAGTTGTACTATTATAGGTGCTAATGCTTTTATGTATTGTTCAAAGTTGGAAGAAGTACATATTCCGAAAAATGTTAGTAATATAAACTACAATGCATTTTTCAGTTGTAGAAGTTTGCACGATGTTTATGTCTATAATCCGGTACCATATTATATTAATTGGTGCGTATTTAAGAATATAAGTGATAATTCTACTTTACATGTGCCTTATGGAGTTAAAGAACTCTATGTTGGCTCAGATAATGCCAATAAGTTGCCTGGTACAATTTATTCAATCAACGAATGGTACAATCGTTGGCATGACGGAAGTTCACAAGGGACGTGTAAAGAGATGGGGAAAGAGGCTGAAGGCCAAATGAAGGTGCAGCTGATGCGTACTAGTTTTGTTACATTCCGTGAAGGAGGGAAAAAGCCTGGATCGGCAATCTGGTCTAGTGATACATACGAAGTATTACCAACCATTTCTTCTCCAGTATCATCTACGATGTGGAAATTGCGTGCCTTGGTATCATATGCAGAAAACGGACAAAATAAAGAAGAATATGTATATGGGACAGCAAATAATGCAGATTATACATTCAATCTGACTCAGAAACTTAATGAACTGAAAACAAGAGGCATTAATGATGTTAATGTTAAAATGGATATATACCTCAATGTTACAGAAGCTGTTGAAGAAAGAGCAAAAAAAGGACAGAATTATTTTTATCCATATATCTATGATGGAATGGAAGTAACGTTGATAGGAGGTTGGACAAATAGTGATGGTGATGATAAACTTGACCTTCACAATTTCTATTTCGGACTGCGCAGTGGCTATGCAACCAATTTGCCTAAGGCAAAGGCTATAATAACTCTTGATAATGCACGTATCGGTTCAATACAGACTGGTACTGTTGATATGGATATTGTGCTTAAGAACAATAATGAGATGGCCGGTCTATACTATTCTAAGTTCGAGTCTTTCCTCATTGATAATGGTCATACAGTATCGATACAAGGTAATGGTACTTTGAAACTGGCAAATGATAGTTATGATGGAAACGACGGACCTCGTGCGTACTCAACTGCAGGTGGTGTGTTAAACTTCCAGCATGGCATTACTGTTAGCAATCTGGAGAATATGACATTTGAGAATATTAAGGTTACATATACTAGAACTTTTGATAGGGTGATAAAAAATTCTGCAGGAACTTCTGGATATGGTTGGGAAACGTTGGCTCTACCGTTTAATGTACTTCGTATTGAGAATGCAAACGGACGCCAGATGTCATGGGCTACATCAACAAAGACTGGTGATTTCTGGTTGGGTGAGATGACTGACAATGCTCAACAGCTTACATTCTCTTCAAATGTGGAATCAATTGAGGCTGGTCATAGTTACATAATTTCCGTACCGGATGAAGGTAAGAACAGTCTTATTGGTATTCCTCTTACTTTTGTTGGACCTACATTGGTTAATGGCGAAAAATTGGTGGATAAAGGAGATTTTGCTACTCCTAATTATAATAATGGAGGATTGAATGTTGACATGACGCCATATCCCTATGCTTTAGAACTTCCATCTATATATTATGTCATGAATCGTGACGGAAGTTCATTTTATAAGTGGGACACAGCAAGTACAGAAGATGCCAATCTTGTAACACTTCGTCAGTTTGAAGCATACTTTGAACCAAAAGACATTGTTTCAACCATGTTTAAGTCTTTTTCTTTAAAAGGTGACGTGATGAAGGATGAGACTACCGTAATTGCCGGCGTTGCTGATGGTAAAAATGATGGTTATAAGGTAAATTCTGACAAAGGATTAATTGTTGTCGAATCAGACTCCCCGCGCAAGATAAACATATCTACAGTTGACGGACGTTCATACTCATATAATGTCAGTCAAGGTACAACAAAGATAAGCATGCCGGCAGGTGTTTACATCGTAGGAGGAATTAAAGTATTGGTTAAATAATAAAATGTAATTAAATATGAATAAATTGAAATATATTAAACCTACAATTGAGGTTGTAGACATTAAAGGTAGTATAAGTATATTAGCCGGATCAAATCCGTCTAGCAACCCTGATTTTGATGATGATTATGCAGGTGTTGGTTCAGATGATAATCCTTTTCCCGGTTTTGAAAAAAACAACGCAAGCAGTATTTGGGATTAATGCGCCTATATTATTGGTGGTATAAGATTCTCTTTATTAAGCGGAAAGCGGGATGGCTTCAATAACTAGTCGTCCCTTTAAAAAAACATTTTTGCGAGATATTGTTCTGACACAGTATCTCGCATATTTTTTGAAGTATGCACCAAATAGCTTTCATGGCTCTTTTGAAGTTATAGACCGCTGACGCCAGAAGCACGTTCACTGTATCTCCCGTCACACCCTTATAAAAGTTGTGGCTGTATTGCCATGTTAAGATACACATAATAAGCCCCGAAGCGTCATTGGTTTTACACTCTTGTGTGCGTAAATAATGATGTTTCGGGGCCTATCGTTTTTTGCCTGATGTGTGTCATTCAGGAGTATTATTCGTCCTCATCCTCCTCAACAGCCCGTGCTTCCTTAAATTTCTCTTTCATAGTCGGGTTGTTGTATGTAAGCTTCTTTATCGTCAGGCCGTCTGCCTTGTCGTTGGCAAGGCGGAGGTTGCGCTCGGAGCCTACGAGGGCCTCTTTTATCTTTTGCAGGTGAGTTATCGACTTGTCTATCTCGTCGATGGCTGTCTTGAACTTCTCGCTCGCAAGGCGGTAGTTGTTGGCAAACTTCTCCTTGAAGTCGTTGAGGCGGCTCTCAAAGTTGGTTACGTCTACCGACTGGCTGCGCGCAATGGCCAGTTGGCGCTGATACTCTATGCTCTTCTTTGACGTCTGCACAAGTAGCGTTATCAGCGGGAGGAAGAACTGCGGACGGATGACGTACATCTTAGGATAGCGGTGCGACATGTCAACGATGCCCGTGTTGTAAAGCTCACTTTCAGGTTCGAGCAGCGACACAAGTACGGCAAATTCGCATTTCTTTGCTTTGCGGTCGTCGTCGAGTTTCTTCAGGAAGTCCTCGTTCTTGTGCTTCGTCGCAGTCTGATCCATTTCGTTTTTCATCTCAAACATAATGGAGATATATTCAAAGCCGTCTTCATAGTCGCGGAATATGAAGTCGCCCTTGCTGCCGCCCGATGCGTCGTTGTCTTTCTCAAAGTAGGCGTTGGGGAATAGCGGGCGCATGCGGTTGAACTCCGTGCTGCAGTGTATTTCGAGCGTCTCGCCGACCATTTTTGTCGACATCCTTGTCTTCAGGTCTTTATAGTAGTCAACCTCTTCCTGCTTCTTTTTCAGCTGTATCTCGTAAGTTTCCTTTATGTTGTTCTCACGCAGTGCGGCCTCATTCTTCTGCTGGTTCACCATGCCCGTAAGCTCAACAATTTTGTTTTCTTTCTCCTTCAGAGCGTCCTGCGCCTTGCGTTGTTCCTCAAGCACGGCTATCTGACAGGCATCCTTACTCTGCGAAATTGTGGATTTCAGTTCCGAAATCTCCTTGTCCTTCTTTGCCAACTCACCGGCCAGCTCGAGCGCATTAGTCTGTACCATGCTCTCTATCTTAGCCTTCAGTTCGGATATCTCCTGATTCTTTTTGTTCATTTCTCCTGCCAGTTCGAGAGCTTTAGCCTGCGCCGTGCTTTCAATCTTGGCTTTCAGTTCTGATATCTCCTGGTCTTTCTTGCTCATCTCTTCAGCCAGTTCAAGCGCCTTCGCCTGCGCCATGCTGTCTATCTGAGCCTTCAGCCGTTCTATCTCAGTATTCTTTTCTCCTATTTCAAGATCCTTTGCCGACAGCTGCTGTCCGAACGTCTGTTTCGACTTCATCACGTCGGCCTTCAGTTCTGCCGCATATTGTTTCCTCACCTCTTCAAGTCTGCGGTTGAGTTCGTCGTTAAACTCGGCGTTCTTAACCTGACTGACGATAGAAGCATAGTCGGCCTCGTCTACCTGAAACACGCTCTGACATTTAGGACATCTTATTTCTTTCATATTATCGAGTTTTTGTTATTTCTTACACATTTATAATCTTTATCAAATCTGCCAGTTGTACAAAGTAATCATTTGACCAGATATCCAGTTCTTTCGGATTCCTGACAAAAGGCAGGACGTCATTTTTAACCTGATTTATATTGGCAGTTGATAATTTTTCTTTCAGCAACGCGATAAATGTATCCATGTCAATTTCCTCATTATTAAACTGCTTTACGCGTTCTGCCAAATGCTTGAAGTCAAGTGGTACATTATGGCGTACATACCATTCAAAATCATACCAATCGCGTCCCTTTACTCGATTTTTCCAGGCACGGTACACCAGTGCATGCATTTTGCCTGCAAACAGGTCGGGCAAAACAAAGCAGCGTGTCATAAATGAATGTGGCTGCAACAGCAACTTTTGCTCAGTTTCAGATTTCAGCGGTGGCTGTGTGTCAACCTCAATTTTTATTTTTATCGATTTGTCTGTACGGAAAGATATGTCGTAAACATCAGTGTTGTCTTTTAGAAATGCCGATTCAACCTTTCCAAAACTCTTTTTGTCTTTCTTTTTTATTTCCACGTTTCTTCCCACAACGGCAAATTCATCGATGATGGGCTGAAAATATTTCTTGAAATCAAATTCGTCGTCAGGTGCCAAAAGAGAGAAGTCCATGTCTTCGCTAAAGCGTTGAAGACCATGGAAAATACGAAGACATGTACCGCCATAGAATGCAGCCACGTTGAAGAAACCTCCGTTATAAAGACCGGCAAGTATTATTTGCTGGTTAACCTCAAATATGGCATTGCGTTTCTTCTGTTCGGTAGAAAGGTCGTATGCCGAAAGCATACTGTCGTAAATGTCATTTGTCATTGTTTAGCAGTTTTATTAAGGTTCTTATTGATTCCGACTTTTTGCCAGTCTTGGCATATTCTTCAAAGATGTTTACGTTCATCATTAAAAAGTCGTCCATCTCCATGCGTATGTCTTCTTCAAGATACGTTTCAGCATCTTTTATGGATCTTAGATTTACGCTTGGTGAGTTGGCAATCAGGTCACATAGTGCTTTTTCCGGTGTAGCCATCACGAACGCATATCCGTCCTTTTCAATGCTCGACAGTCCTATTGAAAATGATTTTCTTGGGGTGTATGTATATTCAAACCGTCCAAATGCAGTGTCAAAGCAACGTGAATGTTTTAGCGTCATTGACTGCATAGTGTAAACCATTTCAGGTATGAGGCCATAGTAACGCAATGCAGAAGACATAGATACATATGACGGGGTGTAAAGATGATTGGCGATAAGCTCGGTAGACAGAGGCCTGTCTGATATCTCAGGATTACATATGTACAGTCCTCTCTTAAGGCGGATAATATCTCCGCTTTTCTCAAGTTGTCTTATTTTTTGGCTTCCTCCTTTTAATTGTGGATATAGTGATTCAATTATTGAGGACGTTACCGGTATGTTGCCGAGTTTTGCTAAAACATTATTCATGATGTACGGATAAAGTTTACTCAAACAAGATGTCTGGTAACCATGCTTATTTAGATTAGCATGGATATTGAGAACATTGTTTGTTTTTGCAAATATAGTAAAATTTTGAACAGTAATATATATAAAACATACTTAACTGTTCAAAATTTTACAACTTTTATGCCGTCTTAATGTTTTAGCTTCTGTTTGCTCTTCATTCTGAGGAGCAGGCGAAAGGTGAAGTTTTTGGGGGTGTCTGTCTTCCGTCAGTTCTCCTTTTCTTTTTTATCTTCCAGACAATCAGCGTCATCTTCTTCATCTTTGTCGTCCTCTTCCGCTTTGTTCGGAATAACGGAGCCCTTCGGGTCGTTGGTCTTCTCGGTGTTCATCCATTGGCGTATGGCTGCCATTCTGGGCAGCAGGCGGATTACGGGCAGGCGGTAGTGGTGAATAATGATGAGCATCATCATTAGTATGCCTATGACCGTCATGTAGCCGTAGCACTCCTTTATGGATATCATCACGGCCTGCTTGGATATCACAGCCATCGTGTCGCTCCACGACGGCAGGTCGAACGGCATCACCGTTCCGTCCATGTTGTCGGACGCGTTGAGGCTGTTTTTTGATATCGACCAGTTGTATAGTCGCTGCACCGTGGCCGAGCCTAAGGCCGTTCCTATGCCACAGCGTATGTATCCTATGGAGTTGAGGCCGAAGAAAAAGTGAGAGAAGGGGAGCGACTGCGACAGATATACGTTAGACGCCGAGCCTATCATCACCTCAGACACGCCAAAGGCAAACAGCGGGATGAAGAATGCCTCTCTGTTGGTGTCGCCGTCGATGAGAAAATACATCGACACTTCGTAAAAGGTGAGCAGCATAAGTGCCACAATAAAGTATTTCTTGAATCCCCAGTGCCACTTTACGAATGTGGCAAAGGCCAGCAGCGAGCCTACCACCACGCCGTAGAGTATAGGCCAGTTGAGCGATATCGTGTTGAGCGAGTCGTATTTCAGCACAGATGACAGATATATCGACTGCAACAGCTTGGGCGCAGCCTGAAGAATGCCAACGCCGAGCAGAAGCAGCATGAGGTGCTGCACTGACCTGAACTTGAATATAGACAGCGGCAGATACGGCTTCTCGTGAAACTTCGACCGGCACAGGGCTGCGGCAAAAAACGCCAGCGTTATGCCCGTGGCCTGCCATATAGTGCTGCTCATCCACCAGTCGTAATGCTCGCCGTAGGTGAACATCCACATGCCTGATATCAGGAACGCGCTCCAGAGGAACAGACCTATGAAGTCGACACCATTTAGCGACAGGAACGGACCCGGACGATGGTCGGGCTTCATCATGAAATATACTATGCCGCAATGAATCATCATCAGCGCTATGACAAACAGGTTCATCAGTCGCCAGTTGCCGTAGTATGTAAGATATGCCGTCGTTATGCCTGAAAGATATGTTCCGCCGCACACCATGATGTAGACAACAGGGAAGAACACGGCATAGTTGCGCGACGGCGTTACGCATAGACGGAACACGCTCGTGCAGCCAAACATGCCCAGCATCTTGCAGAAGCCCGCAATGAAGGCCAGTCCCCATATCATCCACGGCTCGGTTACCGACATGGTAAGGGCGTTGCATATTATTATTCCGATGGCAGAAACGAAAAACAGCTGCCGCGTGTACATATAGAATTTCAGCCTGTACATCACCGGGAAGCACACCGTTATGCCGCCCAGGGTGCAGTAGCCTGCCATCTGTATGTCCTCGTTGAGCAGCGCTATCTCGCTTACAATCTGGTTTGAGTACGACGTGTTGATGCTTCCCACATACTGATACAGAAAGCCGAACGCCATATACAGCCAGAAGCGCAGCCGTGGCGGTACCCAGTCTTTATACATCAGGAGCTGCCGCATGCGTATCACGGTGTTTGTCGTATGATATAGCTTGGCCATTATCAGTCGATCATTTCACATTCAACGTTCAGGCCGGCACGCAGCCGCCTTATGTTCTCTTTGCTGTTCTCCTTCGTGAAGCGTATTTTCACCGGCAGCCTCTGTTCCACTTTCACAAAGTTGCCCGTGGCGTTGTCCTGCGGCACTATGGAGTATTGTGCCCCCGTGGCATTCGACATGGCCTCTATCACGCCCACATATTCAATGCCCGGTATGGCGTCTACGGTTATCCTCACTCGGTCGCCTGGCTTCATCTTTGCTGTCTGTGTCTCCTTATAGTTGGCCACAACCCACACGTCGTTTTCGTCAACCACCGACATCAGCGTCTGTCCGGGCTGCACGAGCTGTCCCTCCTGCAGCGTTATCTTCGATGTATATCCGTCTGCAGGTGCCGTTATCACGGTGTACGACACGTCCAGTGCGGCATAGTCCTTGCGCGCCTTGGCCAGTTTTATGCTTGCGTCCTGCTGTCCCAGTTTCTTTGTCTGTTCGTTCTTGGTCAGCGACGTTGAGCGCTTCTGTCTGCACAGCATGTCATATTCGGCCTTTGTACTTTCATATCTTGTCTTCACGTCGTCATACTGTTTCTGCGTCACGGCCTTGTTTTTCAGCAGCACCGAGTAGCGTTGCAGGTCGCGTTCGGCGTTCTCCAGTTCGGCCTTTGTGCCCAGTATCGACGCCTCGTTCACGCCTATGTTGCTTTCCGTGGTGCTTATCGCCGAGCTCATCACCGTCTTGCCCGACACGGCGTTCTGCAGTTCGGCTTCGGCTTCGGCCAGTTTCAGCCTGTATTCTCTGTCTTCGAGTATCACCAGCGTGTCGCCTTTATGCACGAAGGAATATTCCTCAACGCACACCTTTTTGATGTAGCCCTGCACGCGTGCGTTCACCGGCACGATGTGTCGGCGCACCTGCGCGTTGTCAGTGAAGGTTGAAACGTTGAATTTTATAAACTGTACACATATCCACCATATACCTATTGCCAGCACAGCCAGAACCACGATGTTCTGGATCATTCGTCTTGTCTTGCGGTTCATGTTTAAAAGTTTCCTGAAATATATTTTAGTTGATAATAATAGTACACCACATTCACGCGTGCGTTAACCAGTCTTACTTCGGCGTCGAGCTTTGACGTCGATGCGTCGAGCATGTCGGTCAGCAGCGACAGGTCGGCCGAATAGCGCTGCTCCACAATCCTGTAGTTCTCGTTGGCCAGTTCCACGTTCTTTTTCTGCGTCTCCACCTGACGGCATGCCTCGGTGTAGTATTTGTACATCTGGTCCACCTTTCGGTCTATCGTTTCCTTTTCGGCCTGGCGGTTGTCCACCAGCTTTGCCGTCTGCATCCTTGCGGCGTTGAGCGAGGTGTTGTCTTTGTAGAAGGCCGACAGGTTCATCGACAGTTTCACGCCCACCCACCATGTGTTAATGTTGTTGTTCTTCACGGGAGCGCAGTTGGTTATCGGGCCTTCGAGACTGTTGCCTGCCGTCAGTCCTATCATGGGCATCATGCGGCTGCGCACAATCTTCTCTTCGGTCTTTGCCTGCGAGTAGGCCAGGTCGAGCCGTTTCAGCTTGGGCGACATCTCGGCCTCCTGCCTCCAGTGGCTTGCTCCAAGGTCGGGCAGATTCATCTCGTCCGTGCCGAGCCATGGCTCTATCATCGTGTCTTCGTCAAGTCCGAGATACACCAGCAGACTGTAGTTAAGATGCTCCACGGCGTTGGCCACGGTGCTTCTGTCGTAAGTAAGGTTCGACAGGGTCAGTTCGTAGCGCGTAACGTCGTTTGCCAGTGCCAGCCCCTGTTCAGAGCGCACCTTCATCTCCTCAATCAGTTGTTTTGTCAGCTTGATGTTCTCGTCGTACACACTCAGCAGGTTGCGGTTTTTCAGAAGACTGAGATAGCAGTCGAGCACCTCCATTTTAATGTTATCCGTAACAATCTTCAGGTCGGTAGATGCCATCTGTGTCTGATATCTCGTCTTCTGTATTCCTGCCGTTATCTCACCTCCGGAGTAGAGAGGCTGATAGAGCGAAAGAGAAAGCAAGTTGCCCAGATGGGGCATTGCCGAACGTGTAGGGTTCGAAAAGTCACGTTCCAGAATTGTTGCATCCCCCAGATAGTTTACTCCTGCTTCCAGACCGATGTCGGGCAGTCGCTTTGCCCTTGCGTTCTTTTCTAGTTGTCTGGAAATGTTCACATCCTTTTGTGCCGCTTTAACTTCTACATTCGATTGTTCCACTCTTCTAAATAATTCGTCAATTGTCATCCTCAACGGTTTCTGAGCGGACATCCGGCACGCCACAACACTGCTGCCGGCAAATAATAACAACACGGCTAATCTCCGTAATCTCATACTTTATGTCGCTTTTTTGGTGTGCAAAATTACGGATTTAACTTTGATTAAGATTATTCTATATCAGCCCTAAATTTGTCATATACGAAACAAATAGCCTCATTTTGTCCATTTTTCAGGTTCTTTCTGTGTTATTTCTTTTACCATAAGCCCCAATGCCATGTTAATGATAATGTCTTAATAATTCTGTTATTTGTTAATTATTTTTGCAATTGTCTTGTTGGGTATATTGTTATTGGGAGTTAAAGGAGTATTTTCTAAGTGAAGAACGAAGAGTGAAGAGTGAAGAATCCAAATGCCTTGTTGGATATTGTAATTGGGAGTTAAAGAAGTTAAAGGAGTTATCGCCAACGGAGTTGGCTAGTAGTTAAAGTCATATG
>ENA-OOZV01000383-OOZV01000383.1-human-gut-metagenome-genome-assembly--contig:-NODE-383-length-11842-cov-1.504709_pt1 | contig 11842 bp, 8 predicted proteins | sample MGYA00241051_ERZ501418 | MGnify/ENA primary metagenome ERZ501418 (study PRJEB25962, sample SAMEA2042512) | human gut metagenome | biome: human gut; feature: human-associated habitat; material: faeces... | reverse complement strand
CGGACTAAGTAAATGTCTCATAATAGAAAAGCCTCCGTGTGTATATTTAATTAAAATAATTACTCTGTTCTGCTGTATTTTTCTGACTGAACCTTAATAAGTTCTGCATCATTAAAATAATCAATCTTCATAGCAGCCTTGACATCATCAAGAGTGTCCTGTGCAACAGCGTAAGCCGCTTCTGTACCTCTCTTAAGGATATTATATACTTCTGGAATATCCTTTTCATATTCATGTCTTCTTGCTCTGATTGGTTCAAGCTCCTTGTTGATAACATTAAGAAGGAACTTCTTAACCTTAACATCTCCAAGACCACCTCTTCTGTAATGATCCTTTAATTCATCAAGATTCTTATAATCAGGAAGGAATTCAGCAAAATCCTCATCACTGCTGAAAGCATCAAGGTAAGTAAATACTGTGTTACCTCAACCTGTCCAGGATCAGATACCTGAATATGGTTAGGGTCTGTGTACATACTCATAACCTTTTTCTTAACTTCCTCTGGAGTGTCAGATAAGTAGATGCAGTTTCCTAATGACTTGCTCATCTTAGCCTTACCATCAGTACCAGGAAGTCTTAAACATGCCTTATTATCCGGAAGAAGAATTTCTGGTTCAACCAATGCTTCTCCATATACAGAATTAAACTTTCTTACAATCTCACGACACTGCTCAATCATAGGCTCCTGATCTTCTCCTACAGGAACAGTAGTAGCCTTAAATGCAGTAATATCTGCTGCCTGGCTTATAGGATAACAGAAAAATCCTACCGGAATACTCGCCTCAAAATTACGCATCTGAATCTCAGATTTAACTGTAGGGTTTCTCTGAAGTCTTGAAACTGTAACGAGGTTCATATAATAAAATGTAAGCTCTGTAAGCTGTGAAATCTGTGACTGGATAAATATATTAGACTTAGCTGGATCAATACCAACTGAAAGATAATCGAGTGCAACCTCGATAATGTTCTGTCTTACTTTCTCTGGATTATCAGCATTATCTGTTAATGCCTGTGCATCCGCAATCATAATAAAAATCTTCTCATATTCACCTGAATTCTGTAATTCAACTCTTCGCTTTAAAGATCCAACATAATGACCTAAGTGAAGTCTTCCGGTTGGTCTGTCACCTGTTAATATAATCTTAGACATAAGCGCCACCTTTCCTCATCCCAAAATCGTAAAAATTATATCATACTTTTACGCAAATGGCAAAATAGTTTAATATAAATTGGCAGAATAACTGCAATTCCTGCAAGGAATGTAAGTCCCTCATTCCAGCACACTGCATCAAAGCCAAAATGTGGTATCAGAAGCACAGCAACAGCCGCCCTTCCAGCCATCTCTGCAAGTCCTGAGAGAATAGAATATTTGCCATAGCCCATACCCTGAACTGAATACCTTGCAGTAAATAAAAGTGCCAGTTCTGCATTAAACACACTTATGTATCTTATAAACTTCACAGTGTAACCGACAACAACTGTATCAGCTGCATCAACGAATATAAGTGCCATATATCTGCCGGTAAAGAAACATACTATCATCGTGATTACAGAATAGATAAGACCAATCTCTAAAGTTCTCTTAAATCCTTCACTGATACGGTCAAATCTCTTAGCTCCGAAATTCTGTCCGACAAATGATGAAAGAGCTGTTCCCAACGCATTTAACGGACACAGAATCAGATTCTTAATCTTATATCCGGATGTAAATCCTGCAATGGCGTCTTCTCCAAGTGCATTTACATAAAATTGCAGAATAATTGCGCCAATTGCAGTAATAGAATACTGCAGTCCCATTGGCATGCACATTTTAATAATGTTCTTCATGTAATACGGATGGAACTTTCTTTCATCTGCATTAACTGGAAATAACAGTTTGTACTTCTTAAAGATGTATACAGCACTAAGAACGCCTGCAATTCCCTGTGAAAATATAGTAGCAACTGCAGCTCCGGCAACACCCCATTTCACAACAACAACCAGAAACAGATCAAGAAATATATTAATAACAGTTGATACTGCCATAAACATTGTTGACTTTTTGCTGTCTCCAAATGCCATCAGAATCCCAAAACAGAAGTTATACAGAACCGTCAACGGAAGTCCTAAGAATATAATAACAAGATACACATGTGCATCCTTAAATATATTTTCAGGTGTCTTTAACCACGTTAAAAAGAGTCCACTCATAGACGCTGTAACTGCTGTCATAATAACCGCGATTGCAAGCGCAAAGTAGACTCCATTAACAAAATATTTTCTTAAATCATCATTCTTTCCTGCTCCAAATGCCTGTGACACAGGAACACTTATTCCTATACATGAACCTATACAGAAATAACATACAATATACGTAAGAGAAGAAGTTGCGCCAACTGCTGCCAGTGCCTTAGAGCTTAAGAACTGTCCAACAATTGCTGCATCTGCAATATTATAAAGCTGTTGCAGAAGCTGACCCAAAAGCACCGGTCCTGCAAATGATAATAAAATCCTTGTTATCGGTCCATTAGTCATTTTTGTATTATCAAGTGTTTCTGTCCTGCTCATATATATCTCCCATATTGAATTAAATATAAATCATTCAATATTATAGACTTACAGACAAAAAAAGCAAGAAATATTATAAGTTAGTTTTCTTTTTTCTGCACATAACTATAATTCTTGATATTAACAGTATAATTAATGTACCAGCAACAGCTCCACACCCATCAATCAGCACATCTGTAATCCTTCCACTCCTTCCTGACACAAACAGCTGATGAATTTCATCTGTTGCTGCATATATTACCGCCGTACATATTGCAGTTAATCCATTCTTCCACCTGATAAAACCTGGTGTCACTGCTCCCAGCACACATCCTGCAAGAATTGCATATTCTGTTGCATGAGCTGTTTTTCTTACTGGATAATCAATCTTTTTTGCCATATCAACCTGCTCATATTCTTGCAGATTATCAAAACCGGGTACAAATATATTACACACTGTCATTCCAACTTTAATACTCTGGTTTTCTGATTCATCTCCTGGTTTTGCCGAAAAAGCAAATATTACTATCGCCCAGATAAGTGCAATTATCAAAAAAATCATTCTTCTAATATTATAATTCATAGTAGCCCTTAATCCTTACCTAAAAAAATCCGGCATAAGCCGGATTGAATATAATAAAATGAGCAGCACTATAAGCCGGGTTATGTCAGCATAAGCTGTGATGATCATCTATCTAGTCCTGCTGTTGCCAGCAGGCTCAAGCGACCTACCTAAAGCTTGGCGGGCAGCCTTTATATCGCTTTTATTTGGTCTTGCTTCGAATGGGGTTTACATGTGCCACTGCTGTTACCAGCAATGCGGTAGTCTCTTACACTGCCTTTCCACCCTTACCATAGCTTTCGCCATGGCGGTATATTTCTGTTGCACTGGCCTTGGAGTTGCCTCCACCGGACGTTATCCGGCATCCTGCCCTGTGAAGCCCGGACTTTCCTCACCTGCACGAATGCAGCCGCGATCATCTGTGCTACTCATAATATTTAGTTGTTTTTGCTTTCGTCTACTATCTGGTAAACTTCTATCTTAAACTGATCTTCTTTACTAATACCAACAAATCTACAGCCGTATGTTGTCTCTGTATCCCCTGAATTACTCATTCGTATAATTTCTATTACAGTTGCAAGTCGTTCTTTATTGGCAAGTATAACAATTGTATCGTAATAAGTATTAGGTTTAAACTTATAATCAGACTTAAATGCCATGCCATCTTTTGATATATTAATGACATTCACGTCTACGGTATCACCAGCATACCCAGAAACATATTTATCATCAAGCTGTCTTAATGATATATAAACATTGACATCAGTTCTTCTTGATTTTCTCTTTTCAATCCCCATGATTCCCTCTGTACTGTACAGGATTATACCTGTTCTCTTTCATTTAATCCATATAATGATATCATTAACTTATTGGAAGTTCAAATATATTTTTTGTATACTTTTATTATTTAATAAACATAGCATCTCCAAAACTGAAGAATCTGTATTTCTCCTGCACCGCAACTTCATATGCATGAAGCACATGTTCTCTTCCTGCAAGTGCTGATACCAGCATAACAAGTGTTGATTCTGGAAGATGGAAATTAGTTATAAGACAATCGATTGCCTTGAACTTATATCCCGGATATATGAATATCTCTGTCCATCCACTCTTGGCTGGAATTGTTCCATCTTCAAGTGCGACTGACTCAAGAGTTCTTGTGCTTGTTGTTCCAACAGCAATTACCCTGCCGCCATTTTTTCTTGTATTATTGATCATATCTGCAGCTTCCTGTGTAACAACATAAAACTCCGAATGCATATGATGGTCAAGAATATTCTCTACCTTGACAGGTCTGAATGTTCCAAGTCCCACATGAAGTGTTACTCTTGCAATATTAACTCCCATGGCCTTGATTTTTTCAAGTAGCTCTGTTGTAAAATGTAATCCGGCAGTAGGCGCTGCTGCAGAGCCTTCATGCTTTGCATATACTGTCTGATATCTGTTCTTATCTTCAAGTTTATGTGTTATATATGGTGGAAGTGGCATCTGTCCAAGCTCATCAAGAATCTCTTCAAATATTCCATCATATGTGAACTGGATAAGTCTGTTCCCTTCTTCAACTATATCAATAATCTCTCCTATAAGCTTGCCTTCGCCAAAACTTATCTTAGCACCAACCTTAGCCTTCTTTCCCGGCTTAACAAGAACTTCCCATGTATCCTGTCTGTCTTCAAGTCTTTTAAGAAGAAGCACTTCAATAGTAGCTCCTGTATCAGCCTTAGTACCTATAAGTCTCGCTGGTATTACCTTAGTGTCATTAACAACAAGACAATCACCCGGCTTAAGATAATCTACGATATCTCTGAATATCTTATGTTCAATCTCTCCTGTTTCTTTATCAAGCACCATAAGTCTTGAACTTGATCTGTCAGACAAAGGATCCTGCGCAATAAGCTCCTCTGGCAGATCATAATAAAAATCATGTAAATCCATGTACTACTCCTTTCAAAGCAAAGGGGCGGCGCCACACGCCGCCCCTTTACCGACCACTGTAACAGCTGGGTCTGTATTACTTTCTAAGCTCGATTCCATCAGCCTCAAGATCCTTGAATATCTTCTCCATTACTGGTGTGATATCCTTATCCTCAAGTGTCCTGTCCTTAGCTCTGAATGCGATTGAGTAAGCAACTGACTTGAAGCCTTCTTTAATCTGGCTTCCTTCGTAGATGTCGAAGAGGTTGTAGCTTTCTAATATCTTGCCGCCGCGCTTTTCAATAATCTTCTCAACTTCACCAACTGGAAGTTCCTTAGGCATTACCATACTGATATCTCTTGTTACAGCTGGGAACTTTGCAATTCCTGTGAACTTCTTATCGAAGCTTGCCATTTCTGTAACTGTTGGAATATCAATAACAACAATATATGTTCTCTCACCGATTGAGTAAGTATCGGCAACATCCGGATGAAGTTCTCCGATGTAACCAATCTTCTTATCAGCGTAATATACATCAGCCTGACGGCCTGGATGTAAGAATGGAATACCAGCCTTAGCATCATATGTTGGCTTCTTCTTCATTCCAATCTTCTCAAGGAATTCTTCAATAACACCCTTCATTGAGTAGAAGTCAACGCTGCCGAAAGCTCCGAGTGTGAATTCAACTCTTTCGTCCGGAAGCTCGTTAACATCATCTGCTGCAAGGTAAATCTTAGCCAATTCATATAACTTAACATTCTTGTTTCTTCTGTTATAGTTAGTAGATAAAGATGTAAGCATTCCGTGAATTGGAAGTGTTCTCATAACCGAGAAATCCTCTCCTAATGGATTAGAGATTACAACTGTCTTTCTGTATACAGAATCAGCAGGAAGTTTTAACTTATCGAATACCTTAGGGCTCTCGAATGAGTATGTCATAGCCTGTGAGAATCCTGTAAACTGGGCAACCTCAGAAGCTGCATCTTCAATACTCTGCTCAAATGAAATCTTACCCATTGTTGTCTCTCCCTTAGGAAGAGTTGTAGGAATGTTGTCATATCCGAAGAATCTTGCAACTTCCTCTGCCATATCCGCGTCTCTGTTAAGATCCTGTCTAAATGTTGGGATAATAAGCTCATTAGCATCTTTATCATATTCAACTTCAAGTCTTTCAAAGTAAGAAAGCATATCTTCATCTGATACATTAGTACCAAGTAAAGCATTGTATTTAGCCGGCTCAAATGGAAGTCTCTTCTTAGTTACAGGGTCAGGATATACATCAACCACGCCTCCTACAACATCACCTGCATCAAGCTCTTCAATAAGCTGGCATGCTCTGTTGATAGCCTCCATTGCGTTCTCTGGATCAAGTCCCTTCTCAAATTTACCAGAAGCGTCTGTTCTTAAACCAATCTTCTTAGTTGTCTTTCTGATGTTAGTTCCGTCAAATGTAGCTGCTTCAAAAAGCATTGTCTGGACATCATCAGTAATCATTGAATTCTCGCCACCCATGATACCTGCGATACCAACTGGTTTCTCACCATCACAGATAAGAAGTGTCTGTGCGTCAAGAGTTCTCTCCTGTCCGTCAAGTGTTACGAACTTTTCGCCATCAGTTGCTGTTCTTACAACAATCTTGTGACCTGCAATAGTATCATAGTCATATGCATGCATTGGCTGACCATATTCTTCCATAACATAGTTAGTGATATCAACAATGTTGTTGATTGGTCTGATACCTGCTGTCATAAGTCTTTGCTGCATCCACTTTGGAGATGGAGCAAGTCTGATATTCTTAACAACTCTTGCAACATATCTTGAGCAAAGCTCCTTAGCTTCAATATCAACTGAAACCATTGTGTTAACATCCTCATCGTTACCTGTCTTAGTAACAACCGGTGGATTGAAAGGCTTTCTGAATGTAGCAGCAGCCTCTCTTGCGATACCGATAACGCTGTAGCAGTCTACACGGTTATTAGTAATCTCATATTCAAATACTGTATCATTAAGTCCTAAGTATTCTACCGCACTTGAACCAACAACAGCATCATCTCCAAATATATATATTCCTTCCTCTGGTGCATCCGGGAAGAATTCTCTTGAAGAACCAAGTTCCTCGATAGAGCACATCATACCGCATGACTCTACTCCTCTTAGCTTGCCCTTCTTAATCTTAATTCCGTCTTCTGGAAGTGCGCCGCCGTCATGTCCTCCAGCAACTTTACCTCCGTCTAATACTACAGGAACCTTCTGTCCGCTTGAACCAACTTCAATGTTAGGTGCGCCTGTTACAATCTGCACATTCTCACTGCCAACATTAACCTGGCATATTACAAGCTTGTCTGCATCAGGATGTCTCTCAACTGAGAGAATCTGTCCAACTACGATTTTATCAAGGTTCTTGTCAAATGCATTAAAACACTCCACCTTAGTTCCTGAAAGTGTCATAGCATCTCTGAATTCCTGATCTGTACACTCAAGACCTGGAACCATTGCTTTTATCCAATTTAATGATGTATTCATATCGTCATTCTCCTTAAATATACTTTATCTTATTCCAGTCGTTAGACCACTATATGAATCGATTTAGAACTGCTTTATAAATCTGATATCGTTCTCATAAAGAAGTCTCATGTCATCGATTTCGTACTTAAGAAGAGCAACTCTCTCAAGTCCTACACCAAAGGCAAATCCTGTATATTCTTCCTTATCAATTCCACAAAGCTCGAATACATGTGGGTGAACCATTCCACAGCCGAGGATTTCAATCCATCCCTCGCCCTTACAGAAACGGCATCCTTTACCACCACATTTGAAACAGCTTACATCCATCTCGGCACTAGGCTCAGTGAATGGGAAATGATGTGGTCTGAATTTAACTTTAGTATCAGGTCCGAAAAGCTCCTTAGCGAATTCTGCTAAAGTTCCCTTAAGGTCTGCAAATGTGATTCCCTTATCAATTACAAGACCTTCTACCTGATGGAAGCATGGTGAATGTGTAGCATCAACTTCATCTGCTCTGTATACACGTCCTGGAGAAATCATTCTGATAGGGAGCTTGCCCTTCTCCATAACTCTTGCCTGAACAGGGGAAGTCTGTGTACGGAGTACTATCTTATCATTAATGTAGAATGTATCCTGTTCATCCTTAGCCGGGTGGTTAGCTGGTATGTTAAGTGCCTCAAAGTTGTAGTAATCATACTCAACTTCTGGTCCATCAACTACTTCATAACCCATTCCGATGAATATCTTCTGGATTTCTTCTAATGCAAGTGTATTAGGATGCTTATGTCCTAACTCATCCCTCTTAGATGGAAGAGTAACATCTATTACTTCACTCTTTAACTGAAGTTCTCTCTTCTTGGCAGCTAATTCTGTCTTAGCCTTATCTAATACTTCTTCAATTGCCTGTCTTGTCTCATTAACAATCTGACCAACCTTAGGTCTGTCTTCTGGTGCAACTTCCTTCATACCTTTAAGTACTTCTGTAAGTTCACCCTTCTTTCCAAGGAAAGCGACTCTGATATCATTCAGTTTATCAAGCGAATCAGTTTCATTAATCTGTGCTAAAGCTCTTTCTCTAATTGCTTCAAGTCTTTCTTTCATCCTTATAGCCTCCATACTTCTTTCGCTTTTTATCATTCATATGCGTAAAAAGCCACTGTTTATTGTAACATATCAATTTTATTTTGCAACCCGTGAATGTCGCTTCTCATACATTTCAATTACGCGCATTGCACCATCGCTGTGTGCCGGATTTGAAAGCGTTATCTTTTTAATATTTTCCTTTGCTTCATCAATACGTTTTTCATTGTACTCTATCTGCTGCCTTAATTTATAACGGCGAGTATTTATTTCATGCCGCACTTCAACCATTTCCTTAGGATTAATGATTGCCCTCACTCTTCCAAGCCATATATGTGGACTGTAAAGTCCTAAATTCTTAAGCATATTCTCAAGCTCATTTTCAGCATAATTAAGTGATGATGTCATATCAAGCATTCTAATCTGCTCTTTTTTCATCTCCTCGTACAGTCTGTATTTCTTATCAAGTTCATATGAACTTTTAACTCCGAACTTTGTATATTCATAATCCAGCGTATTTGCTGCATTAATGAACTTAATCTTTACTTTGTTAAGCAGTGCTGTAGCTTTATTAAGTTTTATTTCGGTTATAATCACATTTCTTTCAGTAACCTTTAATAAAGCAAACATTCCAACTGCAAGAATTGCTGCAAATAAAGATATTCCTATAAAAAGTGCCGTATCACTGTCATTTTGAACAAGTGTCATCGATATAAGAAATACTGCAAACACTGCCGCAAGCGCAAAGATTGCTGTTTTCGCAAGCCTTCTTATCTTAATCTGTCTTGTAACAAGAACGTCCGCATCAGTTCTAAGATTAAGCTGTTCTGCCTCAAGTATCCTTAAATCTCTCTTAACAGTATCATAATAATCTTCGGATGCTTTCAAAAGCTTTATTCCACCTGGCATTTCATTTTCCACAGCTTCCATGCGCCTGTATGCCGCATTTGACAGCTTATGTTCTGTACTTTTAAGAATACGCCTGTCAACCATCATGTTGTCTATGGTCTCTGCACAGCTCAATATTTTATCACGTATCTGTGTGGGAGCTTCTTCCATAATCTGTATATCATTATATTCTTCAGTAACAGCCTCATACTCAGCTTTAGCATTTTCTACATGTGTCGCTGCTTCTTCCATGATATCACACTGTTCTCTTACATAAACCTCAATATCATGTGTACTGAAATCCTTTATATTGACACTGTCTATATTCCTGCTCATCGCATATTCTGCAATTTTATCAAGGTCGGATTTTTCCTTTGGAAGCTCAATAGGTATAGCATCAATCTCTTTGCGGTCTTCCTCATCCTTTCCATATTTCTCAACTGCCTTGATAAGCGTCTGTGCCTGCATACTGTTTAGCAGATGATCATATTTTTCTTCTTCTATCTTGGCCTGCTGCTGTTTTTCCTTTGTTTTCTCATCAAGTTCTCCGCTCTTGCAGTCTTCATGTTTTTTCTTATTCTTCTTATCAAACGTTTCATATATATTCAATATATTAAACATTTTATTGGCAGTTTTTTCCTTCTCTGCCTCTTCTAGCAGTTCCTCATCTCTGTACGATTCATCATCATAATCATCATATATCGTTTCTTTTTCAGCTTTTTTAAATATTCCCATATATCCACCACAATTCTTTAAAATGTTTTGCTATATTTAATGTATGCCGTTCTCCACCTGTCAAGTCTTTCATCTACCGCCCTGTTGTACTGTGCCAGATTGCCATCTGCTTTTAATCTGGCAATATCTTCAAGTTCCCTATATTCATCACTATATCTGGCATTATCCATTAAAGTTTCCAATTCCTTCTGGACAACATATTCATCTTCATCCACATCAACATTAACAGGTTCTTTATCCTTCTTTGCCATAATTAAAGCTGCTATACTGCATTTTTTTGATTCCTCATGCTGACCCGTCCTATATGCCTCATCATAATATATCACTGCTTTATCATACATAAACATTCTTGCATAGGCAGTTCCCAGGTTATGATAAACTTTTGCATAATCAGCTGCCAACAAATCTTTTCCCTTGTAATCTTTTATAATTGACTCGTAACATCTGACCGCAGCAAAATAATATCCAGCATTGAGATATCCATCTCCTCTTGCTTTAAGCCTTTCGCATACGCTCTGCTTTCCAAGAGTATTAAGAATCTCTTTTAACTGCTCAATCTCTGCAACAGAATAATAATCTATTGTCTTGAGTATTATTACAAATATCTGTGCTAATGAACCTCCTGTTTCTTTCAGCTTCCTTACTCTTTCTGCCAGCTCTTTTTCTCCGGTTTCATCAAGAAAACTGATAAGATTATCATCTATAAAATCCTGTCCAATCAGATATATATTATTATAAATATAATAACAGAGTTCTTCTGCTGTATATAACTTCACACCTGTCTGTAAAACAGTCAGTGGTGTATCTGCCTTCTTTCCTCTGCACAGTATTATTTTCCCCATTGTATTTCTCCGTTTCCTGATGTTTTCCACATTCTCAGCTTCTTAATACAAGTTCTTTGCTTATAACTTTTCCTGAACTTTTGACAAACTCGCCAAATCCAAGATCTTTTATTGTAATATTACACCTGTCAGAATCCGTAAAGCTTACGCTCACAGATACTCTTGTTGTTTTCCCTTCCCTGAATGGAATTTCACTTATATCAACAACTTCATCATAATATTTATTCTCAGGTGTTATTATTTTAAATGTAATGCTTCTCATATCCTCAAGTATACATTCCACAGTCCGTCCGGCAGTATACCAGTTACTTCCCGGTCTTACCAGCCTGAATCTCATTGGCTTTTCATATGACGAAATATCTATTTCTATACCACATTTCACATGATTATCAAGAAGCATTATGACATTCTTAAACACTTCTGGCTTCAATATCTCCATTGCCGCAAAGCATGCACCCTTTGCAAAAAGATTCTGTCCGACAAATGCTTTTCTTCTCGTAACCATAAGCTTTGCAAATCTTTCAGGAAGCTTTTCATGAACTTCTTTCGGCATGGCGGAATCGGCAATCATTTCCCGATCCAATTTACTTAAAGATTTACCAGTGACAGGATTGATACCCTCCGGTACAGTGGAATAAGGGTGTTCATTATGCCAATCACGAACCTTGCGCAAATGATTATAGATAGTTGTTACAGCAAAGCCCGCTTTCTTATCATCCTCCATATTTAAGGAAGCCACCCAGTCCATTGCCTTTTTCTCAAGAGAAGCATCCGACTTTAATTGGGCAA
>ENA-OOZV01000373-OOZV01000373.1-human-gut-metagenome-genome-assembly--contig:-NODE-373-length-12055-cov-1.930000_pt1 | contig 12055 bp, 10 predicted proteins | sample MGYA00241051_ERZ501418 | MGnify/ENA primary metagenome ERZ501418 (study PRJEB25962, sample SAMEA2042512) | human gut metagenome | biome: human gut; feature: human-associated habitat; material: faeces... | reverse complement strand
TCAATACGTTTTTCACGCTGATACCTGTTGCACAGCATACTCACAGATGAGTTTTGCTGCTGCCCGAATCTCTGGATCTCCGGTAAATTTGGTTGCCACCCAGTTAATTGCATGGGGATCAAGTTTCAATACCTCTCCCAGTGTTTTGCCTCCAAATTTTTGGATGGGGCAAGGCGTATTCTTTGCCTGTTGCAGCTTCTCTTCCGGAGAAAGCTCGCGTGTTTCAGCAACTGGGGCAGAGGAGGCTGGTGACTCCATCTCCGATCCTGGGGGTGTCTCGGGAGCTGCTTCGTCTGTCATGGTACCTAACTCATCCGGAGCAATATCCTCAAAATCATCGCCGGCAGCATTGAACTGCAAGCCAAAACCGGCATTTCGCAGAGCAATCCCCACAGCGGCTGTTTGTGCCCACTCTCTTGGAGAAACAGACGGCTTGGATACATCTAAACTGCGGGAGGCAGTTGCCTCTGCCAAATAACAATCTGAACCATCTTTATAGCTTGGATAGATACGAGCCGTTGCGACAAAACAATCTTTACTTGGCGTCACCTGAACAGCAATGCGCCCTTCCGGGTATTTCAGTCGGAACCAGGCCATCTGGATCATTACCGGGAGCCTCTTTCGAGACTCTCCGGTGTTCAAATCCGTATATTCTACAGCAAACGGGGTTGGATCAAAGCCCTCCACCTGATTGATGCTATTCAACTTGGCCAGCATAGCGGCCTTATCATTCGAGTTATTCTGACTCATGTTCATGTCCTCCTTATTTTTTTATCAGCACATATGTATTCCTGAGTTGGAGCCATACCGGCAGGATTGTGTTCAGCATCGTACTGATGCTGCGTTTATACAGGTCCTGCCCAGAAGGCTGAAAACTGGAAAACCGTCTGCGGCAATCTGCTACAGTTTTTTCCAACGCCTCAGCTGCTACTTTCCGGCTGGCTTTCTCCTTGTCATCCGCCGGCATTCCAAACCTGCGCTCTTTCCCAATACACTGCACATAGGCATCAACCAACTGATAATGGGCAATCAATGCCTTCATCTCCACGGTAATAGGAGCCGTTTTGCAGAGCATCCGGCAGGTCTCCAGAACCCCAATGCGGTACAGTAGTTCCTGATACGTCATAGATTGTTCCAAAGAAACATTTCCTTCGGAAAACTGCTGTGCCATAGTATCTTTCATGCTTTGATAATCATCGAGACAAGTAGCCATGTTTTGTTCTCCTTTCATTTTCGAGGCATCTTCCCCGGTATTTTCAGTGACCATACAGTTCGCTGACTTTTTTATCGTTTCTGCTTGGGGTTCAGCCGTTCCCATTATACTGTTCCCATTAGAGGAGATAGTCGTTCCTACGAGTGAAACGGGTGTTTCCCTACAAGCATTACTTCTTCAAGTCAAAGAGATAAGTTACCTTGGCCGTAATGACTCCGTGTGCGGAGCGCGAGAAAAAGTCCTTCTTGGTGCTGCCATAGAAATCGGACAAAGCATAGTAGTATCTTCCTTCTACAATGAAATTGCCTGCCTTGGTGCGTAGTTCTATGCCTGCTCCACCTGCAATGCCGTAGTCGAATTTGTTGTCTATGGCTTTGCCGTGCTGTTCCACGGTGATGTTGGTGTAGGAGTCTGCTACAGTGTCGTCCCAGTCGCCGTCTATCTTTTCGCTGTCGCCAAGCAGGAAGCCTATCTGCGGACCGGCATGGATGAAGAATTGCAGACCGCGGTCCTTGCCGAAGGCCAGATGTGCCAGGAAGGGTATTTCTACATAGTTCATGGTGCGTGTGTAGCTCAGTGTGGGATAGTCTTCATAGTACTCGTCCCAACCGTGCTGCGAGAAGTTCAGCTCGATTTGTGCACCGCAAATCATGCTGAAATATTTCTCGGAGATATATCGGGCTGTCACACCACCGTTGATGCCCATCAGATTCTTCTGCTTGATAGAGGGAGAGAAGCTTACGCTATTCAGATTGATGCCTCCATTGACGCCCACAGCGAAGTTGTGGCGTTGCTCGCCCACCTGCGCATGCAGGGGCAATATACATGCACACATCAGCAGGGCGAATATGATGATTGTTCTCAGGTTCATGCTATAAGTTACAAGTTACAAGCTACAAGCTACGAGTTAATAGTTATATAGTGGATTATCAGATGATTAATCATTAATCCCTAATCATTAATCAAAGTCCAGCTTCACCAGCTCAAAATTCTTGGTGAAGTGCACAAAAAACACTTTCTTGTTGATGAAGCCCCCCCAGTTGTTTACCCGTTGGAACTTGAAGCCGGTCTGGATGGGCACCAGGTCCAGTCCCTGCATGTTCTTCTCGAAAGAAGAGCCATAGCGCGCAAGTCCTTTCAGGAAGAAATAGCCGGTATCGAAGCCCAGCATTCCGAATTTGGGATAGCGCTCGTCCATCTCCTTACCATACCATCTGCGGTAGTTTTTGGTAAAGTTGATGGCGGCAGGCAGCAGGTTGTTGGTGTAGAAAGAGGAATAGAAATAGGTGTCCAGTTCAAAGAAGGCTTCCAAGTGGTCTTTGGTGTAGGTTTGCCATTCCGGATAGCCGAACAGATGGATACGGCTTTCGGGTTGCTCGCGCACCAATAAGGTCAATTGGGGAAGTATCTTAATCAATGTTAGGTTACTGCCGGATGTGGGGATGAAGATATTCTCACGGTCCGTGCGTAATACTGTTTTCAGGGATTCTACAGTGACATCCTCTTTCAGGCTCTTCATCGGGATGGAACGGTTGCGCAGTTCGTCTTTCAGTCCCTTGATGAATTCTGCCTTGTCCTTGGCGCCCTGGCTGGCTTCAATGAAGATGACGTTGGCGTTGGGGAACTGGCGCACAAAGTGGTCGTACACCTCGGAGTACAGATAGGATTGGGGAGTATTTATCTGATAGACCGCCGGATTCTGGAATACCGTGTTGTCTTTCGATGTGAATGGTATCACCAGACGTGTGTCTTGTTTCTTGGCAAATTCGGCCAGCGGCTCGATGTGCTGTTGGTACAGAGGCCCGAATATGATGTCCATGTCCTTCATCTCGCTTTTGCCCAGAATGGAGTTCAGCGAGGCACTTTCGGGGCCCGAATTGTAAGTGTACAAGTCAATGGAAGTGCCGGTACGTTTCAGGCTGTCTACGGCCATCAGCAGGCCTTCGTAGTATTCCACCATACGGGAGGACTCACTCTTCGATACCCCGTCCAAAAAGGGGAGGATGACGGCAGCCTTGATGGTGCTGAAACGCTCTGTCTCTTTTCTGTTTTCGCGGAACAGCTCGCTGTTGGTAGGCGTGGCCTGCAACTGCGCGCTCTGCTCCGTCTGTGCCTTGGGGTAGGGGATGCAGAGGAAGGTTCCCTTCTTTATTTTGTTCTCGCCTTTCAGCTCCGGATTGGCGGCAATCAGCTCGGCTTCGCTGATGCCGTATTCGCGGCTGATGCTGAATACGGTTTCTTTTCGTTTCACCTTGTGCATGTCGCGGCAGCGCGACTCTATGGGACCGGGAATATTGTTGTTGGCAACCACTGTGTTGTTGCTCAGTGTCTCGGTCGGGGCCATGGTTTCGGCCTCGGTTGTGGAAGGAATGAGGATGACTTGTCCGATACGGAAATTCTCGGCGCTCAGTCCAGGGTTGGCGTCACAGATGGCTTTGGCAGATACGTTGTATTTCACAGTCAGCCGGTAGAGGGTCTCGCCGGATGCGATGGTGTGGTATGTTTCTTTTTGTGCGTTGGCGGCACTGCGGGGGATACGCAGCGTGCGTCCGATGAATATTCTCTCGTCACTGCCGGGATTCAGTTTGATGATGTCTGCCTGGCTGACGCCGTACATGCTGGCGATGGAGTAGAGACTTTGTCCTTTTTCGATGGTATGCAGGAAATAAGATTGGTTCTCTTGTGCCACTGCACCCAGCGTGCATGCGCCGGCAAGCAGCAGGGAGCAGATAATGCGGTTAATCGTTTTCATTCAGTAATCGTTGGTTTATGTTTACAATTTCCCAAAGTAGCTGCAAAGGTACGAATATTGTGGCATTTCTGCCAAAGGATTGCGTTAAGAAATAATATTGTGCATTTCAAAACTGAAAAATAGCGCTTTTCGGCTGATATTCGGGGGGAAACAGTTATTTTTGCAGTTAAAACGATAGGATAAATTAACATGCAAGAAGAAACAGAATATATCAATGTATATGGTGCGCGCGTGCACAACCTTAAGAATATCGATGCCGAGATTCCCCGTAACAGCCTTACGGTGATTACCGGACTGAGCGGAAGCGGCAAGTCCTCGCTGGCATTCGATACTATCTTTGCCGAAGGGCAGCGCCGCTATATCGAGACTTTTTCGGCATACGCCCGTAACTTCCTGGGAAACCTGGAGCGTCCGGATGTGGACAAGATAACGGGACTGAGCCCGGTTATCTCCATCGAGCAGAAAACCACCAACAAGAATCCGCGCTCCACCGTGGGCACTACCACCGAGGTGTACGATTACCTGCGTCTGCTCTATGCCCGCGCCGGCGACGCCTACTCCTACCTCTCGGGCGAGAAGATGGTGAAGTACACCGAAGAGCAGATACTGGACCTCATCCTGAAAGACTATAAAGGAAAGCGCATCTACATCCTTGCCCCGGGGGGGGTCGTAAGGGACACTACAAGGAGCTTTTCGAGCAGGTGCGCAAGAAAGGCTACCTCTACGTGCGTGTGGACGGCGAGGTGCGCGAAGCCCTGCCCGGTATGAAGCTGGACCGCTACAAGAACCACGATGTGGAGGTAGTGATAGACAAGCTTGTGGTGGCAGATAAGGACGACACGCGCCTGAAGAACAGCGTAGCCACCGCCATGCGCCAGGGCGACGGGCTGCTGATGATACTCGATGCGCAGACCGACAGCGTGCGCCATTACAGCAAGCGGCTGATGTGTCCCGTGACGGGCTTGTCCTATCGGGAGCCGGCACCGCACAACTTCTCCTTCAACTCCCCGCAGGGCGCATGCCCCAAGTGCAAAGGGCTGGGGGTGGTGAGCCAGATTGACATCGACAAGGTGATTCCCGACCGCGAGCTCTCCATCGCCGGAGGTGCCATCGCACCCTTGGGGAAAGCCAAGAACAGCATGATTTTCTGGCAGATTACCGCCTTGCTGGAGAAGTATGAGGCAACGCTGAAAACTCCGGTGAAGGAGCTGCCGGAGGATGCACTGGACGAGGTGCTCTACGGCTCGGACGAGCGCATCAAGATAAAGAGTTCGCTGATAGGCACCTCTTCCGACTACTTCGTGACGTTTGAGGGTGTCATCAAATACATTCAGATGTTGCAAGAGAAGGATGCTTCTGCCACGGCGCAGAAGTGGGCGGACCAGTTTGCCAAGACTGCCGTTTGTCCGGAGTGCCATGGCGCCAAGCTGAACAAGGAAGCGCTTTCGTTCCGCATCCACGACAAGAACATCTACGAACTGTCCACAATGGACATTAGCGAGCTGTATGACTGGCTATCTGCCGTAGACCCGCATCTCAGCAGCAAGCAGCAGCAGATTGCCGGTGAAATCCTGAAGGAAATCCGTACGCGGCTCAAGTTTCTGCTCGATGTCGGTCTGGATTATCTGTCGCTGAACCGCAGTTCCGTCAGCCTTTCCGGTGGAGAGAGCCAGCGTATCCGCCTGGCTACGCAGATAGGCTCTCAGCTGGTGAATGTGCTCTATATATTGGACGAGCCGAGTATCGGCCTGCACCAACGCGACAACCAGCGCTTGATACACTCTTTGAAGGAACTGCGTGACATTGGCAACTCCGTCATTGTGGTGGAGCATGACAAGGATATGATGCTCGCCGCCGATTATGTCATTGATATGGGGCCGAAAGCCGGTAGGCTGGGAGGGGATGTTGTCTTTGCCGGTACTCCCCGTGAAATGCTACGGACGCATACGCTGACTTCCCAATACTTGAATGGAGAACGTGCCATTGAGGTGCCTGCCAAGCGTCGCGAGGGCAATGGACACAGTCTGTGGCTGCGTGGCGCCAAGGGTAATAATCTGAAGAATGTGGATGTAGAGTTCTCGCTGGGCAAGCTGATTTGCGTTACCGGTGTTTCCGGCAGTGGCAAGTCCACGCTTATCAACGAGACGTTGCAGCCTATTCTTTCGCAGAAGTTCTATCGTTCACTGCAGGATCCTTTGGACTATGACAGTATTGAAGGGCTGGAATATATAGACAAGGTGGTAAATGTGGACCAGTCTCCCTTGGGACGTACGCCGCGCTCCAATCCTGCCACCTATACGGGTGTGTTCTCGGATATCCGCAATCTGTTTGTCGGCCTGCCCGAAGCGAAGATACGCGGGTACAAGCCGGGACGCTTCTCCTTTAACGTCAGTGGCGGACGCTGCGAGGCTTGCCAGGGCAACGGCTACAAATGCATTGAGATGAATTTCCTGCCAGATGTGTATGTGCCTTGCGAGGTGTGCCACGGCAAACGCTATAACCGCGAGACGCTGGAAGTGCGCTTTAAAGGCAAGTCCATTGCCGATGTGCTGGATATGACCATCAACCGTGCGGTGGAGTTCTTCGAGAATGTGCCCCAGATATTGAATAAGATTAAGGTTATCCAGGAAGTGGGATTGGGCTATATCAAGCTGGGACAGTCCTCCACCACGCTCTCCGGAGGTGAGAGCCAGCGCGTAAAGTTGGCTACGGAACTCTCCAAGCGTGATACGGGCAAGACACTCTATATCCTCGACGAACCTACCACCGGACTTCATTTTGAAGATATCCGTGTACTGATGAATGTACTGAACAAACTTGTTGACAAAGGAAACACCGTCATCGTCATAGAGCATAATCTTGATGTCATCAAGATGGCGGACTACATCATTGATATGGGTCCCGAAGGTGGCAAGGGGGGAGGGGAACTCCTCTCCTGCGGAACACCCGAAGAGGTGGCGAAGAGCGAGAAAGGCTATACTCCGAAATTCCTGCGTGAAGAGCTGGGGGATAATTACTAATTTTGTAACTTGTTATGGTGAAAATTAATAAGACGAATGCAGCGCGGCTGCTCGACAAAGCCAAGATAGCCTATGAACTCATTCCCTACGAGGTGGATGAGAACGATTTGAGCGCCGTACATGTAGCCGCCAGTTTGGGCGAGGACATCAACTGCGTGTTCAAGACACTTATTCTTCACGGCGATAAATCCGGCTACTTTGTCTGCGTCATCCCGGGTGAGCACGAAGTGGATTTGAAACTGGCGGCAAAGGCATCGGGCAACAAGAAGTGTGACCTCATTCCGGTTAAGGAACTTTTACCTCTGACTGGCTACATCCGCGGAGGCTGTTCGCCCATCGGCATGAAGAAGTCTTTCCCTACCTATATCCATGAAACGTGCCTGCGGTTTCCGTATATCTATATCAGTGCCGGACAACGTGGTTTGCAGCTTAAACTGGACCCGAAGGATTTGGTAAAAGAAGTGCGTGCAGAAGTTTGTGTTCTTTTTAATGAATAAATCTTCTATTTCTGCCGAGATATTTTAATTTTATAAGGAAATATTCAATAGAATTTATATATTTGCAGGAATTATTCAAGAAATCAATCCAATTACTAATTCTAAAAACTAATTTTTATGTTCAACAAACACCCTAAAGGTCTGATTGCCGCATCCTTTGCTAATTTGGGCGAGCGTTTCGGCTTTTATACCATGATGGCCATTCTTGTACTTTTTTTGCAAGCCAAGTTCGGACTGGATGGAAAAGAGGCAGGTTTGATTTACTCAACATTTTATTTTTCTATTTACATTCTTGCATTGATAGGTGGTATTATTGCCGACAGAACCCGTAATTACAAAGGTACCATCTTTACTGGCATTGTCTTGATGGCGGTAGGCTACTTGATGCTTGCCATCCCGTCTCCTACACCGGTTGCCAATAAAACCTTGTTTTTGGTGATTACTTGTGCGGCCTTGTTTGTCATTGCTTTCGGAAATGGTCTTTTCAAGGGAAATCTTCAAGCGCTGGTAGGGCAGATGTACGACAATCCCCAATATTCCAGCATGCGTGATTCCGGTTTCTCCTTATTCTATATGTTCATCAATGTAGGTGCCATCTTTGCTCCGTTTGCTGCAGTAGGCGTACGTAACTGGTGGCTGTCCACATTCGGCTACAATTATGATGCCGACCTGCCTGCCCTTTGCCACGGACATCTGGCAGGAACGCTGACTCCCGAAGCTGTGGACACTTATAGTGCACTGGCAACGAAAGCCACTATTTCCGGAACACCCGTAACGGATATGACGGTATTTGCCAATGAATATCTGAACGTGTTTACCACCGGTTTCCATTATGCATTCGGTGTAGCTATCTTGGCTATGGTTCTCTCTTTGGTAATTTTCGTCATCAACAGAAAGAAATTCCCCGATCCCAGCAAGAAGGTGGCTGCAAAAGCGGGCGATGCCACTGCAGTGGAGATGAGCGCACAAGAGGTAAGACAGCGCATGTATGCATTGTTTGCCGTATTCGGTGTGGTAATTTTCTTCTGGTTCTCGTTCCATCAGAATGGGTTGACACTGACGTATTTTGCCAAGGAATATACAGATTTGAATTTGTTCGGCATGGCTATTTCCGCTGAGCTGTTCCAGTCTTTGAACCCGATTTTCGTTGTATCTCTGACACCGGTCATCATGGCTGTCTTTGCAGCACAGCGTGCCAAGGGTAAAGAGCCTTCCACTCCGCGGAAGATTGCCATCGGTATGGGTATTGCTGCCACCGGCTTCCTTATAATGGCTATCGGTTCTTATGTAAGCAACTTGCCGATGCACAAGGATATAATCGCTTTGGGTACCTCTCCGGTGAAGGTGACTCCGCTGTTGCTGATGGTTACCTATCTGATATTGACTGTTGCCGAATTGTACATTTCTCCGTTGGGCATTTCATTCGTGTCCAAGGTGGCTCCTCCCAAATATCAGGGTATCATGCAGGGCGGTTGGCTCGGCGCTACTGCCATTGGTAATCAGTTGCTCGTTATCGGTGCTATCCTCTACGAAAGCATTCCTATCTGGATGACGTGGACGGTATTTGTAGTAGCGTGCTGCATTTCCATGTTCACCATGCTGTTCATGCTGAAATGGCTTGAAAAGGTGGCGAAGTAATCGGAAACGAAAGATAAAACTAAAGGCTGCGCAATGTTCGTAATGAACTGCGCAGCCTTTAGTTTTTGGAGGGCTTTTAATGCCGGGACTCAGATTTCCAGTCCCATGATGTAGTCATTCATGTAATATCCGTTTCCTATCGGGAAATCCCCTTCACGGAGTTTCCGCATTCCCATATGTTCGTAAAACTGCAGTGCCTTGTTGTTACGGTTCACATTCAATTCCATCAGACAAGGGCCGGGATGCACTTTCTTGATGTACTTGATGGCTTCGCGAAAGAGGAAACTGCCGCAATGTGCACCCTGGTAATAGGGGAGCACATAAATCTTTTGCAGGTGGAATAAATCTTCTCCTTGCTGCTGTACGGACACATAGCCCGCCGCTTCACATTCTTCGTAAGCCAGGAAATAGACGTGGCCTTCCTCTTCCATTTGTTTACGGATATTGTCCAATGAATACATCCATTCCATCATGTAGTCGGTCTGCTCGGGAGTAAGGATATCCTTATACGTGACGGGAAATATTTGCTGCGCAAGTTTCTGAATCAGTGCGCAGTCTGCTGTCGTTGCTTTTCTTATGGTAAACATATCGGTTGTATTTATACTGTTTGGGGTGTAAAGTTAAGCCTTTTTTGTGAAACAATCGTTATCTTTGCAGACCGTTACCGAACTAACTAATTCTGATTTTAAAAATTATGGCATTTACGAGCAACATTATGATTGTCCGCCACAGATTGCTGAAGGAACTGGTAAAGCTGTGGAATAACAACGAACTTGTGGATAAAATAGACCGGCTGCCCATCGAGCTGAGTCCGAAGAGATCCAAGCACGCGGGACGCTGCTGTGTGCACAAAGAGCGCGCGGTGTGGAAGTACAAGTCATTGCCGCTTCTGGGACTCGATATGGAGGACGAGACGGATGAGCTGACCCCCTTGTCGGAGTACGCTGCCCGTGCATTGGACAGAGCGGAAAATGGCAGGCCGAAAGACAACATCATGTGTGTGATTGACGAAGCTTGTTCGGCATGTGTGCAGATTAACTACGAGATTACGAACCTCTGCCGCGGATGTACGGCACGCAGTTGCCAGGTGAATTGTCCCAAGAAGGCAGTGCATGTCAAGGAGAGCGGCCAGGCATGGATTGACCATGATGAATGTATCAGTTGCGGTATCTGCCATAAGAGTTGTCCTTATCATGCCATCGTTTACATTCCTGTACCTTGCGAGGAAGCTTGTCCCGTGAAAGCCATCAGCAAGGATGAGAAGGGGATAGAGCACATCGACGAAAGTAAGTGCATCTACTGCGGAAAGTGCTTGAACGCATGCCCATTTGGAGCTATCTTCGAGATTTCGCAAGTGTTCGACGTGTTGCACAGAATCCGTAAGGGTGAGCAGGTGGTGGCTATCGTGGCTCCGTCCATTCTGGGGCAGTTCAAGACGACTATTGAACAAGTGTATGGCGCACTGAAACAAGTGGGCTTTACGGATGTCATCGAGGTGGCGCAAGGTGCGATGGATACCGTCAGCAACGAGGCGCACGAACTGATTGAGAAGTTGGAAGAGGGACAGAAGTTTATGACGACTTCCTGCTGCCCGTCTTATATAGAACTGGTGAACAAGCATATTCCTGACATGAAGCCTTACGTATCAAGCACCGGTTCTCCGATGTATTACGCGGCTCGCATTGCTAAAAAGAAATACCCGAATGCGAAGGTAGTCTTCATCGGCCCGTGTATCGCCAAAAGAAAAGAAGCACAGCGCGACGAATGCGTAGATTACGTGCTGACATTCGAAGAACTTCACCCGATTTTCCGTGGCTTGGGCATCGAACTGGAACAGGCCAACCCGTACAAGGTAGCATACGAATCTGTATGTGAAGCACACGGATTCGCACAGGCAGGCGGTGTAGCCGGAGCAGTGAAAGCTTATTTAGGCCCGAAAGCCAACGGTATCAAGATTATGCAGTTCTCTGACTTCACGAAGAAGAACATCGGTGTACTCCGCGCTTACGCCAAGACCGGAAAAGTGGATGCACAGTTCATCGAGATGATGGCTTGCGAAGGTGGATGTGTAACCGGTCCGAGCGCACACAACGACCCTGTAGCCGGAAAACGCCAGTTGAACCAAGACTTACTGAAACGTACCTTGAAGTACGAAAACAATAATCAGGAATAAACCCATGAGGGAACTTATTGAACGCCTTTACCGGGAGCAGACACTGGCTCCCGGTGAATTGCGTACCCTTCTGCTAGAGTGCCGGGGGGAAGACCTCGACTTTCTCATGCAAAAGGCACGTGCCGTAGCACAAAGCCATTTCGGAAACAAAATCTATATCCGTGGACTTATTGAAATAGGGAACTGTTGTCACAACGACTGTTTCTATTGCGGCATCCGAAAAAGTAACCGCCACCTGAAGCGGTACCGGCTGGATGCGGAAACCATTCTGGCCTGCTGCCGGCATGGATACGAGTTGGGATTCCGTACCTTCGTCCTGCAAGGAGGAGAAGATAACTACATGAACGATGACAGGGTAACGGAAGTGGTTACTGCCATACGAACCGAATTCCCCGATGTGGCCATCACCCTTTCACTCGGTGAACGCCCCACACTTTCCTACGAACGTTTTTTTCAAGCAGGCGCCAATCGCTATCTGTTGCGCCACGAAACGCACAACGAAGCACATTCCCGCCGCTTGCACCCTGAAGACATGTCGCTGTCCAACCGTTTGCGTTGTCTGAACGATTTGAAACGCATCGGATTCCAGACGGGAACCGGCATCATGGTGGGAAGTCCGGGACAAACCGTCGACCACCTGGTGGAAGACATTCTTTTCATAGAACAATTCCGTCCCCAGATGATTGGTATCGGCCCTTTCCTACCTCATCATGACACTCCTTTCGCTTCCTGCCCGCCCGGCAGTCTCACGCAGACACTCAC
>ENA-OOZV01000361-OOZV01000361.1-human-gut-metagenome-genome-assembly--contig:-NODE-361-length-12339-cov-1.555194_pt1 | contig 12339 bp, 8 predicted proteins | sample MGYA00241051_ERZ501418 | MGnify/ENA primary metagenome ERZ501418 (study PRJEB25962, sample SAMEA2042512) | human gut metagenome | biome: human gut; feature: human-associated habitat; material: faeces... | reverse complement strand
AATAGTCAGTCAGTTCAATGCCGAAATCCGAGTCACCGTATGCGGTCTGCTGATTGTCGGTATCCCGGTAGCCGGACTGATTCAGGCTGTCATGCAGTCGTTCGGTAGCTGGAAGCCCATGGGCACCTCTACGAAAGTAGTGCTGGTATTGTTGTGGATGATTGCCCTGGCTATAGGAATTGTGTTGTTCTTTCAGATTCCTTTCCTGACAGAACCACTTTTGTCAGCTCCTTTCTGGGGTGAGTTTCTCTGATTTTGTCAGTCTCACCTGAATGTGTGAGACAAGAATGTCACATAAAACAGCCAAAATGGCAGTCCGTGTCAGAAAAAAATGCTGGCACGGGCTTTTTTTTGTTCTGGCATGGCATTTGTCTTTTAAAGGGCGTAACGTTTCGGCGTTACAGAATAAATCAAATTAGAAAATAATAAAAATAGATACAATTATGGGAAAGATTATTGGTATTGACTTAGGAACCACAAATTCATGTGTTTCAGTATTTGAAGGTAATGAACCGGTAGTAATCGCAAACAGCGAAGGTAAACGTACCACTCCGTCTATCGTTGCATTTGTTGACGGTGGTGAACGTAAAGTAGGTGATCCTGCAAAACGTCAGGCAATCACTAATCCGCAACGTACTATTTTCTCTATCAAGCGTTTCATGGGTGAAACTTGGGATCAGGTACAGAAGGAAACTGCTCGTGTTCCTTATAAAGTAGTGAAAGGTGACAATAATACTCCGCGTGTAGATATTGACGGACGTCTTTATACTCCGCAGGAAATTTCAGCTATGATTCTGCAGAAGATGAAGAAAACTGCTGAGGATTATCTGGGACAAGAAGTTACAGAAGCCGTTATCACCGTTCCGGCATACTTCTCGGACTCACAACGTCAGGCTACTAAAGAAGCTGGTCAGATTGCAGGTCTGGAAGTGAAACGTATTGTGAACGAACCGACAGCTGCTGCTTTAGCTTATGGTCTTGATAAGGCTCACAAAGATATGAAGATTGCTGTATTCGACCTTGGTGGTGGTACATTCGATATCTCTATCCTTGAGTTTGGTGGTGGTGTATTCGAAGTACTTTCTACTAACGGTGATACTCACTTGGGCGGTGATGACTTCGATCAGGTAATCATTGACTGGTTGGTACAGGAATTCAAGAATGACGAAGGTGCGGATTTGACTACTGATCCGATGGCTATGCAACGTTTGAAGGAAGCTGCTGAAAAGGCAAAAATTGAATTGTCTTCTTCTACTTCAACAGAAATCAACCTGCCATACATCATGCCCGTAGACGGTATGCCTAAGCACTTGGTTAAGACTTTGACACGTGCTAAATTTGAAGCTTTAGCTCACAATTTGATTCAGGCTTGTCTTGAACCTTGTAAGAAAGCAATGAGCGATGCAGGTTTGAGCAACTCTGATATCGACGAAGTAATCCTGGTAGGTGGTTCTTCACGTATCCCTGCTGTACAGAAACTGGTAGAAGACTTCTTCGGTAAAGTTCCTTCTAAGGGTGTAAATCCGGACGAAGTAGTAGCCGTAGGTGCTTGTATCCAGGGTGCCGTATTGAACAAGGAAGCTGGTGTAGGTAACATCGTATTGCTGGATGTCACTCCGTTGACACTGGGTATCGAAACAATGGGTGGTGTAATGACCAAGTTGATTGATGCCAACACAACCATTCCGTGCAAGAAGAGCGAAGTGTTCTCTACTGCAGCTGATAACCAGACAGCCGTTGATATCAACGTTGTACAGGGTGAAAGACAGTTTGCCAGAGATAACAAGTCACTTGGACAGTTCAGACTTGATGGTATCCCTCCTGCAAGAAGAGGTGTTCCACAGATTGAAGTTACATTTGATATCGATGCCAATGGTATTGTAAATGTATCCGCTAAGGACTTGGGAACAGGAAAAGAACAGCACATCACAATTACTGCTGGTTCTAACATGTCTGATGAAGATATCGATAAGGCAGTTAAGGAAGCTGCTGAGTTCGAGGCTCAGGATAAGAAGCGTAAGGATGCTATTGATGCACGTAACGAAGCTGATTCAATGGTATTCCAGACACAGAAGGCTATGGATGAGGCAGGCGACAAGCTTGATGCTTCTGACAAGGCTGCAGTTGAGACTGACCTTAACGCATTAAAGGCACTTGTTGATGGTTCTGACCCAGAAAACATGACAGATGCACAGGTTGATGAAATCAAGGCTGCCAAGGAAAAACTTATGGAAAGTGCTCAGAAGCTTTTCGCTAAGTTATATGAGTCACAGCAGGCTGCTGGTGGTGCAGGCCCAGACATGGGAGCAGGTGCAGGTCCTGATATGGGTGCTGGTGCTTCTAATGGTTCAGCTCCATACGGTGATGATGTAGTTGACGGAGATTACAAAGAGGTTTAATTGTCAGCAATAACTGACTGGAATAAGGACTGCATGGGGTGTAAACTCCGTGCAGTTTCTGTTGATTAAATAAGAAAGAGGAAGCAATCATGGCAGATAAGAGAGATTATTATGAAGTCCTTGGCGTGCCTAAGGATGCCGATGACGCTGCTATTAAGAAAGCATACAGACAACTTGCAAAGAAATATCATCCTGATATGAATCCAGGGGATAAAGAAGCTGAAATAAAATTCAAAGAGGCTTCTGAAGCTTATGCGGTGTTAAGCGATGCTGAAAAGAGAAGACAGTATGACCAGTTTGGCCATGCCGCATTTGAAGGCGGAGCAGGTGGAGCTGGAGCAGGTGGCTTCGATTTCGATTTTGGTGACATGGGAGATATTTTCGGAGATCTCTTTGGCGGTATGTTCGGAGGCGGCGGAAGCAGACGAAACAGCAATGGACCAAGAAGAGGTGCTGATGTAAGAGTTAATGTAAGAATTACATTTGACGAGTCAGTAAGGGGAACAACCAAGAAGATAGATGTTACATTAAAGGATGAGTGCTCAAGCTGTCACGGTACAGGAGCTAAGCCTGGTACATCACCAGAGACCTGTAGCAAATGTGGTGGTCGTGGACAGGTGACTTTCACACAGCAGTCATTCCTTGGAATGGTAAGAAGCCAGCAGCCATGTCCTGACTGTCATGGAACTGGTAAGATAATTAAGGAGAAGTGTCCGGATTGTTACGGAACAGGCTATATAAGCAGCAAGAAGACTATCGAAGTCAATATCCCAGCAGGTATCGATAATGGTCAGTGCGTACGTATACAGGGCAAAGGTGAGCCGGGAGTTAATGGCGGACCAAGAGGTGACCTCTTAGTTGCTGTTATTATCTCAGCAAGCACAGAATTTGAAAGAGACGGATACAATATATTCTCTAATGTTGTAATAAGCTATCCAACAGCGGTACTTGGCGGTGAAATCAAGGTTAAGACTGTTGATGGAGAAGTATTGTACGAAGTTAAGCCGGGAACAGCATCAGGTACAAGAGTAAGACTTAAAGGCAAAGGTATGCCAAGTGTAAGAAATGCAGCACAGAGAGGCGATCATTATATCACTTTAATAGTTGATATTCCTACAAAGCTTAATCAGGAGCAGAAGGACGCACTTATGGCATATGAAAAGGCGCTTACAGGCAATGAAAGACACGGTAAGAAGAAAGGTCTTTTCGGCAAATAAATACTATAGCTTACATATGTAATGTAAGTTTACACTCACCCCACAATGTGGTAAAATCCTACATTGTGGGGTATTATATTTATATGTATAATTCCTTATTGTAAAGATTGGAGATTAAAGCAGTAATATGAATTTAGAGACAAGATATAACGAACTTAATAAAGATTACGGTGCATATGAGCTTGTGAACATTGAAAAGCTTAATGACCTTAATTCTGTAGGACTTTTATTAAAGCATAAGAAATCGGGTGCGAGAGTTGCAATTATTTCTAATGATGATGATAACAAGGTATTTTCTATAGGTTTTAAGACACCACCGGATAATGACACGGGAATACAGCATATAATTGAACATTCTACCTTGTGTGGTTCAAGAAAATATCCGGTTAAAGACCCATTTGTAGAACTATGCAAGGGTTCTCTTAACACATTTCTTAATGCAATGACTTATCCGGATAAGACAGTATATCCTGTTGCAAGCTGCAATATGGCAGATTTCAAGAATATTATGGATGTCTATATGGATGCGGTATTCTATCCTGCAATGTATGAGCATGAGGAGATATTCAAGCAGGAAGGCTGGCATTATGAGCTTGAAGATGTAGATGGAGAGCTTGCTTATAACGGAGTTGTATTTAATGAGATGAAGGGTGTGTATTCTTCAGCAGATGATGTGCTTTCAAGATATACATTTGTATCACTCTTCCCTGATTCTGAATACAAGAATGAATCCGGTGGTGACCCTGAGGCTATACCACAGCTTAAGTATGAAGATTTCATTAAGTATCACAAGGAATATTATCATCCTGTGAACAGTTATATCTATCTGTACGGAGATATTGATGTTGATGAGAGGCTTGAATATCTTAATAACGAATACCTCTCAGCTTTTGATAAGAATGATGTCAATATAGATGCCGAGGTAACTTTCCAGAAAGCATTTGACGCACCTAAGTATGAGACAAGAGAGTATGCAATTACTGATGATGAGCCAGAGGAGGATAACACTTATCTTTCTTACAATGTTGTTATCGGAACATCAACAGACCCAGTAAGCTATCTTGCATTACAGATTCTTGATTATGCACTTATCATGGCACCGGGTGCTCCGCTTAAGCAGGCACTTATTGATGCCGGAATTGGAACAGATGTGTATAGTGTGTTAGAGACTTCTGTGTATCAGCCGGTGTATTCAATTATTACCAAGAATGCGAATGAAAGTGACAGAGACAGATTTGTGAGTGTTGTTGAAGACACGCTTTCTGATATTGTTAAGAACGGTCTTAGCAATAGAATGGTTAAGGCAGGAATCAACTATTACGAATTCAAATACAGAGAAGCTGATTTTGGACCATATCCAAAGGGACTTATGTATTATCTCACAATGATGGACAGCTGGCTTTATGATGAGAACAAGCCATTTGTTCATGTTGAGGCAGGTGAGACATTTGAAATAATCAAGAAGAATTCAGAGAATGGCTTCTTTGAGAAATTCATTGAAGACAATATTATAGGTAATAACCATGAGGTAGTGTTAAGCCTTGTTCCAAAGCATGGACTTGCAGAGGAGAAGGAAGCAAAGGAAGCAGAGCAGCTTGCAAAGTATAAGGCAACACTTTCCAAGGAAGAACTGGAAGAGCTTGTTAAGCAGACAAAGGCATTAAAGGAATATCAGGATACACCTTCAAGCCAGAAGGATCTTGAGAAGATTCCACAGCTTGAGTTAAAGGATATCACAAGAGAGCCGGCTAAGTTATATATTGCCCCTAAGAAGATTGGTGGTGTTGATGTAATCCACCACAATATGTTCACTAATGGAATTGCATATATAATGATGTGCTACGACTGTAAGAATGTGCCTGATGAACTGCTTCCATATATCGGACTTTTAAGCTCGGTTCTTGGACTTATGGATACTGAAAAGTACACATATACAGAGCTGACTAATGAAATCAATATTAACTGTGGTGGAATCTCAACTGATGCTGCCATATACACAGATAATAAGGATTTTGACAAATGTACTATCATGTATGAGGTTAAGGGTAAGGTTCTCTATGACAATATCCAGTTCGTCCTTGATATGATGAATGAAATTATATATAAGACAAAGTTCTCAGATTATAAGAGACTTAAAGAGATAATTGCGAAGCTTAAGTCAAGAATGGAAAGCACAATGACAAGTGCAGGACATTCAACAGCAATGCTTGCAGGTATGGCACAGTTCTCAAGAAATGCATATTATTCTAACGAGATGAGAGGATATGGGTTCTATGAGCTTATACAGAAGCTTGACTCACAGTTTGATGAGCTTAAGGAAGATATCGCAGATAAGTTAAGCAAACTTGTCGATTATATATTCCACAAAGAGAATATTATTGTCAGCTTTACTGCTGATGATAAGGGATATGATGCATTTGCACCTGCTTTCGGAAAGTATGCGGAAGAATTGAAAAAATCGGACATGCCAGCATGCGAAAGAAAGTACACACCTGCAAATGTCAAGACAGGATATACTTCAGCTTCACAGGTCCAGTATGTTGCAAGATGTGGTAACTTCAGAGATGGAGGATATGAATACACAGGAGCATTAAGAGTGCTTAAGGTTATATTCTCGTATGATTATCTCTGGATTAATGTTAGAGTAAAAGGCGGCGCATACGGCTGCATGAGCGGTTCTTACAGAAACGGTGACATGTATATGGTTTCTTACAGAGACCCTAACTTAAGAAAGACTAACGATATATATGAAAATGCAGCAGACTATCTTGAACATTTTGATGTAAGCGACAGGGACATGGTCAAGTTCATAATCGGAACAATAGGTGATATGGATACACCTATGAATCCGGCAGCAAAGGGAACAAGATCATTTGGTGCATACATCTGTAACACAGATTATGAATCACTCAAGAAAGAAAGAGGTCAGGTTCTTGACTGTAATGTAGAAAGAATAAGAGAGCTTGCTCCACTTGTAAGATGTGCAATGGATGAGAATTATTTCTGCGTTGTGGGAAGCAGCAAGGAAATCAATAAAGAGAGTGAGCTTTTTGATAAGATACAGCCACTTATCAAGGTACAGGGATAACAGAAAGGAAGAATGTATGAATTTAGATGAGATGCTTGCAGCCAGCGGAATTACCGGGGGCGCTAAGGCAGAGAACACAAGAACTAAGACAGGCTTTGTAACATTTATAGGAAGACCTAATGTTGGTAAGTCAACACTTATGAATCAGATAATCGGACAGAAGATTGCGATTACTTCTAACAAGCCTCAGACTACAAGAAACAGAATACAGACTGTATACACTGATGAGCGTGGACAGATTGTTTTCGTTGATACTCCGGGTATCCACAAGGCTAAGAACAAGCTTGGTGAATACATGGTTGGTGCGGCAGAGAAGACAATCAGTGAGGTTGACCTTATATGCTGGCTTGTTGAGCCTACAACACATCTTGGAGCTGCCGAGGAGCATATCGTTGAGAAGCTTAAAGAATGTAAAACTCCTATAGTTCTTGTTATCAATAAGACTGACACAATCAAGAAAGAGGAGATTCTTCCGGTTATTGACTGCTACAGAAAGGAACTTGATTTTGTTGATATTGTTCCTGTGTGCGCAAGAAACGGCAATAATGTTGACGACCTGCTTGATGTTATATTCTCACATCTTGATTATGGTCCGATGTACTATGATGAAGATACAGTAACAGACCAGCCAATGAAGCAGATTGTTGCAGAGCTTATAAGAGAGAAGGCACTTCATGCATTAAATGATGAGATTCCACATGGAATTGCGGTTGTTATTGACAGCTTTAAGGAAAGAAGAAATGCAAGAGGTCCTATTACAGATATCGACGCTACTATCATATGCGAAAGAGATTCCCATAAAGGAATTATTATCGGCAAGGGTGGTGAAATGCTTAAGAAAATCGGAACTAATGCAAGATACGAGATTGAGAAGCAGCTTGACATGAAGGTTAATCTTAAGCTCTGGGTAAAAGTTAAGAAGGAATGGCGCGACAGTGATATTCTTCTTAAGAACTTCGGATATGACAAGAAGAAGGACAAATAATATACATGACAGGAGGGTGCGATGGCGGAGGTTACTACTGTTACAGGCATGATACTTTCCGCCATGCCTGTCGGGGAATATGACAGAAGACTGGTTATACTGACTAAGGAGTATGGCAAGATAACGGTATTTGCGAAAGGTGCGAGAAAGCCTAACAGCGCATTGATTGGTGTTACGAGAAGCTTTATATTCGGAACATTTGAGGTGTACCGTGGACGCGATTCATATACGATGTATAAGGCATCAGCTAAGGAGTACTTTGAAAATGTGGTAAATGACCTTAATGCCGTGTGCTACGCCTGCTATTTTGCTGAGATTGCAGATTATTATGGCAGGGAGAATCTTGATGCATCAGAAATGATTAATCTGCTTTATATCACTCTAAAGGCATTGGGCAGAGGTGCTGTAAGCCATGAACTTATAAGATTCATATACGAGATAAGAATGATTGCAGTTAACGGTGAGTGTCCGGATTTCTTCACATGTCACGAATGCGGAAGAGAAGATAATCTGTATGTATATTCATATTCAAGAAACGGACTATGCTGTAAGAATTGTGCCACAAATGTATATGATGGAATTACACTTTCGGGCTCAACGGTATATACACTCCAGTATATTGTCACAGCACAGCTTAACAGGCTGTATTCATTCACCGTTACCAAAGAAGTCCAGGAAGAATTAAGGCTTGTGGTAAACAGGCTGGAAAGCATTGTATTCGATAAAGAATTTAAGTCGAAGGAAATGCTTAATCTGACCATATAAATATTACATAAACTGGCTATGTTATCATATGCCAGTTTTTTGTATATTAAGGGGTAAAGATTTTATGTAACATTCAGACGAAAGGAGAGACAATATGCCGGATAAAAATGTGTCTCATAATAACCAGAAGAAAATAGCAGCAATTAATGATTATTCTGGTTTTGGAAGATGTTCTATTGCAGTTGAGCTACCTGTTATATCAGCAATGAAGATTCAGTGCTGTCCAATGCCTACATCGATATTTTCTAATCATACAGGTTTTGACAGCTTTTATTTTAAAGATTTCACAGAGAATATGCCGCCTTATATGGCAGAGTGGAAGAAGTTAAACCTTAAATTCGATGGAATTGTAACAGGGTTCTTAGGTTCACATAATCAGATTGCAATTGTTGAAGAATTTTTCAAGAATTTCAAGACCGAAGATAATATTGTTGTTATCGACCCGGTTATGGGTGATTACGGAAATCTGTATCCGACATATACTGATGAGACATGCCAGGAGATGAAGAAGCTTGTAAAATATGCAGATATTCTTACTCCAAACCTCACAGAAGCATGTATTATAACTGACGAGCCATACAGACCGGATTATTCCAATGATGAGCTTAAAAAAATTGCGATGAAGCTTGTTGCAATGGGACCATCTAAGATTGTTATTACAGGAATCCAGCGGGGCCATTATATTGGTAATTACTGTTACGAAAAGAACAGGGAAGACTATCTTATTAAGACTATGAAGGTTGGAACACAGCGTTCCGGAACAGGAGATATATTCGCATCAATAATAGCGGCAGACGCTGTCAATGGTGTGAATTTCCACGAGTCAGTAAGAAAGGCATCTACATTCATAAAGAAATGCATACTCAAGGCTATAGAGATGGATATTCCTCTGACAGACGGTGTGCCGTTTGAGGAACTGCTGACTACGTTGAAGTAAAAAGGAGAAGAATTACAATGGAGATATTATATAAGGTTCATAATAATTTATATGTTAATTTAACTAACAAATGTCCATATTCATGTACTTTCTGTTTAAGACAGACAATGGACAGAATCGGAGAGTCAGGCAGACTCTGGCTTGAGAGAGAACCATCATATGATGAGGTTATTGCTGAATTTGAAAAGTTCAATATGGATGAGTATGAAGAAGTCGTATTCTGCGGATTCGGAGAACCGACAGAAAGATTCGATGTTCTTATCAAGGTTGCTGAGTATGTCAAGAAAACATATGGCAAAAAGACAAGAATCAATACTAACGGAGTTGGAAATCTTGTTAATGGCAGAGACATTGTGCCAGAGATGGAAGGCTTGATTGACACAATATCAATCAGTCTTAACAATCCACACAAAGATGAATTGAAAAATCTAAGTCTTTGGAAGTTGTTGCTAACTCTTTGATGAAATGATAAGCTTCGCAAAGGAATGTACCAGGTATATCCCTAATGTTGTTCTTACAACAGTTGACACAACCATATCTCACGAGGAAGAGGCAGAGTGTCAGAAGCTATGTGATGAGATAGGGGCTGCTTACAGGATTCGTCCCTGGGAGGATTAATGGCAGCAGTTTTATAATGTGACGTGTACGTATATAAAAACAATTCTTTGTTAAATACATTAAAAATATTGACCTTGACATTGGTTCATACTATACAATTGCATTATGAATATTAAATAGTTTTTGAAACAAAAATTATTGATATTCATGCAAATATATAATATAGTGATGCCTTTTAATGGCAGAAAGGGAGGTCAATATGCGCAGAATAACTAAAAGACGTCTTAGCAGTCTTTTATGTGCAGTTCTTATGCTTATTACAAGCATAGATGTGGCTGCATTTGCAGCAGGATCAGATGCGTCAAAAAGAAAGATTGACGTATGGGATATGGGTGCAGTACAGGAAGCAGATACTAGTAAATATAATAATAATATCACTGCTTCTGACTGGGATAGTTGTGCCAATGTATCCCAGGCTGGAAAATTTGTTGCTGGAGAGACAACATTTGGTGATCTTACTATCAATCATATAGCTAATGACAGATTGTTCTCAACATCAAGCAAAAACTATGGAACCAATGCTTTAGCAACAACAGCATATGATGATGGATATACAGCGGGTGGTATGTATTACTGTAATGGTACAGGAGGAGAGACAAGAAGAAATGTTACCATTAACAATGTAATAGCAGGAGATAAGATAGTTGTATACATGGCATCAAGCAATGCTGCTACAGGAACACTTGTTTTTAAATATCTTGGTGAAGATAATGAACAGGTAGAAAAAGCCAGCTTTACTAACAAGGGTACTAAATATGAATTTGTGGCTAAGTATAGTGGATCATATAAGGTATATACAGATGCAGCAGCAGGAAAACCTATATATAACAGAATTGTCAGGATACCTGGAGTTGCAGTAAGTGGAACAATAGATGGCGCACAGCTAAGCGGCTATAAGGTTATGTTTAAGGATGAGGCTAATGGTATTACATATGATGCAGATATAAAGGGGAATACATTTACAGCTACACTTGCAGCAGGCTGTAATTATACTGCAGTATTATCAGGAGTAGCAGGATATGGATTTTCGAATGCTACAAAGAATATTTCGACAACAGTAGATGAAGCTCTTACAGGAAAGTCTGGAGTTACATTAAGCATAGAAGAGAAGAAAGTGTATACATACACAGGAAAGGTTACAGGCTTTGCTGCTGACTATGATACATCTAATTTATCAGTCAAACTTGTGGCTGATTCATCTTCATTAGCAGATGATGTGATTCTTAAGCTTGATTCTGAAAAGGCATTTACAGCTACACTTGAACCTGATGTCAAGTATACAGTTGAACTTATCGGAGTTAATGATTATGAAGTTTTAAGCGGAGGCGAGATAATAAGTCAGGTAAGCTATTCCAGAGATATTGAAGTTTCTGCCAGAAGGTTATATAAGGCAGCAGGAAAGTTTGCAGGACTTGATGGTAATACAGCTGTTACAGATGTTAAGTTTACGAATGTAGATGATAAGTATATATATACAGGAAAAGTAACGACAGATGGATATGAAGTTATGTTAAGAAATGGTTCATATTCAATCGAAGCTGTTGCTGATGGATATAGAACAACAACACATATAGTAGTAAGCGATGCTGATGTGACTAAAGATATTTTAATGGTATCTACCAAGGATAAAGAGCAGGTTGAAAGAGTATCTGATATATATGTTGGATATGAAGAAAAAGGAAATATTAATTTTAATACAGTAAAAGAGGCGATATCAGCAATATCGGCAATGACACCAGCTCCGGATGAAAAGAACGGAGTTACTGTACATATTGCTCCTGGTACATACAGAGAACAGGTTGTTATATCAACTCCTTATGTAAGACTTGTTAATGATGAAAAGTCATCAGGTAAAGAGGTACTTCTTACATGGTATTATGGAATTGGATATGAGTATTACAGCATAGATTCAACCGGTTATTATAATGCTGAAAATGCATATGATAAGTATGATAAAGCTGCTGCTTCAAAGTGGGGTTGTTCAGTATTGCTTAAAAATACAGCAACTGGTTTTAGTGCTGATGGAATTACATTTGAAGCTTCTTTTAACCGATATATAACAGATGAAGAAATAGAAGATGGCGTAAGTCCAACTGATACGAAGCTTCCAGAAAGAAATTACTCAACAGATGTTACATCAAAAGCAGCAACTGAAAGAGCAACAGCCATGGCTATAGAAGCTGATAAGGTAGAATTTACAGATTGTGCATTCCTTGGAAGTCAGGATACATTATATACAGGTAATTCTGCAACTAATATGTATTTTAAGAACTGTCGCATAGAAGGTAATACAGATTACATATTTGGTGAAGTATAATTGCTGCTAAAAT
>ENA-OOZV01000359-OOZV01000359.1-human-gut-metagenome-genome-assembly--contig:-NODE-359-length-12369-cov-1.661605_pt1 | contig 12369 bp, 9 predicted proteins | sample MGYA00241051_ERZ501418 | MGnify/ENA primary metagenome ERZ501418 (study PRJEB25962, sample SAMEA2042512) | human gut metagenome | biome: human gut; feature: human-associated habitat; material: faeces... | reverse complement strand
CGGCGCTTCTCCTCTGATATCAGATAGTACGACTCACCGTTTTTCTTGATTTCGTCGCACACCTCACGGATAACCGCATGCAGTACGACGCCGAAGTTTACCGGTGAAAATGTGAATTCTTCCCTTTCCTTCAAATCAACTCCATACCTTAAGTAATATCTCAATGGACACTCTGCAAAGTTCTCAAAAGATGTGACGCTTCCGACAAGCCTTCCGCCAGTAAGTGAATCAATAATATCCTCATCTACATTTGCAACAATTTCAGTATTATCAAAGCTGTTAGTCGCCCGCGGTATTGTCACATATGAATTCTGCTGTGCCGTGTCTTTGTAAGATAACTTAAGGCAATGTGAAAACATTTTTCTCATGCTTCTTATAATATATGAAGGCATCAGCGCTGCACCCTCGCTGTTTTTTACCGCATATGACATGTAAAGCTTCTCCGCACTCTTTGTCATAATAAGATACAGATAGAATCTCTGTGTAAATGCTTTCTCCCTCACGGAAGCTGACATAACTATTCCCTTATCCTCAAGATACTCCCTGTCGCTTTCTGACAGAACGCTTCTTGAATCAGACTTCTTAGGTACATTGCCGTCATTGATTCCGACAAAGAACATGACCTTGATATTGTCAAGACGGGTTCTTTCTATATCTCCGATAACAACGCAGTCGTTGGTCTGCGGAATAAGTCCTATCTTGATCTCCTGAAATCCTGACGCAAGTATCTTGTTAAATTCTTTAATACCAACCTTCTCGCTTCCAAGAAGGGCATACATTTTATCTAATACTTCTATAACTTTCTTATATAACTGCGCATATTCATCACCAGTGTACTCGCTGTCATTAAGCACACTTACCTTCTGCTCCATATCTTCACGCACAAGGAATTCGTAAAGAGCCTTTACCATATCTGCAACATCAGATTCCTTTGACTTAAGCACTTCTTCCAATGGATCCAACATATCCGTTATCATTGTTCTTAGTGAATTAAGCTTCTCAAGGTCAGTATTATTGACTGTTCCCCTGAACTTTCTTATCCATGGTTCATGCCATTTTCCCCTGCCTCTGATTCCAACTGCAACACAGTAATTGTCTAACAGATCAATATCTTCGCGCTCCATTCCGCTCATTCCGGTTCTTAGGAATCCTAATATGCTGTCATAGCTGTAATTATTCTCTATTATTCCAAGTGCACCGTTAATTGCCGCAATAAATGGATTGTCCGTCACATGGCGCTTGTAATCTAAGAAATATGGTATATCGTTCTGCTTTAATATATTAGCCGCCAGTTTGCCGTAGCCATCCATGTCCGCAGTAACTATCGCAATCTCGTTATATCTGTATCCACACAGTCTTGTAAGTCTTATTATTTCTCCTGCTGCAAATGTTAATTCTTCCTTGGCAACAGCTCCCTCATATATAACGATATTGTCAGTCTTCTTATTAAATCTTCCCGAATTGTTTCTGAAAAGATTCTGTTCCAGGAAATCCAGTTCTTCTGAATTCTTAAATCTTGAATTAACATTTACAATTACATTCTTTCCCGGTACTGCTTTTCCTGCAATATACACAGGTTCAAGGACTTTCACATGTTCTTCATCGCATATCTTATAAAGCTTTGATACGCAGTCCTTACTCATGAAAAAAAGTTCTTCCCTGCCTCTTACTGAATTTTCACGCTCAGATGCATCAATTGTCAGAGAAACATATATCTTCGGACACATTGATAAAAGAATTGTCATTAAATTGTACTGAATCGGAGTAAAGCCTGTGAACCCGTCAAATACTATCTCGCAATTCTTTATTCTCTCTGACTCTGTAACCTTGCTGCATAATTTATCCAGTATTTCTTCTTTAGTTATATAATTCTTGTCTATGTACTCTGCAAATGCGTTATATACAAGTACTATATCATCAAGCTTATACTGAAGTGCTACACTTCCCTTTGAATCACTGTATGCTGCACCTGCCGCATCCTGCATAACATCCGGCTTGATATCATACTGAAGCATCTCCGATATAACAGACTTCATCTCTGACACAAATCCTGTATTAGACAGATTACTTCCAAAATATTTTAATCTGTCCTTGTTCTGCTCTAAAACTCTTTTAATAATCAGATTCTTTCCTGTATCATCAAGGACTTCAAGATTATCCTCACCCACTTCCTCAAATACTTTATACGCAAGCCTTTCAAAGCTCACAACATCTATATTAAGTATTCCTTTTCTTGGATGCATGGACACCAGTCTTTTCTGAATTGCCATAGTGTACTGCTCCGGCACAACAACTATATAATTCCTGTCAGGATTCTTCATTGACTCTTCAATTATATGCGTATACAGATAGTGCGATTTACCCGCACCTGAGCTTCCCAGAATTAATTGTAATGACATGTGTTACTCCCCTAATCTTTCTATAATAGACTTTACCATCATTTACTTTACCATAATGCACTTTTTCATATCATGTCTCATCATGGTTCGAAATCAACCGCTTCATATTCCACCGTATCTGAATAGTCCCACCATTCTCCCTGATAGCCTGTAAATCCGTTATTTTCCATAGCATTCTGAAGAATCATAACATTGTTCACAGCCTCTTCATTGTCTATATCTGAATAATTCCTGTCTGCTTTTAGAGAGAAATCATCAAATTCTGTAGGCATTGGTATAATGCTTCCATCTGCAGCAACCATAGTTATATCTACTGTCCCTCCCAGATTATGCCTTCTCATTCCGTTAGCAGGATTAGCAACATAGTTAGGATCCGGATATACTTCCCATAATTTCTGCTGTGCCTCAAACGGTCTGTATGCATCCCAAATCTTTAAGCTGTATCCCTGCTGCTTCAATTCCTTTTGTACCTGTGCCAGCTTCTTAACAGTTCCATATCGGAGGTATGCTTCCGTGAAATCGTATATCTTTACCCCTGTAAAGTTATTCTCTGTTGCATATCTTAATTCCACATATATGTCCGGTATATATTTCTTAACAAGTACATATTCGTCATCCTCTGGTTCTTTTTCAGTTGTAATCTCCTGTGCTGTCACTTCCTGTGCTGCAGTCTCCTGTATGTTCGCCATCTCTTTTTCTGATACATCATCTGTTGTAACATTTTTCTTTTGTCCACATGCTGTCATGACTGCCGTTATCATGATTGCTGTTATAAATATTTTAGTAAATCTACGTTTCATAGTCATTGCCCCTCTTCATTACCTACTATTTCATCATATTTAACAATCTAGTAGGTCTTTTACATATTGTCAGTTGCTTTGTAATTCTTCTTTCCAACTCAAACGCCTACTAAATAAACACGGTTCACACTTTTAGTAGGTCTTTTTCTTATACATCTATAATATTAGACGATTCTAATCATCAAAAAAGCCTACTATTTTGGCATAAATTATCAATTTAATAGGCAATTTTCTTTATCCGCATTAATTATCCTCTGATTTTTCTCTCAATATACCTACTAATTCATCATATTTAGCAGCTTTAGTAGGTTTTTGCCCCATTCATGCATTAATTTAATGTGCCATTTTACACTATCCAATACATTTGTATTTAATATACCACATTTTAATCATAATCTCCCACTCCATACCATATATTTTGTAATAATGAATATGAAGGGCAGGTTTCTTTGTGATGAGTCAGACTAAAATTGTTGTTATTCCATTTAAAAAGCTCCTTATTGGAGCGGTTATCGCTGCTATTATAATAGCTTTTATTATATTCGCTGTTATCCGTCTTGGCAGCAATAGTTCTGATAATTCCAGGAATACTACTAAACCTAAGAGCAGCACTGTAAATGCTTCTGCTTCTTCTAATATTGAGACACCCCTTGATAATGCCGACGCTCCTAAATTCTGCCCCGGAGTATATACCGCCTCTATTCTGTTAGACGGCAACCCCGTTGATATCCAGGTCACAGTTGATTCCTCTAACATTAACAGCATTGAGCTTGTTAATCTTTCTGAATCAATCACAACTATGTACCCTAAGCTCACAACTTCATTTGATGAAGTTGCTGCTAAAGTCATGGAAGCCGGCACAACCAACATAACCTATGATTCAGCCAACAGATATACATATTCCGTCTTTATAGAAGCAATAAGCGCAGCCCTTAAAAAGGCTGCGCCATGATTAATATCTTATATTTTCTGTCTTGTACCCCACATGCCTGCTAAATCCGTCTGCCACTACTTAGAATAAGTCACAGCCTCACTATTCTCATCATAATCAAACATGCCATCATTCTTCTCTTCAAGTGCCTTGATGATGTGATATGTATATTCATTATATGGTGTATCAATTCCAAGTTCTTTCCCCATGCGCATCATTGCGCCAGAGAACATATCTATCTCTGTGTGTCTGCCAGCGTCAATATCTTGCAGTGTTGAATATCTTGCTGTTGGCGGAACAGCGCTTCCTCGGCTTGAGTTATCTGCACACCTGCTCATATCAATGCCTTTGGCAAGAGCTACTGCTTCAACCTCCTTACGTAATCCTTTGCTGATTGCTTTCATATGCTCACTGTCAGTATAACAGCCAACACCTGCTCCAATAATAGCCTGTGGAAGATTGTTACAGATATTAAGTCTATACTTGCTCCATATCTCTTCTTTGATATATTCAGTCACTCTGTAATTAAGTCCTGTTCCATAAAATAAATCTCTTATTGCCGCAACTCTCTCACTCTCAAATGGTGCAGTTTCCTCTCCATATATAATGCCTATTGTAGTCTGAGGATTGAACACATATTCCTTACCTTCGCGGTGTGACGCCACCTTTATAAGTGAATAAATGATATGTGATTTATCTATCTTGGTAGATATTATCTCTTCACTGTCAACACCATTCATAAGACTCATGACAATTGTATTCTCACCGACGGCTTCCCTAATATCATCTAATGCACCTGCAAGTGCGCCGTATTTTAATGATACAACAAGAAGGTCAACACCTTTTGCTTCCTCTGGGGTCAATACCTCCGGGTAATATGTCTTTCCATTAATCAGACAGCCTTCTGCCTTAAGTCTTTCCGCTCTTTCGCCCTTTGCAATAACGCTTAAACTTATATCCTTCTTTTCTGAAAGTCCCCATATAACATAAGAGCCGACTGCTCCTGCTCCAAGTACTGCCACTGAATGTATCTTCATATACATTTTCCTCTCATTCTTTGTAATTTCTTCAAATATATATACACTTCAATTCTTTCCGCGTCAAATGCTTTTATCTTCCTACAATATCGCCCTCTTCAAAATCGTAAGTCAGCTTCTTTCCATATGCCATGACATATGCAGCACATTTCTGCTCATAGTCTGTGTGCTGCATTCTTAAACTTGCTGTTCTTTCATCAAGCTGTCTGTCCGGATATATTACTGGCAGGACATGTACCCTGAATGTGTGCAAATGTGTACTTTTAACCTGCTGTTCAACAAACAGCGAAATCACCGGCACATTAAACTTTACCGCATACAGATATGCACCTCTTTTGCATGGGCGGGGCTTCCGATAATTAAACCACATTTCCTGCTCAGGATATATAAGCACAAGTTTGTTTTCATCAAGTGCATTCTTAATCTGATTAGGAAACTCAGTCTCCATAAACCATTTCAGGCTGCTTACGGGCATTGTGTCGGCATATTTTTGCATATACCCGACAAAACCTTTCATTGCAAGGTTAGAATCTTGATTAACAATACTTATTCTTCTGAATCCAGCTTTTCTCATTGCAAACCTGACAATTGCAGGGTCTAACGGGCTGAAATGATTGCATGTTACAATCGCAGGACCTCTGATTCCAGAAAGATTCTCAAGTCCGTCAACTTGTGTTATAAGCCCCACCGCAGAAGTCCCGGCATGATATAGCTTCTGCAATATATTTCTTCACACAAAAACCATATGCTGTGCGGTAATCAATATAATGTCTTAGTAATGCTTCTTTATCTTCGCGTAACAGCTTAGGGTCTCCCGGCTCAACCTTTGAATTCAACTGATTAAGGCTTACAGCCGTCCTAATATTTTCATAGACCTGCTCCCTATCACCAATCATATCTCCTCCGACATAATTTATTTTGCAGCATCACTGCTATCCTTCACGAAACCACTATCCACAACAATTCTGCTTCCCACAACATCAGAAAACTTAACCCCATCACCGTCCGCAATATTCTCAGCCCTTGCAAGAAGCTTCTTTAAATTCTCACGGTCAGCTTTCCTTTCATTATCCCCATACTGCTTGCGCTGTTTAATCAGCAACGGATAAAATCCCGACTCCGCCGCATACTGCCAGAAATACTCCTCATACGGAATCTCGCTGTAATGCCACGGCTTGTCAAACAGGTTATAATGTATCAGCTTCGGTCTTGCTATATACTCCCCGCCCTTGTTAGGCATAACATTCCATTCCTTATCAAGAAAATATATTTCTTTTGCACACATAGCATTAATATAATCCTGGTCAGGTGCAACACTGTCAAAGTGATATTCAGCCATAAGCTTTAAGAATCTGTCTGCCAGATGAGCCTGTCTTATCTTATCAAGGTTCATAAGAAGCACTCCTGAATTGACATATTCATCCCGCTCTATTCCCACTACATTTTCAATGTAATGAGCCAGTATTGTATTCTTTCCTGCAAATGTATCTCTTACTGCACCAAACATTGCATCTCCCATATCAACTGAATAAAGCTTTGCAATGTCATCATTTATTACGGTATCAGAGTCAATATACACAGCTTTATTAAGTTCTGGAAAAAGCTCTGCAATAAATAACCTGAAATATATCGTCAGTGTAAACTCGCCTGAATAAAGCCTGTTTTCCTGCCTGTCAGTAACTGTCTGTCCAAAGCTTTCAGAATATTCGTACATTTTCTTTCTTATATCAACGAATTCAATATCTATGTTTTCATAATCCTTTATCACATTACGAAGCTGAATCATCGTGATATTCTTCACATTATCACACATAACAATAATGCGGTAACACTCATCACAAGCCACATGTACAGCCAGCGATTTAAGGCACACTGCCAGATATGGTGCGTACTGTTCATTAATCGAGAAAAACACAGGAATACGTGAAACTGCCATGTACTCTTCATGCTCCCTGTTATAAGAATCCAGAAGCTCATCATATTCATGAAGCCCAAGTATATTATGCATTTTATCAATCTCCCACGGCTTGACTGAAACAGTCCTTATCACCGGAAACACCCGGAAGGTAGTTGTAAAATGCTGAAAAACAGTGTTGTCATGCAGTCTCCTCTGGTCATTAAACTTTCGTCCGCACAGATTGACTCTTGTTGCAAATGTATTAACAGCCGTCTGGTCAGGCATAAACATTTCCTTTCTTATGCACTGTTCACGACATTTTTCCAGAAGCCCGTTCTGTCTTATCATCCTCATATTCATAAGCATTACTCCGGAATTAATGTAACCATCACCGAAAAGCCATCTGCCATAATAATCAGAAACTCCCGCAATCTCTATGCCATCCATATTCTGATAATAAAAATCCCTGAAATCCTTCCTGCACAACACATCAGTATCCAGATAAAGAACTCTATCCTTAATATCTGTCTTATCAGCAAAAAGGCGCAACATACAGCACGCAGTAAATCTGCTCTGCATATTTGCCTCCGGCAGCTCCTCAACAAAATATCTTGTAACATCAATAAGAAAGATATTTACTTTAATGTCCGATTTATTCAATTTTTCTTTCAGATATTTTGCAAATGCTTTATCAACTGGCTTGTAATTAATACCTTTTTCCCTGTAATCAACCGTGAGAATATATATATTTAACGGTTCATCCACATTTTTAATAAGAGACATTGAAGATAAAAGAATCCCCTTCTGCATTGGTTTATCACCACAATACAATATGTTCATAAATCCGTATCCTTTCTTAATTTATTAAATATGTCTGATTTATCCTCTCTGTATTGATTTTCCCCAGTTTCTTAAGTAAAATACATATAAGTTTTAAACGATAATTAAAGAATTGAGGAATGTTATGATATTTAAGATTTTCAAAAAAGATTTGAAAGGTCTTAGCAGGAATATTCTGGCTTTAGCCATTGCGCTTGGTCTGTGCCTTATTCCATCGCTTTACGCATGGTTTAACATATATTCCAACTGGGATCCTTACGCAAACACTGCGTCTGTCCAGATTGCTATTGTTTCTGAAGATGAAGGCTACTCTGAATCTGATGATTCCACTATCAATATGGGAGAACAGATTGTTGAACAGCTTCATTCGAATGATAAATTAGGCTGGCGTTTTCCGGAAACTAAAGATGAAGCCATGAATAAACTGAATGCCGGGAAGTACTATGCCGTTATCGTTGTTGGTGAGGACTTTTCACGAAGCCTGTATGACTTCCTTGACAATGGTCTTAATCCACCAACAGTTACATACTATGAGAATTCCAAGAAAAATGCTGTTGCTTCCAAGATTACAGATACAGGAAAAAGCACTCTTCAGAACACTATCAATTCCGAATTCATTGATGTGTGTGTTAAGACTATTATGCAGGGACTTAACGAAATAGCTGAAAATGATCCTTCAATTATTGAAAAGACAGTTAAGGATTTACAGAGTGTATCTGCCAATATTAATTCTTACGATACCATGATTGACATGTTTATTAAGAGTAATTCAGACCTGGCAGATAATCTTGCAAAACTTCAGGAGATTCTCCCACAGATTAAAGATGTTCTTACCGGAACAACTGATGTTGCTGATATTGCCAATAAATCTCTTGATAATGTCACAGATGATATTGCAAACCAGATTGATGCGCAGCTTAAAGCTATGAATGAATTAACTGACAGCGCACTTGATTCTCTTGATAAAGCTGTACAGCTTTCAATAACTGATATCGGACAGGCTGGCGTTGAGCTTAGTAAAGCCAACAAACAGTTAAAGGAACTTATAGACCAGAATAAGGCTCTTGAAGATGCTATTGATTCCCTCAGCAAAGTAGATGGCATTGACCCGGCAGTTATCACCGCCCTAAAGTCAGCTCTAGCTTCTGTTAACGCTATGGAGAATATCGCATACAACCTTGTTCAGCAGTGTGCCGATATTCTTACTGATTCACCTGAAACACTTCAGGCAAAATACCAGTTAATCAAGTCTGTTGTTGAACAGTGCCGCACAGAGCTCCAGAAGAGCCAGACAATTATGCAGACTGTAATAAGAACTAATGTTAACCTTCTTAAGGCTTCCATTAAGAATGCCGTAAGCAGCCTTGCAGCTAATATAAGCAGTGCCGGAAACAGTATTAACGGAATATCACAGATGCTCCTTGGTGTGAGTGATATATCAGTAAATATTAATACAACTCTAGAAAGCACAAAAACATTACTTGATTCACTCAACAAAAGACTTGATACCATATCTGGTTCAGTAGGAGATATAAGTTCATCTTCTACATATAAACTGATAATGGATTTCATCAACTCTGACGCACAGTCAATAGCGTCATTCCTGTCAGAACCTGTACAGGTAGAAGAAATTTACGTCTATATGCAGACTAACTATGGAACAAGTGTTACACCTTTCTATACAACACTTGCTCTCTGGGTTGGAGGAATTGTTTTAGTTGCCCTTATGAAAGTAAAGGTTGACTACGAAGATGATGAATTCAAGGATGCCACAGAACATCAAAAATATATGGGCCGCGCGCTCCTGTTCCTTGCAATGGGACAGCTTCAGGCTCTTGTAGTTGTTCTTGGTGATTTGTACATTTTAAAAATTGACTGCACCCACCCATTCATGCTGTGGCTTGCAGCCGCTATAACAAGCTTTGTATTTACATTATTTATATATACACTTGTTCTTACATTTGGTGATTTGGGAAAAGCTATTGCTGTAGTTATGATTGTGTTACAGATTGCCGGTTCAGGCGGAACTTATCCAATAGAACTTCTTCCTGAATTCTTCCAGAATGTGTACCTTTACTTCCCATTCCCTTATGCAATCAATGCCATGAGGGAGGCAATAAGCGGATTATATCAGTGTGATTACGCTGTATTTCTTGTGAAATTATGCGCTTATGCTGTTATTTCTCTTATTCTGGGACTCGGAATCAGAAAATCACTTCTTGAAGTACGCGAGTTCTTCGAACGCCGTATGAAAGAAACACATTTTATGTAAAGGAGAAATGAATTTATGCAAAATGATGATTTTAATATAGATGTTGTTATTGCGGAAATCACAGCGTTTGCAGAAAATATGCACGCTAAGAACCAGCACAAGAAAAAGGTCTGCTTAAGATGTATGATGATAATTCCTTTAGTATTCATGGTGCTTATGTTTACCATGGATACAGCTAAAGTTGTTTATCTGCTTCTTTGGGTAATCTCACTTTTTATATTCTGTGCTTATCTTATAGTTATTGATTATATTGATGACAAGCTCGCAAGAAAGCTCAATGAGCTCAATATTGAGATTAAGGAAAAACAGGCTGATACTTCTCTTACAGACAGTATCAAAGCATTTTTAAGTGAGGTACAGTTATGAAAAATATATTTAAGATTATACGGGCTGACCTTCGCCACATAAAAACAAATGTAATTGCACTATGCGTAATTATCGGTCTTACCGTTATTCCTGCATTGTATTCGTGGTTTAATATCCTGTCAAACTGGGATCCATATGGACAGGCTTCCACAAGCAGGATTAAAGTTGCCGTTGTATCTGTTGACAAAGGTACTTCTCTTGAAGGAACGGAGCTTAATGTCGGTGACACCATAATTGATGCACTTAAAACTAATAACACTATCGGTTGGCAGTTTGTTGCTTCATCGGATGAAGCAATCGAAGGCGTATACAGCGGTGAGTATTATGCAGCCCTCGTTGTTCCAGAGAATTTTTCCAAGAATCTTATAAGCTTCTTAAGTGATTCCATGGAACATCCTCAGTTAAAATATTACTGTAACCAGAAAGCAAACGCTATTGCACCTAAGATAACAGACAAGGCTAAAACAGCAGTTCAGCAGCAGGTAAACCAGACATTTATAGATACAATTGTATCTACAATTGCCGGTACTGGCGACTCAGTTATCAAAGATGCAGATAAAGAAACCGGTTCTCTTATGGATGCAGTTATTAACAGACTTACATCCGCAAGGACTACACTTTCAACATACGATGTAATTCTTAACTCAATGCTTGCAATTACTGACCTTACATCATCAATAAGCAGCAGTTCAAACAGTGCTGCACCGCAAGTTTATACACAATTACAGTTACAGCAGCAGCAGTTAATAACCTTACAGGCACTTGTAAATGGTAATTCCGCTGAATCTTTAAATGAATTATCATCTGCTCTTTCAAACCAGATGTCCCAGATTCAAAGCATTATGAGTTCATTAACAGAGCTTTATTCTGACATGAACATGGATGTTGCAGACCTGTCTGCTGCAATTAAGCTTACATCGGGCTCACTCACTCAGACTAAAGAGCTTCTCAGTGACCTTGAGACAAAGCTTGATAATGCAATTAATACATTAAACACAATCACTGAACAGGATACATATGGTTTATTATCAGAGATGTTAAATGCAGATGCCAATACTTTGGGAGATTTTCTCTCTGCACCTGTAAATATAACAACAGAGCAGGTATATGCTGTTAAAAGCTATGGAACAAGCGCTTCACCATTCTACACAATACTTGCACTGTGGTTTGGTGGACTTATACTTGTTGCTATTATGCACACACCTGTGCATCCTGCTCCGGACATTCCAGCAGATGCAAAGAGATATGAAAAATTCTTCGGAAGGTATTTTATATTCTTTGCAGTAGGACAGCTTCAGGCACTGCTTATAACACTTGGAAATCTTCTCTACATAGGAATCCAGTGTTACCACCCATTCCTTTACTGGGTTGCATGTGCATTCTCAAGCTTCGTATTCACCTTCTTTATGTACAGCCTTACTGTTGCATTTGGAAATATCGGTGAAGCACTTGGAATTGTCCTGCTCGTTATACAGGTTGCCGGCTCAGGCGGTACATTCCCTATAGAAGTACTTCCTAACGCCTACCAGATAATATACCGATTCCTGCTCTTCCCATATTCAATGGATGCATTAAGAGAATGTATAGCAGGAATGTACAGATATGATTACATTAAGAATCTCGCATTTCTTTCAATATATATAGTTGTTTCGCTGATTATCGGATTGTTCCTACAGAAACCATTTGAGAAGCTGAATCATATGATTGAGAGAAGTAAGGAGAAGTCGGGGGTAATGTTGTAGGAAGTTGCTCCCCTAAAGCACGCCCAGCCGTGTATATATCTAAAATCAAAACCGTATGAAGACGCCGGCACTTGATTTATAAAGG
>ENA-OOZV01000352-OOZV01000352.1-human-gut-metagenome-genome-assembly--contig:-NODE-352-length-12442-cov-1.843788_pt1 | contig 12442 bp, 9 predicted proteins | sample MGYA00241051_ERZ501418 | MGnify/ENA primary metagenome ERZ501418 (study PRJEB25962, sample SAMEA2042512) | human gut metagenome | biome: human gut; feature: human-associated habitat; material: faeces... | reverse complement strand
CATACTGTGCGGAGCGACAACCAACACGCCCGCACTCGGAGCTGCACAACAGGCACTCGAGGCTGCAGGACAACCTAGCGGAGGGGCTGCCCTGGGATGCGCCGTTACTTATCCGCTGGGCGTAGTGGGCGTAATATTGGCAATGATACTGATCAGAAAGCTGCTTGTTAAGCCGGCCGACCTTGAGCCGCGCATATCCATGGAGGAAGACAACACATACGTGGCGCAGTTTGTCGTTATCAATCCGGCCCTAGAAGGCAAGACGCTTTCACAAATATCGCAGAAATCGCATATCAAGTTTATCATTTCACGCATCTGGCGCAACGGCGAGGTGATAATGCCGCTAGCCAACACCCAACTGCACATCAACGACAATGTGCTGGTAGTCACCATGGCCGACGAGATTCCGTCGATAGAGATTCTGCTGGGAAAGAAGATTGAAACCGACTGGAACAAAAAGAAAATAGACTGGAACGCCATAGACGCCCAGGTGGAAAGCCGCGTCATAGTGCTGTCACGCCGTGTGCTCAACGGCAAGCACCTCGGACAGCTGCACCTGCGCGACACTTACGGAGTGAACGTCAGCCGCATACAGAGAGGCGACATAAAGCTGCTGGCCACCGACGACATCAGGCTGCAGTATGGCGACCGCGTAACAGTTGTTGGCGCACCAGAGGACATAAACCACGTGGAAGGATTTTTGGGCAACGCCGTACAGACGCTCAATGAGCCCAATCTTGCGGCCATATTCCTGGGCATAATGCTCGGTCTGGCTCTCGGCACCATACCGCTCAGCCTGCCCGGCATGAGCGCCCCCGTAAGACTCGGCATAGCCGGAGGCCCAATCATCATGGGCATACTGGTAGGCTCGCTCGGCTCTCGTGCCCACTTCATAAGCTACACCACGCCGTCGGCATCGCTCATGCTGCGCAAGCTGGGCCTGTCTCTCTATCTTGCCTGCCTCGGCCTTGAAGCCGGCTATCAGTTCTTCGAAACCGTGGTGCGCCCCGAAGGTCTGCTGTGGATAGGCATAGGCTTCGCACTGACAGTGGTACCGGTGCTGATAATAGGAGCAGCCGCACTGCTTACACGCAAATATGACTTCGGCACTATATGCGGCATCCTATGCGGCTCTATGGCCAACCCGATGGCCCTAAGCTATGCCAACGACACGCTGAAAGGCGACTCTGCCTCTATCAGCTATACGTCGGTTTATCCGCTGGGCATGTTTGTCCGTGTGGTCATAGCCCAAGTGCTGGTGATGTTCCTTGTATAGGACAAACCAAATAAATATGGTAAAAGCGGTATGCTGGCACAATGACATGCACCGCTACTAACATAAAAATTGCAGCAAAGAAGGATTTTCACTTTGCTGCAATTTCTTTATATACCCTTACTATCTGAAAAACGCAGACGCTCCAGAACTGCGTTATTTTAAAAATAAAATATTTTGTCCGCAAATACGCTGAAATAAGTGTGCAAACGCAACTGCACTGTCAACAGCATTTTACAGAGAATCTACAGCATTGTGTGCAATAAAATTTGATAAACAACGCCCCCAAAAGCCCATAAAACAGAGTTAAAAACAACCGTTTTGGCACTCAAAAAGCGGCCACTTTCGAGTCAGAACCATATCGTTTACGATGAAAAAGCATACGTTATTTCTTGCTTTGTAAATATTCTTTATCAGAGAAATGTGTTTTACATTCAATGTATTTCTATTTTGCCGTAAAATCCGGACATAAATCAAATAACATTTTGCTATATATAACGGATAAAACACTGTCATAGGGAAATGCACACAAAACACCGAAATCCATATCAAACTTAGGGAAATCCCTAACCACTTGTAGGGAAAACAATTCTGCCGGCAGATATTTAATGCCTATCTTTGCAACAGAAAAATAATTAAAAGCAATGCCTGAGCATACTGGAGACAGAGGCTTCGACCGGCAAAAAAGAAATAATAACAACAAAATAAAAGGAGACTACGCTATGAGAAGATTCAGACTATTATCGCTGCTAATGCTTCTGACGCTCACATGCGCAACAACAGGAGCCTCTACACTGACTGAGACATCGTATATAACTCAGCCCAAACACCATAAGAAACATCACCACAAGGCACCGCCACATAAAAAATATCATCACAAGAAGCGCCCTGCTCCGCCGCCGCACGGACGCCCGCCTGGAGTGGTGATACATCATAACCACAGGCCGTACATCTACTCACACGGACGTTACTATTGCGACAGGGGCGGCACATACGTTGTGGTAAAACCGTCAATCGGAATGATTGTGCCAAGTCTGCCCACCGGCTATGTAACGGTTAAGCGTCCGCACGGCAGAATAGGCTATGCATTCGGCGGAGTGGTTTACGAGAAAATTACTTCTAACGGAGCATTTAAGTTCAAAATTGTAGGTTTCTTATAAAAAATAAATTCCAAATCTAAAATGATATAAACCTGGAAACCCTAAATAATGCTTTAATTTTGAATATAAAAAGAAAGTATGAACGCTGCAACAACCCCATGCGCGTTCATACTTTTGTTTTCATAAATATGCTGCTATTTTTTTATCAGCCCGTAGGCCACTGCCATGTCTGCCACTTCGTCAGCCATCTCGTCGCGAAACCATCCGGGCGACAACACCTCGACCGCCCCGCCGCGTGAAAGCAGTTCCTGACGGAAATCGAACGTCGGCTTTATGTAATATTCAAATACGGAATAGTCTGAATATGTTTCTGTCTCGGTCTGCGAAGAGTGAAGTCTAAGCGAACGCAAATACATACGCTGACGGCCGTACACCTTGATGCGTACCCGTTCCGACTTGATGTCTTCGGTTATTATTCCGAAACAGCTTGAGAACCATGCTTCAGGGTCGAAGTCCTTTGGATATGTAAACTTATTGTCTGTGGTGTCAAGCCTTAATATCCTGTCGAGCGAGAATGTCCTTACGGCATTGCGCTCGTCGCATAGTCCCACGACATACCACCGCTGCCTGAACACTTTGACGCAATAAGGACTTATGGTATAAATCTTAGCCTCGCCGTCAAAGTATCCCTTATGGCTTATCTCTATCTTCAGGCTGTCGCGCATAGCCTCTATCACCGGTGCAAGATAATCCCGGCCCGACGGTATTTCCTCAAACAATATGCGCCGCTTCAGATGATGGCTCTCATTTATAAGATTGTTCACCGCAAACGTATTGAGCAGCCAGTTGCGTATGCCGCCCCGCTCCATGTCCTCGGCATTCTCAATATAATAATAGTAGCCGTGCCGGCGGTCGCATTCAATGTTTATGTCAAACACTTTCTCTATGGCTTTGCGCCAGTTATGAAACGTGCGCAGAGGCAGGTCTACGCCTTCGCTTAGCTGCGAGCGCAGCCACCGCTCGTTTATCTCCTCGAAGGTTATGTTCCGGGCACGGTAGATGGTATCAACCAGCCAGATGTATTTGTCAAAAAGATCTTGTGTCATATTTTATTTTTATTTAAATGTCAATTTATATTACGATGTCTTTCGTGATATTCCTGCATCACTAATGAATCCTACTCTCGGCATCGGATTTTTGTGTATCAGTTCCTCATCACATTTCTCCTTTATATATTCCAGACTCATTTTCTCTTTTCCATAGAGAATGAGGTCTATGGCCTGCTTGCGCGCAACGTTCTCAATCTGCCCGCCGCTAAAATCATAATGATAAGCCAGATAGCATATATCTTCGTCACTGATTACCGGTATCATGCTCTTCCAGATGCCGCATCGTGCCACAATGCTCGGCTTTTCGAACTCTATCTTATAAAGGAAACGGCGCTCAAAGGCTTTGTCCAGATTCTCCGTAAGATTCGTCGTGGCTATAAATATACCCTCGAGCTGTTCAAGCTCCTGAAGAATTATGTTCTGTATTGAGTTCTCCATCTTTTCCACAGCCCTGTCGGCACCTTTCTGCCTGATGCCAATCAGAGCGTCGGCCTCATTAAAAAGCAGGATTGGTGTTACATCTGAGGAGTTTACCAACGCGCGGTAACGATCAAAAAGGTTTTTCACATTCTTCTCGCTCTCGCCAACCCAGCAACTTTTCAGTTCAGCATAATTCACCTGTATCACATCACGGTGTGTTGCCTTTGCCAGCTGCATAACAGTTTCAGTCTTTCCCGTTCCAGGTGCGCCATAAAACAAGCACGTAAAGCCTGAGCGCATGCCTACTCTCTTTAATTCGCTGCACACTTTGGTGTATCTTTCTTCGGTGAGCAACTCTTTCAGCTGTTCGACCTGACGGCTTTCGCGTTTGTTATAGTACATCTTGCACTCCGTTATGTCTTCATGCTTTATCAGTTCTTTGAATCTGGTCGTAGCGTTCAAATTCATGTTCAGCTCTGACAGAAACTCCTGTTTAGCCTTTACCGTCAGGTTATATTTCTCGTGGTTGACCAGTCCGTCTTCATTACAGAATTGAATCAGTCCGTTCTTTTGCAGCATGCTTTCGCCTCGAGAGAGCTTACCCTTCAGCTTATTTGCAATAGCCCTATTCTTGAATAAGTCTCCAAAACTTTGCGTGTCCATGTTGTAATCGTTGTCACAAACTAAACGACTTGTCCAGAAAACAAATATTATGCCTTCGTCATTTACAGTATGGTCGCAGATAAGTTTATAGGTACGCAACTGCTTTACAAACTCGAGATTTCTGTTTGTTTCAAGCAAACTGAATAATTCTGAAATAAATTCTTCATACGGCAAATAATCATAAACACGAGATTCAAACAGACTGTAAATCTCACAAAACAACTCATCGCATGTAAGAAGCTTAGGCTCAACCGGCACAAATGCCTCATTATGCTTAAACGCATCTATCACATCAGGCCCCATGGCGTATGTTGTTTCACCACGTCTGTTTTTTATGCGTATCATCTTTCTTTTTAAAAGCTCGTCAATCTCAGTGCTGTAGTTTATCATCCTTACCATACGGCATTTCAGATATTCTGCCAAAGTTCGGAGTTCGACATCTCTGTCCCAGCAGTTGTCTACAAACAGAGACAGCAGCACGGCTTGTACTTTGTTCACGGACAATTTACGGCACACATAACTGATATAAGGTTTTGCTTTCTCATAAAACTCATCACTCAGGTTTGAACCTTCAGAGAACTCCACAATATTATCCATGGCCACCATCAATGTCAGCTTTTCTTTCTTCTCTGTCTTTTCTGTCTGTTCGCTTGTTTCTGTTTTCACGTTTAATTCTCCCATCTTATGTATCCTTTATGTTTTTACTTTATCATCTCCAAACTGTATGAGCCTGGTGTCTGTTCCGCCTTTTTCAGACAAAGCTACCTATTTAGCAGCCTTTCCGTGTACATCCAAGCCACACAATTATGTTTTACGGATGCAAAGATTGCCATTAGCTATGCCAAAATAAAGCACAACCAAAATATTTTCTACTTTTACATGTTCGATATCACCAAGATTACATCAACATGCTGCGCCGACCGCTGCAGTGACACCTAAAGAATTTGCTATATTGTAACATATTGTCTTTCAAGATTTTCTTATTTCAAAAATCTCTGTCGTAATTTACATAATGCCGTAGCTCGGCATCAAAAAAATCTGTCAGCATTTCGGAAAGTAAGGTGTTGTACACACTGTCAACAACATACAATCTGAAACACTGACAGACAAGTCTCATGATAATATTACTTTTATAACTTAAAGCTTAATCCGGCTCCACGCTTCCTCAACGCCCGACATCATGTCTGAATACATTTTTTCGTGCGTATCACCTGTATAGGTTGGATGCCAGCTGTCAATAACCATCTTACGGGTTTGTGGCGAATAATATATCCAGTTATTCAGTTTCATCAAGTCTGTAAGATAATTCTCTGCGACAAAATCCTTTATTGCCCCAGAAGCGCCACAACACAAAAGTATGTTTGCATCATAAGCAGAAATCTGTTTCACCAGCAAGTCTTTATAACGCTCCATATACGACTTCAACACAGAAGTTTCAATGCTGCTCTTACCTACTTGTTTTTTGCAGTTTACACGGGCAACGGGTGCCCGGTCGTAAAAGGGCTGATAAACATCTTGTCTGTCTATTTCAGCAAACTTCTTGGCATGTCCGTTGGCATCGATCGTCAGCAATCCGTAAACCCAGCGCATGAGGTTCTTATAGAACGGTGCAGAAACCACAACATTATTTTCGCCAGAGAAGTTGTTGCGTCCTGTCTCCGCACGTATGTCCCACGCTTCCTCATCATTAAGGTCTTTGGTCAGTATCAACACACGCCTCTTGGCACGCTCCCATATAGAATTCTCATTGCCCGGTTCACGGCTCCAATAGCCGTCTTTATAAACAAACCGTCCACGATAAAGCAGTCCGTCAGGTGCTAGTTCGCAGCCATCACCGTTGGCGACAGAACGCTTCCGCCATTCGGCAAAAATATTATCTTCAAATTGCTTATAATTCATTTTCTATAAATCATATTTGAATTAACTTATGAGACATACTGAAATTAAAATGGTCAAAAAAAATTCTATTAAAATCTCCCCATGTTTCCATTCTAAATCATATGGCTTATTCTATTTTCAGTTTAACTAAAACAGCCCGGCAATAACGTGCCAAAACCATGTCATCACCTTTATTGTCAGCAACACAAGGAAATAAATAATTACGCACAGCATAACTATGAGAACAGCCATCCTCACCGCCTTGCGGTTTATCTCACTTATAACCTTTTTGTCGCCTTCAACAAACCCAACAATCAGTTTAAAATTTCGGACAAACGACTTGTTGAACACGTCAATGACATCACCGATATAAAATGGAATAAGTCCCATCGCAATATAAATCACCGCCAATGTCAGAGGCACCGACCGTATCTTAACTGCACTGACATAAATGTAAGGCAGCGTAAGCAACTGTGTGAGCAAGTCACCAAATCCTTCAAGCAAAAAGCCTAACACAGCATCAAGATAATATTTATCCATCAACCGCGCAATCCTTTCTGCAAGTTGGTATGACCTGGATGACTTTATTTCAACTAAATCTTTGTTCATTTTATATTACAACAATCGTTCCAAAACATATTTTAATTTTCTTGCGAATAATCAAATCAATTTACAAATAGGAATTTTATAAATTAGAAATAATTACTTTAAGTTTTTCAACTTCTTCATTTAACTTTTTCTCATTGCCTTCAATGCTAGAGATCTTTTCTTTAACAGCAGCTAGTTCGTCTTCTTTTTGTACCTTATTTGCCAAGACCTCCTCTGCTTGAGTTTTTAAATGCTCAATTATAGAACGAGCAGCATCGCCATTAAGTGTTTTTATAAATTTACTCTTTCCTAAATTAAATTTACATTTTATATCATCCCAATCAATAGATGAAAAGAAATCATCACTTATTTTACGAGCCTCATCTCTACGAGAATCAAACAAACTAGCAATACCAACGAATGGCAATACTACAGGCATTGCAAATACACCTATTATAATATCTCCAAAAGAAGCACCATCGTCTTCTGAAACATTATTATCATTACCTATATTTCCATTCATTATTCTACCCGAAAGATCAACATCTAAACCTTTCATAAGAGTACGACGAAATTGTTCAACTAACTCGTCTGAATCATCAATATATTTTTCTATGACACTTTCTATATCTTCTGAAAGTTGATTTAAGTTATTATTTAATGACTTCTTTATCTTTGTACCTGAATCTTTTAATAAACGAGGAATTTCACGCTCACGTAATCTTTCAATACGTGCAGTCAATTTACGAATCAAAGCGTCCTTTTTGTTCTGTTCAATTATACGTTCGCATTCATTTCTTACTTCATCAACTTTATCTTGAATATCACGAAAGACTTTTGTAGATATTTCGTCATATTCATCAGATAAATCCGATTCTGCATTCTCTATTTTTCGTTCTATCCTACGTTGTACCTTTTGTAGATTTGCAATTTTAGTTTCAAGTTCTTCATCAGGCATTTCCAAATTTGATTTACGCTGACGAAGCTCCACTAATTGCGTTTTATAATTATCCAAAGTATTTCTTGCTTTCTGAAATATCAGATTTACGGGTTTGTCAATAAGAATTTTTTCCTTCTGATTTGAAATAACGTCCCTAACTTTATCTTCCAAATCGGATATCCGACTTAATTTTAACAACTGCGACTGTGTAGTAACTTCAAAATTATTACATGCGTCATTATAATGATAATTTAAATCTGCATCTTTATTTATTTCAGACATTGGCATCTTAGCCAAAAGCGCCATTTGTGCAGAAATCAAAATAGGTTCAACATCCTTTAATAGTTCAGAAACAGACTCATCATTACTCTGACGAACAGCTTTTCTAAGTTCATCTGTAATAAATCCTTTTATCTGATCAGGAGATTCTCCCTGAACGATTTGGATATCATATTTATTAACAGCAAGTATAATTTTACCAACACCTACTTTTCTGACTTTATCAAAAAGTATATCACGGTCTGTCGAATCAAAAGCTCTTCCTGCATAAAGCATCATCAAAACAACATCGGCACGTTTTAAAAATTCTTTAGTTCGTTCCTCTCTAGAAACGACAGGATCATTAAATCCTGGAGTATCAACAATTTCAACGCCTTTCAACCATTTTTCAGGAAGAGTAATCCTTACAGATTTAACAATAGAGACATATTTTCCATCAGCACCTACATACTCTACAAGATTCTTTAAATCATCACATTTTATTGTACCAAGCAAATTTGGTAATTCTGAAGAAATTACGAATGATTTTTCATATAATTCTTTAGCAGCCTTTATCGATGATAGTGTCTGAGAATCATTACATTCCTTTACATCTCGCATTGCAAACGTTTTTAGTTCTTCCCATTCATCAACAGAATAAAATTCCACTTCAATGCTTTTTTTATCGCCATACGTTATTACAGATAAAGCAGCTGTCATCGGAGTTGTTGCAGCAGGAAGAAGTTGTTCACCAAATAAAAATGAATTTAGAAATGTAGATTTTCCACATTTCATTTGTCCGATTACACCAATGGTGAGAATATCTTCATTTATTTTTGAAATGATTTCATTATATGATGTTTTATCAAGCCAGCCAGCTTTTAAAGCCGCATCAGCCAACAAACATACCTGCTTTTTCTTCTGCTGGAAAGCAGTAAAAAGATTATTTTGATTATTTTCCATATGCTATATAAAAATTAGTATTTCACATTATATTTTTCACATTGTTTCTGAGCATCTTTGTTGCCAGCTTGTGCTGCCATTGTATACCAAAATATAGCTTCATCCTTTTTGCCTTTCTTCATAAGCGTTTCTGCTTTGAACATATAGTCTTTAACATTTTCTCCTGATGTTATAACAGTTTGAGGATCTTGCTTTTTTTGATTTTCATTGTCTTCAGATATTTTTTTTGAATTATCTGATACATTAGAATTCGACTTCATATTATCTCTCTTATAGCCTTGTCCGTATTTCAAATCGTCTTCTATTTCTCTATAAAGATTTTCATCAAGATTTTTTATGGCCTTCAATAGTTGATCAAAAACTTTTTCAATATCTGATTTTTGTTCTTTAAGTTCGCTATTTATATTTTTGTTTTTATTATATTTTTTTTGACAATTAGTTTTTAAATCAAAATAATCTTCTAGTTCATGACTTCCATCATATACAGAACCACATAATTCTTTTAACTCTTCATAATCATATTGATCCATTTTATAATAATCTTCACTGAACCAAGGTGATTTAAGTTCCGGAATATCTTTTATTCTCTTTGCAGCCTCACATTGTTCTGATAATTTACTTTCAATTTCATCATCAAAAATAGATAAAGAGTTCTCTTGCTCATGTATATCATGTTTTATTCTTTTTATTTCATCTGAGATTTGATCAATTTTTTCTTTTAGAAACAAACATATACGACCTATGTCATTTCCAATCCGAACATCTGGCAAAGTCTTAACAATACTCATAAGCTCTTCAAGTTCTGCCTTCTGTGAAAATCTCAAATAACCTCGAACTTTTATACCTGATCGTTCCATAGTCTGACGAATATGTTTTTCAAGCTTATCAAGCTCTCCCGGAGATTTTGTGTCTGCTTTATTAATAATAACATACAAAGGAAGGTCTTTCAGATTATCAGATATGATTTTAAGGGACGTTCTATTAATCTCTCCAGAATTTGCATCCATAACCCAAAACAATGCATCTGCTTCATTAACCACATCTAAAGTACGATCCTTATCCTTCTCATCATTACTAGAAAATCCAGGCGTATCAAGAATACTCAAGCCCTTTAAATTTACATTGTTATACTTCATAACAAAATGACGGATTATTGGACTTACATTCACACGTGCAAGTATGTCCTTATTCACTTTTTCAAACATGGATTTCTCTATTAACTTTAGATTTCCATTTTGATCTGTAAATTGAGACAAGAATGTCGCACCATAAGAAATATAAGTTGCAATAGCAGTAGTTGCTTTACTGCTTACCGGCAATTTTGGGCAATCAGGATCATCTTGAGATAAAATTCTATTTACAATTGATGTTTTACCTGCTGAAAATTCTCCAATAAAAGCAATGACCTTTTTACCTTTAAGCCATGACTTTCGTTGAAGATTTCCCCATTTTAAAACAAGTTCCTTTACCTTTACACTATCAGCTTCAGCTACATCATTACAATCTTTAAAATATTGTTTCAGTAAAGGTATATATTGATCATTTACAATGTCCTCAACCTTTTGGACTTTTGCAGCATACTCCAAAGCATCTCGATCATCACTATCTTTTGCCCCAATAATTGCATTAACAAATTCTATTGATTCAACATTCTGGTTGTTTTCATTTTTTAAGTCATCCCTTTCTATCTCTGTCGCTTCAAGAGTTTGCTGCATGGATTTTAACTGTTTCTCGATTTCGGACAACTTCTCTTCAACATCATCTTTTTCTCCTTTAAGTTTATTCAACTTTTTCTTAATAGATGATATTTCATCTTCTAAATCTTCTATTTCTTCTTCTTTATCTTCGAGTTGCTTCTCCTTATTAGATAAATCTTTTTTTAAAAGAGACAAAACTTCACTCTCATTCTGATCAGAAGAATTCCTAAAAACTTCCAAATTAGTTTTTAGATATGAAAGTTCCTTGTTCTTTTCTTCTAACTTATGTTGAAGGGATTTTTCTTTCTGTAAAAGTAATTCTAACTCATCTGATTTATGTGATAATTCCTTTCTAAGTTGAACTATCTGTTTATCAACATTTGTATCATCTTCAGAGAAATCAACTTTTAACTCTTCTGAAGATGCTAAATCTGCTGAAGATGCCGATATTCTTTTTCGCAATAAAAGCCACATGGCAATACCACCAAATAGCATTGCCAATGCGGCTGAAATTATAATAACTACTATATCCATAAAAATCACATTTTACTTTTCAAACGCTCTATTTCTTGCATTGCAGAAGTATAAAGGTCTTTGCTTTCTTGAAGCTTTTCTTCCGTTATTTCTTTTTCGCGTTTTAGTGTTTCTATCCTACGATTTAAGTCCATAAGTCTATCAGCTTGGTCATCAGATGCATCATCTGCATTACGAATCTTTATCTTCAATGATTTAAGTTCATTTATCAAAGACTCATTTTCATTTTGCAGATTACTTACACGATTTTTCAAAGTTTGAATTTCTCTCTGAGCTTCTTGAAGTAATGTCCTATAAGAATTTCCACTCTCATTATATGCTTCATTTTTTGTAAGTTGTTTTCTTACAATGTAACCACCAACAAATCCGACGGCAGCTCCTATTAATAAATTAATAACCATATTAGATTTCATTGAGTTGAATTATATATTGTTTATATGTTTTTATCTTTTGTGCATATTCTTCTTTTTTTTCATTCAAAGCGGATTTTAGAGACTGAAGATTAGCACGAATATTGCCACAACTATTTGCAGCTTCCTGACGAAGAAGAGACGTAATTTCACGAAGAAGATTACTTGATACTGATTGTATTTGTAGCCGAAACTCTGGAATAAGAGTACCATCAATATAATTGTTAACGGCACGTTGTCGTGCCGGTTTTGCGAAAAATTCTGTAACCCAGCCAACAGAAGTCTCTATAATACCGCGATTCATACCTGACTTTTCTCCAATGTTTTGATCATATTTCTTAACTGTATCAAAATTTTCATTAAAATCATCAATATATTGTTTAGCAACCTTTGCCTTTTCTGCAACCTTAGCCATTTTTGACAACTTATTAATTTTATTTGCTGTATACGCAGTCGCTGCAACATCAGTTGCTGCATCAGCAGCAATCACTGTGCCTGTTGCTATAGTTCCTTCCACTGCAGTACCAGTAGCCGTCCCTGCTGCAGCTGCACCTCCAGCAGCAGCGGTGCAAGATTATTGCACCGATGAGAACAGAAGCGTGTTGTTAG
>ENA-OOZV01000333-OOZV01000333.1-human-gut-metagenome-genome-assembly--contig:-NODE-333-length-12847-cov-1.578174_pt1 | contig 12847 bp, 10 predicted proteins | sample MGYA00241051_ERZ501418 | MGnify/ENA primary metagenome ERZ501418 (study PRJEB25962, sample SAMEA2042512) | human gut metagenome | biome: human gut; feature: human-associated habitat; material: faeces... | reverse complement strand
TCCGTCTACTCTTATCTCAACAAACTGTCCCGGGAGCATTTCCGGAAGTCGTTCGTCCTGAGTAAGCTTTATCAGAACATATTTGTCGTTTATATGTTCTACAGAAACGACCTTGAGGTCTGAAACATATTTTTTCATAAGAAACGAATTTATCTTATTAAACCAGGCGCAAGAAAGACTTTATCGCCTTACTTACAGAATACAAAGGTACAAAATAAGCCTGCGCTTTCCAAAAAAACGAAAGTCACAGGCTGTTAAATATATGTTAAACGGCATATATGATGCCATAAAAGGCTATTTAACGTCAAGAAAAACGCTCAACAATGAAAGACAGACACATGACAGAGCCAATAAATGCCTCAAAAAACGTATGTACATGCCATAAGCCTACAAAAAAGGGCATACCAGCAAAGCTAAATCAACATATTATCGGTTTTTACACGGCAATTCTATTTCTTTGGGACGAAAGTCTCATAGGTAAGGTCGTCAAAATAAACCCTTATCTCTGTAATCTGTCTTTGCGGACGCTCAACATATTTCACTTCAGGCCGAATAACGCTCTCAACATGTCTGTGCACAGACTGTTGAACAGATGCTCCGGTCTGGTTGCCTCCGAAAAGATCCGGCACGCCGCCTCCAAAGTCAGTAACATGCTCACTGCCCATATCTGTATCCTCAGCAGGAGATGGGTCGGTAGTCGGAGTGTCGTCGATAAACATCGAGCCTCTTCCGAACATGAGCCAGTCGGTACTCAGGCGAGGCATTTTGCTCTTAATCGCTTCAACGGTGTTGAGCGTCGGTTTTGTACGGTTGTTAAAAATGCTGCTTAATGATGCAGCAGACATTCCGATGAAGTTAGCGAAGGTCTGTTGACTCATATGTTGAGACTCCATTATCTGCCTGATTCGGTCTTTCATTTCTTCCATTTTCTTACCTTGATGTTGTTTTTTGCTATTTTTCTTAGACTTTACAAAGGTAAATCATTTTTTTGACATACACAACAAACCTAAATATAATTTTAAAATTTAAATATTAAATTTATATATTTATATTTGTAAATGTAAATATCTAAATCTTGTAATTTGGTATTTAAAAATACAAATGTAAATTTAGACTATTAAAACGCCCGATAAGCCTTTATTTAAAGGATTTTGCTAACTAATTCATTAGGCGAGCGTTATTTGCGCTGATAAAAAGCGTAAATCTGGCTTTATGCAGTATTTTAAGTCGAAAATAAGTAAAATTGCATAAATTTACTTCATAAAATATCGTATTTAGGCTGAAAATCAGGCATTTAAACAATAAATCCGAAAATGCATAAATATAACTCGTAATTTGCAAATTTAAAGATTTAAATATTAAAACATAAATTCAACTGTCAATATATTTGTATTTAAATATAAATTCACGCTTTACATTTGCGTTTTATATAAACAAATATAAACATTCAGATAGCTAAATTTTGGTATTGTAAATCATAATAAATGCAAACACTAAATTTTAACACCTGTTTTTCGGTCGAAAAACAGAAAAATTAAGTATTTCGAAACGAGGTAAAGAAAGCTCAAAAATACACGATTCTGAGAGCGTCAAAAATCATAAAAGGCTCTGATTTTTACGACTTTAACCCTATTTTTTTTGTTCAGAAAAAAATGCGAAAGAGAAAAAAATAGCCCCAAAATGGGGCTATTTTTAGTGTAAAATGAAGAAAATTAGCTCTCTTAACAGCTCCCCGACAGGGGTATTTGGGTTGTCTAAACCCTTACTTTTGGCATCTGTCTCTCTAATTTTAGAAATTATCTGCATCACTTTCACACCAGTATAATTTCTCATACCCGTGATGTAGTCCTTTGCAGCCCACCCTGCCCTGAGGTCCAACCAGCGTGCAACACTCTCGTCAGTTTTAGGTTGAGGAGCATAAAATGCTATAAGTAAATTTTGAAAATAAGAGAACAACATCGGTATAAGCATGTATGCATTTCCGGTCTTCGGGTTGTCATTAAAATAATACAAAATCCGTGTCGCCTTCAACACATCACGGTTAACTATCGCGCTGCGTAATTCGTAAGCATTAAAATCCTTGCTCACTCCTATCCTCTCCTCTACAACCTCAGGAGTAACACGCCGGTCATTCTCTGGCAAAGAAAGAATCAGCTTGTCCAGTTCACTCGTCAACCTGCTAAGATCTGCCCCGATATGGTCGGCTATCATCTGGGATGATTTATGGTCTATTGCAGCGCGTCCATAATTTTTAAGATAACTCTCTATGAAAGCCGGCAATTCATAATCACGCTTCTTCTTGCTCTCAAACACCACACCCGTAGCTGCAGCCTTGGCCAATATTTTCTTTCGGCCGTCAATACTGCCGTTTTTATGACACAAAACCAAAACTGTTGATTTCACAGGTTTTTCAACATACTTTTCCAGTTGTTCCCAGTTTTTTATGTTCTGAGCCTCTTTCACTATCACAACCTGCCGCTCGGCCATCATCGGAAAACGTCTTGCCATGTCAACAATCTGACTTGAAGAAACGTCAGAGCCAAAGACAACAGACTGGTTGAAGTCGCGTTCTTCAGGAGTAAGAGCATTCGTCGAGATAAAATCCGTTATCTTATCAATATAATAAGACTCCTCGCCCATAAGAATATATACGGGCGCATAATTACCTGCACGCAAGTCGCGCATTATGCTCTCAAAAGTAACGATCTTTTTCTCTGCCATATCTTTATGCTTTATCTGAAAGACATTGCTACCAAAAAAGGACGCTGACGTTCACCGTTTAAAATAATAATGGCTAACTTTGCAAAAATTACAGAGTCAGCGGCCTGAAGACATAAACTATCTGTCTGAGGCTATAAACTCATACGCCCTAATACATGGCAACTTAAAGCCATTCAGAATGCAAATTTAATAAAATGTATCGATTAAACCTACCTCAATACGAAATAAAAATAAAACAGCAGAACGGCAAGACTCTGATTCTTGACACGCTGAGACGCAAGTTTGTAAGTCTTACACCGGAAGAATGGGTGCGCCAGCATTTTGTTCATTTCCTGACAGAGCACAAAGGTTATCCGGCATCACTCATTGCCAACGAGACAGAACTGACATGCGGTCAGAAAAAACTGCGCTGCGACAGCGTTCTATACGACTCACAGGCGCGTCCGCGCATGATTATGGAGTATAAAGCTCCAACAATAGCCATCACACAGAAGGTGTTCAACCAGATTTCGGTTTATAACATGCTGCTGAAAGTGGATTATCTCGTAGTAAGCAACGGCCTGCAACACTATTGCTGCCGAATGGACTACGCAAATAACAGCTATTGTTTTCTGAAAGAAATACCTGATTTCAGCGAACTTTAACGCCAAACTGCATTAGTTTTTTGGGCAAAGATTTATAAAGAATAAAACATTACCCCCAAAAAGTCTGATTTTTAATCATAAAAAGAGAGCGGACAAACACCTGATTCATTTTTTAATGGTATTTGTCCGCTCTTTATTATATATCTAAACTGCACAAATAAAAGTTGGCAGATTAGCCGTTCTGTGTAAGCATGAGAATATTTAACGGGCCAAAACTTCTACATACCCCTTGCCTTAAATATCTTTTCTTTAGCCTCATTGATTTCCTGGAATTTCTTCTCAGCCGCACGCCTGATATCCTCGCCAAGCGCAGCCACACGGTCGGGGTGATGCTTCAAGGCAAGGTTACGATATGCCTTGCGCACTTCATCGTCTGTCGCATCAGGCGATACGCCCAACACAGCATAAGCATCTTCCAGTGTGTCTTTTTGCAGATTCAACATCGAGTCAAGATCTTCCATATCCATGCGCATATAGCGAACGCACTCTCTCAAGGCAGAAATTTCCTCATTTGGCATAGAACCGTCTGACCTTGCTATCATTACGAGGAAGTTTAGCAGCTGCAGACGCTGACCATAGTCGAGATTCATAGCTATCTGCTCGCAGCTCTGACGTATAACATCCCTGAAAGCATAAGGATTTGTGGCATTCAGTCTCTTCTGCTCGTCAAATAGGCGCAGAAGTATGCTGTTGCCCTGCTCCACGGCTACTTCACCGAAGTTTGCACGCAAGAACTTCCGCACAAACTCCATCTCGCTGTGCATCACCTTGCCGTCTGCCTTAATAATATACGACGCCAGAACAAGCAGAGAGAACAAAAAACTGTTGCGCTGCCCCTCATAATATTGCTGTTCGCGCGTCGCGCTGCCGAAGCCTTGACGGCCAGAAGAAGTACTTCCGTATCCGTTTTTGGGCTCTCCGTCTTTGTTTACCGCATTAATTCCATAATCAAACAAGGCTCCCAGTGCCACTCCGGCCAAAGCTCCGAGCGCACCGCCGGACATAAAGCCCAATATGCCGCCTATCCATTTTCCTGCTGCCATAAATTTCTGTTTTTTACGTTTAAAGCGCCATTCGAGTCTAATATACAAGACAAGATGTCTGACATATAGTCACAAAAGCGCCATTATAATTTCATTTTTAGTATATTTTCCCTTATGCAAATATAATGCAAACGGCGGGCTGAACAAAATAAATTTATTTAATTAAACCCAAATCAGGCTGTATATCGCGGATGTATCGCCATAAACGCTCATGTTTACAAACTTTTTGGATGCTACATGCCTGAACCTTGGAAAATTCTGACGAGTATTACCAACACCCGGCTATCGCCTACATCAGGCATTTTTTTGCCTCTTTATCAGCTTATTATGCGCCAATGACGGGCTGCATCAATCACTACGTCAAAAAAAGCCGACAACTCCGTGACGCAAAATCCTATCGTCTGACGCCTGTGTCCCATTGTCAGCAGCTCTTTTTCCTGAGTCATCATACACATTTTCATGCCTTCTGACATGACCATATTCAGACTTATGTCGCCGCTTGCCGACCTTACCACGATGTTTTTGTCTAATTTTTCATCACGCTCCACAGCCCTTGTTACATAGCCTATTGTATCATAAAACGCCCTGAATTCGCTGCGGTCCATGAATATTTTGTTGCGCTCATACTTTCCGTCTGCCGATTTTGTACTTTGAGTAAGTTTGATATAAACATCCTTTCCGGCCTCGTTAAAATCAAAATATATCGTGCTATATCCAAAATCAAGCCTGCGGCTCCACTGTCCTACGCCATTATCAGCCTGTCCTGCCACTGCCCTGCCACCTTGACTGAATCCATTGGAAGCATTCTGATTTGCAGAAAAACTACGTCCGTTATACGAACGTCCGCCCTGCAAACTGCTTTTTTCGCGCTGAGAATCATCGGGAAAACGGCGTCCGGCATACGAACGTCCACCCTGTTGCGGTAACGGTTCCTTAGTTTTTGCCCTATTGGCTTGATTGCCTACAAGGTATCTCACATTGCTGTATCCGGCCAAACCGCGCTCCAGATTGCCGCCTTTTGAGCAATATCCGACTATAATTTCGTCAGCAAGAGCCATCATCTGTGCGTTGCGGTCGAATGCCGAGCGGGCGCATACCGTATGCACCTCTGGTCCGCAATGGGTTATTATTAGTAGCCGGCCACTGCCCAAAGCCGCGCTCACAGGCTCGCTCCATTGCTCATGCATGGCTTCTGCCAGCACCAATATTGCCGGAATTTTTCTTTCAAGCAATGATGAAAACACATGTTTTTCCATTGGCGACTGGTCGCCGCACATTACGCAAACCTTATCCGGTTGCAGGGTTGCAATCCATCTGTCCACTGCAGGCTGAAGTCCAGACGGCTCCTTTCTCGAGCAAAAAAATGCCATTTTTCGCAGCTGCATGATATTTTCGTTGCCCAGTTTACTTCTTATTTCCATGTTTTTCGTTTTGTTATCAAATTCAAGGTTATAATATAAATCCAAGCAGTAAGCCTAAAATTAGTCCCGGTTTTATACCGAAATGCAGATTATCTTATACTAAGATTTATGCAAATATACAAAAAAACGGCATGCCACGTATAAAAACTGATGCCGATTAATGCCTTCAGGCAATAAAAACATCATAATCTTCATACGCAGCATGCCGTAAAGTCAACACACTTGCCGTCTACATACGGCTTTTCTGGCTCTGTCCTGCTCCCGTGCCCTTATATTTGCTCTTGTCAACATTAAACTTATAGCGCACCGTAAGGCTAACTCTGCGCTGAGCCGGAGCGCCCCAAAGCGTCTCGCGCATGGAGCCATAAAACATGGTCAAGCGCTGGCGTGAGGTCTTGAATAAGTCCTTTACTTGCAGCTGCACCGTAAGCCGGTCTTGCATAAATGCCTTATATAAAGACATATCTGCCCTGAAAGACGGCTTCCTCATGTACACATTCTCGTCGCCTCCACGTGTCGTATAGCGCATATTTAGCGAAATACGGCATATTTTAGTGTCTAATGTGTTGTCAAAACGGAATGTTCCAACGGGATTGTCGAGCGGATTATGCCCGTGAACCTGCATGGCGAACCACTGCTTCTGCACGCCGAGCATAAGCGACGGATGCCACACTCCAAAAGTCGGACTTATATTAAGCGAGGCGTACATCTTGTCGTACGACTCACCGTTTACCTGCCTGAAAAGCACCACCGACGGGTCGTCTCCGTAGGGTTCGCTGTGCTGTATTATCGGATCAATTACATGCGACCATCCTGCATTCAACATTATCCACTTATATGTAAGCGCCAAGTTGACGTTGTTTGACCTTGACGGCAGCAAAAACGGATTACCGCCCTCATAAGTGTAGCGATTATCGTAGGTTATGTTGCTGCGAAGCTGGTTATAAGACGGCCGGGATATGTCTGACGCATAGCCCAACTGAACGCCAAAATCGCCTAACATGCCCGAAAGCGACAACGAAGGAAAGACATTGTTAAACACACGACTCTGTTCGCCCACATACACTCCGTCGTCATAATAGTCGAAATCTACATTCTCATACCTCACTCCGGCCTGCATGCTAAAAGGCCCAAAATGGCGGACATATTCAACAAAGGCCGAAGCCATACCCTCTTCTATACGGCTCTTGTCGTCTTCGAGGACATCTGCCGGAAGCACACCATAAAGAGTCTTGCGCACCGAATAAGAATACTCTCCGCCAAAAGACAAGGTGCCGCCAAACAGCGGAGACGTCAGCACCAGCTTTGACGCCACAAGATTGTTAAGATCATCTGATAGAGTGCTGACCTGCTGAGTTACAGGTTCGAGCCCTGTTTCTTGATAAGTTTCCTTCGTTGACATATTTTTTACAGACTTGTTCCAATACCAATCTGTATTAAACTCTATGTCAAAGTTCCATATTTTACCAACATAATAAACATTTCCTTGTAAAACAGTTGCCTGAATATCAGCATTATAATAACTTTTAAGTTTTTCTAAAAGAATATTATCTTTTATAACTTCTGAATTCATATATCCACAAGCCTTATACCAAGGCTCGCGATAAGACATAAAACTAAATCCAAGGGAATTCTTGTTATCAAACGAATAATTCAATGCCAAACGCCCATAAAAATCTGTATTTTTATATACTTGATCTATTTCATTAGGCTGCATCAATGTCTTATCTATATACGTTATCTGGTCTATCCGCTTAGGGTCTAATCTGTTTTCCCTTGATATATTGAACGTTCCGCCTATGTCGAGGCCTCCGCTGCGCCAGTTCATGTTTATGTGCTCCTGCCCCGAGACATAGCCTCGCTCTTTAAGCTCACCCGACAGTCTGTTGTCAAAGCCAAAGCCCTCGCCAACAGCCTTTTTGGTGGTTATGCGTATAACCGACTTGACACTTGCGCCATATCTTGCACCGGGATTTGTTACAACCTCAACCGACTTTATATTGTCCGAACTAAGGCGTTCAAGCTCCACTTTGTCGAGCATCTTGCGCCCGTTTATATAAATTTCGGGCTCTCCGCGCCCAAAAACCTCTATTTTCTCGCTGTTTGCCGACACATTTGGTATGCGGTCGAGCAGATCTTCCATACTTCCTGCCGTCTCCAGCACCGTCCCCACCACGTTTGTCACCATGGCATCGCCCTTCAGCCTCGTCTTCGGCATGCGGCTCCTGACAACCACCTCGCCAAGCATCTGCGTGTCTTCTTGCAGACAGATGCGGCCCTCATTGCCTGTCCTGTCGGCATAAACGGTCTTATATCCCACGCCCGAAACGCGCAACAGGCGTCCTTCTGGCGGAACATCGAAACCGAAACGACCAATGCTGTCGGTCATAACGCCCGTAACATAAGCCGAATCAGGCAGCGACAAGGCCACCACATTTATATATGGTATGCCATTACCATGCGCATCCACCACCTGTCCGCTGACGTTCTGTCCTGCTGCCGTCAATGTCATCAACGTTGCCGGAAGCAGCATCATCCGCTTTATATCAACACGTATCTTTGTCATATGTTATGCTTTTTTTACTGAAAATCTTTAACCTCAAACAGCATTTCTGACTTTTTAAGGCTGCAATGCTTTTGATTTTTTCACTTTTAAGACGGATAAACCATAACAAACGTTGCACGGGCAAGCTTATATTTATTTTTTTAACAAATACGGTTAAAAACTATATAAAACAACTGAACGTCTGCCGATGAATTACGGCAGACGTTCAGAAAGACTATTATGTATAACACATGACGGTAACTTATTCAACTATCACCTTTCCGTAGTAGCTTTTGTTGCCTTTTATGGCCTTAACAATATACAGGCCGCTGCCCATTGCATTAGTGGCAATTGTTGTTCCTGTATAGCGTCCTGCCAATGCACCGTTAGAAGAATATACCTCAACGCTCTCAGGCTCAACACCTTTAATAACAATCTGCTTGTTGTCAGAGTCGTTATAAATCCTTACGGGAGATGTCTCTGCCTTAGAAACGCCCGTAGAGCTGCCTTCTTCCTTGATAATCTTGAACGAATCAAACAGTGTTGCGCTGCCTGCGTCGTTAACGGTGTATGTGCTTACAAATATCGTGTCGGCCGTTACTGTAACGTCGCTAAATGTAGGTTCGCCTGTCTGACCGAATTTTCCAGAGAAGAGTCCCCAGTAATTGTCAACTCCATGAGCCGAATATGCGTCAATCATAGCCTGTTCGTCGCGCGGCTCATACTTCTTCTTGCCGGCAGAATTGTTCAGGAAGTACAGAGTGCCTTCGTTTACGTTGAACACACCGCCCTGCTTTCCTGTCATATTCTCACGCACTCCGCCGGGAACAACGGTCTCAACCTCTTCTACGGCACCGTCTACAAGAGTCTTTGTCAGGTTGTTAACCGGACCGATAACTTCGTAGATATGGTCGTGGCCCTGCAAGGCAACGTCTATATGAAGCTCGTTGAACACGGGGAGCATGTTTTCACGTACAAGACGTCCGTCGCTGTCGCTCTGGTGCGACTGGCTGCCTGTAAACATGTTCTTATGGAATGTGGCAATGCGCCATTTAACGTCTTTATGCTCCTCAACCTGCTTTCTCATCCAGTCGGCAAGGGCGTCAAAGTAGCCTTCTTTCTTGTAGTCCTCGTAGTTTATCACCATGAACAAGGCGTCGCCCTGAACAAACGAATAAACTGTTCCTTCCATTGTAGTAGGCACGGCCGAAGTTGTGTTGAACGTGTTGTCTGTGTTAAAGTGCCATGCAAAGTTGCTGTTTGAACTTGTATCGTGGTTACCCTGCGCAACAACCAACGGATAGTTCATCCAAATATCCTGCATTGTGCTGAACCACTGCTCATATTCCCATTCAGAGTTGTTGGCTCCTGAAGTTTCAACCAAGTCGCCGTTCACCAGCACAAACTTGGCATCGGGCACCATCTTCTGTGCTGCATGGGCTGTTTTCTGAGAAACATCAAACATGCCGTCATTCTGTGCCTGGGTGTCTGTTATATAGATGAACGAGAATCCTTCTTTCTTGTCGTATGACTCGGCGGCTGTGGTAAAGTGGCCAATCTCGCTCCAACCCTCCTCGTTACCAACACGGAACGAATAGGTTGTGCCCGGTTTCAGGTCTTTTGCCAGAGCCTTATGGCTTGTGTATGAGCGCTTTGTGTTGGCCTCAATGCCTTCCACTCCGTTTTTGCTCGTCACGTAGTTAAGGTCTTTTACATCAGCAGAAACAGCATCTATTGTGATGTCGGGCTTGCTGAAATCTTCTACACTTGCGTCTGCCTTCAAGACAATCTGCACCTTGCCAGTCTTCACAGAACTGTTGGTAAACCAGGCAAAAGCCATACGCGTAGTAGGATCTCCGTTAAGTGTCATGTTGATGCTGTAAGGCTGACTTGCCGACTGCATTTCTGCCATGAGGCGTGTCAGACGTGTCCATGACGGAACGGTGTAGTTGTCCTGATTCAAACTGATTTCCTGTGCTGATGCTGACAGCATACCGGCTGAAAGGAATGCCACAACTACGCCAGACTTGATTGTGTTAGAAATTTTCATAAATAATTTTGTTTTAATGAAACATAATTAAATTTTCGTATGCAAAATTATCTGTATGGTGTTTCATCTTTCTTACAGCATAACTACGAGTTTGCAGCAAAATAATTACGAAAATAATACACCTAAAAAGCCCATATTTTAATGTACACGTAAGAGATTTTTATTAAAATGAAATAAAATCAAGGTTAAGTTACGGTTAATATAACAGGACGGACAACAGCACAGCAAATAATCTTCGGAATATGTCTTTCCGCAGAATTTTTATGACTATATTTTTACTCAAAGCGAAAAGACGCTCAAAAATCGAAAGTTTTTACCATAGAAACACTTTCGATTAAACATTTATCCAACACAATTTACATGGTTTGTTAAGTAAATGACAGTTGTTTACTTTCAAACTATTAGTGGCTGAGTTACGGGTCATAACTCTATCACTTTTGATGCAAAAGTGGCCGCTTTTCAGGTCGTAAGTCATAGGATTTTTTCTGATAAAACGGCTTGGTTTAAACCTAAATCTGTGATTAGCGTACGAAAAGATGCAGACAAGCTAAAGAAAACGGCTATATATACAACAAAGAAAATGACGCAAAAAACTTTTGCCAACAGCAAAGAAACGACAAAAAAACAAAAGCCATAACTACACGCAACAGCCTGTAGCCATGGCTTTTATCGGCAAAACAACATCAATGCTGTCTAAAACATTCTCTTATGCTGTGTAAACGTGCGCAAAGTTGCGCTTCGCTCAGTCCGGCCATACTGTTGATACAGCCCAGCATTGCCGCGCCGCCGAAATTTAGAGACTTCAGATAGTGTATCTTATCCGGCGTAACACCGCCAAGAGCCACAACCTTATTGTCCAGAATGCCCTGTTCTGACGCCTGACGGAGCGTTGCATCAGTGAAGGCAGAGGCATATCCCTGCTTTGACACGCTGTCGAATATCGGGCTGAGAAATACATAATTGCAGTTATCTTTGTGCTGTTTTACCTCTTCAAGAGAATGACACGAACGGCTGACATGACCGCTGTAACCTTCGGGCACAATGTTTCGGCGCGCGTTAAGGTGTATTCCGCGCAAACCATAAGGCTCCGCCAGTTCAAAAAAGTCGTGAACTACAATATGCGAGCGGTCTTCTGCCGACAGCTCTTCAAGCAGGCGCGCACAGTCAGCAGCCGATGCTCCGGGTTTACGCAGATGTATTATGTCAACGCCGTTGGCCAACAGACGATGAAGAAACGTGGCTTCATCTGATAAAAAAACGGGAGAAGTAACTACAATCCAAAGCATTGTTTAAGCAAAAATGAAAAGCGAAAAGTAAACAAAACGAATTTCGGCGTCTGTCTGCACAGACAAAATGCCAGACGAATACACCTTATTATATATAAGGGGCTATGAAGTCCGGACAAAAAGCCGCTACTTCATAGCCCCACACCAAAACTATTTAAGTTTCTTGATAATCAGTTCGGCAACCTTCTTGCCCGACATGAGCATACCGCCGAAGATAGGTCCCATACGGGGAGTTCCGCTTACGGCAGAAGCAGCCATACCGCAGACATAAAGTCCGGGATAAATCTCCTTTGTGCCGTTAACCACCTCATTCTCGCCTGAAACCACGTCGAGCGAGCGCTCGCCGATAACATCGCCCGTATCAGTTGCGAGGCGGATGCCGTTCTTGCGTGCTACAGTCTTGCACATCTCGCTGTCATGGCCCGTTCCGTCGATAACACACTTTGCCATAATGTTAATCGGGTCTACATGCATACCTTCACGCAAAACCGGAGTCCAGTTGACAACAACACCGCTGACAACATTGTCCTTAAACACAACATCCTCAACAGAATAGCAGTTGAATATTGTTGCTCCGGCATGAACGGCCTTATATAGCAGCGCAGAGGTACTCTCAACAGAATCCATCACAAACAGGTCTTCGTCGTAGCTCTCAAAGTTGATGTCAAAGTCTTTCACGATTTCGATGGCTTCTTTCTGCACGACAATCTGATTGAACATCATTGCGCCGCCCCACATACCGCCGCCGGGAGACAACTTGCGGTCGAACTGGGCAACTTTAAGTCCGGCCTTTGCCAGATAATATGCGGCAACAATGCCTGAGGCCGATGAATGTTCTTTTCCGGCGTAATACCGCCTACAATGGCAACATCGAGGTCAAGATTACGTTCCAACTTGCTGAAATAGGTACTGATAATACCCTGTGATACTTTCTTTTCTATCATTTTATTTTATTTTTTATATAGTAAATTTCTTATTTTCAATGAGTTAAGCGTTTCCTTTCTTCATGCTTCATTGCGCTCATGCAAGCTTAGCATAACGGCATGACAGGCACATATACAGCCTGTCATACTGCTGCGCAGACAGCTTAACGCCGAGGCATTAAAGCCCACTGGCATTAAACGTCGCACTCGCCTT